>Ga0105249_10002717_pt1 | contig 15290 bp, 15 predicted proteins | sample KBSS44metaG_FD_81522 | JGI IMG/M metagenome (GOLD analysis project Ga0105249, IMG submission 81522) | Switchgrass rhizosphere microbial communities from Kellogg Biological Station, Michigan, USA - KBS S4-4 metaG | ecosystem: Host-associated > Plants > Roots > Rhizosphere > Soil | place...
CGCCGCCGGGAGCGGGTCCTGCCAGACGATCGTCCGGCTTCGCGTGCTCTCCGGCGAGCGCTCGGCGTGGACTGCGGCCGAGTCGACGGCCGTCACCGGCGGACCCGCCGGGCCGACGGCGATTGGGGCGCCTCGACCGGGGCCGGGTAGAGGAGGTCGGCCATGATCTCCTCGCTGGTCAGCGCGAACTGCTGCTTCGCACGGCTCGTCTTGCCTGGCTTGTCGATGTTGTGGGGGCTCATCGTGCCTCCTCCTCCGCGACTCCCCGCGGATGTGAGTTGCTTGACGCAACCGAGCCTAGCGGAATCCGGAGCCTAAAGTTGCTTGATGCAACTTAGTGTGCCAAGATCACGTTCGATGCTGAAGCGCGACTACGACCAGGTCTGCTCGGTTGCCCGCTCCCTCGAGGTCCTCGGCGAGCGCTGGACGCTGCTCGTGGTTCGCGACATATTCCACGGCAAGCGCCGCTTCGACGCGATCCAGGAGGACCTCGGGGTCGCCCGCAACGTCCTCGCGACGCGACTCTCCCGGCTCGTCGAGGAGGACATCCTCGAGAAGCGCCCCTACCAGGAGCGCCCCGCCCGCTACGAGTACTTCCTGACCGAGAAGGGCCTCGAACTCTGGCCGGTGATGGTCGCGATGATGCACTGGGGCGACCGCTGGCTTGCGACCGACGAGGGACCGCCCGTCGTCATCCACCACAAGGAATGCGGCGGCCTCGTCGACGACCGCGGCTACTGCGAGCGCTGCGGCGAGCGTCTCGATGCCCGCGACGCCTACGCCGAGCGCGGTCCCGGCCTGGTCGGAGCGCCGGCGGCCCCGGCCGGGCTCTAGTTGCCGCCGTTGCCCTGGATCCCGGGCGCGTAGGCGTTGTCCGGGTAGCCGTCGCCGTTGGTGTCACCCGTGGGCGCGGGCGTCGTCGTCGCGGTAGTCGCTGCCGGGTCGGTGGTCGTCGAGGTCGTGTCGTACGTCGAGGACGAGGAGCTACTGCTCGAGTAGGTCGACAGATCAGCCGGATCCTTCGGGGCCGGGAAATCGCGGCAGCCCTTGGTGGCGGCGACCTCCATGTAGTCCTGCCAGACCGGCGCCGAGAGGGTGGCACCGTAGCCGGGCAGCGGCGTCCGCGCGTCGGGGTTGCCGGTCCAGACCGCCGTCGAGACATCGGGCGTGTAGCCGACGAACCACGCGTCGGACTGCTCCTCGGTGGTCCCGGTCTTGCCGGCGGCGGTGCATCCGGGAAGGTCGTAGCCCTGCGCGGTCCCGAAGTCGAGCGTTCCCTCCATCACGTTGGCGACCGTGTATGCGACGCCGTCGGAGATCACCCTCGTGCCCTCGCTGTCCTCGGGCTTGTCGACCTTGCCGTTCGGGAAGACGACCTTGGTGATCGCGGTCGGGTCGTGATGGACACCCCCGTTGGCGAGCGTCGCATAGGCGTTCGACATCTCGAGGACCGTGCAGCATGTGCTGGTCCCGCCGAGCGCCTCCGCGTAGACGCCCTGCAGATCCGAGGTGATCCCCATCTTGTGGGCCATCTCGTCGAAGTTCGCAGGCCCGACATCGACGCCGAGCTGGGCGAAGACGGTGTTGACGGAGTTCGCGGTCGCATCCGCGAGCGTGATCGAGCCGCCCACGCCGCCGGAGACGGTCCAGGGCTCGCTGCCGGGCGGGGTCAGGGTGATCGTCGAGGGTGCCGGGAAGGTCGTGGTTTCGGGGTCCATGCCCTGGTCGACCGCGGTCGTCAGCACGAACGGCTTGAACGACGAACCCGGCTGCCGCTCGCCGGTCGCGGCAAGGTTGAACTGGCTGGTGTCGTAGGACTGCGAGGAGGCCATCGCGAGGATCGCGCCGGTGTTGGTGTCGGTCGAGACGAGAGCCCGCGCGGCGCCGTAGACCGGTGGTGCGTTGGCGATCGCCTGCTCCGCCGCCGCCTGGTCAGTCGGGTTCAGCGTCGTATAGACCTTCAGCCCGCCCTGGCGGACCTTCTTCAGCCCGTACTTGTCGATCAGCTCGTTCTGGACGAAATCGAAGAAGAAGGGCTGCGAGCGTTGCAGGTACTTGTCCCCGGCCTGAAGGCCGGGGCCGGTGTCCTTGATCTTCGCGGCCTTCGCCGGCGTGATGTAGCCCTGGTCGGCCATTGCGTCGAGGACCTCGTTGCGACGCTTGATCGCCGCGTTCGGGTTCGTGAACGGGTTGTACTCGGAGGGCGCCTGCGGAAGGCCGGCAAGCATCGCCGACTCGCGCAGCCCCAGGTCCTGGACGTCCTTGTCGAAGAACGCCTCGGCGGCGGCCTGGACTCCAACGGACGACTTGCCGTTGTTGGTCCCGTAGGTGGCCGTGTTCAGGTACTCGTCGAGGATCTGGTTCTTCGAGTGCTCTTCTTCGTACTGCTGGGCCATCCGGGCCTCTTTGATCTTCCGCTCGATCGTGTCCTTCGGGTCCTCGATGTAGAGGTTGCGGACGAGCTGCTGGGTGATCGTCGAGGCGCCCTGCTTGACCTCCCCGGCCTCGGCGTTGGCGACGGCGGCGCGGATGATCGCTCCGTAATCGACCCCGCCGTGTTCATAGAAGTTCGAGTCCTCGATCGCGATCGTGGCCTCCTGCAGGTCCTTCGGGATCTTCTTCAGCTTGACCGGCTCGCGGAGGATGTCCGACTGCACGTAGCCGAGGCTGTTGCCGGCGGAGTCGAATACCTGCGAGTTCGCGCCGTCGTTGGCGGGCCGGAGCGTGTCGATGTCGGGCGCATCGGCGGCGACGTTGAGTACCCAGATCGCCAGGCCACCGACCGCGCAGGCGGCGAGCGCCAGCACGCCGGCCGCGACGGCGACGATCGTCTTGCCGACCGACCCGTGCGTACGGGTCTGCCGCCTCTGTCGGGAGCGCAGGGACATCGGAAAGGGGGACTGAAAGGGTAACGGCCCTCCGGCGCCGACAGATCAGCCCGGCAGCGATCGTGCAGCGCCGCCGGCCAGTGTGGCGCTCAGCCGCAGACCGGCCAGGGGCTGGTGCCGACCCGCGTCTTCAGGGCGACCGCAACGACGGCCTGGGTCTTGTACGTGTAGCGGATCGGATCGCCTCCCGGGGACTTCGGCGACGTCCGCCAGGTCGACTTCATGAACTGGAACGCGCCGCGGTAGCGGCCGCCGCCGCCGATCGCCTTCGGATCGCGGCCCGACTCACACTGGGCGGTCCGGTGCGCCCAGCGCTTGTTGCGCTTCGAGGTCTGCTCCCAGAGCCGCACGTATTTCGGTGCCGTGGCGCCGCCGCCCTTCTTGCCGTCGGCCGGCCCTGTGTTGGCAGTGGTGCTGATCCCGCCCGACGCCGGAGCGTGCGCGGGGGCCGCGACGGCGAGCGCGAGCAGCACTGCGACGGCGACGAAGGCGGCGAAGGGGCGCGGCAGCCGGTGAACGAGAGCGGGGCCGGGGCTCATGCGGGCCGGGACGTTAGCAAAGTGTTAGGAAGGGGTGAGGAAACGCCCCGCCCCGGCTGTCCCCGAGCTTGCCCTTGGGCTGGCGGCAACTCGCTGCGTCGGCGTCGCCGGCGAGGACGGGAGGCAGGGCCGCGACGAGAAGCGAGACGAGCACCGTGACGAGCCCGACCCCGCCGTCAACGTAACGAAACGGAACCCATAGGGCCGGAATGTTGCGTTGACGCTGAGTCAGTGCTCATCAGCGCGGCAGTCCGGCGAGGACGGGCGGCGCCTCGTCGCCGCCGTGGCCGCGGGCATGGAGGGCAGGGACGATCTCGCTCGTGATCAGACCTCGATCCGGCGTGATCTCGTCGAGGATCGCCAGCCAGTCGCGGGTTCGGGCCGGGGAGTCGATCACGACCGTCAGCGTCGGCACCCGCCGGCGCAGCGAGCCCAACCGGTCGCCATGCGGGGCGTGGCGGCCGTCGAAGCCCCAGACGCCGCGCAGCGCCGTCGCACCGTCTGCCGATGCGGCGCGCAGCCGCCGCACCGCCTCGACGTGGACGGGCCGGCCGCCGACGTGGACCTGCTCGCTCGAATAGAGCGTCAGCTTCTGCCAGATGCTCATCCCGCCGCGGTCGCGCTCGGGCACGGCCGGCGGCGGCGTCATCGGCCCGCCGTCGCGCTTGCAGACGTGGACCCGCTCGAGCGTCGCGACAGGTGCTCCCGGAAGTTCGGCCACCGCGGCGGCCGCGGCCGCGAGCCGGTCGGCACGGCCGACCGAGACGACCAACGCGGGAACGTCGACGTTGCGCGAGAAGAAGCCGGCCCGCCGGCGGGAGCCGCTGAGGATTCCGTCGACGCCGAGCAGCACGGTGCCGCCCTCGACCCCGGCCTCGCGAAGGCGCGAGATCAGCCAGCGGTACGCGGGCTCCCCATCGACGCGACGGCCGCGGCCGAGATAGACGGAGAGCTTCGCGTCCTCCTCCTGCTTCGCGGACTCGGCCTCAGCCGGCGGGGTAAGCAGCCGCAGGCGCTCCAGCGTGACCAGACCGTCGAAGTCGATCCGGCCGATTCGGGCCGCTGCCTCCTCGACCGGCTCGGCCCCGCCGACCGCGATCGCGACGACCGGGAGGTCCTCGGATAGCGTCAGCAGCCGGTCGGTGCGGCGCCGGTGCTTGATCCCGAACCCCTCCACCCCGCGCATCAGGATCGCACCGGCGACACCGGCCCGCTCGCCCTCGGCGATGATCCGCTCGGCCAGGAAGCGGCCGTCGGCCACGTCGCGCTCGCCGAAGAAGACCGAGAGCTTCAGCCCCGCCGCTGCGCTCACAGCGCGCCTCCGATCTCGATCCCGATCCAGGCCAGGACGACCCCGGCGACCAGGCTGATCGCCACGTTCGCGAACGCGACGCCGGCCTCGCCGTCCTCGGCGAGCCGATGGCTCTCGAAGATCCAGGTGCTGAACGTCGTGAACGAGCCGAGCAGGCCGGTCGCGACGAGGCGGGCGCCGTCGGCGCCGATTCCGGCGCCGACGACGATGCCGAGGATCAGGCTGCCGAGCAGGTTGACGGTCAGCGTGCCGACCGGGAAGGCGACCGTGACCCGCTCGGAGATCGCGCCGTCCAGGAGCAGCCGGGCGACCGCTCCGGCGCCGCCGAGCAGCCCGACCGCGGCGATCAGACCGATGCTCACGGCGCCAGCCGGGCCCTTCTGACCAGGCCGGTCGCGAGGACGACGAGCGCGAAGCCGGCGACGACGCTCGCCACTGTGTAGGCGGCGGCCAGGATGACGGCCCCGCCGTCGAGCATGTCGTAGATCTCGAGCTGCATCGTCGAGAAGGTGGTCAGGGCGCCACAGAAGCCGGTGCCGAGCAGCGGCCGGCGGTAGGCGGACAGCGGCAGCCGCTCCTGAAGCCGGGTCGTGAACCAGCCGAGCAGGAAGGCGCCGACGAGGTTGGCGATGAACGTCGGCCAGGGCCACTCCAGCGCCCCGTGCGGGAGCGCCTCGACGAGGCCGAGGCGGGCGAGCGCGCCGGCGAAGCCGCCCGCGAACACAGCCGCCACCTCCCTGCGGTCGATCGGTGTCACCCGTTCAGGGCGAGGGCGTCGAGTCGAAGAGGACGCGCTGAAGCAGCCCGGTCAGGAGCTTGCGGTCGTCGGCGTCGAGTGCCGCCAGCAGCCGCTCCTCGGCGTGCTGCAGGGCCGGTCGGGCCCGGGCGAGCCAGTCGTCGCCGCGTCGGGTCACCTCGAGCGCGTAGGCGCGGCGGTCCTCGGGGTTTCGGCGCCGCTCGACCAGGCCCTCGGCCTCGAGGTCGTCGACGACCGCGACCATCGAGGAGCGGTCCTTGCCGATCATCTCGCCGAGCGCCTGCTGCGATATCGGCCCGGCCGCGCGGAGGATCGTGAGCGCCCCGAAGTGCATCCCCGTGAGGCCGACCCCCTCCTCGCGGAGCACGGCGATCGACTCGGCGCCCCACCGCTGGTGGAGCTTGGCGAGCAGGAACCCGATGCGCTCGGCGAGCATCGGTTGCACGGCGGGATCGATGGGTAGAGGCGGCTGAGGCGGGCCCGGGTGATCCGTAGGGTCGGCTGACATGCGTGTGATCGAATCGCTAGCCTGATCGTCAGCATTACTGATGATCAGTGTGACTGTGGAAAGGAAGGATAGATGAGCCGCAAGCGGTGGACCCTGCTGGCCGTCTGCGTGGCGACCTTCATGCTCCTGATCGACGTCACGATCGTCAACGTCGCCCTCCCGGAGATCCAGCGCGACCTCGACGCGAGCCTCTCGAGCCTGCAGTGGGTGATCGACGCCTACGCGCTCACCCTCGCCTCGTTCCTGCTCGTCTTCGGCTCGCTCGGCGACCGCCTCGGACGCCGGCGGGTCTTCACGATCGGCTTCGTCGTGTTCACGGCTGCCTCGTTCCTATGCGGGCTCTCAGGCGACCCGACCGTCCTCAACTTCGCGCGCGGCCTGCAGGGCACCGGCGCTGCGGCGATGTTCGCGACCTCGCTGGCCCTGATCGCGCAGGAGTTCGAGGGTCGCGAGCGCGCGACCGCTGTCGGCATCTGGGGGGCCACGGTCGGCGGCGCGGTCGCGATCGGCCCGCTCGTCGGCGGAGTCATCACCGACGGCCTCGGCTGGGAGTGGATCTTCTTCGTCAACGTCCCGATCGGGATCGCGGCGATCTTCATCACCGAGACCAAGCTCGTCAACGTCCGGGCGACCGATCCCCAGCCGATCGACTGGCCCGGTCTCGTCACCTTCTCGGCCGCCTTGTTCCTCCTCATCTTCGGGCTGATCCGCGGCAACGCGGAGGGCTGGGGCAGCCCGGTCATCGTCGCCTGCCTGGCCGCCGCCGCGGCGCTGTTGGTCGCGTTCGTCCTGATCGAGACCCATCGCCGGAACGCGATGCTCGACATGTCCCTGTTCCGCAATCCGTCGTTCGCCGGCGTCTCGATCGTCGCCTTCTGCCTGTCGGCGGGGATGTTCTCGATCTTCCTGTTCCTGACGCTCTACATGCAGGACGTCCTCGGCTACTCGCCGCTGGAGACGGGACTTCGCTTTCTGCCGCTGACGCTGCTCTCGTTCATCGTCGCGCCGATCTCCGCTCGGCTCTCCAACCGGGTCCCGTTCCGGGTGTTGATGGGCGTGGGACTGCTGCTCGTCGGCGTCGGCCTGATCCTGATGAACGGGATCGACGCCGGCGACGGCTGGACGACCCTCCTGCTCGGGTTCCTCATCGGCGGGGCCGGCATCGGCATGACCAACCCGGGCATCGCGTCGGTCGCGATCGGCGTCGTCGAGCCCGCCCGCGCCGGCATGGCCTCCGGGATCAACAGCACGTTCCGCCAGGTCGGCATCGCCACCGGGGTCGCGGCCCTCGGCGCGATCTTCCAGGCACGGGTCGACACGAAGCTGGCGGAGTCGCTGCCGCAGGCGCCGGCGGCATTCTCGGACGCAGTCTCGGCCGGAGCGGTCGAGAGCGCCCTCCCCTCGATCCCGCCGCAGTTCCGCGATCAGGCCGTCGAGGCCGCCAACGCGGCGTTCATCGGCGGGCTCAACGAGATCCTCCTGATCGGCGCCGGGATCGCGATCGCCGGCAGCATCGCCAGCTGGCTTCTGATCCGCTCCCGGGACATGGTCGGCCACCCCGCCCCGCCCGAAGCGGAAGCGGCGCCCGAGGGATCAGGCGAGCCGGTCCCGGCCAGATAAGGCAGAGGCGACCGCCTCGTCGACCGGGAAGGCTGGCTGCATCGTCCCGTCGAGGCGCTGCTCCGGCCGGGCGGCGACGAGGCAGTTGTAGACCGCTTCGCGGGCCGCGTCGTAGGCGGCGGCGAAGCAATGTTCGATTGCATCGTCGCCGACCGCCTCCCCTCCGGCGATCCCGCCGCCGGTCGCCAACGCGATCCCGATCTCCCCCGATCCCTCCGAGCCGTAGGAGCCGGTCCGGACGATGCCGAGAAGCGGCCGCAGCGCCAGCCGCTGGAGCTGTGCGATCGAGAGCGGCAGGTCGGTTGCGCAGACTGCGATGCAGGAGCCGTGCGGAGTCGGCCGGGCCGGGCCGTCGTCCTCGGCGGCGGCCGTCCCCTCGAGCAGGTCGAGATAGGGGCGCTCACCGAAGTTGCAGAGCAGCAGGACGCCGATCGTCCCGCTGTCAACGCGGCGCGAGGCGGTACCGATCCCGCCCGGGAACCCGTAGCACTGCATGCCGGTGCCGGCCCCGACCGAGCCCTCCGCGACCTCGGCGCCGAGGGCGCCGAGCGCCGCCTCGACATCGGCGGCGACCACCGTGCGCGAGTCCGCCAGATCGCCGTCGTCGCACTCGCCGACCACCGGCAGGACGATGTTGTCCGGGCCGCGTCCGGAGGCGACGATCGCCGCCTGCAGCACGGTCCCGATCGCATGCGATCCGCACAGGTAGACGGGGGTCTCCATCCGTCCGCGCTCGTCGATCTCGAGCTTCGCGGTGAGCTCGCCGACGCCGTTGACGGTCGCGGTCGCGGCCGGGGTCGGCAGCTCCGGAGGCGCGACCACGGTGATGCCGGTCCGCTGCCCGCTCGCAGCCTGCGCCTGTCCGACCCGGATCCCGGGAACGTCGGTGATCGCGTTCCGCGGGCCGGTGGGGATCGGCCCGACGCCAGCCGCGCCGGCGAGATCGCGCCAGCGACCGCTCATGCCGTTGATCCGGAGCCGTCCCTCTCCGCCGCCGCGACGGCGGCGGGATCGTGGAGCAGGCAGGCCGCCCGCTGACCCCGTCCGCCGGTTTCGATCAGCTCCGGGTCGACCCGGTCGCAGGGCTCGAAGCGGCGCGGACAGCGAGGATGGAAGCGGCACCCGGAGGGAACCGCGGTCGGGTCCGGCAGCTCGCCCTCGAGCAGCTCGCGACGGCCGCCGCCGCCCGGGGTCGGGACCGGGATCGCGGTGACGAGCGCCTGCGTGTAGGGGTGTTGCGGGCGCTCGATCACGTCCTCGGCGCTGCCCTCCTCGACGATCCGGCCGAGGTACATGACCGAGATCCGGTCGCAGAGCGACCAGGCGAGGCTGAGGTCGTGGGTGATGAAGATCAGAGCGAGGCCGCGCTGCTCGCGCAGGCCGACGAGCACCTTGAGGATCTGCGCCTGGACCGATGCGTCGAGCATCGAGACCGGCTCGTCGCAGATCAGGCCCTCCGGGTCGAGGACGAGCGCTGCCGCGATCGCGACTCGCTGCCGCTGCCCTCCCGAGAGCTGGTGGGGGTAGCGATCGAGGTAGCGATCGGAATCGAGTCCGACGTCGCTCATCGCCCGTCGCACCCGCTCGTCGTGCTCCTCCTTCGCGATCCCCTGGACCTTGAGCGGCTCGGCGACGATCGTCGAGACCCGCTGACGCGGGTTCAGGCTCTGGTAGGGGTCCTGGAAGATCATCTGGACCCGCTTCCGCAGCGCCCGCTGCTCGCTCTTGCCGGCGACGACCCCGCCATTGACCGTGAGCTCCCCCTCCGACGCCGGCTGCAGCCCCAGCATCGCCCTGGCGAGCGTCGACTTCCCGCAGCCGGACTCGCCGACGATCCCGAGGATCTCGCCGGGGCGCCAGTCCAGCGAGACGCCGTCGAGCGCGCGCGCCGTCTTCCTCCGGGCCCGGAAGTCGACCGCGACGTCGCTGACGCTCATCAGCGTCTCTCCGATGCCGATCTCGCCGGCCTGGATCTCGCTCATCTCGACACCTCCCCGCCGGCGGCCGCCACCGGCTCCGGCCATCTCTCCCAGGGTGCGTAGTGGCACGCCGCGAGCTGACCCGGGCGGACCTCGCGCAGCGGTGGATCGACGTCGCAGCGCTCGGCGCTGTAGGGACAGCGCGGACGGAAGCGGCAGCCCGGCGGCGGCTCGCCCGGGTTCGGCGGCGCCCCCGGGATCGCGACCCCGACGCCGCGATCGCCGCCGATCACCGGCAGCGAGTCGAGGAGGAGCTTCGTGTAGGGGTGCTGGGGAGCCGCGAAGACCGCATCGACCGAGCCGGTCTCGACGATCCGTCCGGCGTACATGACCGCGATCCGGTCGCAGGTCTCGGCGAGCACGCCGAGGTCGTGGGAGATCAGGATCAGGGCCAGTCCGAGCTCCTCGCGGAGCCGCTCGAGAAGCTGCAGGACCTGGGCCTGCATGACGACGTCGAGCGCCGTCGTCGGCTCGTCGGCGATCACCAGCGAGGGCCCGCAGGCGAGCGCCAGCGCGATCATCACACGCTGCCGCTGGCCGCCGGAGAGCTCGTGCGGGTAACGGTCGGCGACGCCGCCGGTCAGGCCGACGGTCGCGAGCAGATCGCCGATCCGGGCGGCGATGTCGCTCGAGCTCGCGCGCTCGTGGATGCCGATCGCCTCGGCGATCTGCTTGCCGACCTTCTGGACGGGGTCGAGCGAGTTCATCGCCCCCTGGAAGATCAGCGAGATGTGACGCCAGCGCACGAGTCGCATCCCGGTCTCGGTCCGGCGGCCGATGTTGATCGGGTCGGTGACGCCCTCCGGCCGCAACGTGATCACGCCGCTCTGAACCAGCGTCGGCGGCAGCAGGCGCATCAGCGCCAGCGCCGTGGTCGTCTTGCCGCAGCCCGACTCGCCGGCGAGCGCCAGCGCCTCGCCCGGTGCGAGCGTCAGGTCGACGCCGTCGACGATCGGGTTGCCGTCGTGGGTGACCCGCAGGTCCTCGACCTCGAGCAACGCGCTCATGCCACCTCCCGGAGCCGCGGGTTGATGTATTCCTCGAACAGGAAGCCGAGCATCGAGACGGCGAGCACGAGGATCGTGATGCAGAGTCCCGGCGGCACCACGTACCACCAGGCGCCGGCGCTCGGCGCGCCGGAGCTGAAGGCGTTCTCGAGCATCGTCCCCCAGGAGATCTGGGTCGGATCGCCGAGGCCGAGGAAGGCGAGCGCCGCCTCGGAGAGGATCGCGACCGCGACGATCAGCACTGTGTTGGCGAAGATCAGCGGCAGCGTGTTCGGGAGGATGTGGGTGCGGATGATGTAGGTGTCGCCGGCTCCGAGCGCCCGGGCGCGCTCGACGAACGCGCGCTCGCGCAATGTCAGGACCTGGGCGCGGACGATTCGCCCGGTGCCCGCCCACGACGTCAGCCCGATCACCGCGATCAGGACGGTCAGCGACGGGTTGAGGACGCGGGCGAGGACGATCATCAGCGGCAGCGTCGGGATCACCAGGAACCAGTTCTCGGTCGCGTCCAGGATCCGGTCGGTCCAGCCGCCGAAGTAGCCGCCGGCGAGGCCGACGATCGAGCCGAGGACGGCCGAGATCAGCGCCGCGGCGAAGCCGACGATCACCGAGACGCGGGTCCCGACGAGGAGCTGCGAGAAGACGTCGGAGCCGTTCTCGGTCGTGCCGAGGATGTGGCTCCAGCTCGGCGACTGGAGGACATCGGTGCTGGAGGCGGTCGGGTCGTAGGGCGCCAGCAGCTCGCCGAAGATCGCGACGAAGATCGTCAACGCCAGCACGCCGATCCCGAAGCGGCCGCGCCAGGTCCCGAACAGCAGCGTCCTGACGCCGCTTGCGCCGCTTGCGCCGCTGCCGCCGGTCGCCGCCGTGATCGTGCCGGCGCTCATCGCGACTGCACCCGCGGGTCGAGGTAGAAGTAGAGGATGTCGGCGAGCAGGTTGGCGAAGATCACGCCGACGCTGAAGACGAGGAACGTCCCCTGCAGCATCGGGAAGTCCTTGTCGTTGATCGCGTTGAAGCTGAGCTCGCCGAGCCCGGGCCACGAGAAGACCGTCTCGATCGTGATCGCGCCGCCGGCCACGGCCCCGAACTGGATCGCCGACAGGGTGACGAGCGGCAGCAGCGCGTTCGGGACGGCGTGACGGTTGATCACCCGCTCGCGCGACAGCCCGGTCGCCCGTTTGACGGTGATGAAGTCCTCGGTGAGGACGTCGACCATCGAGGAGCGCATGATCAGGAAGTACTGGCCGAGCAGCATCAGCGTCATCGCGGTCGCCGGCAGGACCAGGTGGTCGACGACGTCGAGCGCCTCGTCGAACCAGCTCGCGAACTCGACCCCGGGGGTGACCTGCTGCCCGGCCGGGAAGATCGGCCAGGCAACCGCGAACAAGAGGATCAGGATGATCCCGATCCAGTACTCGGGTGCGGCATAGGTGAAGAGGCTGAAGCCGAGCAGGCCGTCGTCGGTCTTCGTGCCCCGCTTCGTCGCGGCTTTCACCCCCATCCACGCCCCGATCAGGGTCGCGAGCAGCGTCCCGGTCCCGACCAGCAGCAGCGTCCACGGCAGCGCGTCCTTGATCTCCTCCCAAACCGGCTCGCGCGTGTTCTGGCTGATTCCGAGGTCGAGCGTGGCGGTGTCGCCGACGTAGTCGGCGAACTGGCCGAGCAGCGGCTTGTCGAGCCCGTAGTCGGACTTGAGCTGCTCGATCTCCTTGTCGGTGGCACCCGGCAGCCGGGCCAGCTGCGTCGTCGGATCGCCGATCGCCCGGAACAGGAAGAAGTTGAAGATGAGGACGAAGATCAGGGTCAGCACCGCGGCGCCGACCTTGGTGAAGAGCCACCTCCCAGTCATTCGGGAATCTCCAGCGGCTCGTTCTGGCCCCGGCTCCGCATCCGGGTGACGATGACGCCGCCGACGAACCCGACGATCAGGCCGATCAGTCCGGCGAGCCCGGCGTTGCCGGAGCCCGTCTCCCCCGACGACGCGCCGGCGACCGGCTCGAGGGCGAGGACGCCGTCGTAGGAGACCTGGTCGCAGAACAGGTCACCGGTCTCCTCCGGGCAGACAGGCTTGATCGCCTGGATCCTGTCGGTGCGATAGGCCTGCAGCTGCGGGTCCTCGGTCAGGACCAGGTAGGGCAGGTCGCGCTGGGTGATCGCGACCATCCGCTGGATGACCGCCTTGCGCTCCTCGGTGTCGAAGATCCCGGTCTGCTCGCGGTAGAGCTTGTCGTACTCGGCATTCGAGTAGAACGAGTCGGAGGAGCCGCCGATCTCGCCGGTGGTGAGGATGCTGAGCAGGAAGCTCGGGTCGTACGGATCGCCGCCCCAGCCCCAGATGAAGGTGTCGAAGTCCGGCGCGGGCTTGCCGTTCTCGGACCTGACGGTCAGGTCGTAGAGCTTGTCGGTGCTGACGACCTGGACGTTGAACTCGACGCCGATGTCCTGGGTCATCTCGGCGATCAGCTTCGCCATCTGGACCGTGAACGGGGACTCGGAGCGCACGTAGAGGTCGAACGAGAGCGTCTCGCCGTTCTTCTCGCGGACGCCGTCGTCGTTCAGCTCCCATCCCGCGTCGTCGAGCATCTGGTTCGCCTGATCGGGGTCGTACGGGTAGGTCTGCTCCGGCGTCTCGTAGAACGACTTGTAGTAGGAGGGCAGGATCCCGTTCGCCACGAACGAGGTGCCGCGGGTCGCGATCTCGTTCAGCTTGTTGCGGTCGACCGCGTAGGCGATTGCCTGCCGCACGGTCCGGTCCTGCACAGCCGGGTTGAACTGGGCGTCCGGGCAGAGCCGCTCCGGGCACATGTTGAAGGAGAGCTGCGTGTAGGCCGGCGTCTGGCTGCGCCGCGTCGAGACGTTGTCCTGCTCGCCGAGGCGGGCGTAGCTCGAGGACTCGACCTCGCGGACGAGGTCGATCTCGCCGAGGTCGAGGGCGCGCTCGACCGCGTCCTGGTTTCCGTACTTGATGAACTGGACCTTGTCGTAGGCGCCGGGCTCGCCCCGCCAGTTCGGGTTCCGCTCCATCGTGATGATCTTGCGGCGCTCGTACTCGGTGACGACGTAGGGGCCGCTGCCGACGATCGGCAGATCCGGCTGGTACTGGCCCTTGAGCTGCTTCAGCGGCACCTTGCCCCAGATGTGCTCGGGCAGCACGTAGACGAAGAGGCCGCCGATCACCCGCGCGTCGGGTCGTTTCGTGTGGATCACCACCGTCTCCGGGTCGGGAGTCTCGATCCGGGTGATGCTCGACGTGTAGCCGGCGAAGAGGACGCCGTGGCCGCCGAGCTCGTCGAGCGACCACTTCACGTCCTTCGACGTGATCGGCTTGCCGTCCGACCACTTCATGTCGGGCGCCAGCTTCATCGTCACCGTCTTGCGGTCGTCGGAGACCTCCCAGCTCTCGGCGATCCCGGGCGCGGGGCCGAGGGTCTTCGGGCTGAAGTTGATCGGCAGGTCCCAGTTCAGGGCCCAGACCGTGTAGTCCTCCTCGTTCTGGCCGACGAACGGGTTCAGCGTGTCGGGATCCTGCGCCCAACCGATCCGCAGCACGTTCTCGTCGTTGCTCGGCGCGGCCGTCGTCGCGTCGGCCGTCGTCCCGTCTGCCGTCGTCCCGTCTGCCGTCGTCCCGTCTGCCGTCGTCCCGTCCTGTCCGGACGCACCCGTCGCGACGAGCGCGAGCCCGAACGCGACCAGCACCAGGACCACCGTCACTGCTCCCTTGGTCACTTGCTCTCCTCCACAGCCGCTTCGATGATCTCCAGGCTCTTCGCGGCGCCGTCGATCCTAGCCCTGGCGCCGAGCGGCATCGTCGCCAGGTGCTTGCCGTGCCCGAACGGCACGTTCGCGATCGCCGGCACGCCGAGCGGCGCGATCAGCTCGTCGAGGATCTCCTCGATCGACAGCGTCGACTCGGGCCCCTCGGGAAGCGTCTGGTAGCCGAGGTTGACGCTGGTCCCGAAGGCGAAGCCTGCGATCCCGTCGAGCTTGCCGGCCAGGCGCAGGTGATTCAGCGCGGTGTCGATCAGGTACGCCTCGGTGTTCAGGTCCTCGACGATCAGGATCCGGCCCTCGGTCTCGACCTCGTAGGGGGTGCCGATGCTCGACGCGAGCAGGGTTAGGCAGCCGCCGGCGAGCGGCGCCTCGGCTGTCCCTTCGCCGAGCGTCAGCACGTAGGGGTCCTCGGGGTCTTCGAAGACCATGCCGAGCGGCTCCGGCCGGAGCGCCCGGTGGAACCACTCCTCGGTCTCCTTGGTGAGCTCGTAGTCGCCTTTCGTGCGCGTGAAGCGCAAAAAGCTCGGCCCGTAGAAGCTCACCCAGCCGGCGTGGCGCTGGACGAACAGGTGAAGCGCGGTCAGGTCGCTGAAGCCGCAGACGATCCGCGGGGCGCCGAGCGCCTCCCAGTCGATCAGCGGGTAGAGGCGCGCCGTCCCGTAGCCGCCCTCGAGGGCGTGGACCATGTCGATCCCGGGCTCGCTCAGCGCCCACTGCAGGTCGGCGGCGCGCTCCTCGTCGCTGCCGGCGAGATAGCCGTGGACCTTGCGGTGGTTGGGCCCGAAGACGACCTCGTGGCCGCGCGACTCGAAGTACTGGGTCGCCTGCTCGATGTCCGAGCGCGTCTGCGGCGGACTCGCGGGCGCGACGACGGCGATCGTCGCCTGCTCGGGGAGCGCCGGCGGC
>Ga0105249_10002722_pt1 | contig 15281 bp, 12 predicted proteins | sample KBSS44metaG_FD_81522 | JGI IMG/M metagenome (GOLD analysis project Ga0105249, IMG submission 81522) | Switchgrass rhizosphere microbial communities from Kellogg Biological Station, Michigan, USA - KBS S4-4 metaG | ecosystem: Host-associated > Plants > Roots > Rhizosphere > Soil | place...
GGGTCGCACTCTTGTGCTGCAACAATTCTATTCAGCATTATCGAAATTTCATTTTCTAATGCATCATTTTCTCTTTCGAAACAAAACATTGAACCCCTCCGGGGTTCTACATTCTCTGGATTCTTTTATTCCCCGGGGTTAAAACCCGGGGCTACAAATATTTTGTCCCTACGGGACAAAAAGAAATTATTCAAATAAGTTGGCCTTGTGTAACTGCAAGCCCCTTTAGGGGGTTTGGGGGTTATACCTCCGCAACTCTGAACGGTTTCACTTCTATCGTCTTCCAAACTCCGCTGGTGATGTAAGGCTCATTGTCATACCAATTCTGAAAATCATCTTGTGTTTCAAACTGAACGATCATTATTGAGCCACGCATATTATTGTCATCATCAAGCATTGCTCCGCCGATAACAAAGTTGCCATTCTCTTTTAGTTTCCTTGCACCAGCAAGATGCAATGGCCTAACTTCCTTTCGTCTATTCAACGCATCATCATCTTTTCCATCCTGTGCTATGATCAAATATTGTTTCATACAATTAAAAAAAAATTCAAATAAGTTGTCCTTGTGCATTGGCAAGCCCCCTTTAGGGGGTTTGGGGGTTTACACTACTTGAAATCCATACGCATAAGGATCATCATTTTTATCTATAGAAATCGTATTGTACCCATAGATCTTCGCCCAGCCTTCAATACCCGGTCTTATCGCTGGTTTGCCATTCACTATTAACTCCTCTTCAATTGTGCCGTTGAATTTACTGCCAATAATGCTTTCATGAACAAACACATCTCCTTTTTTTAATTCTCCTTTTGCATACCATTGCGCCATTCTTGCACTTGTTCCAGTCCCGCATGGACTGCGGTCAATTGCTTTATCACCATAGAATACTGCATTACGTGCAGTTGATGTTTTGTCGATCACTGCTCCCGTCCAAAGAATATGCGAACAACCATTGATCGTTGGATCTGCCGGATGGACAAACTCATATTTGGCATTAATATTTTTTCTCAACTCCCTTGCCCAGGTAATTAATTTATCCGCAGGATAATGTTCTAATCCTTTAAAATTTTTCTGAACATCAACGATCGCATAAAAATTTCCGCCGTAAGAAACATCGATCACCAATTCGCCCAACCCGGAACATTCTGCGGTAATTCCTTCTTTATCGAGAAATGCAGGAACATTTGTCAACTTTACACTTTTGACTTTTGATTTTTCACTTGTATACTCGATCATTACTAACCCTGCTGGTGCTTCCATCTTTATCCTACCCGGAGTTTGCGGAATAATCAATCCTTCTTCAATTGCAATTGTGATTGTTCCGATAGTTCCATGACCACACATGGGCAAGCAACCACTTGTTTCAATAAATAAAACTGCAAAATCATTTTGAGGATCATGTGCTGGATATAAAATACTTCCGCTCATCATATCATGTCCGCGGGGCTCGAACATTAAACCTTTTCTTATCCAATCATACTCCTTTAAAAAGTGTTGTCGCTTTTCACTCATATTCTTTCCTTCAAGCTCCGGACCGCCTTCAGCAACTAAGCGAACAGGATTGCCACAGGTATGTGCATCAATACAATGAAATGTCCAGCCGTCGAAACGGTTGAGTGACGAATTAGGATATTTTTTTATTATAGGTTTTGACATCCCTTATTTCCTCTTAATCCTTATAATCAAATTAATCATGGTTCTATCTAAGCTTTGAAAGATCATCAATTACATAAACGCCTCTTCCATACGTCCCGATCACCAGTTTTTTATCTCTTGGATGAATGAACATATCATTCACCGACACAGATGCGGGCAAATCGCCATTGATCGTCTCCCATGACTTGCCGCTATTCTTACTTATATATACACCCAGGTCTGTACCACAATAAAGTACATTCGCCACATCAGGATCCTCAATGATCACATTTGCCGGTGAAGGCGGAAGATCGGAAGAGATTAATTGCCATGTCTTGCCATCACCGTTTAATTTGTATAAATAAGTTGTTTGATCGTCCTGTCTCCTGTCATTCAAAGCGAGATATAAATTAGGCGGGTTACGTGTGGTAGATGTAAAAAGTTTTGCCACATGTTTGTTCCGCGGCAGGTTATTTGTTATTTCTCGCCAACTGGTTCCATCATTAACAGTCAGCCATACGCGACCATCATCGGTACCTACAACAAGAAAACCGGGCTGATCACCTTCTGCAATAGCAGTAATGGCCTGGTGATAGATCAAATAAGGATAAATACCATTTGCAGAAGCGCTGTTATAGGAAAGATCAGGACTTATCATTTTCCAGATTTCACCTGCATCAGTTGTTTTATATAAATGCTGCAGCCCATGATAGATTGTTTTATTATCAAACCTGCTTATCAATGTACCCGCTAACCACTCACCACGAAGTGAATCAATGCGACCGACATCAAATAATGTCATTCTTTTTACGCCTTCGCGACGTGGCTTACTCATATCAGTTTTCATGAGGCGACCATAATAGGTAGACGAATAAACTATGTCGGAATTATTTGGATCAACCTGGACTTGTGTACCCTCACCACCGGGAGCCATTCTCCATGGACGAAGCGTAGTATCCGGCGATTGTCCAAATGTATTTGTGATGTTTCCGCTCATTGTGCCTTCATCCTGCACAGCGCCGAAAACATTAAATGGAGTATTCATATCATAAGTAGCAGTATAAAATTGTGTAGTTGGTATCTTGTCAAAAAAGTTTTTCCATTTTATACCGCCGTTATAAGTTAAGGTAACACCGCCATCATTGCCAACGATCATACGATCAGGATCCTTTTCATCGATCCACATTGCATGATTATCACCATGTGTATAATCTCCTGTTGTATCTGTCGGTTGCCAAATTTTCCATGACTTGCCGCCATCACGACTGATTCCCTTTGATACTCCAAAAGCATAAACTTCATTTTCATCTTTTGGATCAACACGTATTTGACTGAATACCCAACCGTATGTTCCGGAAAAAGGTGTAAAGAAATCATGGATCTCCGCCTGCTTTTGCCATGTTTCGCCTTTATCATCACTTCTGTAAATAGCCCCACCAATCACAACCTTTTGTACTTTTCTTTCGTAACTATCCGTTTCATTTGGCCTGGGATCTCTTTTTTTGTTGTGATCATCAACAAATGCATACAACACATTTGGATTTGACTTTGCAATTGCGATCCCAACTCTTCCTGTCAACTTTGTATCAGGCAAACCTTTATCAATTATTTTCCATGTTTTGCCGCCGTCTGTTGTTTTATGAATATGATCTCCATCCTCAGGCATTGGATCGCTCCATCTTCTTCTTATGCGGTTCCAGAAAGAAGCATATAACGTATTGGGATCAGATGGATCGATCACTAAATCAATGCAACCACTTTTCTCACTTTCAAATAAAATATTTTTCCATGTTTTGCCACCATCTGTTGTTTTATAAACGCCCCGATCTTTATTATAGGTCCATTCATTACCACTCGCGGCTACATAAACTATATTTGGATCTTTTGGATGAACAACAACTCTTGCAATGGTTCCTGTGTTTTCCAAACCAATATGGGTAAATGTTTGTCCCCCATCAGTTGATTTATACATACCGATTCCCGGTAATGATGCTCGGAAAATATTTGCTTCACCAGTTCCAACATATAAAATTCTTTTATCAGATGGAGCTAAAGCAATATCACCAATTGATTGAGTTGCTTCTTTATCAAAAATTGGTTTCCATGTATTTCCTGCATCTTCCGTTTTCCATAAACCGCCTGTCGCAAATGCTGCATAGATAATATTCGGATCGCCGGTGATCCCTTCTACATCTGTACTGCGACCACTGCGGATGTCGGGTCCGACCAATCGCCATTGCAAATTTTTATAAGGTGATTGCTGCAACATTTGTTTTTGTTTTGCAAATGCGGCTAATTTTTGTGCTCCGGTTGTCGGTGTGTTTTGCTGGGCAAATAATGAAAGGGGCAGCAGCAGTAAACCAAGTTTTTTCATATTTTTTTTGACTAAGAGATTAAAAGAAAAAATAAGATAAAGAGTACGTACAACAATCAGGGGCTCTTTGACTCCTTCTCTCCTTTAAACTCTTAGCTCATTATTTATTGTTCTCCAAATCTTCAACGGGTTTTCATCCTTTAATTCATCGGGCAATAAATCATTTGGCCAATTTTGAAAAGAGATCGGTCTTGCAAAGCGTTTAATACCGTCGGCTCCAACTGAAGTAAATCTTGAATCAGTTGTTGCAGGAAATGGTCCGCCATGATGCATGCTCAGACAAACTTCAACACCTGTTGGCACGCCATTTAAAATAAAACGTCCACAAATATTTTTTACTGCTTCCACTAATGCGTCATTATTCTCAATATCATTTTTCGTCGCCATTAAAGTTGAAGTAAGCTGACCTTCTAGATGTTTGGCTACTTCTGTCATCTCATTCATGTCTTTACAACGAATGATCAATGAGTATGGCCCAAATACTTCCTGGTGAAGAACCGGATTATTTAAAAATGCCTGACCAGAAGCAGTAGCGATAGTTGGTAACCCTTCATTTTCTTTTACTGCAGTTTCAGATTCGGCAACGAGGCGTATATCCTCCTGCGATAAGGCATTTCCTTTTTTCTCTTTATATGCTTTTGCGATTCCGGGATGCAACATCAGGCCGGGAGTTGCCTGTTGAATTGCTTTGCCCAAATCATGAACGAATGATTTTAATTCGTCGCTTTCAATTCCAATGATCAATCCTGGCTTCGTACAAAATTGTCCAACTCCCAATGTAATGGAGCCGGTATACATTTTGGCAATATCAGCAGATGAAGTTTTTAATTTCTCCGGCAAAAGAAAAACGGGATTGATACTTCCCATTTCTGAAAAAACAGGAATTGGTTCTTTACGTTGATTGGCCCAATCAAATAATTGTTTACCGCCCAAAAATGATCCGGTAAAGCCAACAGCTTTTGTAAGCGGATGCATTACTAATGATTTGCCTACTTCGAATGAAGCACCATGCACATGAGCAAAAATTCCTTTTGGCATTTTGCATTTATTGGCTGCTTTTAAAATTGCCCCAGCAACTGTTTCTGATGTTTGCGGATGTGCAGGATGTGCTTTTATAATAACAGGGCAACCTGCAGCAAATGCACAAGCAGTATCACCGCCAGCAGTAGAATAAGCAAAAGGAAAATTTGAAGAGCCAAAAACAACAACGGGCCCAAGCGGCACCAACATTTTTCTTAGATCGGGCTTAGGAGGGTTTTTGTCTGGAATTGCCGTATCAATTCTTGCTTCCAGCCACTCTCCTTTTTCACATGCATCGCCATAAGAATTTAATTGAAATATTGTTCTGCCTCTTTCATTTCTTAATCTCGCTTCAGGAAGATTCGTTTCTCTCATGGCAGTTTGGATCAACTCATCACCACATGCTTCTAATTCAATTGCTACAGTTCGCATGAAATCTGCTCTTTGTTTCAAACTCATTTTCCTGTAAATATGAAATGCAGTCCATGACTGTTTCATCATTTCATTAATTTCATTTATTGTCGCATCTTTAAACATAGTCACTTATTTTCCGGGTTGAGAAAATTTGGTATTCGCATCATCAATAACCAATACCCAATCGCTATCGGTTCCAGTTGATGGCGGAGTAAAAATCATGGTCGCATATTTTTGCATTACAACTGAGTTTCCTGCTTCTCCCTTTCCAGGATGAAACCACCACACACGGATTTGTGTTGCAGGTAAAAAAGAAAGATTTAAAGTAAGACCTTTGGTAACGGGAAAATAAATCATACAATATTTATTTCCCGTATCACGGAAAGCAGTGGCGTATTCCATTTTTTCTCCTTGTCCACCAATAATTATTGACTGATCAGGAGTTCTACCAGTTACCGATCTTGATTCAATCAATCTTTTTAAATAACCAACTTCAAATGCACCGGGTCGATCAAGCGTTTCTATCCATGATCGTTCGGGAAATGCAACCGGCTCTTCTCTTTTACTATAAAATTGCCACATGGCCTGGTTGCCATAGGTAACTCCGCATGCACCCGAAAAAACTGAACGATAGGTTTGCCTTCTTACATCATAGTCCCTGAAGTAGCCATTTTTTTTATCCCAGTTTATTGGATGATCTTCATAATTAGGTTCTCCATCAAGAATAGGTTTAGAGGGGATCATTTCTCTACCTTTTTTTACCCATTCCCAAACAGGGTTATCTTTTTTTGCATGTCCAGATTGAAACATGTTAATAGTTAACCAAAGTTCATTTTGCCAATAATCTGTTGTACTTGATTCGCCGGAGGGATGATATGTAATTATTGCCTCATAGTTCGAACCTTCCCAAATTCCTTTTGCCATTGAGCGCCAAATATTTTTTTTATCTATTGAATCCTTTACAGGCGGCCGATCGCCTCCTAATATCCATACAATGTTTGGAAAAGATTTGTAACGATTGCCAAGCCATTTGCCATAAACATATGCATTGTTTTCATTAAATATTTCTGGCCCCTGTCCCCACATCTTTATCACCTTATCTCCCCATGTTGGCAATAAACCCATGAACATATTTTTTTTCATGGCTTCCTTCATTGTCCAATCCACCAACTCAAAATATTTGTCATTTGGCTTTGTTGGATCAAGATCAATTAAAGGAACCTCTCCATATTGATTTGGCTTTTTTAAACCATCAAATTCTGCGAGTATCACTGCCTGTATTACATTAAATCCTTTTTCTCTTCTGTTCTCTAAGTACTTTTCAATTTCATCTTTATTCAGGCGGTGAAACAATTCCCAACCCGTATCACCCAACCAGAAAAATGGAGTGCCATCTTTGTATTGCAAATAATGACCATCCTTTGTTACTTCTAATCTTCCATGCTTCCATTCCTGTTGTGCAAAAACAGGAATTGATATAATAAAAAGAAAAAATATTATTTTAATTCTTTTAATCATTAAAATTATAATGAAGGTCTTTTACTAATTGCGTCATTAATAATCTTCAAAACCCTTTCGCGTTCTTCGCCAACCAAAGTTAATCGTGGAGCCCTTACATATTCACTGCCGATGCCGGTTTGTTTAGCTGCCAGTTTTATATACTGAACCAGTTTCGGGTGGATATCCAATTCAAGTAATGGCATGAACCATCGATAAATTTTTGTTGCCTCTTCTATTTTACCTGTCTTAACCAAATTATAAATTACAGTTGTTTCTTTTGGAAATGCATCTACCAACCCTGCTACCCAGCCATCAGCTCCGAGACAAAGTTCTTCCATTGCGAGAGTATCAACACCGCATAAAACTTTAAACCTTTCTCCAAACCTATTTTTCATCCTTGTAAGATTTGTTACATCTCTTGAACTTTCTTTCAAAGCAGTGATATTTTTACATTCCACTAATTCATCAAACATATCCGGCCTTGTATCAATTTTATAATCAGGCGGGTTGTTATAGATCATGATTGGCAGGTCAGTTGACTTAGCCACCTTCTTAAAATAGGTTATTGTTTCCCTGTCATCAGTTTTGTATCGCATAGGTGGCAACAACATAATTCCATCAGCTCCCCATTTTTTTGCATTTGCTGTTTGTTTCATAGCATCCGCTGTCGTGCTTTCAGCAATATTTAAGATCACCGGAATATCCTCATTAAGATATTCGACAGAAAATTCAACTAATTCTTCTTTTTCTTTATCAGTAATTGTACTGGCCTCGCCTAATGAGCCGCCAATAATAATTCCATGCACTCCGGCTGCAACTTGCGCAGCTAAGTTTTTTTCAAACATATCCAGGTCAAGCTCTTCTTTTTCATTAAAAGGCGTAAGCAAAGCAGGGAAAACTCCTTTCCATTCAAATGACATATAAATTGATTTTGCACAAAGCTACGGTCATGTGGGAAAAAAGACTCTTCATCTTTTAGCCCAAACTGGTACTATTTTAACCAGTTTATGAGCTCAGTTATTATTTATTAAACTAATTTAGTACAATGAAGGTTGTTCCTTTTCAAATACCAAAAAATACGGCAGAAGCATTTCGTGTCCAGGTAGACGACATGCCACATCTTTATAATCATCTTCATCAGCATCCTGAAATCCAGTTAACACTTATTAAAGAAAGCAATGGTACTCTTATTGCGGGAGATTATGTAGGGCCATTTCATGCAGGCGATGTATTTGTGATTGGAGGCAACCAATCGCATGTTTTCAGGAATGATGAGAAATTTTTCAGCAAAAAATCAAGAGCAGTTGCGATCACAATTTTTTTTGATGAAACTACATTTGGAAAAAATTTCTGGTTACTTGAAGAGATGAAATCACTTCAACAATTCCTAAAAACCAGTTCGGGTGGATTCAGGATAACCGGGAAGAAAAAAAAATTGTTGGCTGAAAAATTATCCCTGGTTGTAAACGCCGATGGAATTGACAGATTGATCATATTTCTTGAAATATTAAAAATACTTGGCAGTCGTAAAGAAATGCAGCCATTATCAAAAACTATTATACAGCGCAACATCAAATCTTATGACGGCAACAGGCTTAACAAAGTGATCGAGTTCACATTCAAAGAATTTCAGCGACAAATAACACTTAAGGAAGTATCTGCGTTGGCTAATCTTTCTCCTGAAGCATTTTGCAAGTATTTTAAAACGAGAACCAGGAGAACTTATATCAATTTTCTGAACGAGATCAGGATCAATCATGCGTGTCGGCTGCTTACTGAAGATAAAAGCATTGCAGGCATCTGTTTCGATTGTGGATTTACCAATCTTTCTAATTTCAACAGGATATTTAAGAAAGTAAAGAAAATGTCTCCAGGTGAGTGGAGGAGAATGAATGCTAACTAAAATTTTAACAACAGCTTCCAACTCTTTGCATCAATTTTGCGACTTAATAAGACCATGAAGCAGTTTTTATTTTTTATTATTCTCATTTCTTCCTCTTTTTTGAGTAGAGCCCAAAGAATAGATAGCATTTACTTTCACCTTTACACTGATAGCCTTAAAAAAGGCACACATAATTATATAAATGTTGATGCAAAACTTTCTGATGGCAAATGGAAGCCTCTTTCAGCAAAAGAGATCGCTTTCACTTCAAGCTATGGAACATTTGATGGCAATGAATTAATTCTTCCTGCCGAATGTACTGTGCAAAAACTCACTATTAAAGCAGTTCTAAAATCTGATCCCGGTTTATGGAAAGAAATAACTGTGTGGATAAAGAAAAGACCGGATGATGAAGTGTTGCCTACCACTGAAGAAATTCTGAAAAATAAGTCGCAAAAAACTGGTAAATCAAAACGCGGCAATTAATATTTTCAACATTACAAATTCAAACAACCTGACTGCTCTCATCCCCTTATCTTTGCGGCGGCAGGTCTTACACGACCAGCTCCTGCCGAACCTCCCCAGGGTCGGAAGGCAGCAAGGATAGGCGGTTGTAGCGGTGCGATGTGAGGAGCCTGCCATTTTTTTATACCCCTAATCCGCCTTAGGCGGAGAATCTTAATTCCCTTTTAATTATCTTGCAGCCCTTAAATTGGATTTTGATTTTTTTGTAACCAGCAAAGGAATTTCTATTAAACTTTTGTTGCGTCGCACACTTCAGGGTTCAGTTCTTTATTCAACAATTTTTATTTACAAAATTTTCCTATTCTGAAGGGTATCGAACTCAGTTCCCCCTTTAGGAGGACAGGGGGTATTATGAAATTTTTTATTGACACTGCTAACCTCGCACAAATTAAAGAAGCAAATGAACTCGGAATTCTTGATGGTGTTACCACCAATCCATCCCTGATGGCAAAAGAGGGTATAAAAGGTAAAGACGCTGTTATGGCACATTACAAAACCATTTGTGAAATGGTTAATGGCGACATCAGCGCTGAAGTGATCTCTACTGATTTTAATGGAATAGTTGAAGAAGGAAAGATATTGGCAGCTATACATAAGAATATCGTTGTAAAAGTGCCCATGATAAAAGATGGTGTCAAAGCAATAAAATGGTTTACCGATAATGGCATCCGTACAAACTGTACGCTTTGTTTTTCTGCCGGGCAGGCTATCCTTGCAGCCAAAGCTGGGGCGGCTTATATCTCTCCTTTTATCGGTCGCATTGATGATAGTGGCTGGGATGGGGTGCAATTGATCGAGCAAATTGTACAGATATATTCAATACAGGGTTATAAAACAGAAGTGCTTGCCGCTTCTATCCGTAATCCTAATCATATTGTTCAGTGTGCACAGGCCGGCGCTGATGTTTGTACCTGCCCGCTTGAATCTATTCTTGGCTTATTAAAACATCCGCTTACTGATATTGGTCTTGCTAAGTTTTTGGAAGACGCGAAGAAAATGTGAATGGTGAATGGTCAATGGTGAATTAATTGCAGGTTGACCATTCACAATTAACAATTGACAAAAAAATTGAATAGAATTGATTTAGTTGAACACTTCGCTTGCTCAGCGCAGGCTGTGTGTCGCAATGGGCGTCTATTCGGAGCGATAAAGCCGGTTGAACAAAAACTAGGGTCTTGCAAGTATTGAACTGACTGTAGTAAACCCAATCAATTCATCGGACCTACCGCCAAAAGGGCGATAGTAGACCAAAACAAGATAAATATTCTCCGTACTAGGATAATTTCCCTCAGTACTTTCAAAGCTAACTGGTTCACCACGTTTTTTTACGGGGACCATGACGTATGAATAATCATAAGACCCTTGTTTAAGCAAAAGCGTTTTTTCATATGCCCCCTTTTCAGCATTAAATTCCATTTTGGAATTTTCATCCGTTGCGTAATTAGTAAGCTCACCAAATAAATAAATATCGCGTTCAGGATATTGAAGATTTCCCGGAGGGAAAAAAGTAAAATGTGTGTATACGTAATCCGATTGCCAGAAAGGGTTTACATTATCGGTATTTTCAATCGTATATAACCCATTAATGTCGCGGTAATAATAATAGATCTGTTGCTTTCTTTCATTGTCGGGCTTTACATATACATCAGTTCGCGTTGGTTGTTTATCGATACGTTGCATTCGTTCACTCATCAACCGGATACTTCGCAGATCGATCCATCGCCATTCTTTACCTGCAGGAAATGAATTGGTGCTTTCATCACTGTATTCAAAATAACTTCCCCTGTAAATTGATGGCCTCTGTAAATAAGATGCCATTGGCCATGCATAGTTTTGAAGCAACACAACTTTTACATCTTGCTGGTTGAATACATTTAATTCTGAATTGAGAGTGACACCAACCTGGACTTTCTGATGAGTTCTGAAAATACTTCCGCTAAATGGTTGCAGGACCTGGGCAACAATGGAGGATTTGACATCAACGACCAAAAGTCTTTTTGTAAAAACAAGTTTTGATGTATCGCCGTCAAGAAAAACTTTTAATAGATAATTTCCTGACCTGCTAGGTGAACAATTTCTATCTGGTACTCTTGCATAATAATTCGTGTATTTGACAAAAGCAATTGAAGAATTGCGATAAATAGAGATACGGTTGGTTTGAAAACCTTTTATATAATCAAAAGAGTGAAGATCTGTTGGCGACCAATCAACATTACAGAGCTGGAATGTGTAATAATAGTTTTTAATACCGGCATCAAGATCATCAAAATATAAGTCAAGATCATCAGCACTATTCAGCCTGATAATTGGATAACCGTAAGGGTTATTTGACCTGTGCAACTTAACCGACCGGATATTTGTTTTGTAAATATGATCAGGTACCTGGCTGTTTACGGCCAATGTTATTGATAAAAGGAAGAATAAAATTGTTTGTTTCATTTGGGCTGTATAAATAAAAACGGAAATTGTCTACAATATTGTGAAATGAGTCACAAAATTTCCAAGCTAATTTAACTAAAGCGAAGAAAATTTTGTGGCGAATTCAATGCGACCAAAATTTAAAATAACAAACTCGCATTAATTTATGGTGAAAAAGAGGATAAATCTTTTTCTACAGTTACTTTTGACAGACAAAATTTAGCCCTTGGACGTTGCAGGCTTTATAGCAAATAGAATAGCATTTAACCGTCAAAATTCTTTTTCCCGGTTCATTATTCGTCTTTCTGTCGGCGCAACAGTTGTCAGTGTGGCTGTAATGATCGTGACACTTGCTCTTGTAAATGGTTTCCAGGAAACAGTAAGCAATAAGGTATTTAGCTTTTCAGGGCATATAAGAGTTCAATTTAAACAAGCCTTGAGCGGCCCGGTGACCGAAGAGATCCCGATTGAAAGAAACCCAAATGCTGAAGCAGCAATAAAAAATGATTCACGTGTTAAAAGTATGCACCCTTATGCTACCCGCTATGCAATCTTAAAAGCTGCTGATGCAATGGAAGGTGTTTTGTTAAAAGGCCTGGATAAGGAATTTGATGTTAATCTCATTAAACCATTTTTAAAAGAAGGTCGTTGGATAAATTTCAATGATAGCAGTTATTCCCGTGAGATCATTGTGTCCGTTTATACTGCAAAACAACTGCAAGTAAAACTCAATGATAAATTACTGATCTATTTTATTCGTCCTGATGGAACATTGAGACCTGATAAACTTGAAATAGTTGGTATTTATAAAACAGGGATCGATGATTATGATAAACAAATTTCAATCGGCGATCTTAGGTTGATAAGAAGGCTTAATGATTGGAAAGAAAATGAAATTGGTGGCTATGAAGTTTTTCTTCATGATTTTGACAAGATGGAAAAAACAAGTGAAGATCTTTATGCGCTGCCTGCTTTTCCTGAAACTTGGGATACACAACCAATAAGAAGTATTTATCCAAATATTTTTGACTGGCTAAACCTGCAAAATCTCACCCGGAATGTGTTAATCGGGTTTATGGTACTCGTTGCAGTCATAAATCTTATTACATGTCTTATTATTTTGGTGCTTGAGCGCATTCGCATGGTCGGAGTATTAAAAGCACTTGGCGCAACGGACTGGACAGTGCAAAAGATATTTCTTCGTCATTCTATTATCATCACATTAGTTGGAATTTTCTTTGGCGTCATATTAGGTCTTGGTTTATTGTATCTTCAGAAAGCTACAGGGTTTATAAAACTGAAAGAAGAAGCGTATTATATGAGCGAAGCCGCCGTAAAAATTGTTTGGTGGCAGGTATTGCTGGTTTGTGCTTTTACTTTCCTGGTTAGCTTGCTTATACTAATGATACCAACTTACATTGTAAAGAAAGTGAAACCGGTGAAGGCAATTCAGTTCAGATAAAAATAAAGACTATTTTATACTAAATGTGATAAAATAATTCCTGTTGCAATTGCAGCATTCAGCGATTCAGCTTTTCCTTTTCCTAGTATTGTGATCTGAATATCGGCAAGTTTTAATATCTCTTCATTTATACCTTTTGATTCATTGCCAATAACAATTATCCCTTCAGTTAATTTTTCCATTTTTGTTATATCTCTTCCGTTTAATGTGGCTGCATATATACCTGTTTCCTTATTTGCCTTCAACAATGATAACACGTCCTTATACTCTACTCTCACCCTCGAAATACTACCCATTGAAGCTTGAACAACTTTAGGATTGTAAACATCTGCACAGTCTGGACTGCAAAAAATATTTTTTATCCCGAACCAGTCAGCAAGCCTGATGATCGTTCCTATATTTCCAGGATCTTGTATTGTATCTAATGCCAATGAAATGCTTCCTTTAATTTCCGGGTCATTCTTCCATTGTATTTTTTCAATGACCGCTAAAACTTGGTTCGGAGTAGTCAATTGTGAAATTTTATCTAATTCCTCTTCGGATATTTCGATGATCTCCGCTTGACTATTTGCAGTGGGATTATTATCTATCCATTCTTTCAAACCATAAAGCTGAACTATCTTACAATTATCTGCCACTAGTAATTCATTTACTAATTTGGGGCCTTCGGCAATAAACCGGTTCACAATATCTCTTGATTTTTTCTGGCCTAAACTTTGAATATATTTGACCTGATTTTTAGCAATCATAATTTCTTTTATTTTAACATGTTAGAAGCCAAGCCCCAAAATTCTCTTACTGCTTCCATCGCAGTAGCAGTTGTCATTATTCTGCTGGCTTCCTGTAAGGTAATTCCTAAAGATTATCCGAAAGATAAACCCTTCGTTTTTGAAACAAATATCAACCTTGAAGGCAATTTCACCAAAGAAGAAAAAGATGCGTTGACTACGCAGTTGAGAAGCCAGCTCGATGATAGTTTGAAAGCCAAAACGAGCTATAAATTCATATCCCTTAGATTTAGAAAAGGATACGCAGGTATCAATAGGCCGATTCTGGAGAATCCACCGGTATTTGACAGTGCAAGCGCCGATCGCTCTGTAATCTTTATGAACGCATTGCTTAACAAACTTGGTTATTTGCGCAATACAATAACATATAGCGATACTGTAATTAAGAAAGGAGATACAATCTCACCTCAACTTAGAACCACGGTAAACTTTAATGTAAAACCCAACCAGCTTTTCAGAATTGATTCAATAAGTCATGTGATCAATAATAATGAATTGCAGGCATTGACAGATGCAACAAAATCAAAAACGGTTTTAAAAAAAGGCGATCCTTTTGCACAGCAACTGATCTCTGAAGAATTAAGCCGACTGGTTGAACTCTATCGTGAAAATGGCTATCTTAAATTCAGTTTTGAAGAACTTTCCGGAGTTTGGGATACGCTTAATCTTTCAATACTTCGTCCAACTATTGATCCATTTGATATTCAATTGCTCGAAGAATTAAGAAGAAGACGTGATTCTCCAACCACTGATGTAGAAATAAGATTGAGACCTGGTTATAATGTTGATAAGCTGAAAAAATATTTTGTTGGCAATACAACTATATACCCTGATTTTAATATTCTCGATACTTCGGGGAAGGCCCCTGTCCGGTTTGTTTATGACAGTAATTTCACCTTTATCACTTACAGGAATTTATTCAAGAAAAAATTTATTACTCAAAACATTTACTTTAAGCGGGGAGATCTTTATAATGAAAGACGATTTGTAAAAACCATTAGCCGATTTAATGAATTAGGAGCATGGCGTGTTGTAAATATCGAGCAAATACCCAGGGACCCTACTGATACGGTAGACTTCGAAATATATCTCACCCCTGCCAATAAATATTCTTTTACTACAAATATTGAAGGAAGTTTCAATAGCAGTAATAGTATCATTTTTCAGGAAAACCTCATAGGCGTTGGAGCAAATGTTCAATTAATAAATAACAATTTTGGAAAATCAGCTAATAAATCTGCCACGACAGCCCGGTATTCAACAGA
>Ga0105249_10002723_pt1 | contig 15279 bp, 14 predicted proteins | sample KBSS44metaG_FD_81522 | JGI IMG/M metagenome (GOLD analysis project Ga0105249, IMG submission 81522) | Switchgrass rhizosphere microbial communities from Kellogg Biological Station, Michigan, USA - KBS S4-4 metaG | ecosystem: Host-associated > Plants > Roots > Rhizosphere > Soil | place...
CCGACCTCTCCATCGGCGGCGTCGGTCGAGTAGACGAGGTCGCCGGCCTCGAGGCGAACCGTGGTCAGGCCGTCGGTGTCCGCCGGTCCCTCCACCCGTCCGTGGAGGAGGTTTGCGCCCGTGAACGAGGCGACGAACGGGTCGCGGGGGCGGGCGATCAGCTCTTCCGGGCTCCCGATCTGGCGTAGCTGGCCGTCGACCAGGACTCCAACCGTCTCCGCGAGGGCGATCGCGTCCTCGTAGTCGTGCGTCACGATCAAGGTCGGCAAGTCGAGGCCGTGCAGGAGCTGCTGGAGCTCCGCTCGCACCGACGCCTTGGTGTGCGCGTCCAGAGCCGCGAGCGGCTCGTCGAGGAGCAGCACGCCGGGATCGCGCGCCAGGGCGCGGGCGAGGGCGACGCGCTGGCGCTCGCCGCCCGACAGCGAGCCGGGCCGCTCCTTCGCAAGGTGCGAGATCCGAAAGCGCTCGAGCAGCTCGTCGACGCGCCCGTTCCGGGAGTAGGCGACGTTCTGGCGGACGGTCAGGTGGGGGAAGAGGGCGTACTCCTGGAATACGAGCCCCACGCGGCGCTCCTCCGGGCTTCGATTGACGCCCCTCTCGACGTCGAGCCAGACCTCGCCGTCGAGCGCCACGCGACCCGAGTCGGGCCGGATCAGGCCGGCGATCACGCCCAGGACCGTGGTCTTGCCGGCACCCGACGGGCCGACAAGGGCGACGACGCCCTCGACCTCGAGCGCAAGCCTCAGCTCGTACGAGCGAAGACCGAGTGCGAAGTCCGCTGAGAGGGTTGCCATCCAAAGACCAGTTTCAAGGAGAGAAGCAGTGCGAAGCTGACGACGACCAGCAGAGCACCCATTGCAACCGCGACGTCGAAGTCGGCTTCGAACTGAGCATAGATCGCAAGCGGCAGCGTCTGAGTGACCCCTTGAAGGCTGCCGGCGAACATGATCGTCGCGCCGAACTCGCCGAGACCACGGGCGAATGCCAGCGCCTCTCCGGCGGCGAGCCCGCTGCCTGCCAGCGGCAGAGCCACGCGAAAGAAGGTTCGCGCCGGGCCGGCTCCGAGCGTTCGAGAGGCCGCGACCAGGTTGGGATCCACGCCCTCGAACGACGCGATCGCCGTCCGGACGTAGAACGGCCCTGCGACGAATGCGACCGCGAGCACGACGGCCGTTTGTGTGAAGCCGATGCGTAGGCCGAAAGCGTCCAGCGTCGAGCCGAGCAATCCGAAGCGCCCGAGCGCGGCGAGCAGGCCGATCCCCGCGACTGCGGGCGGCAGCACGAGCGGCAGCTCGACCAGCGTCACCAGGACCGGACGACCGGGGAAGCGACGCGTCGCTAGGAGGTACGCGAGCGGCGTTCCGAAGAGGAGGATCAGCACCTGCGCGATCAGCGTCGTCTTCAGGCTGACGACGATCGCATCGCGGACGACGGGATTGCCGAGCAGGCGAACGAGCTCGCCGGGAGGAACGCGGGTGAAGAGCGCCACCACCGGCAGCGTGAGGAAACCGAGCCCGACCGCGGCTGCGAGGAAGACAAGGGCAGCCCAGCCTGCCTTGCGCATCGCCGGCTAGTGTGGCGCCTTCGGCTTCACGCGCGGCAGGAAGCCGTATCTGACCAAAATCTTCTGTCCTGCGGGCCCTATGACCCGTTTCACGAACGCACGGGCCGCCGCCTTGTTCGAGCTCGCGGAGACGACGCAGATCCCGTACTGCACCTTCGGCTGAGCCCAGGCGGGGATCTTGAGCGTGCGGACCTTCCCCGGCACCGTCTTGGCGTCCGTCGAGTAGACGAAACCGGCATCGCCTTCCCCGAGCGCGATCTTGGCCAGCACCTCGCGGACGTCGGTCTCGCGGCTGACGACATTCGCCAGCACGCCCGTCAAGTTCATGTTCCTCAGCACCTGAAGCGTGTACGACCCGACGGGGACGGTCGGTCCAGCGATCACGAGCCGGATCCCGTGCTTACGTAGGTCGTAGACGCTGTTGATGTTCGCCGGGTTCGACTTCGGGACGATCACGGTGAGCCTGTTCCTCGTGAAGACGACCGGCTTCGAGCAGCGCTTGTCCTTGTACAGCTGCTCCGGAAGGGTCATGTTCGCCGAGGCGAAGACGTCCGCCGGCGCGCCCAGCCGGATCTGCGCCGCCAGCGTGTTGGAGCCTGCGAACGAGTATTTCGCTCCCGGAGCGATCTTCGGAAACGCGTCGGTGAGCGAGGCGGCCGCGTAGACGGAGACGGTCGCTTTGGAGCTCCCGTTCGCGACGCCGCCGCTTGCGAGCACGATCACGATGACGGCGGCTGCCGCGACGGTCTTCATGCGTGTTCCACCATGACCGAGGTGGCCTTCACGACGGCGGTCGCCGGCTCGCCGTTCCGCAGGCCCAGCTCCTCGACGGCGTCGGCGGTCACGATCGCGACGATCCGGACCGGGTCGGTTACGACAAGCTCCACCTGCGCGATCAGGCCGTCGACCTTGACCTCGCTGACCGTCCCGGGGAGCCTGTTCCGGGCGCTGAGCTGATCCCCGCTCTGCCTGCCTCGAAGGCGCTCGATCTCTTTCGCCGCCACCAGACGCCGGTTGCCGCTGTCCCGCGTCGTCTTGATGCGCCCACTGCGATCCCAGCGGCGCAGCGTGTCGAGGCTGATCCCCAGCCGGTGGGCCGCATCGCTCGCGGTGTAGTACTGCCTGGCCACTGCCTCCTCCTCGCTAGCTCGTGAACCGGTCCAGGGTGTTCGAGACCCGGTCGATCGTCAGTGCCTTCGGAAAGGCCGGGCCGAGGCGCTCGCCCCGCGCCCCGGCCGTGAACACGCTCAGGTGCTGTGCCTCGCTCGCCGCCGCCCGCGCCGCGGACTGCTTGAGCGTGTTCGCCGCGTAGCCCTCGACCGCGCCGAGATACGCGCCCAGGAAGAGCGACTCGAGCCTCGCCCCGAGCCTGACGATCGACGCACGTGACGCGAACGAGCCCCGCGGGTAGGAGAAGTCGACGTCGCCGGCCACGGGTGGGACCTGTCCGTCCGAGGTGAGGACGGCCGCGGCCGCGTCGCGGTGCTTGGCCTCGTCTGCGCGGGCGCGCCTCAGTCCCGTGAGTGCGGCCCCATGGAAATGCCGCGAGGAGATTGCGGCCGAGTAGAAGTCGAGTGCAAGCAACTCGATCGTCACGAGCAAGCGTGTGTACGCGAGGTCGTTGTCCGACGGCGTAACCGCACGCGCGACCGCAGGTGCCAGTCCGAGCGCCGAGCCCGCCAGGAAGAGCCCGGCCGCACCGCGCGCTCCTCCGGAGAGCAGCCGTCCTCTGTCGAGGGCCTCGCTCACGGCCGCGCATACTAAGGCAATACCTATGCACACGTCTCTGAGAGCTTGTTGCCGGTTGCCTGCGAGCCGCCGAACGTCGAAGCTTTCCGGGTGCCCGAGCAGACGATCCTCGCCGTCGACGTCGGCGGCTCGCACGTCAAGCTGCTGCTCTCGCGCGGAAACGAAGAGCGTCGGCGGTTCGAGTCGGGTCCGACGCTCCGGCCGCAGGAGATGGTCGAAGGCGTCTTGGCCCTGACCTCCGACTGGTCATACGACGCCATCTCGGTCGGCGTTCCCGCACCGGTACGGGACGGCCGCGTCGTCACCGACCCGGTGAACCTCGGCCCCGGCTGGGTCGGGTTCGAGTTCGAGGAAGCCTTCGGCAAGCCGACGAAGGTGTTCAACGACGCCGCGATGCAGGCGCTCGGGAGCTACGAGGGCGGCAAGATGCTGTTCCTCGGCTTCGGTACCGGCCTCGGCTCCTCGCTTGTCGTGGAGGGGGTCGTGGAGCCGTTGGAGCTGGGCCATCTACCGTTCCGCAAGGGGACCTACGAGGACTACGTCGGGGAGCGTGGCCGGAAGCGTCTGGGCAGCAAGAAGTGGCGCGAAACGGTGTTCAAAACGATCGAGGAGTTCTCGGCCGCGCTCGAGCCGGACTACATCGTCATCGGCGGCGGAAACGCGAAGAAGCTCGGCGCGCTGCCGGAGAACACGAAGCTGGGAGCGAACGAGAACGCGTTCCTCGGCGGCTTCCGGCTCTGGGACCCGACGCTCCCGGCGCAGGCCTTGACCCGCTCAGCCGGCAGAGAGGACAATCAACCTCGGTGAGACGCTTCGCCGCAGCCGTTGCCCTATCCGCCGTGCTCGCCTTCGTCGTGGCCGGATGTGGGGCTTCTGCCGAGGAGAAGTGGGCCGGCTCGGTCTGCAGCGACGTCGGCGACTGGAAGAGCGAGATTCAACAGAACTCGGACACCATCACCTCGCAGCTGCAGTCACCCAAGGCGGGAACACTCGCGGCGATCGACGCGGAGATTCAAAAGGCCGTGGACTCCACCGAACAGCTCGCGACCGAGCTCAGATCAACGAATCCGCCCGACACCGATGCAGGGAAGCAGGCGAACCAGCAGCTCAATGCCCTGGCAAATCAGCTGGACACCACGGTAACCACGGCGAAGCAGACGGTCCAGAGTGTGCCGAAAGACGCTGGACTCGGCGAGAAGGCGCAGAAGCTGGCTCCGCTCGTCCCGGCTGTGAGCTCGCTCGCCGTCTCGGCTTCTAGCACTCTGGCGGCAATACAAACGAGAAGCGATGAGCTGAAGAAGGGCTTCGACGAGGCCGACTCGTGCAAGCAGTTCCGCAACAGCAACTGACGTGATGGGCGTGCCTCCCGCGGGCATCGACGCACCGTCCGTCTGACCCGCGCCGCCGATTTACGGTTTCCGGCGGAGAGATCCGCGAGATGGGAGGCGCGTGTCGGCTGAACGCGAGTGGAACATCGAGTTGCTCACGGCGTCCGAGGAGGGTCGGCGCAACCGCCGGACCATCGACGGGATCCTGCTGGCGGTGGCGGTGCTGCTCGCCGGCGCTGCGGCGGCGATCGCCACGTCCGCGCCAGAACAGGACAAGGATCTCGCACAAGCGCTGACAACGGTGCTGGGGTGGGCCGCCGCGTTCTGGCGCCTCGCCTTCGTCGGGGCACTGGTGGTCGCGCTAGCGATCGTCGTTGGCGTCGTGCTGAGTCGGCGCTGGGCCCTTGCTCGCGATCTCCTGCTGGCGCTCATGGCGGTGGTCGGCGTCGGAATCCTCCTCGGTGGTCTCGTCGACTCGGACTGGCTAGTGATCGAGCCGCACGTCCTGTCGCGCTGGGGCTTCCCCGAGCTACGGGTCGCCGCGGTCACCGCAGTCGTCACCGTCGCAGGCCCCGAGCTCGTCCGGCCGGTTCGTCTGCTCGCATTCTGGCTCGTCGGGCTTGCCGCTCTGGGCGCCGTCGTCATCGACGCAGCTCTGCCGTCGGACGCGCTGGGGGCTCTCGCGCTCGGCCTCGGCGCCGGCCTCTTGGCTCGCCTGGTCTTCGGAACCGCAGCGGGTGTGCCGTCGGTAGAGCAGGTGCGAGTCGCCCTGTCCTCGCTCGGGGTGGAAGTAGACGGCTTGAGGGCCTCGGCCCGGCAACGGATCGGCTCCGCCGCCTACGTCGCGCTCGATCCTGCGGGGCGGCCATTGAAGGCGAGAGTCCTAGGCCGGGACGCACAGGACACCCAGATGATCGTCCGCCGCTGGCGAACGCTTGCCTACCGCGACCCGCCGAGGAGCGTGGCGGTGGGGAGACTGGAGCAGGTCGAGCACGAGGCACTCGCCACGCTGTTGGCAGCTCAGGCCCGAGTCCGTGTGCCGGACGTCGTCACGGCCGCACTCGGCCCTGACGGCGAAGCGCTCGTCGTCACGCGCGAGCCTGAGGTGGACCCGCTGGAGCTTGCCGGCGAAGTCTCGAACGAGACGCTGCAGCAGCTCTGGGAGCAGGCGGCTCGGCTGCACAAGGCGGGCATCTCGCACGGCAGGCTCAACCTGAGCAACGTCATCCTCGTCGGAGACGAGCCCGTGCTGCTCGATCTCTCCGCCGCGACGCTCGGCGCCCCGCAGTCGGCGATCGACATCGACGTGGCCGAGCTGCTTGTCGCCTGCACGGTGCTCGTCGGGCCGGACCGGGCGTTGAAGGCGGCTCTCGACGGCGTCGGCAAGGATGCCGTTGGGACCGCGTTGCCGTATCTCCAGCGGGCTGCGCTCACGCCCCACGTGCGCGATCTGGCCCGTACCCACGAGGTGGCGCTGAAGGATCTTCGCCAGGCTGCCGCGACCGCAACAGGTCGCGAAAAGGCCCCCGAGCTCGAGCCGCTGAGGCGCGTCAGCGCAAAGAAGCTCCTGCTGACGGCGTTGCTCGCGGTCGCCGCCTACGGGATCATCACCCAGCTCGCCGACATCGGCTTCGGCACGATCGCCGACGAGCTTCGCAGCGCAGACATCGCTTGGGTCGTCGTCGCGCTGATCCTCGCGCAGCTCACATTCGTCGGCTCGGGGATCTCCGTCCGGGGAACCGTGTTGGAACCGCTGGCGCTCCTCCCCTGCGTCGTCCTCCAGTCGGCGATCAAGTTCATCAACTTGACGGTGCCGAGCTCGGCCGGCCGTATCGCCATGAACCTCCGCTTCCTGCAGAGGATGGGAGTGCCCACGCCGGAGGCGCTGGCCGCGGGAGCCGTGGACGACGCCGCGGAGACGGTGGTGCAGGTGGCTCTCCTGCTCCTGACGATTCCCTTCGTCAAAGGGAAGATCGATACCAGCCAGTTCCACTTCGGGGCTCCCGATGGGCGCCTGATCGCGGCGATCGTGATCGCGCTCGTTGTCAGCGTGACGGTGATCCTGGCCGTCCCGAAGCTCCGCGCCAAGGTCGTGCCGCCGTTCAAGCAAGGATTCACCAGCCTCTCGACGGTGATCCGCAACCGACGGAAGCGACTGGAGCTCTTCGGCGGAAACGTCGGGTCCGAGGTGCTGTACGCGATCGCCCTGGGCGCCACGTGCCACGCCTACGGCGTCGACCTCTCGCTGGCGCAGCTCATCCTCGTCAACACGGGCGCCTCGGTCCTGTCGAGCTTCATCCCCGTGCCCGGCGGGATCGGAGCCGCCGAGGCAAGCCTCACTGCGGGCCTCGTGGCGATGGGAGTCGACGAGTCCACGGCCTTCGCGATCGCCTTCACCCAGCGGCTCTGCACGTTCTACCTGCCCCCGATCTGGGGCTACTTCTCGCTGCGCTGGCTCAGCCGCAAGGCGTACATCTGAGGTTCGGCTCAGTAGCCGGCAAGCCGGCCGACCGGGACGTTCAACGCCCGGCCTGCCGCTCGCAAGAGGTCGGCCCCCCGTTCCTTGTGACGCCCCGCCCGCAGGGCGTCCTCTGTCGCCGCCTCGATCTCGCCCCTGTCGTTCTCGATGAACTCGATCTGTGCCTTCACGCCTTCGAGCGTCTGCTCGAAGCCGGCGATCGCCAGACGCCGTCCTCGCCGGTCGGCGTCGCTCGATGCCTGCTCGCGGCGGAGGCTCGCCAGGGTGTGCCGCAGTTTCAGCCGGAGGGTCGTCGGGCTCGCGGAGCTGCGGATCTGGTCGACCCCGCGGCGAAACGTCGCCTCCAGGGCGGGGTTCGGATCAGATGAGCCGCAGCCCGGCAGCGCCAACACGAGGCACGCGCTCGCGGCCCATGCGACCCGGCGATGCATCGCTCACGATCCGGGCGCCGCGAGCAGCGAGGCAAGCTCCCGGCGGTACGGCTCGCCTCCGTACTCGTGTAGCGGGTGTGGCTCGAGCCGGTGCTCGGCGATGTCGCCTCCGCGGCGCACGTAGATCGTCGGGATGATCTGGCCGGCGTCGTCGACTTCCACGCTCGCCGCGACTGCGTCGGGCCCACTCGAGTCGAGGAAGTGCGCGAGCGGGACGACCTCGTCGTCGACGAAGTCGCCGTCCTCCCTGGTCACCACCCGGCAGAGGTAACCCTTCTGTATCCAGAGCTCGGGCGCGCTCGTCAGCTCGTGGAGCAGGAACGGGACGACGTCTCCCACCGACTTGCGCGGCCTTCTGTGGCCGTTCAGCTTCTCGGCCAGGTGCTCCGCGAGCACGCGCGCGTTGTAGCGGAAGCCGTTCACCGAGGTCGAGCTCGCGCCCGCGCCGCGCTTGCCCAGGCCCTTGGCTCCCTGAGAGGCGTTGCCGGCGAAGTAGATCCCCGGCAGCGTCACGCTCTCCCAGAACGGCGTCAGCGCCGGCACGCGTCCGTCGTTCACGGTCACGAGGCCGAGCTTCGGCAGGTCGCGGAGCGGCGTCTGGAACCCGGTCGCGGCGATCACGTCGTCGACGTCGAACTCGAGGCGGCCGTCCCAGGTCGTTCCCTGCGTCACGACGTGGAACCCGTCCGGGTTCCGGTCGATCCGGCTGATCGTGACGTCGAGCACGTACGTGCCCGGCCCGCCGCGCGCGTACTCGTCGTAGGGGTGCAGGTAGCGGATGCGGAGGGCGGAGAGCGCGAGCGCATCGGTCTGCACGGGCCTCGGGGAGCCGAGGATCATGCTGCGCGCCCAGGGCAGGATTCCCTGGGCCACCTCGAAGCCGGAGTTTCGCTTTCCGACGATGAAGACGCTGCGCCCGGCGTACCGCTCCGGCGAGGAGGTGTCGACGTAGTGCGCGGCATGCTCGAGCCCCGGAACCGGGGCGCGCCACGGCTCGGTCACGCCGAGGGCGAAGACCACGGCGCGGGAACGGTACTCGCCCGCATCGGTGACGAGCGTGATCCCCTCCTCGTCGTGCGTGGTCGACTCCCACGTGCAGCCGTACCTGACCTCGAGCTTCGCCTGCTCCGCGAAGGCGACGATCGCTGTCTCCATCTCCGCGCGCGAGGGAAGGTCGTACGCTCGGTCCATCAGGCTCGGCACGAGCGCCTTCAGCTCGGGCTCCTCGGCGAGCAGGCTGTTGTGGTCGTACCACTCGTACTCGCGGGTCGTCCGCTCGACCGGGGCATCCGGTTTCGTCCAGGTGATCAACCGCTGGAAGATCGGGAAGCGCTGGAACATGCCGCCCGGGGCGTCGTCGCGCGAGAGTACGGCGTGCGAGACGCCCAGGCGCCGCAGCCAGTAGCTCATCTGGAGTCCGCCGGGACCGCTGCCGACGACGACCACGTCGTAGGTTCCCGGCGGGAACGGCTCGGTTACGTCCGCCACTCGACAGCGCCCTGCACGCGGCGTGCCTCCATCTTCAGCAGCCGGAGCATCACCTGAGGCCGCTCGAGCAGGAGGCGCTCCAGCTGGGCGGCCGGGATCACGAGGCAGCGCAGCACGCTCGTCGCGACGACGTCGGCGCTCGGAGGGTCGCTCGTCAGCGCCGCGATCTCGCCGAAGAAGTCGCCGCGGCTCAGGCGCGCCAGCTCCTCGTCGCCGACCCGCACCGCGGCCTCGCCGTCGAGGATGACGAAGAAGTCGCCGCCGCTCAGGCCCCGCCTCAGCACGCGTTCGCCCTCGGCGAAGACGTCTTCCTCGTGAGAATGGGCGATCGCCTCGATCTGCGAGGGCGACAGATCGGCGAATAGCGCCAGCCGGCCGAGACTTTCCGCGATGTCCATCGCGACACTTTTAACACTGCCGTGTGAGACGGCGCTGAGTGGGTAGCGTGAATGCAACGCGACAGGGAAGGAGTGGTCGATGGCGACGACGACGAGTCAGGGCATCCTCGCGCCCGAGAACGCCGAGAAGCGCGGGGAGATCTTGGAGCTACTGGAGAAGGCGTACTGGATGGAGATCGAGTCGGTGATGAGCTACATCGCCAACTCGACGAACCCCGACGGCGTGCGCGCCCAGGAGATCAGGGAGGCGCTCGAGGAGGACATCCAGGAGGAGCTCGGGCACGCGCAGCGCTTCGCACAGCGGATCAAGGAGCTCTACGGCGTGGTGCCAGGCTCGACCGACTTCGAGGCCGAGCAGACGTTCCTGCAGCCGCCGGACGAGCAGACGGACATCGTCCACGTGATCAAGGGCGTGATCGAGGCCGAGTCGGGTGGCATCGAGCACTACAACCGGATCATCGAGGCCTGCGACGGCGTCGACTGGGTCACCCAGGACATGACGATCGACATCCTCAGAGACGAGGAAGGCCACAAGCGCCTGTTCGAAGGGTTCCTGCGCGAGTACGAGGTAGAGGGAAAGGCCTAGAACGCGCTCAGGAAAACCGGGCTGCCGTGGCCGTGGCGGCGCTGGTAGCGGTCCTCGGCCGAGAAGCGGAGGCGCTTGGGGCCTGAGTCGTCCCCGTGCGAGACCAACATCGGGTCGGCGCCGGGCTTTACGACGATGCAGACGTGCTGTCCCCGCGTCGGAGGCGTCCAGACGACGAGGTCCCCGGGCCTCGCCGCTGTCTTCGGGATCCGGCGGCAGCGGTCGAGCATCGAGCCCGTGTAGGCCGGCTGTCGCGGGTCGTAGGTGCCCCGGGCGTTCGGGTTGGGAGCGCCCGCCCAGCAGTAGCACAGCGTAGAAAAGGCGGAGCAATCGGTGGCGAGCGGGAGGGCGCCGCGAGCTCCGAGTGCGCTCAGGCGCACCGTGCCGTCCTGCGAGTAGCCGATCCGGCCGTTGTTCTTGCAGCCCCAGAGCGCCCAGTCGACGATCCGCTTACGGACCGCGGGCTCGGAGCGGGCCTGCCGCAGCCGCTTTGCCCGCCGCCTCTTGAAGGCGGCGGGCAGCGGCTTCTCCCCCGACAGGATCGCCTTCAGCTGTGGGCCGAAGGTCCTGTTTGCCCGGTTCTGCGGAAAGCCGAGCTCCCACTTGGCGCGCTCGACGGCACCGGCCGTCAGCTCGCCGTACTCGCCGTCGACGCCACCGGGATCGAACGAGCCGAAGGCGTTGCGCACGAGCAGGCGCTGAGCCTCCTCCACGTCGGTCCCTACCACGTGCGGGTTGGCGAGCTGGAGCACCCGCGGGCCCATCTCCACCGCGACGCGTCCGCCGTCCTGCAGCCGCTTGAGGAGGACCGCCGCGCCGCACTGCTGAGAGACGGCCGTCGGCGAGAAGCGCCCGTCCGCGACGTACTTCCCCCTCGCGTAGTGGTTCGAGAAGCTCCAGAGGTAGGGCGACTTCACGGTCGGGTGGTGGTCGCGATAGCCCCAGCCGTTGTAGGCCTCGAGCTTGTAGAGCGCCCCCGGGATGCTCCAGTCCTTCCACGAGGCAAAGCCCTGGTAGCCGAGAGCGTCGATCGCGCTCGCCTCCCACGTGAACGGCGGTCTGCCGGTCTTCGGGCGTCCGGCCGGAACGTGCGTCGTCCGGCTTCGCAACGGGTCGCCGTTGTGGAGATGGCGGGTGAAATCGCCGCCCGACTCCATGCTGTGGATGACCGCGACGACGTACCACGGCATCTTCAGCGCCCTGGCCACCTGGTCGTAGCGCTTCTTGTTCGCCGCAAGCCTGCGGGCGGTGTGCGCGACCGCCGCTTTGCGACTCGGACGGACGAGGCACGACTCGTAGAGGACGCTGTACTCGCCGGCGAGCTTCCGGGTCAGCGTCGCCATCTCACCCCTCCGAGAGCGAGGGCGCCGCGTCCGGCAGTTCCTCGGGGGCCGGTCCCTTCTGCCTGTCGCTGCGGCGTTTCCCGCGTGACACGGCGGCCTCGACGGTCGTGCCGAGCAGCATGTCCTGAGCCAGGCGCTCGCTGAAGCCTGCCGCGAACGAGAAGAGAACGTAGAAGTAGGTGGTCTTGGAGGTGTTCGCGATCTCGAGCGCCACGACGCCGCTCTTCAGCGCGAAGAACGTCATCAGGCCGAAGATCCCGCCGACGAACGGGCGCAGGGACCCGAGCGTCCGCAGCGTGTCCTTGCCGAACTCCCAGTCGACGCGCACCTTGTCGGAGCTCATGCGCGACATCACGCTCACGAGCGCCCCGACGCTGCCCACCGCAAAGCAGGACAACCCCGTCCGGACGGAGACGTTGTGCGCGTCGACTACCTTGAGCACGAGCGCCAGCAGGAGCAGCAGCGCCACCGGGACCATCCCCAGGAGCATCCCGCCGACGTAGACGATCTGCCCCGAGCGTACGGCCGCGTTCCGGTAGTACGTCTCGATCCGCCTCAGGTGCTCCCGCGTCGTGCGGTCGACCTCGGCCACGGCGCGGTCGTTGTTGACCCGGTCGGTCTCGGCGAACCCAAGCAGGAAGCTGATCACGGTAAAGAGCGACTGCATGGCGAGTCGCTGGCTCGTGTCCCGCAGCACCTCGTGGACGCGTACGGAGAGGCTCTCGCAGCGGTAGAGGAGGGTCATCACCTTGGGCTTGTCCTTCGTCGTCCAGTCGGTGGCCCAGTGCAGGCGGACGACGTCGGGCAGGATCAGCGGCCGGCGCCTGATCGTGAGCGCGACCCCAGAGGCCTCCGTCGTACACCAGTACGCGCTGACGATGGGCCCGTGATGCTCCTCGAAGCGTGCCTCGAACTCGCGGTAGCGCTCCTCGGCCGGCCCCGTGTACGGCTCGCCGCCCTCGTTCAGCTCCTTCTGACGCAGGTAATGGACCCAGACGAGTTCCGGGAACGCGACCGCCCTGGTCTGCGCACGGCGGCGCAGGAGCCGACCCCGGAGCCCGCCCTCGGCGGGGGCCTCGACGGTGGTGGCACCTACCCCGTTCATCCAAGCCCTCCTCTCCCACGAGGCTGGGCCGCCCTCCGAGGGTAGGCCGAACCGGCCTCGTTGGCAAGGTGCCGCCTGTTAGGAGCCGACCGTCTCGCGCACGTGCCGAACGAGGTCCGCGGCCTTCGGGACGGCCTGCTCGTCCTCTTCGAGAATCGCGAGGAACGCCTCGTCGCACCAACGCTCGACGTCGGCCTCGTCGGCGTCCTCGAGCAGGATCCCGAGGAAACGCTCGGCCCCGTCCAGGCGCCCCCAGAGATAGTCCCGCTCGCGCCCGGGGCGACTCAGGAACGCGCCGAAATGCCCCTTCTCGGCTCCGATCAGCTTCTTGTGCGCGCCGTCGCCCTCCACCGGGATCCGGTGCGCATCGCGCGGGCTCAGCCGCACGATCTCGACCTGGTCGCGCTCGCCGACGTCGCTGAGCGCCTGGACGGGGTAGAGGAGGACGTCCCAGAACGGGAAGCCGAGATAGCGCACGAGCAGATCCCAGCGTCGCTCCTTGTTCCACCCTCTGGTCAGCTGCAGCAGGCCGACGTAGAGGTCGGCCGTGAACCCGGACAGGCGCTTCTTGAGGTACGCGCGCAGCGCCACCTCGAGCTCGTCGAGCTCCTTGCGGTGCTCGCGGACGTAGAGATCCGAGTCGAATCCCGAGCGCTGCATGAACGTCCGCATCGCGTCGACGGCGAAGCAGGTGTCGAAGGAGCCGCGGATCGTGTCGTCGAACCCGGTGCCCGCCATGGCGTCGCGGAGCGTTCCCACCGCCTCCCAGAGGCGGGCTTTGGCGGCGTCGATCTGCTCGCGCTCGGGATATCCCTCGGTCCCGGCCTTCTCGTAGAGGTGGTTGAGGCCGTCGATCACGAAGCGAAGCCGCCGCTCGCCGTGCGCCTGGTCGAAGGTGACGAGGAAGTCGAGCTGCTCGGGGCTCGGCTCGATCCGCTGCTCGAAGAGGTTCCGCTGTTCCGCCCAGCGCCGAAGCGCGCTCCGCGTGAGGATCGCGTGGGTCGAGTCGGGCGGGAGGTCGCAGACGCCGCACGCGGTTCGCGCGTAGCGGTCGACGACGCCGCTGATCTTCAGGCGCACGTAGGTCGCGTAGCTGAAGCCTGCGCTGCGGCGCGCCTCCTCCTCGGTGCGCTTGCGGATGTCGGTGAGCTTCGTGTCCGCCGGGTCGTCCGGAATCTCCGGCAGTGGCCCGACGATCTCCCTGACGCGCGCCTCGACCGTGTCCCAGCTCGTCTCGATGATGTCGCGAATCCGGCGAACCCGTTCGTTCAGCGCCCCGACCTCGACCAGGTCGTCGAGGATCGGCTCGGAGCGGGGGAGACCCGTTAGGCCGCCGATCGCCGCGACCACCGTCGAGGGCGCGCTCCGATGCGAAGGGCTCAGTCCGACGCCGGGATCCGGCTCGAGGTACAGCAGGCGGCGGTCGACCTGAACCTCGGCGGGGCGCTCCCGGATCGCCGCGATCGCAGGGCCGAACGGCTTGTTGTCGAGGACGCCGCCGTCGACGAACCACGTCCAGGCGGCCGGGAACTTCGCCAGCTCGTAGAGCCGGAAGAACCGCTGCTCGAGCCGCTCGAAGTCGACGGGCCGATCGCTCCCGAGCCAGCCCTCGAGCGCTCCGAAGCTGACCGGCGGGAAGACGCCCGGGATGCAGGAGGTGGTGCGGGCGGCGAAGGTGAGGGCGCCGTTGGAGTCGACGTCGAAGTCGTCGCGGCCGTCCTCGCCGCCGAACCTGAAGGCGAGCAGGTGTCGGTGCCGGGTGTCGAGGATCGGGTTCGGGTCGGCGTAGGGGACCTGGCGGCCGTAGCCGTAGAAGTCGGTCGCGGTCACGAACAGCTCGAGCTTGTGCCGCTGCGGCATCAGCGAGACGAGCGTCTCCGGTGTCGAGCCCTTCTCGTCCATCTGGTGGAAGGCGTCGTAGATCCAGCGCGCCATCAGGTCGCCGCGGAGCGGCGCGTGCTTCGGCGCCCGCAGGGCGACCCAGGCGCCCTTCAGCACGCGCGTCGGTAACCAGCGGGGCGCGGCGAGGAGCCCGTCGATGTCACCGCGCTCGAACCAGAGGTCGCGGAAGCCGTCGAGCGAGAGGTTGTGCGCCAGCCCCTTCGCGAGGCAGACGCCGTTGATCCCGCCCGCCGACGTGCCCGCGATCACGTCCACGACGACGCGCGTCCGGAGCTTCTCGGGGTTCCGCTCGGCGAGGTCGCTCAGGAGCCGGGCATAGAAGCGCTCGCTCGGCGTCCCGCCGTCCTGGCCGGCCTCGGCCTCCAGCAGTGCCGAGCCCTTGACGAGCCGGTGGAGCTCCTTGGTGACCCCGTGCATGTAGACCGCGAGCGAGGAGCCTCCGTAACAGACGAGCGCAAGGCGAAGCTCTTTCGTGGCGACGGCGTCCACGGCCGAAGGCTGGCACGGCCTGCGGAGATGTCAAGCTCGCGCGCCTGGCTAGAATCCCCGGCGATGGCCGAGACCGGGACGATGCGGGTCAAGAGCGGCCTCGCCGAGATGCTCAAGGGCGGGGTGATCATGGACGTGACGACCGCCGAGCAGGCGCGGATCGCCGAGGACGCCGGCGCCGTGGCCGTGATGGCGCTCGAGCGGGTTCCGGCGGACATCCGCAGGGACGGCGGCGTCGCGCGCATGGCCGACCCGGACAAGATCCGCGAGATCCAGGAGGCGGTCACGATCCCCGTGATGGCCAAGTGCCGCATCGGCCACTTCGCCGAGGCCCAGATCCTGGAGGCCCTTGAAGTCGACTACATCGACGAGAGCGAGGTGCTGACGCCGGCCGACACCGAGCACCACGTCGACAAG
>Ga0105249_10002724_pt1 | contig 15279 bp, 12 predicted proteins | sample KBSS44metaG_FD_81522 | JGI IMG/M metagenome (GOLD analysis project Ga0105249, IMG submission 81522) | Switchgrass rhizosphere microbial communities from Kellogg Biological Station, Michigan, USA - KBS S4-4 metaG | ecosystem: Host-associated > Plants > Roots > Rhizosphere > Soil | place...
GCGGGGCCGGGGTCTCGCATATGTTGCGTCTGATCGAGGCGGAGATGCGCGTCGCGATGGCGCTCACCGGTGCCACGTCGATCGGCGCCATCAACCGCGACATCCTGGCCGGCACGTATCGAGGCATGAGGCAGCTGACGCACTAAATAGGGCTACATGGGGAGGCGACATGAAAAGACGGATCGGAATATTGCTATTGCTCGCCGCGACCATGATCGCCGCCATGGTGATTCCGCCGGATATCGCTGTTGCCGCCGGGATCGCGCCTGGGTCGCAGGAGCGCATGGCCGAATTCACTATCGTGTCGCAAAAGGCCTATGCCGATCCGTTCAACGACGTCGAGCTCGACGTCGTCTTCAGTAGGAAGGGCGCGTCGTGGCGCGTACCGACCTTCTGGCGCGGCGGACAACGATGGACGGTGCGGTTCGCGCCGCCCGAGCCCGGTGTTTACAGTTACCGGCTGGCGAGCAATGATCCAGCCAATGCCGACCTCAACGGTCATGAGGGCACGATCAGGATAACGGCATATAGCGGCCCGAACGACTTGCTGCGGCATGGCCCCTTACGGGTGAGCCGTAACAAGCGCCACTTCGAGCACACTGACGGAACGCCTTTTTATTGGCTTGGCGATACATGGTGGATGGGCTTGTCGGACCGCTTGTCATGGGATGGATTCCAGAGGCTCACGGCGGATAGAAAAGCCAAAGGGTTTACGCTTGTGCAGCTGGTGGCGGGCTTGGTTCCGCCAGAGGAAAAGGCGCCGAGTGACCCCGGATTTTGCAACGAAGGCGGCTGTGTTTGGGATAGCGACTTTAAACAGATAAATCCCAGATATTTCGATTATGCGGATCGGCGAATAGAGCATCTCATCGACGCCGGAATGGTCCCGGCCATTGTGGGCGGGTGGAACGGCATCCTCCCGAAGATGGGCATGAGCAATATGAAGCGCCATTGGCGCTATATTGTCGCCCGCTACGGTGCCTATCCCGTGTTCTGGATCATCGGCGGCGAGGTCGTTGATGCCAGCGACGATGCAAAATCAAATTCTGAGTTTCTGCGGCAGCGAAGTGAACCGGGCTGGACGGATGTTACGCGCTACGTGCGAGCGTTAGACCCCTATCATCACCCGCTGACCGTACACGAGGCCGTAGCCCCTTACGATTTTCCCGTTGCCGACGAAACCTTGACCGATTTCGACCTGCTGCAGGCGGGTCATGCGGGGCAGGGAAGCCTCGCGATGGAAGTTGCGCAACTGAATCTCCACTATGCGCGAACCAAGATGGTCAAGCCGGTCGTGCAAGGAGAAATAGGCTACGAAAACTTTGGCCAAGGGAACTACGAGGACTATCAGCGCACCGCGTTCTGGTTATCGATGCTCAATGGTGCCGCGGGTCATACCTATGGCGCGGCGGGCACGTGGATTTCAATTACGTCCGACAAGCCCATGCAGCGGATAAAATGGTCGTTCCTGACATGGGAAGAAGGCATGAACTTGCCTGGCTCCTATCAGGTCGGAATCGGTGCCAAACTGTTGCGACAATTCCCATGGTGGGAAATGAAGCCACATCCCGAATGGGTCCTCCCGCGTGGTACCACCTTCCTTGCGCCAAACGACCGGATTAACGGCTATGATGTCGGCGACCCGAATTTTTACATCGAAGCCAGCAAGGAACAGGTCGACATCGAAGACCTCTTAATAAAGCGCGCTGGACCGCTATGGCTTCGCAACAACGGCACATATCTGGAGCCCTATGCCGCTGGCATTCCGGGAAAGCTCCGCGTAATCTACATTCCCTATTTCTCGCCATATACGAGACAGATGCCGACGGTCCTGGGGTTGGAGCCTGGCGTCCGATATCATGCATATTATTGGGAGCCGTCGCTGGGCATACGCATTGATCTCGGAATGATCGAGCGTCCCAAACCGGGCCGCGTGATTTTCGCGGATGCTATGACAAGAAACGTGCGAACTGATTGGAAGATTCAGGGCAAGGACAATTTCGCCCGCTCTGCTGGCAGATGGGTTTTGAACGGCGACGTCACGATGAGGCTTTCGGTCGCTAGTCTCACGGACTTCGTCATTTCGGCGAATGCAAAGGGAACGGCTTTTGCGGGCATGCTCCTTCGATATCAGGACGAAAATAATTACGTGGCGGCGATTTTCGACCCTGGCAGTAAATCGGCTTACATCCGCAAGCGGACCAACGGGGACGACAGCGCCCCACTCGGCCGCGCAACTTTTGACCAAGTCGGAGCAGTCGTCCAAATGCGCGCGGAGATCCGCGGCGATAAAGCGATGGTGTCCATTGCGGACGGTAATCAGGTCATCCGATCCAGAATAGCCGATGTGGGGACCGGCCAAGCCGGCAGTGCCGGTCTGATCTATCGTGGCACCGGCGGTAGCCAATCCTTCTGGAATTTCGAGCTGCGGTCCAGCCCGGAATTGATCCGCGATGCGTCACTTGATCGCAAACTCGTCGACGCCAGAGGCCAGCTTCGGGGAGAGCTTATTGGCGCCGGCGCGAAGGTCAGGGGCGGAGAATATGGATGGGACAATTATGCCCGCCAGAAGGACATTCTGCTGGACGCATATCGGCCTCCGTCGGCTCCGACACCCGGTGACATGATCCTTGTTCTTGAGACGACAAACTAGCAGATGCGGTGCGGAGCCCGGCGCGCCTACCGAATCAATTTTCTACCGCCAAACGGGACGCCGTGAGGTAAGCGCTGTTCCAAACCCACATTGCGTCAGGCCTGCTGACCCGTGAGGTTTCGCCCGCATCGGCTCAAGGTGCGAAGCATTCATGCAACATGACGTGACGACGGGCAGCGAAACGGAAACTAGGCGTCGCAGGCGCTGGAGCTGCGCCGATAAGCAAGCTGCCGTCGACCTAGCATTTTGCGAAGGCGGGGACGTGGTGGCTGTCGCTGCGGCTCGAGATATCGGGCGATAAAGGCGTCCATCGTCCTGTAGGCGTCATCGATCTGCTCTTGGTTGCCACCGCCGAAACCGTGGCCACCCTTCTCGATCGACTTTAAAATGAATGGAACGCCGTTCCTCGAAAACTCCGTAGCCATGTTGGCGGACTCCTCATGAGGAACGTCGTGATCCTCGGTGCCGTGTATCAGCAAAGTTGGAGGGAAGTCGCGCGTGACGTTCCGAGCCGGTTCAAACGGCGCAATGTTTTCGCGCAGAGTCGAAAGCTCAAACCCGCTAACATTTTGAGGCCAGGATCCCGCTTGACGGTATGCTAGATAGATTGACCCGCCATCGCCCTTCCGCTTCTTGCTGTCAGAGATCGCGGAGCCATCGGTCTGCTGAGCAGCTTCGGCTAGACTGATCTGCCGCTTGTTATATTCGGCATAGAGGATGGGTTTGGCATACCAGTCAGCATTCAATCTGCCGTATCCATACAAGGCTACTAGCGCCTTTGGTTTTGGGGTGACGCGGTATCCGGTCGCCAGCGTGAGATATCCTCCGGCCGAATTCCCTGCCACCACCATCCGACCAACATCTATGCCAAAACGCTTAGCACCATCTCCTGCTAACCAGCGGAATGCTGCCTCAATATCGCTCATGATCGCCGGCAACTTAGTCTCTGGCGCAAGCCGATAGTCAAACGAAACGACGGCATAATTTCGTGCTTCGGCAAGCGGGAGTATCTGGGGAACTATAGCCTCACGGTTGCCCATTATGAGCGCGCCTCCATGAAGCCACACTATTACCGGGACTTTCCGATCCCCCTTTGGCCTGTACACATCGGCAAGTATCGGCTGACCATCGATAGTTCGATATGAGATTGTCGTTTTCTCAAGTGCCGCCTGGGCAACGCTACCTTGGCATGCGGCGATACTTAGAGCGATGAGAAGGCCTCCTCGGATGATAATCATGAACCCCTCCTAGTTCGGTCCTAAACAATGCAGAAAATCGAATTATGTCCGGCTATGCCAAGTCTGACGCCTTGAGACTGTAAATACGGTGGGGTCAGAACAGCGCTCACGCCGTGAGGTCACTTGTCATCCTTAGTCCTCAGCGTCATGTCGAACGTAACGCGCTCCAGTGACGAACAGCAAAGCAGCAAGTCCAAGGCACGTCGTCATACTTATCATGGCGTAGCGGAGTGACGTTGCGCCGAACCGTTGCGAAAACGCGTCACTCAAGACACCGGTGAGCAAGGATCCGAGACTGCCGCCCACCAGATTCATCGTGATGATGTAGGTCGCCGTCGCCGTTGCCCGACGATGTTCGCCGCATAGCTGCTGCACGGCCACGCCGATCGACGGCACTGCGGCGGAGAGCAGTACGAACATTAGGGTCGTCATAACAGTAAAGACAGCTATTGACTGGGTGACAAGCGCGACGACGCAAGCGGGCCAAGCTAACGACATTGCGACGGCGGGAAGCCAGAATAGCCAGCGCACGTCGCGTGCCTTGAGGCGGTCGATAGCAATCCAAGCGATTAATGCACCCGCGATGGCGCCTGAGGTGCTCGCCACTCCAAAGGTCGCACCGGCAGTGGCGAGATCGATGCCCATGATACGCACAAGATAAGTCGGCATGAAAGCCGCCGGCCCAAAGAGAAAAAGGGAATAAGTCGTAACCCCTGCCACAAGAAGCGCGAAGGAGCGCTTCCGGAACAAATCTCGGAAGTCGTCCGATGCAGTCTGGACAGCTACACGTTCACGACCCTGTTCTAGCGCGCGTGGCTCCCTGACCACCGCCAGTGCGAGAAGACCAACCGGCACAGACATAAGCGAGACCGCGATAAACGCAGCGCGCCAGCCCCACTGCTGCGCCACATAGCCTCCGCCGACTAATGCCAGGAATGCACCGGCCGGGCCGGCGAGCGCGAAGACCGAGAATATCTTACCTCGTTCGGATACCGGAAAGTTTGCGATTGCGAGCGCATATGCCGGCGGAATCGCACCGCCTTCGCCGAATCCCACGCCCATCCGCATCACGAACAGAAGTGCAACCCCCGGAACAATGCCGCACAAGCCTGTCATCATGCTCCATACGGCGAGGGAAGCAATCAGGATTGTCTTTCGATTTCCGTAATCAGCCATTCGAGCAAGAAAAATGCTCGATATTGTGAAGCAGATTGTAAACGGAGCTCCCCCCAGAAATCCAATCATCGTGTCGGAGAGCTTGAACTCCCGCTTGATTGGCTCAAGGAGTAGGGGAAGAAGCTGCTTATCTGCGTAGCTCGTCGCTAGCACAAGGAAGATGGCCCCGAGGCTTACCCAGCGCGAGTGAATCGACGTCCCAGAACGACGGGCTACGCCCCCCAACAGGCTCACCTGCGCCTGCTATGTGTATCAGAACTACGACGAAGCACTATGACAGCAGAAGTCTCTTTCGTGCCGAAATCGTGCCAATTACGCGAGCGCAAGCCAACGTGGCAGCATGAGGCCCGTAGCGAGGGCGGGGCCGCCATTGAAATCGGTGTCCGCTCATTCACTGGCGGCGCCTCACGGCTTGACCCGGATTGTCGCCAGACCGCCCGCCAGCGCGTTGAGCCGTGAACCATAATCGGAAGGCGTTCCCTGGATCGGAAGCCCGAAGAAGGGCGCTGCCACCTGCTGGAAATTGGCCGGCATGTCCGCCATGCGCGGCCGCTTTCGTGCCAGTTCGATCCATTCAGGCATGTGCTGTGCCACGAGTTCGCGAGTGCGCGGATCGGCGAGGAGCGTCGCAATCGAATACTCGAGCGAATAATATTCGACATCCCGGGTGAAGGGCCTGATTTCGGGCGCTTGTGGAGACGTGCTGTCATCGAGGAAGGCAGAGATCAGCTCCTGTATCGAGCCGAGCGGCAGGCCGGTTTGGACAGCATCGATTCGCGTCAGGCGCAGCAGATAGGGCGCCATGAACAGCTTGAATGCCTGTGTTCCTGCCCGAGTCACGCCCAGCGGATAGATCTTCATCAGCCAGGGATCGATAAGCTCGACCTTGTAGATGCCGCTTCCATCGGTCCGAATCTGGGGCGGAGCGGCCGGGAATTGCGCAAAACGGAACAGATAGCTGTCCCCCTTCTTCGCCAGTGCCGTGCCACCCATGACGATCTCGTTGGCCGGGACCATGTCCTGGAACGGAAGCTGAGACATCACCGTCTTGAGGAAGCCGAGCCGTGGCGGGCTGTCGCCGACGAGCTCGCCTCCCGCCGACCACCACATCACCGCGCCGGGCTGGACATAGGTTTCGCCGTGAGATCCATAGCCGCCCGCCATGGTGATGTCCCAATGGCGGCTGACCATTGCGGGCCCGGTGAGATCGCCCGCCCAGGCGAAGCCCGTACCCTCATAGGCATATTCCTCGATGATGACCGGCTTGGCGTAGGTTTCGCGCGCATAGGCCACCCAATGCGCGAAGCGCGTCTGTTCCTGCGCCTCGACATGCGTGATCCAAGGCTTGCGATGGTCGTACCAAGCCCCGCCATTGTGCATGCCCGTGAGGTGCCGATAGGGGTCATGGGCATGGAGCACTTCGAAAAGATGGTCCCAGTTCTTGGTCTTTAGACCGGCGCCGCCGCGTTCGTCGAACATGTTAAATTCGTTGGCCATCGTCCACCACACGTTGCGGAAGGCCGAAAAGCGCGCGGCGACATAGCGGACATAGGCCTCGTCATGGCTCGCATCCATCTTCGCGAATCCCCACTTGTCGTAAGGATGGAACAGGATGATCTCGGCCTCGATGCCGAGGCGCTGCAGATCGCGAAGCCGACTCTCGAAATGCTGGAAGAATGCGGGATCGAACCGCTCGAAGTCGAGCTTACCGCCGGTGCGCGCATAAGGAAAGCGGGGCGGCTCGACCCGGTTGAACTGATACCATTTCGGGAAAATTCCGAATCGTAACTTGTTGAACGGGTTTTTCGCCAGCGTCGTGAGCGTTCGCTCCTCCAGCACGGGATCGCGATTTAGCCAATTATACGCGGTCGTGCCCAGCGGGAAGTAGGGCGTTCCGTCAGCATGAGAGAAATGGCAGGTCTTCGCGACCCTGACCGGCCCGTGATTGCCCGGACCCGCCGCCACCACCCTAAAGCGTCCGCTCTGACCGTCGAGCCGCTTATCATTCGAGCGTGTGCGGAAGCGACAGACGCCCAGTCGGTCGGGCATGAGCCGAACCTTCCATTGTCCATCGCCGTCATAGAAGCCGTCGGTGGTGATCGTCTGGCCGCCACAACTGAATGTCGCCTGCAAGCTGACATCCTGGAACGGGTTGCCATGCGGTATGTCCGACCGCAGTCCGATCTCCTGCAGGCCCCAAAGTGCGACTGACGTTGCGAACGTTGGAGCGGCAGGGCCTTGTGCAGACGCGCGGATGGGTGAGGTGGCCACAGCGCACAGCGCAATGGTTGCCATCCCTACCAAGGCCCGTCGACGCGTCGGCATTATCCTATATCTCCGTTCTCTGTCGTTTCGCAGGTCAGCACCAAGCTACATCAATACATACTCATTATACCAGTCAAGGGATTGTGTAATAAACCGGGTCTGACCGGATGGGCGAACGCTCGGAAAGGCGATGGCCGGCTACGTGCGGGTCGCGATCACAGGTCCTGCCGTACGGGGCAGAATCTTGACAACTGGTATAATGATATAATTAGTTGTATCTGCCGATTCGAGTTGCACAGCACAGAACCGTGCTATCGATCTGAAGGGGCAACGTGGGTCCGGCGGGGGGGGGGAATATATTTTTCCACTATCATGGTAGGGTGATCGCTCTGGTATATAGGTATTACTGCCGATGGGATCAGCGTCATGGATGACGTAAGAGATCCCCGTGCACCATCGGCTCGGCCGCCACTCTGGCGATCGCTCTACGTTCAGGTGCTCATTGCCATCGCGCTCGGGGTGCTAGTCGGTTGGCTGTCGCCAGAGTTCGGCCGCGCACTCAAGCCGCTCGGGGACGGCTTCATCAAATTGGTCAAGATGATCATCACCCCAGTGATCTTCCTCACCGTGGTAACCGGCATCGCCGGCATGTCCGACCTCAAGTCGTTCGGCCGCGTCGGCGCAAAAGCGCTAGCCTATTTTCTCACCGTGTCGACGCTGGCGCTCGCTGTGGGGCTCATCGTCGCCAATGCTGTGCATCCCGGCCGCGGCCTCAATATCGATCTGGCTACGCTCGATGCTACCAAGGTCACTTCTTATGCCAGCAAAGCCCATGAACAGAGCGTTACAGGATTCCTACTTAACATTATTCCGGACACGGTGGTCAGCGCCTTAACCTCGGGCGAGATCTTACAAGTGCTGCTAATTGCCATTCTGTTCGGGATTGCGCTCGCTCTTCTCGGCGCGAAAGGCGAACGACTGCTGGGCAGCCTGCGTACTCTGACCGCGGCAATGTTCCGAATGGTCCATATCTTGATGTATGCCGCACCGGTCGGCGCATTTGGCGCCATGGCCTTCACCATCGGCCAATATGGTGTGCAGAGCCTCGCCAGTCTCGCCGCGCTGGTTCTCACCTTCTACGCCACTGCGCTGTTGTTCGTACTGGTCGTGTTGGGCATGATCGCCTGGGCGGCGGGCTTCTCGATTTTCGGCCTGATCCGCTACCTCAAAGACGAGCTGCTGCTCGTGCTCGGCACCTCCAGCTCGGAGAGCGCCTTGCCGCTACTGATGGAAAAGCTCGAACGCGCCGGCTGCGCCAAGCCGATCGTCGGCGTAGTGGTGCCGGCGGGCTATTCGTTCAATCTCGATGGCACTAACATCTACATGTCGCTGGCGGCGCTGTTCATTGCCCAGGCGATGAATATTCCGCTGAGTTTCCAGGATCAGCTTCTGCTGATGGCGGTGGCGATCATCAGCTCGAAAGGGGCTTCGGGCGTCACGGGGTCCGGCTTCATTGTGCTGGCGGCGACCCTATCGGCGGTCGGTTCGATCCCCGTCGCCGGCATGGCTTTGATCCTCGGCGTCGACCGTTTCATGAGCGAATGCCGTTCGTTGACCAACTTCGTCGGCAATGCCGTCGCGACCATCGTCGTTGCCCGCTGGGAAGGCGGGATCGACCTCGACCGCCTGCGCGCCGCCCTTGCCGGTGCCGGCGGCAAACTGACTGATGAGGCAAGTGATCTACTTCAGATTCAGAATAGGTCTGACGTCTCCGATACCAAGTGGGAAGAGTAGGTGCAGTGTGTCGGCCGGGAATGGATCCGCTCCAAGCGAATCGAGGACGCAAAATTCGACTCCCGAGGCAAATTCCGACCGCGAACATACGGTAGGCGATCCCCGGCTGGTCAAGAATGATTTCTCCATGCTCTACATCTTTGGTGGAATCTTCGCGTCTGCTTCGGCCTTCGAAGCGACCAAGTAATGTGCAGCCGAAGATGCGCGTCAAATTAGACCGGAACCAAAGTTTTCCGTCTCCTACGCCGGGGGTGGGTAGGCGGTGAGTATGAGAAATAGCGGGCTGTACATTCCGGAGCCCTTGGCTCGTCCGGGCGAACCGCCGCGGTTCAATCATCTCGATTTTGGTACGGCAGGCGCGGTCCGTCGGCCGGACGTGGACGAGTCCGCGGGGAACCTCCGCGACCTGCCCTATGCTTTGATTCGCGTCCTCGACGACGACGGGGCCGCCAGAGGCCGCTGGGATCCGATGTTACGACCGGAGACCATGCTCAAGGGCCTCAAGGCGATGCTTCTCACGCGCCAATTCGATGAACGCCTGTTCCGCGCTCATCGTCAGGGCAAGACAAGCTTCTACATGAAGTCGACCGGTGAGGAGGCGATCGGCGCCGCCCAATCCATGGTCCTCGGCGACAAAGACATGTGCTTCCCGACCTATCGCGTGCTCTCTTGGCTGATGGCACGTGGATACCCGCTGTTGGACCTCGTGAACCAGATTTTTTCCAACGCCGCAGACCCGCTGAAAGGTCGGCAGTTGCCAATTCTCTATTCGGCGCGTGACTATGGCTTTTATTCGCTTTCGGGAAACGTCGGCAGCCGCTTCGGCCACGCCGTCGGTTGGGCGATGGCGGCCGCCTACAAGCATGATGGCAGCCTTGCCCTCGGTTATATCGGCGAGGGCACCACAGCCGAGGGCGATTTCCACGAGGCGTTGACCTTTGCCAGTGTCTACCGCGCGCCGGTCATCTTGTGCGTCACCAACAACCAATGGGCGATATCGAGTCACGCCGGCATTGCCGGCGCCGATGGAACGACTTTTGCAGCAAAGGCGCTCGCCTACGGACTACCAGGACTTCGGGTCGACGGTAACGATTTCCTCGCTGTGTGGGCTGCGACCACTTGGGCCGCCGAGCGTTCTCGCGCGGGACTGGGTGCCACGCTTATCGAGCTTTTCACCTATCGCGCCGGCGGACATTCGACGAGCGATGATCCTACCAAATACCGTCCTGCCGACGAGCCCGCCCATTGGCCGCTCGGCGACCCGATCGACCGATTGAAGAGACATCTGATCACACTCGGAGAGTGGGACGGCGCCCGTCATGCTGCGCTTACGGCCGAGCTTGATGAGGAAGTGAAAATCGCTGTGAAAAAGGCGGAGCGGGTTGGCACGCTTGGTAAGTCGAAACCCAAGATGGCCGAAATGTTCGAGGGTGTTTTCAAGGTACCGGACTGGCGTTTGCTCGAGCAGCGACGTGAGCTTGGAATTCTGGATGACTGAGATGAGCATGATTGGAGCGTTGACCAGCGCACTCGATATTAAACTGGCTCTGGATCCGGATGTGCTCGTCTTCGGCCAGGACGTCGGCTATTTCGGAGGCGTATTCCGTGTCACGGAAGGCCTTCAGCAAGGCCATGGACTCGATCGCTGCTTCGATACTCCGATCTCGGAGGGAGGCATCATCGCAATAGCCATTGGAATGGGCGCTTATGGTCTAAGGCCTGTGCCCGAGATCCAGTTTGCCGACTATATACTGCCGGCATTCGATCAGTTGGTGTCTGAAGCCGCGCGCCTGCGTTATCGATCGGGTGGCGAGTTCTGGGCGCCAATCACTGTGCGATCCCCTTATGGCGGCGGCATATTCGGTGGCCAGACGCATTCGCAATCACCCGAGGCGATCTTTGCACATATCACGGGGCTGAAGACCGTTATCCCTTCCAACCCGCATGACGCGAAGGGGATGCTGATCGCGGCGATCGAAGATGATGATCCCGTCATTTTTCTCGAGCCGAAACGCCTCTACAATGGACCGTTTGATGGGCGCTACGAGCAAACACTTAGGACTTGGGCCGGGCACCCTGCGGCGGAAGTCCCCGAAGGGCACTACACTGTACCGCTAGGTAAGGCGGCCACCGTGCGGGTGGGAGCCGATGTCACCGTCCTCGCGTATGGGACAATGGTTCACGTTGCCCTTGCCGGAATCGCGGACAGTGGGCTGGACGCCGAACTTATCGACCTGCGCTCGATCGTGCCGCTTGATATCGAGGCGATCGTCGCGTCCGTCAAGAAAACGGGGCGCTGCGTGATACTTCATGAGGCATCGAGGTTTGGTGGCTTCGGCGGCGAGCTATCAGCGCTTGTCCAGGAGCGCTGCTTCTACGATCTCGAAGCACCAATCGAGCGTGTTTGCGGCTGGGATACGCCTTATCCACACGCGTTTGAGTGGGATTATTTTCCCGGGCCTGCGCGCGTGACCGCCGCACTTCGGCGCGTGATGGAGCCCGCCTGATGGAGCACTTTATATTCAGGCTCCCGGACATCGGAGAAGGAATCGTCGAGGCGGAGATTGTCGCACTATATGTGAAGGTTGGCGACTTCGTCGAGGAGGATGCCGCAATCGCCGACGTGATGACCGACAAGGCGACAATTGAAATAACGGCGCCGGTGTCGGGCAAGATAACTGAGATCGGCGGTAGCCCCGGCGATCGCATCGCAATTGGGTCGATCCTGGTGGTGTTCCAACTCAATTTCGAAGGAGCGGATCGGGAATTGCCGGTAACGGCGAACAACGAAGAACCAAGCATCAATTTGGAATCAGATCCGGCGCTGCCGGAGTTGGCGCAGAAGACCTCTGCCCATCGGGGAGAGGAAGATCGGAGCTGCGAAGCTATCTCCTCTCGGCTTGAGCCTGGCTCGAATCGCCTTCCTCTCCCCCTTTTTCCTTCAACGTCGACCCACGTCCTCGCCTCGCCCGCAGTTCGTGCCCGCGCAATGGCGCTGGGTATCGACCTGTCTGACGTAAGGGCCTTCGGAGGCCGTGTTCGTCACGCCGATCTTGATGTCTTCATCACGTATAATGGCAGAGAGGGATTCCGCCCTGCGGGTGTAGCGCGGCCTGACGAGACCATACAGGTGATAGGTATGCGCCGGCGCATTGCGGAGAACGTGGGGGCTTCCAAACGTCATATTCCGCATTTCACTTACATCGAGGAAATCGAGGTCACAAAACTCGAAGAGATGCGCGCCGATCTCAATAAAACGCGCGGCGCCAAGCCCAAACTCACCATGCTGCCGCTGCTGATCGTCGCAATTGTGAAAACTCTGCCCGACTTCCCAATGATCAACGCGCGCTATGATGACGAGGCGGGCGTGGTGACGCGCCACGGCTCTGTCCATATCGGCATGGCAACCCAGACCGATGCGGGATTGATGGTTCCGGTAATCCGTGACGCGCAGGCGAAGAATATCTGGCAGCTCGCGAGCGAGATTGGGCGATTAGCCGAGGTCGCGCGAAGCAGCAAGGTGAAGTCGGATGAATTGTCGGGCTCCACCATCACGATTACGTCCCTAGGACCGCTCGGAGGTATCGCGACCACACCGGTCATCAATCGACCCGAGGTGGCGATAATCGGGCCCAACAAGATTGTCGAACGTCCGGTGTTCGATGGGGACGATATTCGCCGTGCCAAGCTGATGAACCTGTCGATGAGTTGTGATCACCGTGTCATCGATGGCTGGGATGCGGCGAGTTTCGTCCAAGCGCTGAAGAAATTGCTCGAGACGCCGGTGCTGATCTTAATGGAGCCCGACGCATGACCGAGACGCAGGCTTCGCTCAGTTCCGGGCCAGTCCTCCAGCAACCTTCCGAGCCAGCAGCGATCCGAGTCACCGCAATGCCGGCGGACGCCAATGTCTATGGTGACATCTTTGGCGGCTGGCTAGTCGGCCAGATGGATCTCGCCGCTGGGGCCGTCGCCTCGCGTCACGCACAGGGACGTGCGGTTACTGTCGCTATCGAAGCAGTTACTTTTCATCACCCAGTACATGTCGGAGACGAGGTGTCGGTGTTCGCAAGAATCCAGATGACAGGTCGCTCCTCCATGGTAATCGAGGTTGAGGCATGGCAGCGCGACCGCAACAGCGACGCGACCTGCAAGGTGACTGGGGCTATTTTCACGTTCGTCGCGATCGACGATGACGGACGACCCCGCCCGCTTCACCATCATGATCGAGCCTAATGGGCGTGGCGATGCAATCCGTAGCAACGGTCGTGACCTCGCAGCCGTCAGCAAGAATGCAGCTATCCGCCCGGGGGCGTCGCAATGTGTACGAACCGGCAAATGTAACGGACCGCGCCCGCGCCAGGGACGCGCTCGATCTGGACCATCGCGTGACATGAAGGAGGATAGCTCGTGGCGAAGCGTTACGTGAGCAGGACGGGCAAGGATCGCGATGGGATCATCACCAAGCTTTGCCATCCTGGAAATGCGTGGTCACCGCGCCTGAAGAAAGAAGCCATCACTGATATCGAAAGCGGCCTTCACGAATATTGGGTGAATTGGTCAACCAGCCCGGAAACACAGATCAATGTAGTGCAGGGACCAATCGGCAAATTTCTACGAACTGATCGCGACAGCACATTCCGAAACAATCTCAATGATCTACCAGACTGCTAACGTGGCTGGGACAAAGCCGCTGCAGAAATAATTGTCTAAGGGGCTGGGCCTAGGGTCCGGCGGGGGTCTGCATGGCGAATCTTGATGTCCCGCCTGTGAACGGTGGCGAGCTCGCGCTCGCGGAGACCTTCCTGCGCGAGTCTGCAAAAATCGCCGATCTTGGTGCTCTCAGTGCGCTGATGGACGACCTTGCCTCCGAGCTCGGCTTTCGCCATTTCGCTCTCATTCATCACGATGACGCACGCAATCCTTCGCCCGGGCTCGTCCACCTACAGAACTACCCTGCCTATTATGCTGACAGATACGTCGCCGATTGCCTCCATCTCGAAGACCCGGTCCTCCATGCTTGCCTCACCACGCACCGATGCTTCGTTTGGTCGCAATTGGGTGAGATGATCTCGCTGACCGATCGCCATCGCAAGTTCCTGGCGCGAGGTGCCGCCGAAGGTCTCTATGATGGGATTACTGTCCCAGCCTGTCCTGTCGGCGGCAGGATAGGATCATGCACCCTTTCCGGACCACGCCGTTCGGTTGATCCGGCGCGCCGGGTTGGCGCGGTTCAGATTATCGGACCATTCGCGTTTCATGCGGCCCATCGTATCGTGACCAACGGCGCGCTTCGACCTGTGCGCGTGGTGCGGCTTCATCCTCGTCAGCGTGAGTGTGTCGTGCTTGCAGGACAGGGAAAGAGCAACGGCGTGATTGCACAGATCCTCGGGCTGAGGCCCTCGACCGTCAAATCCTACCTCGAGGATGCGCGCAGACGCTACGACGTGAGCAGCAAGGCACAGCTCATAGTCGCTGCAACGCTCGACGGCGAGATCAACCTGTCCGAGATCGCGCCCCGTCAATACCGCTAGCTGGCCGGATATTTCGTAGGCCTTCGCTCTGCTTCTCTCGCGTGACGATCAAGTCATGCGGGAGCCTCGGCAATGCCGATCATTATTACGGGATGCAGCGATGGTCGCCACGACCGAGCGCTCCATACCATGTTCGAGGACCGCAAGCGCCTCTTTGTCGATTTGCTCGATTGGGATGTTCCGGTCGTTGAAGACTGCTTGGAGATCGACCGGTTTGACGGTCCTCACGCATGCTATCTGCTCGAGCTTGATGGAGAAGGAACACATCAGGCCTCGATGCGCCTCCTGCCAAGTACGCGGCCGCACTTACTCGACCTCATGTTTTCAGGTCTCTGCTCGGCGGGCGTCCCGACCGGTCCGGATTGCTTCGAGATCACGCGGCTGTGCCTTCCGATACGACACAGGGCCTCCCATCGCCTGTTCCTTCGCAACACGCTGATCACGGCGATGATCGATCATGCGCTGGCATCGGGTATCCGTCGGCTGACCGGCGTGGTCTCGGCGCGTTTCCGCGAGGAAGTGCTGGCGATGGGTTGGGAAGCCGAACCTCTGGGACCTCCGCAGGATCTGGGCGGTGGTCGGCTCGGTGCATTCTTGATCCATATCGACGAGTCCTCAC
>Ga0105249_10002727_pt1 | contig 15273 bp, 16 predicted proteins | sample KBSS44metaG_FD_81522 | JGI IMG/M metagenome (GOLD analysis project Ga0105249, IMG submission 81522) | Switchgrass rhizosphere microbial communities from Kellogg Biological Station, Michigan, USA - KBS S4-4 metaG | ecosystem: Host-associated > Plants > Roots > Rhizosphere > Soil | place...
ACATGAATAGCGGCTTTTCATTTAGAGACAGCAACTCCTATGCTACTGTTGCAGGCTCGTTGAGTTTTTTTAAAAATTTATGCAAGATGATATTGAATTCATCAGGCACCTCCATCATTGGAGCATGCCCGCATTTATCTATAAACTGCAACTCGCTGTTCGGTATCAACTTATTGAACTCACGGGCTACAAAGGGTGGGGTAATGTTGTCATTATTTCCCCATATTAATAACGTAGGTTGTTTGATTTGATTGAGTTCTTCGCCAAGATTATTTCTTATGGCGCTTTTTGCAAGGGAAATTATCTTGATTGCTTTAATCCGGTTATTTATAATACCATACACCTCATCTACCAATTCTTTAGTCGCAGTTTTAGGATCGTAAAAGGTTAATTCGGTCTTCGTTTTGATATATTCATAATCACCACGTTTGGGGTAACTGTCACCCATTCCGTTTTCAAAAAGACCCGAACTTCCTGTTAATATTAATGATTTGATCCTTTCCGGATGTTTTAATACATGAATAAGGGCCACATGTCCTCCAAGTGAATTCCCAAGAAGATGTACATTTTTTAAATCTCTTGATTCTAAAAATCTATGTACAAACTTGGCAAGACCGCCAACAGTTGAATGAAGTATATCAAGTTCAAATAATGGAAGAATTGGTACAATGACTTTGTTATGCTGACGGAAATATTCTATAAGATTTTCGAAGTTGCTAAGAGCTCCAAAAAGTCCATGCAAAAGCACAAGGGGTTCTCCCTCACCTTCTTCCACAAAACGAAATCTATCTTTATTTTTTACCTCGTAGGGCATAATATTCCCAGCAATTAATTTTTGCTAAAATAGTTGATTTACTGCAAAATTCAGGGTTAATTGAATGCTGTCATTCAAAAATTAATTGGCTGGTGGTACTTGTTTGGAAACGTTATCAAAAAAATCTTCCAGGTCTTCGAACATTCCTTTAAAAATCGGAATAATTTTTCCCAATCCTTCCATTAGTTTCGGTCCCCAGGGCTGAATATAGGAATAAGTAACAGATTCTCTTTTTGTTTCTGGCTTTATAAAATTCATTTGATCAGCATAAAAAAGCAGCACACTGAAAATTAAAATGTATATCCCGACATATAGTAAAATCCCGCCAACCCTGTTTGCCCACCCCAGCATTGCAAGTTCAACTGTTTTTTGAATAAATTTCGCACCCAATCTTACCAGTAAAACGACGATCAGAAAAACAACAGCAAATGAAATTATTGGCAGCCATTTGTCTGAAATTTTTACGGCTTTACCAATATAATCTGCGGCTACCACTGAAAGTTTTATGGCCGCGGCAAGACCAATTATAAACGCAATGAGAGAAAAAAGTGCAACTATCAATCCTTGCCGGTATCCTTTGATAATGGCAAGAATTAAAATGATGGCTACAATGATATCAATAATCATTTTTCCTTTTTCTTTGACAGAGTAATTTTTTTGAATGAAAAATAAACCATGATTAACCCGGCGGCTAAAATTAATACACCCGGAATCCCCATTAACCTTGTTCCTTTAGGCTTTACTGCAAACAAAAAATCAAACCCATCGGTTACGGTATAATAAATAGAAAAAGCAGATATAGAAATACCAAAAATTAAAAAGCCATATTCAAAACCTTTAACATCGTATTTCTCTTTATTTGAAGCCATTTCTTTTTTCATTTAGCCTTTGGCAAGCAACTCTTTCACCAATGCAGATATAGTTTTACCATCTGCTTTACCGGCTAATTTTTTTGTTGCTGCACCCATTACCTTCCCCATATCCGCTGGAGAAGTAGCCCCAACTTCACTGATTATTGCAGCCACTTCTGATCTTAGTTCGTCGGCAGAAAGTTGTTTTGGCAAAAATTTTTCAATAATCTCAATCTCTTCTTGTTCTTTTTGTGCAAGGTCAGTGCGGTTTTGCTGCTGGTAGATCTCGAGTGAATCTTTGCGTTGCTTCACTAATTTTTGCAACAGTTTTATTTCATCCTCTTCTTTTAATTCACCGCCTGCTCCTTCCGAAGTTTTTGCTAATAAAATGGCAGCTTTGACAGCTCTGAGACTACGCAATGCTTTTTCATCTTTTGCAAGCATTGCTGTTTTTAATTCACCCATTATTTTTTGTTCGAGGCTCATAATTGTTTTGAAATTTAAGGTTTGAAGTTCGGGTTTTAAAGAATCTGGTCTTTTGATGTTTGATTTTAGACATCAAACCCCGAACATAAAACAGTTTAAGCTTTATTTTCCTGCATTTGTTTTTCCCTGGACTTATGATAAAATTCGTGTGCAAATTTTTTCAACTCCTCCACTAATTCCTCATGTTGAGTTACCCGATTATAAGTATCGGCCATTGTCATTAACGTTTGATAAAAAAAATCAGTCATTTCATCCACCATCATTTCTTTTGTCCATAGGTCGATACGCAATGCAGTCTTTTCTGCGCCATCCCAAAAAGACAACATCATGGCTTTTGCTTTTTGCACATTTTCGATTGTTGAGTCCGATGCTTTCCATAAAATGGCTTCAGGCACCTTGTCATCATTCAACTGAACATCAATTGCAATTGTTGAAGTTTTCATTCTAATAAATTATAAAGTGGCGGCAAAAATACTTAAATCATTCAAAGACTTTCATAATAGATTGGGATAAGCCATCGGCGGCTTTTTCATACGTATAACTTGCAGAAATCTGTGTTCCTCTTTCAATTAATTTGGAACGGTAATTTTCGTCAGTATAAAGCTGCATCATTTTTTCGCCAATATCTTTTATTGTTTCTGTTTCGGCATATGATGCTGCATCATCAGCCACCTCGTTTATTACAGAATTTTTCACTGTGATCACTGGTACTCCTGATCGCATAGCATTTAATGCAGCTATCATGTCTTCATTTATATTAAATGGAAGAATAACCGCATAAGCAGAAGCGGTAATTAATGTAAGATTCTTCTTGTTTATTGCATTTATAAATTTTACATCATTCCTATATTTATAATCGGCCAGGCATTTTTCAAAAATTGAGCTTGATGGAGCACTCACCAATAATTTGAAACTGCTTTGCTGCCTTTTTTTAAAATGAGAAAAAGATTTTAGAAGGTTTACAAAATCATCTTTACCGGGGAAAATACTGTTGAACAAAAAAAATTCTTTCCCATCGCTGTATTTGTTTTTTATGACTTCTTTTTCTTTTGTATCTAGTACTCCATAAATTTTATTGGAAGAAGGGTAAATGATTGTTATTTTTTCCTCTGGTATTTTATAGTTTTCGATTATTTTTTTTTTCATCAATTTATTTGTGACAATCAGTAATTGAGCATTTTTCATAAACACTGCTCTCGTTTTTTCTATTTCCTGAACAATTATCCCCTGCGGAATTGAGGCAGTTAACGAACAAACATTATCGAAGGAGATGAATAAATCAGCCTTTAGTTTTTTTAATAGTGCTGGTAGTTTTACATCCCACCATATTTTTTTTAATAACGCATTTTTAGAAATAGGCTTTATAACTATGGTTTCAATATTGGAGTAGAAAGAAAATTGTTCTGCAGGCTTCTCATCGCATATTAAAATAAATCTGTTTTCAGGGTTTTGCCGAGCAAACAAAAAGAGTGTTTCAACAATAAAACTTTCAAAACCAGACTTGTCATTATTCAACCGGAAGGGAAAATAAAAGGAAATATTCATAAGTCAACAAAGGTAACCGATGTGATATTTCGTATAAAAACCCTGTTGCTTTCCGCAAAAATCCGGTTTTGAAATAGTAAAAAAGCTAAGTTCAGTTCATTCATTTTTTTACATTCAACTGACGTTATTGTTGACGGAAAGTTTTCTCTTTATATTGAGTTTTCAACAGATAAAACAGCAGGCATATTTACAATTGTAATTGATAATAACGGGCTATACATTTGTCAGTAGTAAGAGAAATGATCACCAAAACACTGTATATGGTTTTCTTCACGATCAGAATTCAAAAAAATTTATTCAATAAATTAAAATCTTAAACCATTAATTGGTATCATATTTGTTGCTCTAAGCAGCGAAAATTTATTAAAAAAGCTCTTTTTTATATACATAATTACAGCAGATCAGAGTTTGACGCAGTGCTGACCTATGATGAAACTGCCGTTACAAAGCGAAAATGAAATGCGGATGCAAGAGTGTAACGAGTCGCTGTCCGTTGTCGTCAATCAACTTCTGATCATTAAACGACCTCTTAGGTGGAAGAGGATGGTGGCTTGTAAAAGGGGCCTTGGTTCGGGGCCCCTTCTTTTTTCCTTTCCTTTAAACCTCAAAGTTTTAAACATCTCGAACTCTTTTTCTACATTTGTTACTTCTAATCAGATTTCATGGAATATAATACTATAAGAAACCAGTTGGTAATGCGTGAATATGGCCGCCACATTCAAAAGATGATCGAACATTTATTAAGCATTGAAGACCCTGAACGGCGTCAGGCGAATGCCCAGGCAGTCATTGAACTAATGGGCTTTTTAAACCCACACCTGAAAAATGTGGAGGATTTCAGGCATAAACTGTGGGATCATCTTTTCCTGATCTCGGATTTTAAACTTGAAGTAAAATCGCCTTACCCTATTCCGACAAAAGAAACATTGAAGGCTAAACCTAAGCCGCTACATTATCCAAAACGGTATCCCAAATTTTCTCATTTGGGTAAAAACCTAGAAGTGGTTATCAATAAGGCATTGAAAGAAGAAAATCCTGATAAACGACTTGGTTTTGCGAATGCGGTTGCTTATTACATGAAGCTTGCTTACAATAACTGGCATAAAGAAATAGTGCATGATGATGCTATCCAAAGTGAATTGACAGGGATCACTGATGGCCAGCTTACATTTACCAATACACCATTTGTAAAAGCATACCGTCCTCAACAGGATATGCGTGACAGGGATCGCGGTGGTTATGGAAAACCAAGAGGTGGAAAGTTTCAGCAACGTGGTGGCAGCAATGGCGGTGGAGGCAGAAGACATGATAATCGCGGAGGTGGCGGTGGTGGATATAAGAAAAAGAGATATTAATATTTCATCAGGGTACCAAAGTAAAAAAAGTATATAGGTAAATATTTCCGAAAGTTGACTTAGATAAAAAGTCAACTTTTATTTTTAAGTTCCTGCTATACTTTTTTACTTATTTATCTTTATACTTATTATACCTACAACATGCATTCTTTCGAAGTTCAAGGTGGTAAAAAACTGAAAGGAGAGATCATTCCGCAAGGTGCAAAGAATGAAGCACTGCAAATCATCAGCGCTGTTTTACTTACTCCTGAAAAAGTTACTATCAATAATATTCCTGATATACTTGATGTAAATCTTTTGATCGAGTTATTAGGAGATATGAATGTAAAAATTGAAAGACCACAAAGAGATACATGCATTTTCCAGGCAAATGATGTAAACATTGATTTCTTACACAGTGAAACCTTTAGAAAAAAAAGCGGAAGACTTCGTGGTTCGGTTATGCTTGCAGGACCAATGCTATCAAGATTCAGAAAAGCATTTATTCCAAAACCCGGTGGTGATAAAATAGGAAGAAGAAGATTGGATACTCATATTACCGGGTTTGAAAAACTCGGGGCCAACTTTACTTATCATGAAGAAGATGGATTCTTTCATCTTGAAGCTCCCAATCTTAAAGGAGCTCATTTACTTCTTGATGAACCTTCAGTAACAGGCACAGCTAACATCATTATGGCTGCTGTGATGGCGAATGGCATTACCACAATTTATAATGCAGCATGCGAACCTTATATTCAACAACTTTGCAGAATGCTGATTAGCATGGGTGCAAAGATCAGCGGCACTGGCAGCAATATGCTCTACATTGAAGGTGTTTTATACCTGGGAGGTACATCTCATACCATGTTGCCTGATATGATCGAAGTGGGTTCATTTATTGGGCTTGCAGCTATGACACAAAGTGATATTGTAATTAAAAATGCGGGTATAAATCATCTTGGTGTTATTCCTGAAAAATTTCAACAGTTAGGAATACAAATGAATTTCAGCGATGACGATATTCATATACCTGAACAGGAGATATATGAAGTGCATCGTTATTTCGATGGTGGCGTGCTTACAATTTATGATCATCCATGGCCTGGTTTTACTCCTGATCTTTTGAGTATTGTTTTAGTTACAGCAATTCAGGCAAAAGGCAGTGTACTCATTCATCAGAAAATGTTTGAAAGCCGTTTGTTCTTTGTTGATAAGCTGATTGACATGGGAGCACAAATTATCCTTTGCGATCCGCATCGTGCAGTAGTGATCGGTTTGGAGCGTAAACAAATACTTCGCGGAATTAAAATGAGCAGCCCTGATATTCGTGCCGGTGTTGCATTATTGATTGCAGCACTAAGCGCCGAAGGAACGAGCATTATTCAAAATATAGAACAGATCGACAGGGGTTATCAGAATATTGATGAGCGATTGAGAATGTTGGGCGCTGATATAAAAAGAATCTAAATCCACTCTATTTCCTCTCTCTTAAAGCACAAATAATTTTTCCTATCTTTTCCCAATGCTAAATCGGAGTATAAGCAAATGGGCCATGGTGTTACTTGTAATTAACGGAGTTATCGGTTCTGGCATATTTGGTTTGCCATCACAAACATTTAAAGAGATTGGTGTTTATAGTATCGCTGCTTTTCTTGTTTGCGCAGTTGCAGTCTTTGTTATCATTTTATGCTTTGCTGAAGTAAGCAGTAGATTTGATAAAACTGGTGGACCTTATCTCTATGCACTTTCTTCTTTTGGTCCTTTGCCTGCATTTCTTACCGGGTGGTTGTTATTAGTAACAAGACTTATTACTTATGCTGCGCTGATCAATTTGTTAGTTACCTATCTTTCTGTTTTCTCTGAGTGGTTCACACAACCAATTACCCGCATCATTACTATTATCTTACTCACTCTATTTTTGGCATACATAAATCATGTCGGGGTAAAAAACAGCACACGGGTAAATAATTTTTTAACATTCGCTAAATTGATTCCGTTATTATTATTTATCATAGTCGGCTTTTTTTTTATTAAGGCAGAAAATTATGAAGTAAAGCACGTTCCAGATTTCTCTTCCTTTTCATCTACTGTGTTGTTACTTGTGTTTGCATTCGGTGGATTTGAATCTGTGCTTGTTAATTCCGGTGAAGTAAAAAATCCGGAAAAAAATCTTCCTTTCGCATTGCTTCTTGCAGCGTTGATCATTGCCGGCATTTATATGTTGGTGCAGATCGTAAGTATTGGCACATTGCCATCACTTGCTTCCTCCAAAAAACCATTAGCAGAAGCAGCAGGTTTGTTCATGGGAAAAACCGGTGCTGCTATTATTGCTCTTGGAGCGATGTTTTCTGTAGCAGGTACATTAAATGCAATTATGCTGGTTGGTTCAAGATTACCCTTTGCTTTCAGTGAAGAAAAACAATTTCCTGCAGTCTTCTCTTTCATTCATCCAAAATATAAAACACCAACCTGGTCGTTGTTGCTGTTTATGACGGTAACAATAATTATCTCGCTTAACTATTCATTTCTATCTGCGGCATCTATCAGCGCTATTACACGAGTAATGATCTATGGCATTGTTTGTATTACATTGATAATACTTCGAAAAAAAAAATCAGAGCAAACTGGGTTTTTTAAAATTAAATATGGTGATATAATAGCAATATTGGGGCTTTTAATAACTCTCTGGTTATTGAGCAGCTCAAAAACCAATGAGCTAAAAGATATAGCTATTTCGATTGGCATTGGTTTGGTTGTTTATTTGCTGATGGAAATATCGAAAAGAATAAGATTTAAAAAATGATCTTTTTGCTGTCCAATTTCGCGAACCTCGTTTGTTATTAATACATCAATTAATAACTTTAAAATTAAAAAAAATGGAACAGTACGCATTAATTATGAGACATGAAGACGGTTCAAAAATCGCTTCACCTGAACAAATGCAGGTCTGGATGAAACAAACTATGGACTGGATCGGTGGGATTGCAGCGCAAAAAAAATTCGTTAGTGGCACCGGTTTGCCTTTTGATGGCGCAAGAGTTATAACAACAAAAAATTCAAAGCCTGTCGTTACCAATGGTCCTTTCGGGGATATAAAAGAAACTATTGGCGGGTTGATAGTGGTAAAAGCTGATTCATTTGAAGAAGCGGTTGAATTTGCCAAAGGCTGCCCGGTTTTGCAAGGTGAAGGCAATAGTATGGAAGTAAGAAAAATTGCTAAAGATGACGGAGTACATTAAAAAATTATAAGCCTGTGTAATTTTTTGCACAGGCTTTTGTTTTATGAAACAACAGGAGCTAATACCGCATTTATTCAGAACTGAATTCAGAAAAATAACAACAGTTCTTTGTAGACATTTTGGCATAGAGCATATTGAAATCGCAGAAGATATAGCAAGCGATACTTTTTTACTGGCGGTTGAAACATGGACTTATAAAGGGTTACCAGCCAATCCAACTGCATGGCTTTATACAGTAGCAAAAAACAAAGCAAAAAATTATTTTCATCGCAGTAATATATTTTCTGAGAAGATAGCTGCCGAAATAAAGAAATCTGCACCTGCCAATGAAGAAATCGAAATTAATTTATCTGAAGAAAATATTACAGACAGCCAATTGCAAATGTTGTTTGCCATTTGTCATCCTTCAATTCCAACTGAAGCGCAAATAGGATTGGCGCTTCGTATTCTTTGCGGATTTGGAATAAATGAAATTGCCAATGCTTTTTTGACTAATAACGAAACAATCAACAAGCGGTTATTCAGGGCAAAAGAAAAACTGAGAACTGAAAAAATTAAGATCGAATTCCCTGGTAAAACAGAAATCAATGATCGTCTGGAAACAGTTCTTACAACTTTGTATTTACTCTTTAGTGAAGGTTATTATTCTGAAAGCGATGATACTATATTGCGTGAAGATCTTTGTGATGAAGCTATGCGATTAACTTACATGCTTATTGAAAACGAACAAACCAATCAATCTAAAGTAAATGCTTTGTATTCTTTAATGTGTTTTCATTCTTCAAGATTTGCTGCAAGAAAAAATGAAAAAGGCGAAATGATTTTATATGACAAACAAGACGAAACACTTTGGAACCAGGAGCTGATCATAAAAGGGATCTATTTTCTACATGAAGCTTCAAAAGGAAATGAAATTTCAAAATATCATATTGAAGCAAGTATTGCTTACTGGCATACTATAAAATCTGACACAAAAGAAAAATGGGAAAATATTTTGCAGCTTTATAATAAATTGCTGCAAATAGAATACTCCCCAATTGCTGCGCTTAATAGGACTTATGCACTTTCAAAGGCAAACAGCAAACAAGAAGCAATTATAGAAGCTGAAAAATTGAATTTATCGGATAATCATTTTTACTTCGCACTACTCGGTGAGCTTTACACAGGTATTGATAATAAAAAAGCGAAAGAAAAATTTCAAAAAGCCTTGCAGCTTGCAAAAACTGTGACCGACAAAAAGACCATACAAATGAAGGTGGAAAGAATATGATCAATCTTATACGACCTTTTCCTTTTTAATATGATATCTGTATCGCAAAACAGATGCAACTATTAAAAGCAGCCCACAACATTCCAGTAATAATTTCTCCCCATCAAAAAAATCGGGTTGATCATTTTTCAAATGCGGATCCATAAAAATTCCATGCAAAACAAATAATACCGCCGTTCCATAACTTATTAAATGAATATTCTTCCATGAACGAAATGACATTTTCTTTTTTATCAGTTTTTGAGTTGTAATGATCACTACTGTCAATGCATAAAAACTCAATGTCCCAAAAGCAATAACAAGATCCTGATTCGGGGCATTTAACGGAAATAGTGCATCAATGAAAGTAAATTTTGACGCTTTATCAAGAAGCAGTAATAAAACATGCAGCATTATTAATCCCCAGGCAATATAAGCCGTGTAGTTATGAATGTCGTTTATATCTAATCGCTGGATATTCTGCGGCAATTTCTTCCAATATGGATTTGCACGATAAGCAGTTGCCAGTAACATTCCAAAAAAGAAATTGATCGTTAATACTACTGCAGATGCAAGCCCGGCATAATTCGACAATTCCAGCATTGCGTTTTCCTTCATTTAGTAAATATAAAAAAACGATTTATACTTAATACACTGGAGAAAATTCAATAACTAAATGGATAAACAATTGGTTAATGAATGCAGCAACACAACTAAATGTTAACTTTACAGAGCCAGAAGCCATGAATAATCCTGACATTAATGATCCATTGTTTCGTCAAGCTGTTAAAGCGATCGATGCTGGTAATATATCATCTCTTCAAAAGATAGTAACGGCAAATCCAAAACTCGTTAGCAAGCGTCTCGAATCTCCGACCGAGGGTTATTTCAAGCATCCCTATTTGCTTTGGTTTGTTGCAGACAATCCAATTCGTAATGAAAAATTACCGGCAAATATTATTGAAATTACTAAAATACTTATCGATGCTGTTCGCAATAATAACGATGCAAATACTTTTAAAGAACAAATAGATTATACACTTGGCCTGGTTGCCACTGGCCGCATACCAAGAGAATCCGGTATGCAAAATGAATGGATAGATCTGCTTATTGATAATGGTGCAACACCTGGTAATGGCATTGGCGCACTTGCTCATGGTAATATTGCTGCTGCTAAACATCTAATTAAAAGAGGTGGCAATCTTGCATTGGCAACTGCCATCGGTCTTGATATGCAAGATGATATTGATCGATTAGCAAAAAAGGCATCGAAAACTGATTTGGAAGTAGCATTGATGATGGCTGCTTTTTATGGAAAACCAGAAATGATTAAATTTTTGATTGGATTAGGTGTAGATGTGAATGTCTATATAGATCGCTCATGTGGATTTCATTCTCATGCAACGGCTCTTCATCAGGCGGTGTTTTCTGGCTCGCTTGAATCAGTGAAGATACTTGTAAATGCCGGCGCTGATCTCAATGCAAAAGACCGAAATTATGAAGGCACTCCGTTAGGATGGGCTATTTACATGCAAACCGAGGAACCGGATGAGGTAAAAAAGAAAAAATATAAAGAGATCGAAAATTATTTACATGATACACTAAGCCATGAGCATTTGTCTTAATTATAAATAACTAACGGCTTACCAGTAACAGGGTTTTCAATCACGGTAGTTTTTATATTAAATACCTTTTCAATAATATTTTCAGTTAAAATGTCTTTCGGTCTGCCATGCACTACCAATTCTCCTTCTTTTAGAAAAAATAAATTGTCTGCATAATGAGCGGCAAGATTGATGTCATGCATTACGGCGATCAAAACAGTGTGCTCTTTCATTAATTCAACCGCTGACTGTAAAAATTCATGCTGGTAACTAATGTCAAGGCTATTCAGCGGTTCATCGAGAAAAAGATAACGATACCCATTTAATGGTTTTTCCCAAACCTGTGCTAATACACGGGCATATTGAACCCGTTGTTTTTCGCCACCACTAAGCGTTAGGTAATTTCTGTTTGTAAATTCAGCAAGATTCATTCGTTCGATCACCTCGTTGCAGATCGTTATATCTTTTTTATTGGGATTAAAAGTGAAATGAGGATAACGGCCCATCATTACCACTTCTTCTACCAATAAAGGGAAACTCAAATCAGCTTGCTGACTCATAACCGCTCTTTTTTTTGCCAGCTCTTCTTTGCGCAGCTCTTTTATTTTTTTATTATCATATAAAACAGTTCCCTGGAATTTATTTATCTCGCCACTGAATATTTTCAAGAAAGATGATTTACCAGAACCATTAGGACCAAGTATCATATTGAATTCACCCGGTAGAAAAGATGCGCTGACATTTTTTAATATCTGCTTTTTACCAACGCTAAAACTTATGTTCTCGGTTTTAAGCATCGTAACCTCCTTTCTGTTGCAATAAATTAAATCGCTTCAGCAAAATGATGAATACTGGTGCGCCAACAAGAGATGTAATGATACCGATCGGAATTTCTGCAGGCGCCAGTAACAATCTTGCACATAGATCAGCAAGCAAGAGCAATGTAGCACCGACAATCATAGACGCTGGCAACAATTTTTTATTATCACTGCCAATTAATAAACGCAGAATATGAGGAACAATCAATCCCATAAAACTAATAACACCAACAAACGCAGTAGCTACAGACACCATCGCTGTGTTAAGGATCATGATCCTTGTTTTTAATTTTTCTGTATCAACGCCAAGATAAGTTGCTTCTTCTTCACCAAGCAGCAAAGCATTTAGTTGCTTTGAATAACGAAAAGAAATAACAAACATGATAGCCGCAACTGTTCCGACAATAATAACCTGTAACCAACTTGCGCCTGAAAAAGTTCCAAGATTCCAGAATGTAATGCTTCTTGCTTGAGGATCCCTTGCGATATAACTCATAAAACCAGTGCCGCTTAATCCCATTGCATTTACAGCAATACCGATCAACAATAATGAAATAATGGAAACCCGTTTAGCATTTTTTGCCAGTGTATAAACTAAAAAAGTGGCCAGTAATGCACCAGCAAATGCAAACAATGGGGTCATGAATGGACCGAGCTGGCTTTTTAATTGCGGTGTCCATTTTGCAGCCAGAACAAAAACGATAGATGCGCCAAATGCAGCACCGCTGCTCACGCCAATCAACCCAGGTTCAACGATCGGGTTACGAAACAACCCTTGCATCAACACACCACTTACTGCTAATATTGCCCCGGTAATGGCGCATAATAAAACTCTTGGTAAACGGAGTTGAATAAAAACACCCTCATAAATATTTGCTGGTTTTTCTCCTGCAAAAAAATGTTTGATGGAAGAAAACATTTCGGAAGGCAAAATTTTTACGGCGCCAAATGCAATAGCACATAGCATTACAATTACCAACAAAGCAATCAATACGGGAAAGAAAAATTTATTTTGCCTGAACACCTGTAGGATGTAATAATTTCATCAATTTAAGAATATTTTCCCCGCTTCTTGGACCGAAATAAACAAGATCATGTTCTTCAAAGCGAACGATACGTTTATTCTTTCCTGCATTTGTTAATGATACACCGGGAACACCGTCAATGAATTTATCCATGCTTCCCATCTGATCAAAACCAAAATCAGTAGCAATAATAATATCAGGGTTTGCAGTAGCCACCGCTTCAGCGCTTATTTGTCTTGCACCCTTTGCATCATAGATCGCAGTTTTACCTCCGGCTAACGCGATCATTTTATCACCAACACCATTTCTTCCACTCATTACAAAATAAACGTTATTGGCTCTTCCAAAATGAATGATCATTACTTTAGGTGTATCTACAAGATTCAACGCTTTTAATGAATCAGCAGCGATCGCAAGATCATTATCCATCTTTTTAATGATAGAATCTGCTTTTGTTTCCTCACCAAAAAAATTGCCGAGATCTTTTAGTAATAGCTTGGCGCTGTCTATCGTATTGGCGCCACCAAACACTTTTATATTTAAACCAGCGCTGGTGATCTGGGGTAATACATTTTCCGGTCCAATATCATTGCTGTGAATCACTAGTTCAGGATTCATCGCTATAATACTTTCAGGACTCAATGCACGATGATAACCGACAGTCTTTAACAATTTAGCGCTATCTGGAAAGGTACTGCTAAGATCAACCGCTATAAGATCATGTCCTTTGCCCAATGCAAAAACCATTTCAGTTAAATGTTTTGAAAGAGAGACTATACGCAGATCTTTTTTGGCATCTGTTTCCTTATTCCTGAATCTATAGCATGAAAACAATGCAACAGATACTAGTATCAACAAAATAATTTTTCTCATAATAATAATTTTAAAAATAAGGGGCAGTCCAAAAGCAACTGCCCCACTTGATCCCATAGGTACAAGGCTAAAGGCTATATTTTAAATTAATTCCACCATAATACACAGCTTTTGGCGGAGCCGGTATATAGGCATCCGGTAATTGATTTACGAAGATCATTATCGGGTATTGCACTCCTGTTATATTGTTTATACCGAAATATGCATCCAGATCGAAATGAGAAGACAGGCTTCTTCTGAAACCAATTTTAGTATTTAGCAAATTGTAGCTGGAAGCTATTCGCAAAGCATAACTTTCAGGATTATTAGTTACTCTTTCAAGTGCAATGTTCTGGGGGGCTTTATACAAATGAGAGAAGTTTGCATAAACTCCACACTTGGTTGAAACATCAAATCCCCATGCAACCATCACTTTTGGTACACCAAAAACATTAAGGCCGCTATAATTAACTGTGTCAATTCCTCCGGCAGCAGTAGTCGTACCTGTTTTGTAAATAAAATTATCTGCATATTTAAAATCAGAATAAGTGAAATTGATAAAAGGAGTAATATTAGTGAACACTCCGCTACCATCTTTGAGAATAGAATATTTTACCGATGCCTCAAGACCTTTGTGATCTTGTTGTCCTCCGTTTATCATATAACTATATGCAGTAGCTGTAGCAGGAGGCGTAGTGGTAGGAACCGGTACGGCAACAGCTGTCATTTTATCTTTGAACTTCAATGAGAATATTGCAAGCTGGTAAACTAACTTGTTGTTAAGTATGCTGCCCTTTGCGCCGATCTCAAACTGGTCTCCTATTTCTGGTTTTAAAACATCATTCACTCTGGCTGTTGCAGGTGCTGAACCTGGATTTGGGGGAGTGCCGATCTGTGGTGTAGCAATAAAGAAGTAAGAACTTACCGGTGCTTTATATCCCCTGCTATAAGAAGCGTATACCGAAACATTCTTGTTGAAAACTTTGTTAATAGCTACATGTGGAGACCACATACCATTATAGCTTGTATCAAAATGAGCTGGTCTTGCAACAGTAGCATTTGGTGAGTTAAACCTATCATCCAATATTATTCTTTGTGTACTTAAGCCTATGCCAGCAGTGATGGAAAGATCATGTTGTAATCCGAGTGTCCACTCTGTGAAATATGAAGTAGGAGTAGTTAAAAAAGTATTATTAGAAGTAACAGCATTTACTATCCAATAAGGGCTTGTACCATAGACCCAGGGGCCTCCGGGATTTGGATCAGATGGATCAGCTTTCATGTTATACCCGGTTATCTGTGCATCCTGGCGTTGAACTTCCATACCTGTTATTCCACTTAATGTAGAACCATTTCCAACAGAAAACTTAGTGTCAAATGAAGTACGGAAACCATAGTTCACCGATGTTTTATCTGTCCAACCTCCGGCAGAGCTTGCATCACTTCTGAAGCCCAT
>Ga0105249_10002734_pt1 | contig 15258 bp, 16 predicted proteins | sample KBSS44metaG_FD_81522 | JGI IMG/M metagenome (GOLD analysis project Ga0105249, IMG submission 81522) | Switchgrass rhizosphere microbial communities from Kellogg Biological Station, Michigan, USA - KBS S4-4 metaG | ecosystem: Host-associated > Plants > Roots > Rhizosphere > Soil | place...
AAAATCCTTCCTCCATCGGATTTTACCGGTTTCAGCATTGACTGCATAAAAGTATCCATCCCCACCACCAAAAAAAATAGTCTGCTCAAACAGAGACATTTCACTCACAACCCCTCCTTGAATAGGTTCTCTCCAACGCTCAGCCTGATACAAATGAGGATAGATGGCAGTTAACCCTAAAGCTCGACTCCCAAAAATACAGAAATTTCCTGTTTTTAAGAAAAGCAAATTTGAAAATTCAGTATTGTGAACTTGAGAAAATGGAGTGACCCAACTTCCCTGCTTTGAAGTTTTAAGAAACGGATAGCAAGGATAACAAAACCTTCTTTGAAGTACTGAAAAATTTTTTTTAGAATGAAATGTACTACTTTGTCGGTTTTGATGAGTCCAACCGATCATTAAAAACCCGAGCACGCTGTGCATAACGAGTTTGGGAGTAATCTTGATAAACTTTTTCATAAGTCAACTTTGCTTCTTGAATCTGATTTAACGCTTCATAACAACGAGCCATACTAAAATAAATATCTGGCTTAAAACTCTCTTCTGCATAAGATAAGGCTTTTTTCAAATATTCCAAAGCACTAGAAAACTTCCCTAGACTTTCATGACTTAAAGCCAGTGCATAAGATGCCATACTTTTCTCAAGTACACTCGGTGCTTGATCATAAGCATGCTGATACCATGTTAAGCTTTTTTCATAAAGCCCATAATCAAAATAAAGACTTCCTAAGCTTATTTTAGATTCAAAAGCAGGGTAAGTTTTGGAAAACTGCTTAGCTACATTGGTAAAAGCAGCAATCGTTTTGGCAAATTGAACCTCAACATTGACCTTTTGAGAATCTGCAGGAACAGACTTTAATTCCGCTTGAAAAACCTCTGTTGCAGCATAGAAAGCATCTTGAGCTGCCTGACTATCTTTATTCTTAAAATGAAAATAAGCAATGCTGAAAAAAACAACACCTAGTATTCCTACTCCTGCAAATATCCAATTTCGAATGGAAAATCGTCTCAAAGCGTGAAAAATGCCTTGATAAAAGTGAAAGAAAAAATCTCTTTTAATCCACATATTCTCTATTATAACCCATTGATCGATCTTTTTCAAGCTTCCTCATGATTTGAAATTTTTTCTTGCATTACCTGAACGAAAAAATAATCGAATTAGACTTCCTTCATAACCCCAAGACTTACGAATCAAATTAATCAAATATCGATGAAAACTAAAATGCACTTTTTTGACCTGGTTTACATGACAAATAAAGGTAGGAGGTTGAATACTCACTTGCTGGCATAAATAAACCTTAATGTCTTTAGGTGAATGATGAACACAGTGATGACGAATTTTTTCTGTTAAAAGATGAGTGGAAATTCTTTGCGCCCTTTGGGTGAGAATTTTTTGAAAAACTGTCCCTAATGATTTCAATCCCTGCTTTTGCAGAGCACTGACAAACAAAATAGAAGCATAACTTAAAAACTTAAATTCTCGTCTAATATTTTTTTCTGCTTCCAGCTGAATCAATCGTGAAGTTTTTTTTTGAGTATCCCATTTATTGACCAAAATCACTACCGCACATCCTGCTTTTTCAATCATTCCTGCAATTTTTTCATCTTGTTCACTCGTCCCTTTTTCTCCATCTAATACTAAGACTGCTAAATCTGATCGTTGCAGGGATTTTTGGGTTTGAATGATGGAAAGTGTTTCAATTCCTTTTTGAGTTCTACTTCTTCTTCGAATTCCTGCTGTATCAATTAAAGTAAACCAATGAGAATTCAAACGAATATTCACATCGACTGAATCTATAGTTGTCCCAGGATTTGGGCTCGTCATTAAACGATTTTTTCCTAACAGTGTATTCAATAATGTACTTTTTCCAGTATTGGGTTTCCCAACAATAGCAATATTTGGAAAACTGGGTTGAAGTCTCCCTCCTACGGCGAATTCTGAAACTATTTGCTTTTTCAGACTTTCTATCCCTCTTCCGTGCTCAGCAGAAAACCCTAAAACAGATTGAATACCTAAAGAATAAAATTCAAATACTTGAGCTTCCATTTTCTCAATATCAATTTTATTCACTCCTAAAAAAACACCTCGAGAGGGAAGAAGATTCTTTTTTTTCAAAATTTGGATAAATTGCTGATCTTGCCCAGTTAACCCTGATTTTCCGTCAACAACGATTAAAATAGCTTGAGCTGCTTGTAAAATAGTCTTTAATTGTTCCCATTGCGAAAAAGATAGATCAATTCCTGCTGTATCAATTAATCGAACGGCATAATCTTTTTCTTGAACATTCCAGTTGGTACAAGCTTCAATCCAATCTCTTGTTACCCCTGGCTGATTATGGACGAGGACTCTCCGTTCCCGAAGTAAACAGTTAAAAAGTGTACTTTTTCCTACATTGGGTCTTCCAATAATAATCAGTGAATTCACAGGTCACCTTTTTTAGGCCTACCATAACCCATTTTCATTAAACTCACTGCACTTTTTGTCCAATTTTTTGAAACTTTAACCTGCAGTTCTAAAAAAACCTTTTCCTCTAAAAGATCTTCTATCGCCTGACGGGCACTCTGGCCAATCATTTTTATTTTTAATCCTTGATGTCCAATGACCATTCCCTTTTGCGACTGCCTTTCCACATAAATAGTCGCTTGAATAAAAATAGGCTTTTTTCCTTCACGAAAAGTCCCAATTTCTATAGCACAAGAATAAGGCAACTCATCACCTAATAATAAAAATAATGCTTTCCGAATCCGTTCTTGGACAAAAAATTTAATCGGTCGATCTGAAAGTTGTTGTGGATCTGGATAGTAAAAAGGAGCGATTGGGATCCAAGCAAGGCTTTTTTTTATTAACTGATAGGTATTTTGAGCAGTAAGCCCAGAGATATGTTGTTTTTGAATAATATTGATTTTTTCTTCATGACAAGCCTTTAAAAGCTCTGTTTCAAATTGAAGAAGATTTTTTTTTGAAGCCTCTGAATGAATTTTATCTATCTTATTCATCAGTAAAAAAACAGGTAAAGAAAATAATTTTATTAACGTCAGAACACATTGTTCATGTTTTAAAGCAGAATGAGGATCAATAAGATACCAAATGAGATGAGCACTTTCTAAAGAATATTTAACCTGTGAAATCATATACTCATTAATTCCTCCAACTTTTGCTTGATGAACACCTGGAGTATCTAAAAAAATAATTTGAATATTGTCTTGAGTCAGAATTCCAGCAATTTGGTCTCTTGTCGTTTGAGCCTTATAACTCACAATAGAATGTTCTAACCCCAGGACCTGGTTTAAAAGTGTTGACTTTCCTGCATTTGGCCTACCGATCAAAGCGATGTAACCTGATTGCATCCTGATTTTTCCAATCCTCAAAAACAGAAAGCGCTGCCTTAGCTGCTTTTTGTTCAGCTTCTTTTTTTGTTCTTCCCTGTGCGCTTCCTAAAGTGTGCTGATAAACCTTCACCTCTACCTGAAATTTTTTTTCGTGATCTTGACCATCAGTTCCTACTAAATGGTACGATGGAGAAATTTTGAACTGAGATTGGATCATTTCCTGAAGTTGCGATTTATAATTCCATTGATTTAAAAATGATTTTACTTCAAAAAATAGGGGCGTAAAAATAAATTCAATCACTTTAAAAACTTGATCATAATTTCCATCTAGATAAATGGCTGCTACTAAAGCTTCAAAAGTACTACTTAAAATAGAAGCCTTACGATTTCCCTGAGTTTGACTTTCTCCCCTCCCCAGTTGAACATAATGAGAAAGCTGTAAGGAATCTGCTATTTTTGCTAGGCTTTTTTCATTCACAACAGCTGACCGCATTTTAGAAAGTAAACCTTCATTAGCTTCTGGAAAAGTTTTTAAAAGGAGCGAAGAAACAACACTAGCTAAAATAGCATCCCCTAAAAATTCGAGCCGTTCATTATCTCGAAGATGGATGGGAGCTTTTTTTAAATGCTCATGCCCATAAGATTTATGAATCAATGCTTGTTGAATCATTTTTTTACAACGAAAGTGGTAGTTCAATAGCTTTTCTAATTTTTCAAAACTCATTTTTGTTTTCATCGATAAAAACTATTCAATGATATCTTTAGCTTTCAGTTCTTCAAGAGCTTCAGAGCTTTGAATCCATCCCCCTCCTAATACTTCATTATTTTGATAAAATACAATCGCTTGCCCAGGTGTAATTGCCCGCTGTGGCTCATCAAATTTTACTCGGAATTGCTTTTCATTCAATTGGCTGACTTCACATGGGGCTTCTAAATGACGAGAACGTACTTTGGCAAGACATTTAATTTTTTGATGGAAGAAGGGTTGAATCCAGTTGACATTAGATGCAATTAAAAAAGAACTCAAAAGAAAACTCTCTGGACCAACAATAAGAGCTTGCTTTTTTTGATGAAACCCCACCACAAAATAATCATGATTTTGAATAGGAACTCTTTTTCTTTGACCAATGGTGTAATAATGCAAACCAATATGTTCTCCCAAATGGTTTCCATGAATATCGAGTATCATCCCTTTTTTAGGAAAATGGGAAGTCTGTTTTTCAATAAATCGAGCATATCCTTCCCGACCCACAAAACAAATCTCCTGACTATCTGGTTTATGTGCAACAGCAAGGTGAAATTGTTGTGCTGACTCTCTGACTTCTGGTTTTTTTAACCCTCCCAATGGCATCAAAGTTCGTTTCAATGCTTTTTGAGTTAACCCAAATAAAAAATAGGTTTGGTCCTTTTGATCATCGAGCCCTTTGTAAAGATGGGCTAACTCATGGACTGGATCTTGGCTGACCTGAGCATAATGGCCGGTCGCTACCCATCGACATCCCAGTTCATCTGCTTTCTGAAAAAGATAGTGAAATTTAATCTTTTGATTACACTGTACACATGGGTTAGGAGTCCGATTTTCTAAATATTCATCTACAAAATAATCCACTACACTTTTACGAAATATGTCTTGAGCATTTAATACATAATAAGGAATATCTAATAAATCACAGACCCTTTGTGCATCATGAGCATCCACTAAAGAGCAACATCTCCCTTTTCCTTGAGCTTGATTTTGTGATTGATAATTCCAAAGTTGTAAATGAACTCCAATAACCTGATAGCCTTGGCGCTTTAAAACAGCGGCAGTCACAGAACTATCCACCCCACCACTCATAGCGACTAAAACTTTTTTTTCATCCATTTTATGACTTCCTTTGACGAATTCTTTCTACGCTTTTTTCAAGTACAGTAACAAAATTTTGCAAATCTTCCCATGGAATTTCGTCTATCATAGAAATCCGAACAGCTGCCATTGCTGCTTGCGCTGATTGACCCATCGCCATTAAAACATGAGAAGGCTCAAGAACTCCACTGGAGCAAGCTGATCCAGCACTCAATGAATACCCTTCAAGATCCAATGCTAAAATCAGTCCCTCTTCCTGAACTCCTTCAAAACTCAAATTTGAAGTATTTGCAATTCTTTTTCCTAAAGCTCCATGGATATGTGTTCCTGGAATCCTTTGAGTGATTTCTTCCTCTAGCTGATCCCTGAGTCGTCTGACCCGTTGGTCCCACTGGAGAGGATCAATATGAGAAGCAGCCACTCCTAAGCTCATAATGCCAATTAAGTTTTCAGTCCCCCCTCGTCTTCCCTTCTCTTGTTTACCAAAAATAAAAGGATGAATAGGACTTTTATTTTTCACCCAAACAGCTCCTACACCTCCAAAGCTCCCAATTTTATGTCCAGAAAAAGTGAGATAATTTGCTTTGATAGTTTGAACTTGAATTGGAAGCTTTCCCCAAACTTGAGCAGCATCAAGATGTAAGGGAATATGAAACGCTTCACAGATTTCACCTAGTTTTTCTATAGGAGTAATTAAACCTGTTTCATTATTCGCCCAAATAGAACTGACTAATGCTGTCTCTGGACAAATTTTATCTTTCAGTACTTTAGCCTGAGGGATTCCACATTGATCTAAAGGAAGAAAATCAACTTCCCCTCCTTGATTTTTTAACCATTCAATCATTTGACGAGTGGAATCATGTTCCACAGGAGTAAGAATCCAATGGGTCTTTTTATGAGTACTCAGATGCGTTTCAAGTACAGAGCGAATGACAAGTTGATTTGCTTCAGTCCCAGAAGAGGTAAAAATCACCTCTTGTGGGTGAGCTCCAATTGAAAAAGCAACTTTTTCTCTAGCTTCAGAAAGAAGGCGTCTTGCCTGACGTCCCTGAAAATGAATACTTGAAGGATTTGCAACTGGAGCTTTAGAAGAAAAAAATGCTTGAAGTGCCTCTTGAACTTTTAGACTAGGAGGAACTCCTGCATTCGCATCAAGATAAACGTGAGTCTTGAAGGACATCAGCAGATGAAGGCTGAGGCTGAGAAGATCTTGCTTTAAATTTTTCGAAGTTTCCTTGAGCTCCTTTGATCAAATTTTCTAAAGAACTGTTAGAAAGATAATTTAGAATGACACTCCCTAACTCCTCAAAAAATCTTCGAGCTACAAAAAGTTCTAAAGTTTCGTTTTCTTGGCCTTTAACTGCATGCTTGAAATCTAAAGCAGGATCGATGTTTTCTCCAGCGTGAATTAACACATCTTTTACACTAATTTCTTTCATAGCGCGAGAAAATGCATATCCACCTCCTGGACCCCTTGTACTTTCTACAACAAACCCTTTTCTGAGTCGCCTAAAAATTTGTTCTAAATAATGTATTGAAATTGTTTGGCGATCAGAGATTTCCTGTAAACGAACTGGTTTTCCAGAAAAATGAAAAGCTAAATCTAACGCTGCTTGAATTGAATATCTTCCTTTTGAAGTGACGCGCATGTTTTATTCCCCCATGTTATAAATTACTTAAAAAATTAATTACTATCCTTATCATGCCCAATTTTCTACATCCACTATTTTCTTTTAACCCTACTAAAACGAAATTACTTCAGAATGCAACTTTTTTCTTTTTTTAGAGTGCAAATATTTTTGCAACTTTATATAAATGAAATAAATTTTTAAATTTATTATTGTCTAAAAAATTGCACCTACCTTCTTTATTCTCTTCAATCGAAAGGCAATGATTGATAGAAAGAATTTTATACACTATATAATAAAGATAGTCAAGCATGATTAATTCAATCATTAATAATTTATTATTTCTAAAATCAGAAAAATTTAACCAAAAATCAAATGAAACGGATTTATTATCAAAATGAAATGGAGTCTCTAGCAAGAGCACTCATCCCTTTTTTAAAAATTCCTTATTTTATATCCTTAGAAGGACCTTTAGGTGCTGGAAAATCAACGTTTGCTTCAATACTGCTCAACCAGCTTCAAGTTCAACCTGCCCCTCAGGGAAGTCCTACATTTGCTGCAATCCATGAATATCAAGCGGCTATTGGAAAAATAGCACACATTGATTTTTATCGGATTCAATCTGAACTCGAACTCCAAGAAAAAGGTCTTCTTTCTTATTATTGGGAGAACGCGTGCATAGTCATCTCAGAGTGGCTATCTCTTTGGCCAAACTTAGAAAATCAAATCTTAGCTTCAGATTCCTTTCTAAAAATTCAATTTTCTTTTACGCCCCATCCAAATCAGAGAGCTATTCAAATAGAATCCAATTTTAATCTCTCACTTTAAACACTTTGGACTGGAAGAGGAGAAGAATTTTCTTCATTTTTTGGAGCAGCACCTGCAACCACATCATCAGTTGGCTTTGAAACAGCTCGTTGAATTCCTACGCCTTTCACAATATGATCCACTTCTTCGCCTGTCAGTGTTTCATATTCTAATAAAGCTTCAGCCATTTGACGCAATATATCCAAATGACTATTGAGTAATTTTTTTGCTCTTTGGTAACTCTTTTCTAGAATGACCTTAATTTCTTGATCAATCATCTGTGCTGTTTTTTCTGAATAGCCATGACTTTGTGTAATTTCTTTTCCCAAGAAAATTGATTCTTCTTTCTTTCCAAAGGTAATCAGTCCAAGACTTTCACTCATTCCCCATTCACATACCATCTTTCGAGCTAATTTAGTGGCTCTTTCAATATCATCACCTGCACCCGTTGTTTTTTGATCTAGACCTAATTCTTCAGCAATTCTCCCACCCATTAAAAAGGTAATCATATTTTCTGCATCTTTTCGGCTTAAATTAAAGCGCTCTTCTTCTGGAAGGGTTTGAGTGACTCCTAAAGCCATTCCTCTTGGGATAATAGTCACTTTGTGAATGGGATCACTTCCTGGAGTTAATTTTCCAACTAACGCATGGCCTGCTTCATGATAAGCTGTTGTTTTCTTTTGAAGATCAGAAAGAATCAAACTTTTTCGCTCTGCCCCCATTAAAACCTTATCTCTGGCATGTTCAAAATCTTCCATCGTTAAGAAATTTTTTTTCATCTTAGAAGCTAACATAGCAGCTTCATTGACTAAATTTTCTAGATCAGCCCCTGTAAACATTGCTGTTCCTCGAGCAATGACTTTCAACTGAACATCTTTGCCAAGAGGAGTTTTACGATTGCGAGTATGCACTTTTAAAATTTCTTCTCTTCCCCGCACATCAGGCAATGCTACTTCAACACGTCGATCAAAACGACCAGGACGAAGTAATGCAGGATCTAAAATATCAGGACGATTTGTCGCTGCAATCACAATCACCCGTTGATCGGATTCAAAGCCCCCCATTTCAACTAAAAGTTGATTTAATGTTTGCTCTCTTTCATCATTCCCTCCTCCAATACCTGTTCCACGATGTCTTCCAACTGCATCAATTTCATCAATAAAAACAATACAAGAAGGATGTTTTTTTGCTTGTTCAAATAAACTTCTCACTCGAGAAGCTCCTACTCCCACAAACATTTCTACAAAATCTGATCCAGAAATAGAAAGAAAAGGAACACCTGCTTCACCCGCAATTGCTCGAGCTAGTAAAGTTTTCCCAGTGCCTGGACGACCGATTAAGAGGACTCCTTTAGGAGGCCTAGCTCCTAATTGAGTAAATTTTTTAGGATTTTTTAAAAATTCAACAATTTCTTCTACTTCTGCTTTTGCTTCTTCTACTCCAGCAACATCTTTAAATGTGACTCTTTGATAAGGCTCCTTCATCAAACGGGCTTTACTTTTTCCAAAAGCAGTGGCTTTTCCTCCCCCAATTTGAACCTGACGCATAAATAAAAAGAAAATGCCAAAAACCACAAGTACAGGAAACCAGGAAATTAAAATTTGTTGCCAAAGAGGAGTTTTTTCAGCACGCTCATAGTTGGGAATAATATGATGCTGATCTAGGATTTCAAACACTTTAGCATTATCTGTAGCCCCAATTGTTTCAAAATACTTTCTCCCAGATTCATCCGGCTCCTTCAATGTCCCTACAATTAATTGATCTGATTTAAAGGTCACTTCTGCAACTTTACCCTGTCTAATGAACTGAATAAATTCGCTAAATTTAATTTCTCTTCGATTTCGGTGACCTGTATCAAAAAATTTAAATAGGCTTGCAAATACAAGAATTAAAACTAACCAAAGTGCAATTGTTTTTTGTGATAATTTCATGAAATCTTAACCTTTTCTTATTGAAAGCAATCTTAAATTTTGAGTGATTATGCTCACTTTTAAATCGCCAAATATTTTTTCATCATGGATATTTTTACTGATGAAATTAGTGTACCATAGATTTTCATTCTTAGTAAAATTTTCAAGTATCAGTTCTTTTATCATTGATTTTTTCTAAAATCCATTTTTCTTGTTTCAATGGCAGTAAAGTTTTAGATTCTTTTTCTTGTGGAATAATATGCCTCTGCTTGGTTAACTTCCACCCTCCTGGAAGATACATCTCTAATATTTTTTTCTCTTGATTTTTTAACTTTTCTAACATTTCAAAGTGAGGTCGTCTTGGTAGGACTCCAGCAAATTGTATCATACTTTCTAGCCAAAAGTCCCCTAAGTCTTTCATTACTTTTCTTTTTTGTTTGAACTGGGCATAAAAAGCGAGTTGAACCAGGTGCTCAGTGACTCGAGGAAAAATTTTTTTAATGGAAGGGAGAATTTCTTTTCTAATTTTTACTCTCAGAAAGCGAGAAAATTCATTAGACTCATCAACTTGATAGGATTGGTTTTCCTCTTCTAAATATTGGAGAAGATCAGCTTTTTGAGTATTTAATAGAGGGCGAATTTCTACCCCTTGCTGAAATAAAATCCCACTAGCATGAGTTTGAAGATTCCCTGTAAAAATTCTCCATAGAAGCGTTTCAGCTAAATCATCTGCTTGATGGGCAGTGAATACTAAAGCCTGATATTTTTTTGCCTCTTTTTGGTAAATTCTTTTTCTTTCCTGACGAGCAAATGCTTCCCATGAAACTCCTTTTTTTGGAGGTGGGTTGATGTGGTGAATAGCAATAGGCAAAGAAAATTGTTGAGCAAAATTTTTTGCAAATTGCTCATCTTGGTCGGATGTTTTTTCTCGCCAGTGGTGGTTGATATGGAGAAGTCTGATTTTTTCTCGGCTGGCGATTTTTTTTCCGTATTTTGTAAGGAGGTGACTGAGGGCTGTAGAGTCTGGTCCTGTGGAAAATGCGATAAGAATATGCGAAGTTATAGGAAGTTCAAAACCCCGCTCTCTTAAAAAAACAATTAATCGCCGAATTAATGTCCCCCCCATTTTTTTAGGTCGAATCCATGCACGTTGCATAAACTTAAATCACTTATATTCTTCAATTCAATTGACGAGATTTTTTATAGAAGGTAAAGAAAGAAAAACACATCAAAAAGGGCTGGATAGCTCAGTTGGTTAGAGCGGCGGACTCATAACCCGCAGGTCGGCAGTTCAAATCTGCCTCCAGCTACCATAAAAATCTTTGTTCTTAAATCCTTTACTATTTCCATGATCTAAAACTTGTTTAGCTTATAAACCGAATTCTTTTTAAATTTCAATCGGATACATCTTTAAAGCCAATTGTGCAAGCACTCCAGTCTGAAACACACTTCCTGTACCCATTTCAAGCACTCAATTTACATCCAATGGGTATACAAATTGCTTTGAGAACATTTTTATTCCAAATTTCTTTTCTTTTTAATTGAAATTTTGACAACCCTACCGTATATTTCTTCTATTTTTTATGTCCTTCTTCCTTTTACACGAAATGGGACTCAATGAAAAGAATCAAATCACTCTATGATACATGAGTTGATCATTTTATTCTGTAGCCTATAAACAACAATTTTTAAAAATAACTCATTTAATCAAAAATAATTTGAAAAAATTTTCTCATTAAATTTCAAAAATCATTCTTCTTATAGGCAAATTGCTACAACTTGTATTAAAAAAAATAAATATGAAAAATTCTTTATTTTTATGTTTGAATTCAAAAATTTCATGAGCTATGAGTAGGACAGTTTAATTTATGCTGTTTAGAATATATTAAAAACATAGCTCAATAAAAAAATATAAGGAAGTTATGATGAAGCACAATGAGTTTAAGATTCGAGTCTGGAAACCTAATCTTGTCTCAAATACCTATCCCAATATCCTTCCAAAAAAACCGTCCTATCTCTTTGGGCAAAAGCCCATTGTCTCTACTATTTACAGTTAGGTTTTCTAAAAAGAGTAGATTGGAGCTCAATTGTCTGACGCGATGGAAAAGCACAGTCTACTCTTTCTTATTTTGCCTGTACTAAAAAAATAAATATTATAAGAAATAATATCATTTCTTCCCAATAAAGTAAAATTTTTTCTTCATCAAAATTGAACTCAGCCCTTCTCTAAGAATTCTTAGCTCTGTTTTGTCATTTTTATTGAACAAAAATTGTAGATTTTTCTATCCATTCTAAAAAATTTTCTCGATTGATTTGGCACTGAGAAATTTTTAAAATCATTTTTACATATTCTGAACACTTTTGTTCTAAATGAATTTGATGGATATGAAGAAAACTGAGGCTTACGACTGCACTAGTCCGCAAATTAAAAGAAAAAAAAAGGGGATTTTTTACTAAACTAAAACAAAGCTTTCCAGCAGCGTGACAAATCTTTTTCTTTGAGATAGGACCTCTTAAAGATTGCATGGCAAAAGCAATCATTTTTTCTAATTTTTGAGGGTGATAGCATCGATAAAGCTTTTCCTCTCTTCGGCAAATCAGCTGATTGACTTTACAAATGATCTTTGCAGTTGGAATAAAAACCAGCTCCATTTTTATTTTTTATATCACTTTACGAAAATCTTCTTCATATTGCAGCAAAATGGATTTACTGGCAGTTAAAAATGTTTGGGTTTCAATGGGAATCCATTGAGCATGAGAAAAAAAATCTCTGACAATCTGATTCAAAAATTCAGAAAACCCTATTCCACTGATCTCAAGATAAGCTTCAACTTTTTTTTTTAATTCTTCATCCCAATCTATTTTTTCAGAAATAAACATTCCTTATTTTTTACCTATGAAAATCTTTTCTCTATTCATATTAATGGTGCCGAGGACGAGAATCGAACTCGTATGAGCAAAGCTCGCAGGATTTTAAGTCCTGTGCGTCTACCAAATTTCGCCACCCCGGCAAACTTTTCGATCACTTTTTATATTCTAAAGTTTTAACCATCTTCCTCAAGAGCCCGAGCTAACCACCCTAAATCAGAGGCCCCATGTCCATTTCTAGAAGGGCTTGGAACAGAGCCATAGTATTCCTCAGCAAGTTTAACATAATTTTTAGCAAACTTTACTAATTGATTGATTTCTTCTATAGTCAAGCTCCGAACCACTTTTCCAGGTTGTCCCACGACTAAACTTTGTGAAGGAATGGACATTCCTTGAGGAAGAATAGTTCCCGCTTCAATCCAACATTCATTTCCAATTTTGACCTGATCTAAAATAATACTTCCTACACCAATAAAGACATGATTCCCAATTTCACATCCTTGTAAGCTCGCATGGTGACAAACCGTGACTCCACTTCCAATTTTCAGTGGATGATTCTGACCTCCTCCATAAAGGACACAATGATCTTGAATATTAGTCTGCTCTCCAATATGAATAGATTGGGTATCTCCGCGAATCAGTGTTTGAAACCAAATACTTGCATGAGAAAAAATTTTTACTTTCCCAATAATATCAGCACTCGATGCTACAAATGCAGTTTCATGAATGTAAGGCCAGTTTTTCTGATACGGCAAAATCATACTCATGTTTACTCATTGATTTTTCTTTTAATCAAGCTAAAAAAATTACTTTTTCTCTTTTTTTACGTCATTTTAAGAGATTCTTTATCTCTTTTCAAAAGATTGAGACCTTCCCGCTTTTTCACTCTCCTTGTTTGCAAAATTTTTAAAAAATTTCTCTTCTCATAAAAACTTCTAAATCAATTTATTTAAAATTTGATTTTTCCGGTACACTTAGATAAGATCAATAAAATGGGGCTGTAGCTCAATTGGTAGAGCGCCACAATGGCATTGTGGAGGTCATCAGTTCGATTCTGGTCAGCTCCACCAGCTAGATTAATTCCGACCATCATTTTTTTTATTCTTTTGATCCAATTCCATCACACTTTCATTAAGAAAAAGTACGTTTAGTATGAAGTTTTCGATAATATTGGATTGCAAATCGATGTGCTTCATTTCGGATATGCGTTAAAATTCGAAATAAATGAGAAAAAGAAGGAACGAGAATTGGATCTTTTTTTTGAGGGATAAATACCCTTTCTAAACTTGAAGAAATTTCTTGCTTGGAAAAATCACTTTCTACCCTTGCTTTTGCTAAAGCAATCGCATCAATCCCCTGGAGTTTCAGTGCTTTAAAAACACTCAAAACTTGCGCTAATTGACCCTTTCCCCCATCCACGATTACTAAATTGGGTACGGTTTCCTGATGGTTTAAAAAGCGGCGATAAAGAACCTCTTGCATCATAGCAAAATCATTAGCTCCTTGAACATATTGAATCTTATAGCGTCGATAAAGTGTTTTATCAGGATTGCCATGAATAAACACTACTCGAGACGCTACTGCATTTTCTCCTTGAATATTTGAAACATCATAGCATTCTATTCTCTCAGGGAGCTGAGACAAATGCAATTGATTCTGAAGCTCTTTTAAAACACTAAATTCGTGATCCTTTTGAGAAAATTGCTTTTGATTTAATGCATATTTGGCATTTAAGTGAGCCACATTTAAAAGCTGAGTATCTAATTCACTCTGAGGCATCATTAAAGGAATGTGTAATCCTTGTTCTAAAAATTCTTTTTCTTCAGGAAAAATAGGAACTAAAATTTCTCGAACTAATTGCTCTTTTTTTTTCTGTGACAAATAAGCTTGGGTCAAAAAATCAAATAAAAGCTCTGATTGAGAAATAGATTCATGGACATTACAAAGTTCATAATGTCGAACTGCCATAAATTGACCTTCTTCAATATGTAAAATCACTCCTTGTACTCGAACTGCACTCCGAGCTAAACCAATCACATCCCGATTTCGAATCGATCCTGCCTCAACTATTCCTTGAGTTTGCGTGACTATTTTTAAATTTTGAATCTGATCTCGATACCAAGCCGCTTTTTCAAAATTTTCTTGTTGAGCTAATGCCTGCATCTTTTTTTCTAATTCACCAATAAAATCATCCGTTTTTCCTCTTAAAATTTGTACTACCTTTTGTACACAAGCTTGATAAGCTTGTTTTTGAATTAAATTGACACAAGGAGCACTACAATGTCCCATTTCATATAAAATACAAGGACGAGCTCTGTCTCTGAATGTATTATCTGAGCATGTTCTGAGTTGAAATGTTTGGTTCAATAAATCCATCACTTGTTTTGCAGCCCAAGAGGAAGGAAAAGGACCAAAATAATCCGCTTGATCTCGTAAAATTCGGCGAGTCCATTGTATCCTAGGAAAATCCTGGTTTTGATCAATCTTGAGATAAGGATACGTTTTATCATCCCTTAATCGAATATTGAACTTGGGTTGATATTTTTTAATCAACGTGTTTTCTAAAATGAAAGCTTCTACTTCTGTGTGAGTAAGGATCACCTCAAATTCATTGACCTGCTCAAGCATCTGTTTGATCCGAACTATCGGATGAGATGAAGGCTGAAAGTAACTAAAAAGCCGATTTTTTAAACTCTTTGCCTTTCCAATATAAAGAATATCTGCTTGTGCATTTTTCATTAAATAAATTCCAGGAGAAGCTGGAATCTTTTTTACTTGATCCAAAAATTCTTTTTTCGTTGCCATTGATTGATCCTTAATCAATTAATCAGAATTAATAAACAGATTCTTATACTTCTAGGCAATCTTA
>Ga0105249_10002735_pt1 | contig 15254 bp, 16 predicted proteins | sample KBSS44metaG_FD_81522 | JGI IMG/M metagenome (GOLD analysis project Ga0105249, IMG submission 81522) | Switchgrass rhizosphere microbial communities from Kellogg Biological Station, Michigan, USA - KBS S4-4 metaG | ecosystem: Host-associated > Plants > Roots > Rhizosphere > Soil | place...
GCCTGTTTACGGAACCGTTGTTTGAAGCCGACCGGATGCTCGGGCTTGACGAGCACCGGCAGGCCGAGCTCCTCGGCCGCGTCGCGGGCCTCTTGCGTCGAGCCGGGATAGTGGGTGCGGGGCACGTCGACGCCTGCGAGCGCTGCGGTGTCGAGTTGTTCGCGCTTGCTCTGCACGCGCTCGAGGAGGTCCCACTCGGGAAAGGGAGCAAGGACCTCCAGGTCGCCGAGATGTTCCGAGATCAGGTTGAGCTCGCGGTCGTGTGTCGGAAAGACGACGACCTTGCCGAGCGCACGGATCGAGGCGACGAACCTCTGCGGGTCGGCGCCGGGATCAGCGCTCAGAAACGGCTCGGCGTAGCGCGAGCGAAACCCGAGCGCGCTCGGGCGATGGTCGACGGCGAGAACGCGGATGCCTGCGCGGCCGAGCGAGCGAATTGCGGCGAGCCCGTTGACCCAGCCGACGTCCACAACCGCAGCGGGCACCTCGTGCACTGTTCCAACTCGTGTCATCGCGTCCGATTCTGCCGAGCGTGCGAGAAGCGACACACATTCGTCCCCGTTTCGATACTCCGAGCCCAGTGCGCCGTGCGAGAATAAAGGTGCCGTTTGCAGGCGCTTTGGCAAGCGGGACAGGTCTTGGGGTCTGACCCAAAAACAGCGCCAGTTGGGACATGCCGCGCTAGCGGAGGGCGTTGAGCGCCGCCAGGTCTTCCGGCGTCGGCTCCCATTCGGCTGCTTCCACGTTCGCGCGGATCTGCTCGGGCTTCGTCGCGCCGGCGATGACGGACGCGATCGCCGGTTGTCCAAGAAGGCCGCCGGCCGCAACGTTCAACAGCGTCACGCCACGCGCTCGCGCAAACTCCTCGAGCGCTTCAAGGCGATCGAAGGTCTCGTCCGTGAAGACCTCGTCGCGACCCGAGAGCCGCGTTCCTTGCGGCCGGTCGACGCCCCGGCGGTACTTCCCCGTGAGCAGTCCGCTCGCGAGCGGGAAGTACGGGAGCACGCCGATCCCCAGGCGCGCGCACGTCGGTAACAGCTCTTCCTCCGCCTCGCGGCGCATCAGCGAGTACCGGTTCTGCGCGCTCACCGGCCGCGCGAATCCCTGCTCACGACAGAACACGTCGACCTCCTCGACCTGCGCGGCCACGAGATTCGAGTGCCCGACGTAGCGCACCTTCCCTTCGCGCACGAGCTCGTCGAGCGCGCCAAACGTCTCCTCGAACGGCGTGATGCCGTCGGGAGTGTGGTACTGGTAGAGGTCGATCACGTCGGTTCTCAGGCGCTGCAACGAACCTTCGATCGCCTTGCGGATGTACTCGCGGGAACCGCGCGCCTTGGTGCCGTCGCCCATGTTGCTGCCGAACTTCGTCGCAAGAAAGACGCGATCGCGACGGCCTTCGAGCACTTCGCCGAGGAACGACTCGCTGCCGCCCTGATTGCCGTAGCTGTCCGCTGTGTCGAAGAGCGTCACGCCCGCGTCCAACGCGGCATCGACGACTGCACGCGTTCCGTCGAGATCGACACGGCCGCCGAAGTTGTTGCAGCCGAGACCGACGACCGAGACGTCTGGGCCTTCCTTGCCGAGGCGGCGTGTACGCACGGCCGCGGATGGTAGACCTTCACTGTGCTCTACCGCCGCCTTGGCTCGAGTGACCTGAACGTCTCGGAGATCAGCCTCGGGTCCTGGCTGACCTACGGCGGCGGCGTCTCGAACAGGCAGGCAGAGGCGTGCGTGGAAAAAGCGTTCGACGTCGGGATCAACTTCATCGACACTGCGAACGTCTATGGAGGCGGCGGGGCCGAGGAATTTCTCGGCGAGGTTCTCGCGAGACGCCCGCGCGACTCGTACGTCCTCGCGACTAAGCTCTACTTCTCGGTCAACGGCGACCGTGGGCTCTCACGCGAGCAGGTCTTCAAGCAGATCGACCTCTCGCTCGGCCGGCTTCGCACCGACTACGTCGATCTCTACCAGTGCCATCGCTACGACCAGGAAACGCCGCTCGAGGAGACGATGGAAGCACTCACCGAGGTCGTCCGCCAGGGCAAAGCCCGCTACCTCGGCTTCAGCGAATGGACGGCCGACCAGATCCGCGCCGCGCTCGCACTGGTTCCCGGCGTAGAGAAGTTCGTGTCGTCGCAGCCGCAGTACTCGCTTCTGTACCGCGTCCCCGAGCGCGAGGTGATCCCGCTCTGCAAGGACAACGGCATCTCCCAGATCGTCTGGTCGCCGCTCGCGCAGGGAGCCCTGACCGGGAAGTACAAGCCCGGCCAGGAGCCCGCCGCCGGAACGCGCGCTGCCTCCCAGCAGATGGGGTGGGCGATGGACAGCTACCGCGACGACGAGGTCCTCGAGAGAGTGCAGCGGCTCGTGCCGATCGCCGAAGGGCTGGGAGTGACGATGGCGCAACTCGCGCTTGCCTGGGTGCTTCGCGAAGACAACGTCGCGGCAGCGATCGTCGGAGCGTCACGACCCGAACAGGTCGAGGAGAATGCAGGGGCATCGGGGATCTCACTCGACGACGCGACGCTGCAGGCGATCGACGAAGCGGTCGCCGACGTCGTCGTCCGGTGAGCGCTCGGCGTTTCACAACCGGGCTCGCCGAGCTCGTACTGATCGTCGACGACGTTCCGCGCGCGGCGGACTTCTATCGCGAGGTTGTCGGCCTGGAGCCCGAGAGCCCGCCCGACGAGGAGTGGGCCTGGTTCTTCGCGGGAGCGGCGGACCGGTCGCAGCGAATCGCGCTGCACAAGGGATCGCTCCTCTTCGAGGAGCATTCACCGCACCCCGAAGGTCATCGGTTCGGGAACGTGCACTTCGCCCTCGAGGTCCCGCGCGACCGGCTCGACGAAGCCGTCGAACACGTTGGGACGAGCACGGACGTCTACGGACCGACTCGCTTTGAGTGGATGCAGGCGACGTCGTACTACTTCCACGACCCGGACGGCAACCTGCTCGAGCTCTGGTCGAGGGACGTGTAGGCCCCGGCAGACTCGCCGGGGCCCGCGAACGACCTGCTTCGGACTGCTAGGCGGCCAGGCGCTTGCGCGCCTTCTGCACTGACGGCAGAGCCGCCTTGGCCTTCGCCAGCGGTCGCGCGCGCAGCGCGACGGAAGCGGGCTTCGCCGAGATCGTGATCTCCTCGCCGGTGGCCGGGTTGCGGCCCTTGCGCGGCTTCGTCGCCTCCTTGACGCGCACGACGAGCTGGACGACGCCGCCGATCCGGACCTTCTCGGCGTTCGCGAGCTCGTCGAGGACGATCTCCTCGAGCGCCGCCAGCGCTGCCTTGGCGTCGCTCTTGCTCAGGCCGCTGCGTTCTGCGACCTCGCTTGCGAGCTGTGTCTGCGTGAGTGGCATTCGTACTCCTTCGGTTGTGGGCGAAATGACGTGGGGATTCAAGCGGGGCTGCCAGACGGACGCCCCGGGGATCAGGTCACGACCCGGTAGACCTCGAAAACCTCCGCGTACTCGCGGTTGACGTTGATTCCGTGGGTCCGGGCGACATTCCGGATGTACTCGGGGTCGCTGTAGCGCCGGTGTTGCTGGGAAGCGTACTTGCGAAGCGCGGCGACCTTTTGCTCGATGTGGGGCTCTTCAAGGGCGAAGTACGCCTGGTAGGCGAAGTCGAAGTTGTTCCAGGGGATCTCGTAGCCGAGAATCGTCGTGCGCTTGAACGCGCGCAGCCCCTCGGCCGCGATCACCTGATGATCCTGGTGGATGTCGTGCAGGCTCGGCTGGAAGACGGCGTCCGGCCGCCACTCCTCCCACAGCGCGACGAGCAGCTCGAGGATGTCCTGCCGGTGCTCGGGGAAGGTGCGCACGTCGAAGTCGTGCACCGTGAGATTCTCCCGCGCGATCCCTAGCTCGGCGGTCGCGTCCTCCACCTCGCGGGCGAGCGTGTCCGGCGGAAAGCCCTCCGGCAGCGACCTCGTGGCGATCGAGAACGCCACGTACCGCACCTCCGCGCCTTCTTCGACAAGCCTCGCCATCGTCCCGCCGGCGCCGAATTCACCGTCGTCGGTGTGCGGTGCGAGCACGAGGACTCGTTCCCAGGATCCGATCACGCGGCCTTTCCTATCACGGGTCCGTAGTCTCTGTTCTCCATGCCCCATGGCGACCTGGCTCAGCTGTCCGCGGTGATCGGCGGGCTGGGAGCGGCGGCGATGCTCCTTGCGCGCACACGCACCCAGCTCCTGGCCGGCCTTGCGGCGACCGCAGCCGCAGAGATCGGGCTGGCCGCGGCGCTGATCCCGGGCGCGGATCTCAAGTTGGTCGTCAACCCTGCGAGCCATGCAGCCGCGTTCGTGGTCGGAGTCGTCGCCGTGGCCGCAGGGGCGTGGGCGCTCGCCCGCTATCCAGCTGTCGTGCCGGTGGCACTGCTCGCAGTAGCGCCGTTTCGGGTCTCGGTCTCGATCGGCGCACAGAAGGCGTATCTCCTCGTTCCCCTCTACGTCGTGCTCGCTGCGGCGATGCTCGCGTTCACCTGGCGTGCACTACATGGCGATCTGGGAAAGCCGCTGCCGCCGCTGCTGGCCGTTCCTGCTGCGGCGTTTGTCGCACTCGCGGGAACATCGCTGCTCTGGACCCGCGATCTGCGCCAGGGCAGCATCGAGCTCCTCTTCTTTCTCTTCCCCTTCTCCGCCCTCGTCGTTGTCGTTTGCCGCTCGCCGTGGCGCAAATGGGATCCACGCGCGCTCGCAACAACGCTCATTGCGCTTGCCGCCCTCTTCTCCGCCGTCGCCCTCTTCCAACGCGTGACCCACGGGCATCTGCTGGCAGGGGACGTCGAGCGGGCGAACGCGTACACGACGTATTTCCGCGTCACCTCGCTGTTCAAAGACCCGAGCATCTTCGGCCGTCACGTCGTGATCGCGATCGCGGTGTTGCTCGTCGTGATCTGGCTCGGGCGGATCGGCTTCTGGGCCGGAGCCGCGCTGGTCACGTTCCTGTGGGCCGGTCTCTTCTTCTCGTACTCGCAGTCGAGCTTCGTCGCGCTCTTCGCGGTCGGCGTTGCGATCTCGTACGTCCTCGGTGGACCGAGACTGCGGCGCGTGCTGCTCGTGGGCGCGGCGGCCTGCGTGCTCGCCGGAGCGGCGTTCGTCGCTGCGAACGCGGTCAGCGACTCCGCGCGCCAGGCGACGAGCGGGCGCACGCGGCTCGCACGAGTGACGTGGGTCGTCTTCGCGAACCATCCGCTCGTCGGTGTCGGAATCGGGGGCCAGCCACAGGCGAGCAGGGACGAGGCAAACACGGAGCTCTCCGCCAAGCGCGACCGCTCGCATACGACGCCGCTCACCGTCGCGGCAGAGCTCGGCTTGCTCGGCCTCCTCGTCTATGCCGCGCTGCTTGCGGGCGCGAGCCGGCTCCTCTACCTCGTCACGCGCCGCGACCGCGCTCTCGGGCTCGCCGCAGGCGCGGTGTTCCTCGCGCTGTTCATTCACTCGCTGTTCTACGCCGGCTTCTTCGAAGATCCGATCGTCTGGGGTGTGATGGCGCTCGCCGGCTGGGCCTACGTCGCCCTGCCTCTCACCCTTCGGAGCGCAGCAGTCGCCGACGCCGAAGACCGGTCGAACGACGACGGCTCGGGCGAGCAATCGGTTCCCCAGCTGCAGCATCAGGCTCCGCTGGCAGACTAGTTCGGCCGGGTGCGCCGCAGGATCCTTCTCATCGTTCTTCTCGTCGTGCTGCTGATCGTGGGAGCGGGAGCGGCCTACTTGCTCAAGTCACGGGAGCATCCGGGCGGGAAGCTCGACACGAAGCTCAGCGGCGTTTCGCAATCTGTTGCGACCAACGTCACAGTGACGGCGCCGCCGAAGAAGAAGGGGCGCTACCACCTGGTCGACGACAAGCGCTGCTGGGACAACTTCGGTGGCGATCCCGGACGCACGCTCTCACGACCCGGGATCGACATCGGCCTGCCACTCAGTCACTTCTGGGTAGTCGGCCTCCGGAGCTATATCGAGTACCCGCCCAGCTACTGCGGCGGCATCCTCTACGTCAACTCATTCGGCGGAAGGACAGTCGCGCTCGACTCCCACAACGGGCACAAGATCTGGGAGCGGCAAGGCGGGAAGAAACCGTCGACGCCCGCGATCGCCGGGCCGCGCGTGATCGTGACGTCGCACGACGGGAACGCGACGGCGTACAACCGTTACAACGGGCAGACGCTCTGGCGCTTGCACGTCAACTCCAGGATCGAGTCGTCGCCCGTCGTGGTCGGGCGGGTCGTCTACTTCGGCGCGACCGACGGCAGGCTCTTCGCCGTCTACGTGCGCACGGGCAACGTGAAGTGGGCATACGACACCGGCGGGCGCATCAACTCGAGCCCGTCGATCTCGGGCAATCGCATCTTCATCTCCACGTACGCAGGTTCGATCTACGCCCTTCGCGCCAGTGACGGGCACAAGCTCTGGGACACGTACCTACGCCGCGACGTCCTGCGCTACGAGAGCTTCTATGCGAGCGCCTCGACCGACGGCAGGCGCGTCTTCACGATCGCCCGGTCCGGGAAGATCTATGCGCTCTCGGCAAGCAGCGGCCACGTGATCTGGACCGCGCATGTTGGTGGGCTCGGCTACTCGACGCCGGCGATCTCTCAGGGACGCGTCTTCATCGGCGGCTTCGACGGCTACCTGCGCGCATTCCGTGCGAGTGACGGCCGCCTTCTCTGGCGTCGCTATCTGGGCGGGCGCATACTCGGCGGTTCGTTCGTCGCCGGGAACCTCGTCTTCACGTCGACGCTCGCGGAGCACACGTTCGCCATGCGAGTCACCGACGGCAAGATCCTCTGGCAGCTCCCCATCGGCAAGTATTCGCCGGGAATCGTCACTGAGCGCCATTACTTCTTCACCCTGAACGGCATCGTGATGGCGTGGCACGCGCGCCGCAGCCCGCAGATCCTCGCCGAGCAGCGCCAAAAAAAGAGGTCAGCGCAGGGGCGGGTGACGACGGCGCCAAAGCGGGGAGCGCCTTAGGCCGAAGCTCGCCGCGCGCCACGCCGCGGCACGTGTGTTGTACGAGGCGCGCCGCAGCCTTCCCCTCGGATCCGGCCGCTCATGCGATTCGTAGCCGAGCTCTCCGAGGAGGTCTCCGGCGACCTGCTCGAATGCTCCGACCTCCTCGGGGGACATCTGCAGCCGCCAGTCGCGCAGGCCGACGGTGGGAGGCCGGTTGAGGCTCTGCTGGTGCGGCTTCGCCGAGCTGCCCTCGACGTTCCCCACGTAGTCCACCATCCGGGGCTCGTACGGAAGGAGGGCGAACGTCGAGATCCGTCGCAGAACGGTCTCGACGTCCTGGACAAGCTCCTCGTAGCGAACCTCGAGGTAACGCGAGCCCCCGACCCGCCAACCGAGCCTGCGCGCCGCCTTGACCTCGGCTCGCCACTGACAGGCGAACTCGGCGACGCTCTCGGGCTGCATCCAGGTCTCCGTCATCACGTCCTTCGGCATCGAGAGAAACGACGTGGCCGCGTCGCGGCCGTCGCGGATCAGATGCACGAACAGCGCATCGGGGAACAGCCTTTCGAGCAGGTGCAGGTTCTGCATGTACATAGGCGTCTTGTCGCCCCAGCGTTCCTTGCCACGCTCCTCCGCGTACACCGCGTACACCGTTGCGATCGCCGCTCCGATCGGCATGCCCCTGCGCAGCCGCGTCCGCACCTTGTCGAGTGGCACGTTCCACTCCGCGAGCGTGTCGATGCGGCGAAGGTCGTCGACGAACGCATCGGGGTCGACGCGACGGAGATGCCGGTCGGCGAGCTGTGGGACGAAGTACGACTCGTCCGGAACGGCGAGCTCGGAATGACGGTCGAGCATGACGCGCAGCAGCGTCGTGCCCGAGCGGCGCACGCCGAGGACGAGGATCGGCGGCCCGCCCGGCGTCACGGTAACTGAACGGGTGCCGAACGGTTTCCTGCGAGGTCCTGCGCCACGAGCAGCAGCTGATGACGTTTTGGCTTGACCACACGCCCCTTGATGCGCCCGTACCAGGTCAACCTGCCATGACGGCGCGTCCCGTACGTGAAGACCACGCGGTGCCTGTTGACGATCAGGATGCCGTGCCCCGGCTCGGAGAGCGTGTAGTTGATCCTCAGCTTCCGGCCGTTGCTCCGGAGGTGGGTCGCAATGATCCTCGGCTTCACGGTGTCGACGCGGATTGGGTTCGGCAGGTCGATCGTGCGGCCTGCCCGCTCGAGCTTGACGAGCGGCAGATAGACGCCGTCGGGCACGCGCTTTCCGTTCGCGTCGCGTCCGTTCCACCGCACGCGCACGTTCCCGCGCGGGAACAAGCCACGAGCCACCGTCACTTCGCCTGCGCCGACGCGGATCGCGATCGTGAGGCGATCTGCGCGCCGAAGCGAGAAGTCGATGTTCGCGGCGGCGGAGTCGCAGCGGCAGACCGGCGAGAAGACCTTGTCGATGCGGGTCTGGGAGATGGGGCTAGGTTCGAGCTTGAGGCGCTGCGTCACCGCGAAGGCGGTCGCCGTCGCGACGAGCAGCAGCAGAGCCAGGATCGTCGGGGCGTTCCTCTTCATCGGTGCGCGATTGTACGCCGCGCATACCGGTAACCAGCCAGACGATGAAAGCAATCAGCCCGACGCCGAGCCCGATCGTTATCACGTAGCCGGCGGCCGGGACGTTCAGGAGCTTCACGCCGCTGAGCGCGAGCACCCCGGCGAGACCGAGCCGGAGCGCGTCCTGAGGGATGTGCAACGTGAATCGACTGGAGATCCAGATTCCCGGAATCGATCCGATCAGGAGCCACGCCATGGCGTGGAGATCGACATTGCCCTGCACGAGGTGGCCGAAGCCGGCGACCCAGAGCAGCGCGGCTGCGTGGAAGATGTCCGTCCCGACGATCCTCGCGATCGTGAGGGGATAGATCATCACCATGACGAGGCCGAAGAAGGTGCCGCTACCGACGGACGTGAGCCCGACGATGAAGCCGAACACGGCGCCGATCAGCACCGCGCGGATCTTGTCCTTGCGCCGCAGGACGAACGCCGCCTCGCTCGGCTGCACACCTCGCTTGATGAAGGTCTTGGCCACGAGCCCGGCCGCGCCGAGCACGAGCGCGGCCCCGACCGCATAGCCCTCGGCGGACTGCACCCCGTCGCCGTAGGAGCTCGCAAGCCAGCCGGCGACCGCAACACCGAGGAGGGACATCGGTCCCGAGCCCGCGAACATCCACAGCGTCAGGTGCGCGTGCACGTTGCCGAGTCGCCGGTGACGCACCGCGCCGAAGCTCTTGAAGACGGCGCCGTGCAGGATGTCGGTGCCGACCGCGTAGGTCGGCTTGAAGCCGAACACGATCACGAGGATGGGAGTCAGCAGCGCGCCCCCGCCCATACCGGTGAGCCCGACCAGGACCCCGATCAGGAGCCCAGTGAGGGTGAACTGCCAGGTCAAGCTACCTCCGGTACGCCTGGATCAGCACCTCGGCGACTTCTGGTCGCGAGAACTCCGAGGGCGGAAGCTCTCCTGCTTCCAGCATCTCTCTCACCTTCGTGCCCGAGAGGAAGACGTGATCGTCTCCGCCGTGCGGGCAGGTTTTCGCCGAGGCCATCGATCCGCACGCCTTGCACCAGAACGAATGCTCGAAGAACATCGGTTCGATGTCGAGCTCGTGCGGCTCGAACTCGTCGAAGATCAGCTGCGCGTCGTAAGTGCCGTAGTAGTCGCCGACACCTGCGTGGTCGCGGCCGACGATGAAGTGCGAGCAGCCATAGTTCTTGCGGCAGATCGCGTGCCAGATGGCCTCGCGCGGACCGGCGTAGCGCATCGCGGCCGGGAAAGCGGAGAGCACGACCCGGTCGAATGGGTAGTAGCCATCGAGCAAGACGCGGTAGCACTCGACCCGTGTCGCGGCGGGCACGTCGTCCGACTTCGTGTCGCCGACCAGTGGATGGATCAGGAGTCCGTCGACCGTCTCGAGCGCCACCTTCGTCAGATACTCGTGCGCACGGTGGATCGGGTTGCGCGTCTGGAACCCGACGACGCGGCGCCAGCCACGCTCCGCGAACTCGGCCCGCGTTTCGGCCGGGTCCTTTGCCAGCTCGGGGAACGCCGGCTGAGCCCGCTCGAACACCGTGACGCGTCCCGCGAGGTAGAGCGGCTTCTGCTCATAGAGCCGCGCGACACCGGGATGCGCATCGTCGGTCGTGCGGAATGCCTGCTGCGCCTCCCGCTCTCGGTCGTACTCGTACGTCTCGGCGACCTCGAGGACGGCGACGAGCTTGCCGCTCTCGTCGGCGAGCGCAACACGATCGCCTGTCGGCGCCGACTCGACGGCCAGGCAGACGGGCAGTGCCCACGGCAGGCCGCTGGGGAGCCGCATCGTGTCGAGCACCGACTCGTAGTCCTCGTGGCCCATGAAGCCCTCCAGGGGCGACAGCGCACCGCAGGCGATCATGTCCAGGTCGGAGAGCTCGCGCGAGGTCAGCGTCACGACCTCGAGGGTCTCGACGTCGTCAGGCCGTTCAGCCGTCCGGTCGACGAGCGTGCCGCCGTGCGGCGCGATCAACTTGGTCTCGGTGGCGACGCTCATACTCGCACCGCAGCGGGGATCAGACCGCGCTCTTCGAGGTGCTGCAGGATGAGCTGAGCGCTCTCCTCCGGCTCGTGCTGCTCGGTGTCGATGCGCACCTCGGGATTGCTCGGCTCCTCGTACGGATCGTCGACACCGGTGAAGCCCTTGATCTCACCCTTGAACGCCTTCTCGTAGAGACCTTTGACGTCGCGGCGCGCGCACTCCTCGACCGACGTGGCGACGTGCACCTCGACGAACGTGCCCCACTCCTCGACGAGCTCCCGCGCCTTCTGCCGCGTCTCCTCGTACGGGGAGATCGCGGCCGCCAGCACCGCGGCGCCGTGTCTGGTCAGGCGCGCGGCGACCCAGCCAATTCTCTCGATGTTCGCGTCGCGGTCCTCCTTCGAGAAGCCGAGCCCCTTTGACAGGTGCGTGCGCACCGTGTCGCCGTCGAGGTACTCGACGATCGGGCCGCGTTCCTCGATTGCGGGACCGACGAGGTGGGCGATCGTCGTCTTGCCCGAACCGGACAGCCCCGTGAACCAGAGTGTGAAACCGCCGTCGCGCCTGCGCTCCGTCTCCGGATGCTCATGCGCATAGATGTGCTCAGTCATTCGACTCCTTCACTAGTCGCGTGTTGCCGTGGATGCCGCACTCGAGCTTGTCCGAGCCGGCCCAGCGTCCAGCTCGCTCGTCCTCGCCGTCGACGACTGGGCGAGTGCAGGGGATGCAGCCGATGGACGGATAGCCCGCGTCGTGCAGCGGGTTGTAGGGAATCTCGTTGACGTGGATGTACGCCTGGACGCGCTTGGCGTCCCAGTCGACAACGGGTTGGATCTTCCAGACGCCATAACGCTCCGACCACTCGACTCGCTTTGCATCGGCGCGCGTCAGCGCCTGCTCGCGGCGGATGCCGGTGATCCACGCGTCGTAGGGAGACAGCGCCCGCTCGAGCGGCTCGACCTTACGGATGTGACAGCAGCGGTCGGGGTTGCTCTCCCAGAGGTTCGGGCCTTCCTGGATCGCCTGCTGCGCGACCGTGATCACCTCGGGGCGCTCGAGCCGGAGCCCGTAGCGCTCGACGAGCCGGTCGCGTGTCTCGTAGGTCTCCTTGAAGAAGAGCTGCGTGTCGAGCTCGACGACCGGGACGTCGAGGCCGAGCTCGCCGAAGACCATGTGCACGAGCACGGAGGACTGCCGCTGCCAGGAGCACGTCAGGCACATGTGGTCGCCGAACTGCTCGTAGGCCCAGAGCAGCGCCTCCTCGGCGGTCATCGCTTCGACGTCAGGAAGCTGGAGCTCCGGCACGGTCGCCAAGAAGCACCTCCTTCAGCGTGTCGCCGCGCAGGCCGCGGCGAAGCGTCTCGAGCGGGATGACCTCGTCGGGCGGGATGTTGCCGAGGTTCACGGAGGGACCGAACTGCTTGATGAACCAGACCTGAGCCGCTTTCGTCGGTGCCTCGAAGACGACGTGCACAGGTCCCACGGCCAGCGCGATCTCGCCAATCAGGTCGGTCCGCATGCCGCCGGAAGAATCGAAGATCCCGGCCGTGCCACCCTCTCGCGCCTCGGTGATCACCTTCCAGGCGCCGGCGTCGAGCTCCTCCTGGAGCCACTGCACCCACTGCTCCGTGCTGTACTCGACCGCTGAGTCCTTCGAGCCCACCTCGGACAGGACGGTAAAGTCGCGCGCGAAGTCGGCGATCAGCTCGAGCTTTCGCTCCCGCGGAATCTCGATCGTCCCGTCGGAGATCTCGACGTGCCGGAGCCCAAGGGCCTGCAGCCACGACTTGTACTCGTCGAGCTTGTCTTTCGCGTAGACGACCTCGAAGAACGTCCCGCCGATCACGACGGGCTTGTCGCGCAAGACGTCGAGCTTCCCGCGCAGGTTGGCGGTGACGGCGGCCGTGCCCCAGCCGAGCTTGACGATCGAGATGTGCTCGCCGGCGACCTCGAGCACGTCCTCCCACGCGCGGAGGCCGAGGCCCTTGTCGATCACGTGGGTCAGCCCGTGGTGCGGGGTCAAGCCGAGGTCAAAGTCGCTCATAGAGCTCCTCGAGCTTCGCCTTCGCGCGCTCCTGCACGTCGTGGAAGAGCGAGTTGCCGTGCGAGTCGATCCCGACGGTGAGCGGGCCGAAGTCTTTGACCCGGAACTTCCAGAGGCACTCGGGCATCAGCTCTTCCCAGGCGACCTCTTCGATCTCCTCGATCTGCGTCGTCTCGAGCGCCGCAGCGCCGCCAACGATCGCGAAATAGACCATGCCCAATCTCTGCATGGGCTCGATCGCCTCGTCCGGCAGACCGCCCTTGCCGCAGATCGCGCGCACGCCGTACTGCGAGCCGAGACCCTCCGTGAAGCGCACCATTCGTGCCGACGTGGTCGTCCCGATGCAGACCTTCTCGTACTTGCCGGGGCCGAGCTTGCGCACGCCGGGCGCGGTGTGCAGCAGGAACGCGCCGCTCAAGTCCATCGGCGGCTCGATGCCCTGGTCGAAGATCCGGATCTGCGTCCGGTCACGGATGCCGATGATGTGCCCGTCGACGGTCACCTCGTCGCCGGCGCGCAGGTCGCGGATCGCCTCTTCGGTAGCCGGAAACTGCATGCGAACAGCGGCCATCTAACGCACCTCACCAAGAGCCGGGGTCAGACGCGTGCTCTTAATGACAGGGGCCGGAGCGGACTCGCTCCTCAAGGCTCGGGTCAGACCCTTGCAGTTCGGGGCCTGGCTTCGAAGGTCGACGTTAGAACTCACGGTCGAACTCCACTTCTCCGTTGGCCGCGACGTGCGCGCTTGCGCGCCGTGCCGCCCAGCACTGGTAGTTGACCGCGACCGGGTTCAGCGTCATGTGCGTGTCCGCGTGCTCGACGTGGCACGACAGCACCGTCACGTCACCGCCGAGACCCATCGGGCCGATGCCCGTCTCGTTCAGCAGCTCGTACAGCTCTTCCTCCAGCTTCGCGACGTGCGGATCCGCATTGCGCGTGCCGACCGGTCGCGCGATCGCTTCCTTGGCGAGATACATCGCGTAGTCGGCGCTGCCGCCGATGCCGACGCCAACGATGCCGGGCGGGCAGGGCTTGCCACCGGCGCCGACGATCGACTCGAGCACAAACTGCTTCACGCCCTTCACGCCGTCGGCGGGGACGCACATCTTCAGGAAGCTCATGTTCTCGCTACCGGATCCCTTCGGCACGCATTTGACGTCGAGCCCGTCCCAGTCGGGAATGAACTCCCAGTGAACGATCGGCAGTCGGTAGCCGGTGTTCGGTCCGGTGTTCTCGCGCGTGATCGTGTGCACCGCGTTCGAACGCAGCGGATGCTCGACGGTCGCGCGCTCGGTACCGGTCTTCAGCGCGGCGTAAATTCGAGCCGGATGCAGGGGAAAATGCTCACCCACGCGACAGGTGTAGACGGCGATTCCGGTGTCCTGGCAGACGAGGTTCTTCTCGGTCTCCGCGACGGTGACGTTCTTCAGGATCGTCTGCAGAACGCGCTGTCCGGGGACGGACGTCTCGCGCCCTGCGGCATCTGCAAGCGCGTCACGCAGGTCCTGTGGAATGTCCTTCAGCGCCCAGACGTAGAGGTACGCCGCGGCATCTTCGACTGCGGCTTCGAGATCGGTGACGGTGATCGTGCTCATGCGCTCGCTTTCTCTGCAGCGGCCTTGCCCGCGCGCCGGCCGAAGACGCAGCACTCGAGCAGGCTGTTTCCCATCATGCGGTTGCGGCCGTGCGTCCCGCCGGCGATCTCGCCGCATGCGTAGAGCCCTTCGAGCGTCGTCTCGGCATTCGCGTCGATCACGAGGCCGCCGTTCTGGTAATGAAGGACGGGATACGTGAACAGTCGTTCACGCAGCGGGTCGATCCCGCCCGCACGGTACCGGCGCAACATGTACGGGAGGGAGACGTTCGCGTCGCTTTCCGGTATCCGGGTGGTGTCGAGGTAGACAGCGGGCCGGCCGTCTGGCGTCTCGACGCCTTTGCCCTTTTCGACCTCCTCGACGATCGCCTGACTCACCGCGTCGCGAGGCCCGAGCGAGTCCGTGAACTCCTCGCCGTCGGCGTTCAGGAGGACGGCGCCGTACGCGCGCGTCGTCTCGGGAATCGAGTAGCCCTGCATGTTCTCTGGCCAGGCCCCGCCGTTCGGGTGGTACTGCAATGCGTCGAAGTCGCGCACGTCGGCACCGAGGTCGACCGCGATCTGCGTCACCTCGCCGGTTGCGCCTGGATGGTTCGTCGACAGCTCGCCTCGTTCCTCGGCGACGCGGAAGCACCGCCCGCCCGCTGCGAGGACCACCGTCGTGGCGACGATCGTGTGGTCTCCGCAGCGTGCGCGCCAGCCGTTCTCCGTCCGTGCGAGCTCGGCGAGCGGTGATTTGGGAAAGGTTTGAATGGCGGAGCCCTCGGCGTTTTCGCGGAGCGCGGTCGTGATCGCGTGCCCCGTGCGGTCGCCGACCTGGAGCAGGCGCTTGCGCGACGCGCCGCCGCAGCGCGCGAGGCGATAGCCGCCGTTCTCGCGCGTGAACTCGACGCCGAGGTCCTCGAGCCAGTGGATCGCGGACGGCGCCTCGCCGGTGAGGATCTCGACGAGCTTTCGGTCGGCGGTCTCGTGCGAGGACTTCCAGACATCGTCTGCGTGCTGCTCCGGCGAGTCGTCCTCGCCGAAGGCTGCCTGGATGCCGCCCTGCGCCTTGGCCGAGTTGCACGACTGCAGCGACCCCTTCGC
>Ga0105249_10002739_pt1 | contig 15248 bp, 13 predicted proteins | sample KBSS44metaG_FD_81522 | JGI IMG/M metagenome (GOLD analysis project Ga0105249, IMG submission 81522) | Switchgrass rhizosphere microbial communities from Kellogg Biological Station, Michigan, USA - KBS S4-4 metaG | ecosystem: Host-associated > Plants > Roots > Rhizosphere > Soil | place...
CCTGACCCGCCTCGCCCGGCAGATGAAGACCGCCTTCCCGGACGCACCCGTGACCGGCTGGGAACAACTCGTGCCAACCATCGAACTCCCCGACCCCGACGACCGGCACGTGGTCGCCGCCGCGATGGCGGGCCGAGCCGACGTGATCGTCACCGACAACCTCGCAGACTTCCCACCCACCGCGCTGCCCGCGCCCCTGACCCGCCAGTCCCTCGACGACTTCCTCCTCGACGAACTCGATCTGCACCCAGACCTCGTCGTCAAGGCCGTTCGTGCCATCGCCGCCAGGACCGGCAGATCCGGCCCCACGCTGACCACCTATGACATCGCTACCTACCTGCATGCCCACGGCGCCCCAGCATTCGGCGAACGCCTTCTCGTTGCACTCGGTCAGACGGCCACACCGGCTCCGTACCTGGCCCCGGCCTCAGGTGCAGGGCCGAGTCAGCGGTGCGCGCTGAGCGCGCGCTCAGACCGGCGGTGCACAGGCTCGTACGCGAGTCGCTGCTGGACGGCCGGGAACACACCGCCATGCTGGATGGCGCGGCCCTGGGTATCCAGGTCCTCGCTGACCAGGGCCACGAAACCTACGTCGCGATCCGCATCATCGGCTCGGCCCATTCGGGGGCGCCGCGCCTACGCGCGCAGAAAGCGCAGGACCGCGAGCACGCGTCGGTGTTCACGGTCGCCCGGCGCCAGGCCCAGCTTCGAGAAGATCGAGGTCACGTGGGCCTCGACCGTCTTCACCGCGAGGTAGAGGTCGGCGGCGATGGCGGTATTGGAGTGCCCGCGAGCCATCAGGGCCAGCACCGCCCGTTCCCGGTCTGTGAGCGTGCCCAGCGGGTCGTCCTCGCGGCGCCGGGCGACGAGCCGGACCACCAGGTCAGGATCGATGACGGTGCCACCGGCGGCTACGTTGCGCAGTTCGGTGCCGAAGACCTGCAGGTCGGACACGCGGTCCTTGAGCAGGTAGCCGACCCCGCCGTCGAACTCGGTCATCAGTCGCAGGGCGTGGTGGACCTCGACGTACTGCGACAGCAGCATCAGCCCGACCGATGGTGTGGCGGCCCGGATGGCTCTGGCTGCCTTGATGCCTTCGTCGGCGAAGCCTGGTGGCATCCGCAGGTCCAGCACGGCCACGTCGGGTGGGTTGCCGCGTGCCGTGCGGACGAGGCTGTCGCCGTCGGCGTACTGGCCGGTGATGTCGAAACCCATCTCGGTCAGGATTCGGGCCAGCCCCTCGCGGAACAGGACGGCGTCGTCGGCGAGCATCACCCGCATGGGATCACCGTCCGCAGCCGCGTTCCGGCCGGTCCGCTGTCGACGATGAGCCGGGCGTCGAGCGCGGCGAGGCGGTCGGTGAGCCCCTCCAGGCCGGATCCGGGCCGCGCCTGCGCCCCGCCCATGCCGTCGTCGCCGACCTCGAGCAGCAGCCCGCGCGGGGTCAGCTGCGCGATGACGGTCGTGACCCGGGCGCGGGCGTGTTTGGCGGCGTTCGTGAGGCCCTCGCTGACGACGAAGTACGCCGTCGCCTCCACCGCGGGCGTCAACCGGCGGTCCACGTCGACATGCAGCCGCACCGGGACGGCGGACCGGTCGGCAAGGTAGTTGAGCGCGGCCTCCAGCCCGTCCTGGGTGAGCACGGCCGGGTGTAGGCCGCGCGCGGTCTCGCGCAGCTCGGCGGTGGCCTGGAGCAGCTGTTGGCGGGCGGACTCGGCCCGTTCGGCGAACGCGGTGGCGCCGTCGGCGGCCTTGGCGAGCGCGCCCAGCTCCAGGGCGACGGTCACCAGCCGCTGCTGGGCGCCGTCGTGCAGGTCTCGCTCCAGGCGACGCCGGGCCTCGTCGCCCGCGACGACCAGCCGCTGGGCGCTCGCGCGCAGCTCCAGGACGAGACCCGCCTGGGCAGCCAGGTCGGCGAGCAGGCCGCGTTCCTGGGAGGTCCACGCCCCACGCGCCCCCGTCGTCACGGCGAGCGCGCCGACGGTCCGGCCGCCGTGGGCCACCGGCACCGCGCGCCCGTCGAGCGTCAGCTCGGTGAGGGTCCGGACCTCGCTCGGACATCCGGCCGGCCAGGCCGACACCGCGCGCAGCTCGTCGGTGGGTCCCGTCCACAGCACGACCTGCCGCGCACCGGTGCCGTCGGCGACCGTGGCGCACAGCCCGTCGAGCAGCCCGCTCGACGGACCCGTCAGCTGGGTGGCCAGCCGTGACAGGGCCTCGTACGGGGTGGCGCGGCGGCCGTAGACGATCCGGTCCGCCGCCCGCTGGGCGCGGCGGCGCAGCGGCTCGAACGCCACGGCGACAAGCGCGGTGGCCAGCAGGGCGACCAGGGTGCCCGAACCACCGATCAGGCTGCCGACGGCGACCACGACAACGGCGTAGCCGACGGTCACCACTGCCGCCATCGCGGCCCAGACCAGCGTCGCCCTGATCATCGGGTCAACGTCGTAGAGGCGGTACTTGAGAATGGCCACACCGGCGGCCACCGGCACCAGCGGCACGGCCAGCAGCCCAGGCTCGGGTGTCCGCCACCCGATCAGCCCACCGGCCATCACCGCGCCCGTCGCCGCCACGGCGAACACGAACCAGCGCAGCTGCCGGGACTCGTCGCCCTCGGCGCGTACCAGCCGCACGATCGCGCACACCACCCAGACGAGCTGGAACGCCGGGTAGCCGATCGCCGCGGCCACGGGGTGGATGGCATCCGCGGCCGCGGCGCCCGGGACGTGCAGCGGGTGCGGCGCGGCCAGCGGAACCCGCCCGTACTCGACCGGCCACAGCGCCGACATCGCCGCGAGCGCGACGCCCAGCACGGCGAGCGTCCCGACGACCGCCCGCCAGGCAGGCGACGGCATGCGCCCGGTCGGGAAGCTCGTAAGGGTGACGGCGGTCAGCACGAACACCAGCGGGAGCGGCCACACCCCGAGCCAGCCAATCCAGGAGGCCGCGGGAAGCGCGGGGGTGTGCAGGCCGTACTGGCGGGCCGCGAACATCGCCGCCTGCGCCACCCCGGTGGCGACGAACAGCCAGGCCTCGCGGTTGTCCGGCCGCTGCCGCACGACGTAGAGCCCGACGACGGCGAAGGCGACGGCGAGCAGGCCGTTGTGCAGGTTGTCGAACTGGAACCCGAGGGCGAACCCGCCCGCCACCAGCGCCGTGACGGCGACGCCACTCGCCGGCGCCAGGACGTGCGGCGGGATCCGGTGCATGGCGACATGGTGCACCGCGGCCCGGGCCATGCGGTACAGGGACAACCCTGCCATCGCGGCGGGTCTGCTCGGATGTGTCGCCGCGGCCGCGCCGCGACTGTGGTCGGGTCACTGCCGGCCAGACCCACAAGGAGCCCCCGTGAACGCCGTCCCCGGCTCACCCGCCGACCGGCTGCTGAACACGTCACTCGTCGTCGCACCCGTCCTTTACCTGGTCGCGAACGTCCTCTACGCCCTGCGCGGCTGGGAGTCCGACCCGGCTGGCGGCGTCTTCCACGTGCTCGGCGCCATCGCCTACACCCTCGTCCTGATCCGGGTCGCGACCTGGACGTCCGGCACCTTCACGGCCGCGCTGCTGGTCGTGGGCTCGATCGGGATCGCCGGCAACGTCGCCTACGGCTTCGACACGATCCACGTCGCCCTCGGCGACGTCTCACTCGTCGACCGGAGCGGCGCCGCCACCCTGATCAAACCGCTCGGGCTCGGCTTCCCGCTGATGCTCCTGATGAGCGCGATCGCACTCCGACGTATCGCGCCACGGTGGCCGGCGATCCTCATCGGGCTCGCCGCACTCGCCTTCCCGATCGCGAACATCGGCAACATCCCCGCTCTCGGCGTCACCGTCAGCATCGCCGCGGTCGTCGGTTTCGGCGCACTGGCCGTGCAGCGAGCGCCCGCACCGCCAGCAGACGCTGATCCCACCGTTAGTGGACGCACGACGACGGCGGCGACAGCGTCGTGAGAGGACGGGGTCGGATCCGCCGGATCGGAATGCTGTGCGCCGTGCCGTGGCCACGAGCTGTGGCTCCGCTGGTACCAGGTGGAGCCCCCGCTGCCCCGCTCGCGCACGCGGGTGACAGGAGTCCATCGGTATTGGCGCGGCAGAGCACGGAAGAAGAAGAGCGCCCCGGATTCTGCGCGCTGAGAAAGCCGTCCATGTCGTCCGACCGACAGGCCCTGGAACGGAACCTCCCAGCGATGCCTCGCAGTACCTCTGACCTGGCCCCTTCCCACCGCCTCCGGCAGCTGGCGGGTGCCCGCTCCCAGGTAGTCCCGGCCCGACCAGGAATGCGCTCCCTTCCACCAGGAACGTGTACATCCCGAATATCGACACATCGCAGGCCGGAAGCCGCGGCCCTGAACCAGGGGGTACCTACCTCCTTCCGCATCGCGGCACCAAAAGCGTCGCGTATCCAACAGGGGAAGTAATCGTGAACCGCATTCTTGCTCGGTTGTCCCGCCGGGCCGGCACGGCGCTGACCGTCAGCACCCTGGCCCTGGGCCTGACCACCGCGGCGTGCTCGACTGAGGCGGCCAGCACCAGCGACGCGGCGGCGCCGGCCACCGCCTCGGCAGCCTCGTCGACCGCCACCGCGGCGGCGGACCCGGCCGCCGATCCCGAGCCGCGGCAGGTGGACGGGCCGGTGCCCACGTCGGCCGCGGGGGTGGCATTCGCCGCCGGCGGTGGCGCGACGACGAACTGCCCCACCAACACCAACGGCGGCACCTGGGCGGGGGTCTGGCGGGCCGCCGACCCGGACGGTTACATCGCCAGCATCACCATCGCCCTCGCCGACTGCGACAGCCTCAACAGCGCGCGGTTCCGCGTCGTCTCCCACAAGTGGGCGGGCCTGGGCCCCGGGTACTCGGACTGGGGCACCGCGAAAGCGAAGAACGTGAGCTGGGGGTACGTCGGCACCTCGGTGACCGTGACCTACCGCTTCAGCAGCGGCTTGAAGGAAGTGCTCCACCTGGTGCCGCCGAACCGCTATGTCGGCCTCACAACCGACGGCCACGAGACGTGGACCAACGGTGACAGCCGCGACCTGGAGAAGCAGTACTACACCCGCTAGTCCCACCGGTCCGGTACCCGACCCCGGCCCGGTCCACGGCGGGCCGGGCCGTGGGCCGGCACGCTCGGCGCGCTGTCAGACCGGCGCCGGCTCCACGTCGCCGGGGCGGGGCGTCCCCGATCCGCGGCCATCCGAGCTCTCGCCCCACGCGTCGACGCGACGTGCCATGTCACCCCGAACCCCGTCCACACCAGCGCAGGTCAGGAGAACCCGTGCCCACCAGACCCGCCCGGCTCGCCATCGCCGTCGCGGTGGTCCTGCTCGGCGCCGTCGGCTGCATGCCCGACGACGCTGGGACATCCACGCCCACGCCTGGTCCAGGCGCCACCGCGTCCGTTCCAGACACGACCGCCTCCGCTCCGGACGCCACGCCAGGCACCGGTGTGGCGTCCGCCGACGCGACGGCGACCCCGGCGGACACCACGCTCGACGTGCTCGTCACCAGCGACGACGGGGTCGGCGCCGCCGGGCTCGACGCGATCGCGCGGGCCCTGGCCGCCCTGCCGGACACGACCGTGCGCATCGTGGCGCCGGCAGCGAACCAAAGCGGCACCGGCGGGAAGACCAGCGACGGCGCGGTCAACCACAGCGACACCACGACCGCCAGCGGCCTGCGGGCCACCGAGGTCAACGGCTACCCGGCGGACGCGGTCAACGTGGCACTCGACGACCTGGGACTGAAACCCGACCTCGTCGTCTCGGGCATCCACGAGGGGCAAAGCCTCGGACCCGACGTCGACACGTCCGGCACCATCGGCGCGGCACGCGCCGCCGCCCAGCGGGGCATCCCCGCACTGGCCGCGAGCCTCGGCCTCGGCGACACCTACGACTACGACCCCGCCGTCAAGCAGATCCTCACCTGGATCGCCACCCACCGCGCCGACCTGCTCACCACCCCGGCCGCCACCAGACGACAGACGATGCTCTTCAACCTGAACGTCCCGAACTGCTACGCCGGTGGCTCCGTCCGCAGCCTCCGCGCGCTCGACACCGAACCACAGGTCCCCGACCCCGCGACCGCGCGGCAGCCGCAGACCTGCACCACGACGAGCTCACCGGGCAACGAGGTGGCATCGTTCAACGCCGGATACGCGACCCTCACCACCCTGTACCCACGTCCCACGAAATAGCCAACCCGACGTACACGGCGGGCTCTGGACACCGTCAGCCCGGCAGCAGCCACGTCGAGGGCGGCAGCCACCGGGTCCTCCACGGTCCGAGAAGCGACCGATGACCCCAAGCAGCCCACCACGCCCAGGCGTGGGCCCATTCGAGGGATGCCTCTGCACGCCGGGGTAGATCACGACCGTACGGAGGGCGCCGGGTCGGCGTCTCTGCCGCTACAGTAAAGCGTCTTTTCAAATACGGACCGGGCCACCTTCGACAGCCTGCCAAGCTTTTCGCGGGTGCATGGAGAGACTCCGCTTGCCACACAACATTGAAGCAATGTGATCTCGGGAACCAATCACCTAGATGGCTCCGCAGTGGGGATGCGCGGTGGGTTTGGCGGTCGCCGCCGCGCGCGGCCGGGGAGTGCTGCACCGGGACATCAAGCCGGACAATGTCCTGTTCGTCGCGGAGGGCATGGTGGAGGTCGCCGGCTGTCGGGATCCGAGATCTCGACAGCCGATTTGTCCCCGATCTGGACGGCGAACGGGGATCTGGTCGAGGCTCTCTGAGGATCGGTTCAGGGAGGGGGGAGCGCGCCTTCTTCGTGGTCGAGTTCGTTTTCGAGGAGGCGGAGGGACACGTCGGTGAGCTGTCCGGTGTCTCGCCAGAGTTGTAGCTCGTCGCGCTCGGTCTCGATCATGGTGCGTCGTACGCGGCCGAAGGTGTCTGTCGGGCTCTCGGGAGGGATCTGTTCGTCGGTAGGGGTGTTCAGCGCTGTCAGGCTGTCCTCGCTGCGTTGTTTGCGGTCCTCCGCGGCTCGGCGGAGCCGTTTGGCGAGGATGCCGGGGATCGGTTCGTGCGCTTGGAGGGATCGCAGCGTTCGCAGGCCGGCTTCGGCCGCGGCTACGCGGGCTCGGGCGCGCTGGCGTCGGCCCTCGTCGGCGTCGGGCCGTACTCCCAGCCGTCGGAGCAGTGGTCCGAAGGTAAGGCCCTGGCCGACGAGGGTGAGCAGCACGGTGCTGTAGGCGCAGAACAGCAGCAGGTCGCGATGGGGGAACCCGACGGCGTCGGTAGACAGCGGCAGCGCGAAGACGGCGGCGAGCGAGATCACCCCGCGCATCCCGGACCAGGACAGCGCCACGAGCTCACGGCCGGACAGGTGAGGATGTGGGGACAGGAACCGCAGCCGCGTCGGGAGCAGGGCGGGGACCAGCAGCCACAGCGCTCGGGTCAGCAGTACGCCGCCGATCGTCACCGCCGTCGCGGCCAGCACCGTGCCCAGGGGATAGTCCACGACGGCGGGCACGATGGCGACGAATTGCTGGCCGATGAGGAGGAATACGAATCCTTCGAGCAGCAGGTCCACCAGGCGCCACACGGCGAGGGCGTGCAGCCGGGCCGCCCCGGACAGCAGCTGCCGGGACTGGTGACCCAGGACGAGCCCGGCGGTGACGACCGCGAGGACGCCGGAGACGTGCAGCGCCTCGGCCGGCAGGTAGGCGGCGAAGGGCGTGGCCAGGGAGATGGCCGTCTCGGCGACCGGCTCCTCGATCCGGTGCCGTATTTGCCCGATGAGCCAGGCGACGGCGATCCCGACGGCGATCCCGCCGAGGGCGGCGGCCAGGAACTTCCCGGTGATGAACGGGACGTCGAACGGGCCGCCGATGACTGCGGCCACCGCCACCGTGTAGAGGGTCAGTGCCGTCGCGTCGTTGAGCAGACTTTCGCCCTCGATGACGGTGCGCAGCCGGTCCGGCAGGCCAACGCGCCGCCCGATGGACAGGGCCGACACCGCGTCCGGTGGCGCCAGCGCCGCGCCGAGAGCGCAGGCGGCGGCGAACGACAGACCCGGTACCACTGTGACCAACAGGCCGCCGATGACCAGTGCGGTGGCGGCGACGAGCAGGACGGACAGGGAGACCACCGCTCGCAGGTTCGCCCGGATCTCCAGCAGGCTTGAGCTCAGCGCGGCGGAGAACAGCAACGGCGGGATGACCAACACCAGAACGATGTCGGGCTCAAGCCGCAGGTCCGGGCCGGGCAGCAACGTGTAGACGGCGCTCGCGCCGACGAGAAGCACCGGGGCCGGGAGACCGAACCGGCGCGCTGCCAAGGCCGCCCCTACTACGAGGGCCATCGCGACGAGGCCGAACGCTACTCCACCCAGCATACGTCGAGCCTGACCGGCCACGGGTGCCCACGTCGACGAGGGGCGGCTGCGCGGTCAGTAGTCAGGCCGGCCCTCCAGTATCCAGGCTTCGACATCGCTCGCCCGCCAGAGATCGAAATGCGGCACAGACTGGACAGGGCTGGGAAAATCCGCCCGGGCGCACAGCCGCCTGGCCCGTTCCGCCGAAATGGCCAACCGGCGGGCGATTCCCGCGGTCGTCCACAAATCATCGTCCGCCATACCGCCATGCTACGCGAGAACGCTCTCAAACCGTGAAGCCGTCGCCCCGGATCTTACACGCGACCGGGGTGAGCTCGGGCCACCGCGCCGGCCCTCAATGTCTTTCCGGAGGTCTTCCCGTCGGGATGGTCGACGGGTCGGGGGTGGGGCGGCGGTGTACCGTGCCGGCTGACGGACCGAATATGCCGCTGGCCGAGGCCGATGACAGTCTGGCGAAAACCCCCTCATCCGCCCGCCCCGTCCGCGACACAAGGAGCTTGATGCTGGCCATCAGGGCATTTCTCGGTGCCGTGGCGGGCTCCATGACAAGTCCGCTGAGACCGGACGACTACCGGGCGACCATTAACCCGCTGTGGTCGCGGCACCGGTTGTCCGGGCGTGTCGAGGAAATTTCTCCGGAGACGTCCGACACCTCGACGATCGTTGTCCGGCCCGGTCTGGGCTGGCAGGGAGGCCTGGCGGGTCAGCACGTCGGTGTCGGCGTGAGCATCGAGGGCGTGTGGCATCGGCGGACCTTCTCGCTGTCGTCCCCGCCCGGACGCCCGGACGGTCTCATCGCTATCACGGTGAAAGCGCGGCCAGACGGTGTGGTGTCCCGGCACATCGTGCACGCGCTGCGCCCGGGCCAGACCGTCCAGCTCAGCCATCCTTCGGGACGGTTCGTGCTGCCGGACGAGCTGCCGGACCGCCTGCTCTTCGTGACCGCCGGCAGCGGGATCACCCCGGTGATGTCGATGCTGCGACACCTCGCCGAGGGCCGGCGGATGCCCGACGTCTTCCTCGCGCATTCCGCGCGGAACGCCTCGGAGGTCATATTCGGTGAAGAACTTCGCCGGATCGCCGCCCGGTTCCCGACCGTGCGCCTGTACGAGCATCACACCCGCCCCGCGGGCGGCCGGCCCGCGGCACGGCTGACGATGGCCGCGCTGTCCGCGATCTGTACCGACCTCCCGGAGCGGATGGCCTGGGTCTGCGGGCCGCTCGGAATGGTCGACGACGCCGAATCGTACTGGCGGGAGTCCGGTATCAGTGACCGTCTGCTCACGGAACGATTCCAGCCGGCGGTGCGCCCCGGTGGCGGGCAGGGCGGGCGGGTGCGCTTCGTCCGGAGCGGGCGGGAGACCACCGGGAACGCGGATACCCCGCTGCTGGTCGCCGGCGAGGAAGCGAGCGTCCTCATGCCGAGCGGCTGCCGGATGGGTATCTGCCACAGCTGCCTGCTCCCCCTCGCCGGCGGGCGGGTCCGCGACCTGCGCACCGGCGAGGAACACGGCACTCCGGGCGACCTCATCCAGACCTGCGTGTCCGCCGCCACCGGCGACGTCGACATCGATCTGTAAGGAGCAAGGCAGTGGCAGCACCGACCCACCTCAGCGTCCGCGACATCGAGGTACTCGGTCAGGAGCTCGACCGTCTCCGCGCGGAGGTACTCGCGAGCAGAGGACCGGACGACGCCCGGTACATCCGACGGGTGATCGCGGCTCAACGGGGACTCGAGGCCGGCGGCCGGATGGTGCTGTTCGCTTCCCTGCTGCCGCCGGCCTGGCTGACCGGTACGACGATGCTCGCCCTCGCCAAGATCCTCGAGAACATGGAGATCGGTCACAACGTCCTGCACGGACAGTGGGACTGGATGCGCGATCCCGACATCCACTCCACTACCTGGGAATGGGATTCCGCCTCTCCCGCCAGCCACTGGAAGTACGCACACAACTATGTTCACCACACCTACACGAACGTTCTCGGCCGGGACCGGGACCTCGGGTACAGTCTGCTCCGGGTGACTCCCGAGCAGCCATGGCGCCCTGCCTACCTGGCGCAGCCGCTGTACAACCTCGCCCTCGCGGTCGTCTTCGAATGGGGAATCGCGCTCTACGATACGGAGATCGAAAAGGCCTGGCGCCGAGAAAAAGACCTGGACGAGACCCTGAAGCAGCTCGGCAGTGCCCTCAAGAAGGCAGCCCGTCAGGGCCTGAAAGACTACGTCGTATTTCCGCTCCTCGCCGGTCCCGCGTTCCTCCCCGTGTTTCTGGGTAATCTAACCGCGAACGTCGCCAGGAACACCTGGGCGCACACCGTCATCTTCTGCGGCCATTTCCCCGACGGCACCACGACCTTCACCGAGGAGGAGATCGAAGGCGAGAGCCGAGGGGAATGGTACCTGCGGCAGCTGCTCGGCTCCGCGAACATCAGCGGACCGGCAGTGCTCCACCTCCTCAGCGGCAACCTCAGCCACCAGATCGAGCACCACCTCTTCCCCGACCTGCCCAGCAATCGCTATGCGCAGATCGCCCCACAGGTCCGCGCCCTGTGCGAACGGTTCGGCCTCCCGTACACGACCGGCTCCCTGCCCCGGCAGACCGCGAACGTCTGGAGACGCATCCTGCGCCTGGCGCTACCCGGCCCCACGCAGCCCGCGACAGGCGAGACCTCACCCGAGCCGGTCATCCCCGCTCGCCCCGCGTGAGTCGCGTCGGGCTGCCGGCGTCACCGGGACTGTCCAGCCGTGAGGATGTAGGGCCGGCCCGGGGTCACCCTCGTTGGCCGTGGGTGCGGGTGAACGATCGCGTCGTGCCGCCGTCGCGGGGTCGAGGATGGTTCGGGAGACGATGCGCGACTGTCGGCCTGACGAAGTGGGGCCTCGTCGAGCCTCAGACGCCGGTGCCGCTGGCGGCTGTGGGGTCCATGCGTGCCACCAGGTAGAGGATGTCGTGTGGATCACCACCAGTGAGTACGCGATGGACCTCGCGGTACGCCTGGCGGTATTCGTTGAGGATGATCGCCACGCTGGCGGTCTCGACTGGTTCCCCGAGTTCGACTGCCGCGTTGGCGAGGTGGCGGGCGCCGCGGTTGGCACGCTGCGCGGTGACCATGCGTGCAGCGATTGCGTCGAGTCGATTTGGATCACTCATCGGGATCCCTTGCTCCCCGCTGTCGGAAGGCATGCCGGTCGTCATTGGTCTGCCCCGGACAGCGCTCGCTGACCGTTCGGTCCGGCCGGTACCCCCGATCGCCGATGGCGGTCATCGGGTGCGCGGCTCCCCGGGCAGTTCCTGGCCGGCGCTCAGCGGAGCGGGTAGGTCGCGAGGTCGTCGTCGATGGGAAGCAGGCCGGTGACCGTGGCGGTCACCTCGATCGACCGGAGGGCGATGATGCCTCGTAGGACGTTGAGGAAGGCCGTGTCGGCCGCCCACCCACAACGGCGCTCCCAACCCCGCATCCCGGGAGCGACCGCTAGGTGCGCGGCGCCTCGGCACGGTGTGCCGGGACCTCACCGGCCGTCAGACCCCTGGTGACGAGATCACCATGACTCCCGCCACGGCTGCTGGAGCCAGCGAAGGAGTCGCTCGTGGTGGTCCGCGACGAGGTGACCCGCCCCGCCGGGCTCTGCCTCGGCGACGGCGGTGATCAGCGCGACCAGATAGCGCCGGGTCTCGGTGAGCCGCCCGGGGCGGTCCGCCGCGTGCGAGAGGGCTGATCTTCGGGTTGGCAACTGTCCGGCTTGCCTGTGTAGTCGGATCGCCAATTACGTCTTTCTTGCGGGCTTATATTCCCGATACGGGTGTTTTGCGTAAAGAAAGGGGTCGCAAGCCTTTGACCTACGCAGATGGTCCTTTCTCCTGCCACGGTTTCGGGTTGTGGATGGCTGTGACAGTGCCCATAAGGGCCAACGGTCGCCCCTTGGCGACGCCCTGATGTGGAGCTACGGTGCTTGTCAACCCCCCATCTCGGGCTGCGGATCGTAGACGCCTCATGGCCGTATCCGGACGGGTCGCGTGTGAGGGGGGCTACGCCGGATGTTGACACCAGAGGTAGCAGCTGCGGGGAAGCACCGCCGGGCCGCGTGCAGTCGGTCCGCGCCGGAGTGACCAGCGAGGGTCGCCCGGTGGGGTGCTGTCGGTCGCTGTTCCTACCTGCCGTCTGGTGATCGCCGGATAACAGTTGTTGGGCTGCGCGCCCCCCGACTACCAGCGCTGCCGCCTCACAAGCTGCGAATCAGCGATCAGCCGATCAGTGATGCGTCTTCGCAGGTCGCGGTCCCGGCGACGGCACCCGTGATGCTGATCACCGGCCCCGGCAGGATCGGGTAGCGGTTCGCATTGTGGTCAATCAGGTCCACGAGCTGGCTCAGCCTGCTCAAAGCCCCTTCGGGGGCTTTTTCGCTTTTGCCGCGACGTACCCCAGGGGGATCACCCCCTGGAACCCCCACTGTCAGGGGGCTTCGCCCCCGACACCCCTCGCTCGCGCTTCGCGCATTGCTCAATCGGGTTCGAGTCCCCTCACCTCCACCACCGTAAGTAGTTGAACCCTGAGCTGGGTCTATAGCTTCTCGTCTTTGGTTTGTCGGGTTGTTCTGGTCGTATTGGTTCAGCTCATCGACCCGCTGGTCTGGTCCGAATCCCTTCAACCTTGACTCTCCTCCGTTACCGAGGGTGATCGGTGTTGTGGCTGGTGTGCTGACGTCCGGGCGCGACGGGTGCTCTTGGCGCGCACGGCGTCGACGGCAGCTTCCATTGGGGTGCTACCGGCGATCAAACTGACAGGCTGATCTTGGCGGTCGCGGCACCGGTCGGCGTGCTCGCCGCGGACCTTCGGACGAAGGGCCACTGCCTCGGAAATCTGGACCGCCGCGCACGTCAGTGCCCAGTCCGCCGTCGGTCGAGACCACTCAAACGGATCGTGGGCTCAGGGCCGGGTGGGGAGGCGGATCGCGAGGATGGCGATGTCGTCCTGCGGTGGGCCGCCCGTGTGCGCGAGGACGGCGGTCTCGATGATGCGGGTGAGAGCCTCCGCGCTCGGGGCGTCGGTGGTGGCGAGGAGCGCGCGCAGGCGGTCGTCGCCGAACTGCTCGTGGCCGCGGCGGGCCTCGGTGACGCCGTCGGTGTAGAGCAGGAGGGTGTCACCTGGTCGCAGTCGCAGCCGGGTCGTGCTGAGTCCGGGGTCCTCGAACAAGCCGAGGACGAGGCCGTGGGCTCCGACCGTGGTCACGGTGCGGTCCCGGCGGCGGAGCAGAACCGGGGTGCGGCCGGCGGAGCAGACCGTCACGGTGCGGCCTCGCCGGCTTTCGTGAACGGCGAGATAGGCGGCGGTGAGGAACCGTTCGTTGTCTGGATGCTGGGTGAGCAGGGCCGTGTTGAGCTGGCTCAGGATGGCGGCCGGATCGTGGGTGTGGCTGGCGGCGGCGCGCATCGTGTAGTGCGCGAGGGCGGTGACCTTGGCGGCATCGACGCCCTTGCCTGCGACGTCGCCGAGCACGATGCCGAGGCTGGTCCGGCCGGTGTGGAAGACGTCGTAGAAGTCGCCGAGGACGTCGGCTCCCTCGCCGGCGGGGCGGTAGCGTGCCGATATCTGCAGCCCGGGCAGCCTGGGGATCTCCGGGGGTAGAAGGCTTTCCTGGAGGGTACGGGCGAGCGCGGTCGCGCTGGCGGCTGTGTATCTCAGGGAGATCTCACCGGAGACGGCTTGGGCCAGGGGCTGCAGGAGGACGCGGTCGCGCTGCGTCCATGATCGCGGCCGGCTGTCGGCGGCACCGAACGCGCCGATGATCTGGCCGTTCGGGTGGTGGACGGGGAACGCGGCTCAGGCGACGAGTCCGGCGGTGCGGACGAGGAAGTCGTCCTGGGCGCGGTTGTCGCGGGTCGCGTCGGACATCACGACCGGCCGCCCCGTATCGATCATCTCGCGGAAGAGGCTTCCCTCCAGCGAGGTCTGGCGTCCGGTCGGGGCCTTCTCGACCGCGCCGGCGTAGGACTTCCAGTAACAGCGGGTGCCGTTGATCAGCGCGACGAAGGCGACCGGGGCGTCGAGAATCGTGGCGGCCAGGCGGGTGAGCCGGTCGAACGGCTCCTCCGACTCGGTGCCGAGCAGACCTGCGCTGTCGGCGGTGTCGAGTCGGCCCGGGGCGGCGATCCGCTCCGGTGGCGCCGGGTCGAGACGCCGCGCCGCCGAGGATTGGTCCACTCGTGCAGGGTAGTCGTCGGAGCGACGTCGGCTGACGGCTCCGATTCCGGCCCAGGGGATCGTGCGCTCGCCGTGTCCTGTTGCCGGCACGGGGCGCTACGTCGCGCGGATGCGCCGGACAAGGTCCGCCGGGACGGCCATAGACGGCAAACGAGATGCGGCATGTGAGGGGTAGGTATACCTCTGGCCGGACCTGCCCGTCGCGGGTGTCTCGGGCTACGGGCGCTGCGGCCCATTGCGTTCCTGCTCGCCAGGGGCTATACAGGGGTTGGCACTCAGTAAGTTCGAGTGCTAACCAGTGGCGCGAAGGGTGCCTTGGCCGCAGCCTGGAGCATCGTCTTCGTCGCGGGCGCTGCGGGCGGCCGGCACTCCTCCACACGGGCTTGAGCCTCAGGAGGAAGCACCCGTATGCCGAAGATCATTGCCTTCGATGAGGAGGCGCGGCGCGGCCTGGAGCGCGGCATGAACCAGCTGGCCGACGCCGTCAAGGTCACGCTCGGTCCGAAGGGCCGCAACGTCGTTCTGGAGAAGAAGTGGGGCGTCCCCACGATCACCAACGACGGTGTCTCCATCGCCAAGGAAATCGAGCTCGAGGACCCGTACGAGAAGATCGGCGCCGAGCTCGTCAAGGAAGTCGCCAAGAAGACCAACGACGTCGCGGGTGACGGCACCACCACCGCGACGATCCTGGCCCAGGCTCTGGTC
>Ga0105249_10002742_pt1 | contig 15242 bp, 12 predicted proteins | sample KBSS44metaG_FD_81522 | JGI IMG/M metagenome (GOLD analysis project Ga0105249, IMG submission 81522) | Switchgrass rhizosphere microbial communities from Kellogg Biological Station, Michigan, USA - KBS S4-4 metaG | ecosystem: Host-associated > Plants > Roots > Rhizosphere > Soil | place...
CATCCCTCAACTGGATTGGGCCGCGCGTGTTCGTGATGGTTACCTGAAAGTGCCTTCTTGCTGGCGCTCATAAGTCGGTTTACAGTCCTTTACAAAAGAATTGGAGGTTTGTGGATGATAGTAGAAGTACGCAGCTACCGGATCAAGCCGGGCAAGCGCGACGAGTTCATCAAGCTGTTTGAGGCGCGCGCGATTCCCGCGCAACGCACGTATGGCATGAAGGTGACTGGTCCATTTTTGGACGTCGAGAATCAGAACAAGTTTGTGTTTCTGCGAAGTTTTCCCTCAATCGAAGAACGCGAGCGGATGCGGAATGCTTTTTACGGCGGGGAGTTGTGGAAGAAAGAGTTGGAACACCTCGCGATGCCGCTGCTCGAGAGTTACGACGTCATACTCTGCGAGGCATCTTCCGGCTGCGTGTTTGATATCAATTGATCGTGGAAATCTCTCTCGCCATGACGTGTTGAAATTCACTCCCGCGGATGATTTCGGTTTTAGTGTTGGGGCTTATTAAGGTAAGTCCACGCCTTCGTTCCTGATCGCAACTTTATCTCCGTGCGTTCGTAGCCATCGGGTTCGTAGGCGTCGGCTTGTTCGAGTTCTTCTTGCGTGACGGAGAAGACTGTGCCCTCGACGAAGTCTAACGAGCTGCCAGTGAATTCGAGGGTGCGGTGATATTCCGCGCCGCTCGTCACCACGAAATCCTGATCCGCGATCTTGATCATGCGTAAGCGGTATCCGACCAGAGCATCGGGGCTGCCGGAGAGTCTCCGACCAAACGTCGAGAGTTGCACGGATTCTGTTTGCAGCGTTCCGTATGAAAACAGGCGCTCAGTTTCATTCATGGTCCATACGCATTATAATTAGGCGCCGCCGGCATTTGATCTTCTCTGACGCGCTTCACCTTAACACGACGAGCAACTGATTTGTCTGCCAGGACGATTCCTGTGCCTTCGATCGAGTCGCCGGCGATTTTGTATTCCCAGGCGCCGCGCGTGCGTCCCTGCGTGAAGTCGCATGAGAGCGTTCGCTTGGATTCGTCGTATTGAAAGTCGAGTTTGTACATCGGGATACGCTTGCCTTTGATGATCTTGTCAGCAAGGAGCGTCACGAGTGTTGACCTGCCGGCGACGGGCTCAAATCTATAGACCACCGTTTCATTCTTGCATGCGGGACGATTGCCGACACAGATCGACTCGCCCGTCCACGTGCCCACAATAGAGGACGCGTTCATAGCCCGCGCCATACCCTGCGCGTGGCCTGAAGCAGCGAACCCAGTGATAAACCCGGCAATAATTAACCCGCGCAGTACATGATTAAGCATGATTATGCCCTCCAATCTTCGTCTCTGTCTGTTTGTGGCGAAATTACGGAAAAGATCACGCCGGACGGGACTGCATGCTTAGTAGGTACCGCAACGGGCGACCAATGGTCGCCCGCAAGTTACTAGAATTTGGTGCCCGCTAGTAGATTCGAACTACTGACCCCTCGCGTGTGAAGCGAGTGCTCTACCGCTGAGCCAAGCGGGCGATAAATCCTTTAGAATGAGGCATTTACAGTAATCCGTGGACCAGATCGGCCAGAGGGAATTGTGCTGTAAACAGTGGCATCTTAAACCATCAATGCTCGCGTGCGCCAGCAATAGAGCGTAGCTGTGTTTGAAGATCGCTCACGCCTCTATCATTCAGTTGCGAACGGTTCATGCCTACAGTTAGCTTACACCTCATCGTATGGAAGAACGAATGAAAAGATCGCAATTCGAGAGGACAATGTGCTACGGCAATGCTACAAGTTACGTTGTCCAGGTGGCGCCAATCAACTCGAAACTAATTTAGCCGAGGCTCTGCCTTGATCGCTCATAATTGGCGGCCAAGGGCCGGCGCAAAGGAATGTGCCCTAGACCATTTCTGCCGAAGACTCATGACTCGCAGGCGGTTCATCGATCGCGCGCTGCAATCATAAAGTCAAAATAGAAGCTTACAGTTTACGTAACGTAACCCTACACTTACCGATTGCCCATGTCATGTGGAACGATGACTGTTGTCACGCACGTATTGGTGTTCCCCGCCTTGTCTGAACCCTCATAGATGAGTGTATATGTTCGGCCATTACCGCGTCCGGACCGTTCCGCGCGCAATGACCCGCTGAAGCTCGCCGTGCCGACTGTGAAGTTCTGCATATCACCGGGGATATCTCCATCCCCGAGGCCGTTATCCGGTTCGCTGCTGGTAATACTCTTCAGCGTGATCCCGGCCGGTCCGGAAAGCGCGTCAGTAATCTGAACTGTCGCCGTCACTGGGACGAGTTGGTGATTTGCAGGCCAGAGGACGCTCGGAGTTACACTACACGTCAGTTCTGGTGGGGTCGTATCTAGCCCGATTTTAGTCACTTGAGTCTGACTGCCGTCTTGATTTTTGACCCAGACATTAAGATTGTTTGACTCTGCTTGAACGAAGAACAAGCTGCCCGTCAACCGATCCCACCGCGGCTCGAAGTGGCCAACGCCCGTCGGGGAGGTCAACTGCGTTAGGCCGGATCCGTCTGATTGGATTTTCCACAATCCGAGAGTTCCTCCCCGGTTAGAACTAAACGCGATCCCTGGTGACCCCCAATCAGGATCCCAATCATCGAATTGGCCTGACGTCACTTGGGTGAAGCCGGTTCCAGCGCGGTTTATCGTAAAGAGGTTGCACGCTCCGGAACAGCCTACGAATATAAGTTTTTGACTGTCTGGCGCCCAAGACGGGTCAGACACCTGAAAAAGGCTGCTGGTTAATCGCCTCGGGTTATTGCCGGTCAGGTCCATCAACCATAATTGGCGAGTACCTGCTTCATCAGGAGCGATGAACGCAATTGCGGATCCGTCAGGGGCGAATCGAGGTTGGCCGTGAAATCCCGGCGATGTCGTCAGACGTGTTGGATTTGTTCCGTCAGCATTTATGGTCCAGATGTTGAAATCGTCGGCGTCGCGGTTCGTGGAAAACGCGATACGTAAGCCATCAGGCGACCAATCTGCGGAACGTTCGACAGTATCCCAAGGGGTGAGAATGCGGGGATTCTCTCCCGTCCGATCTGTCACCCAAATATCAAGTGTCTTCGTGGGACCGGCTGCGGAAGCGAAAGCCAGAAGACTCCCATCCGAAGACGGGGCAGGTGACTCGACGAGCACGGTTTCTGCTTCACCACTTCCACCGAGCGCCGTGTAATCCGTACGAGCCGGGACAGCGGCCTGTGCCTGCGTATCCTTAGCAGGAGCGCTAGGTGCGTTTTTGCTAACGCGCGTCTTAGTACTACATGCGCCTGACAGCAGAAGCACGGCCATGAAAAAGGAGTAGCAGCAAAGAAATTTATGGATGTGTGGCATGATAGTCCTTAATAGCTTTGGCAATGGCTTGCGCAACTGAAATGCGGAACGACTGTTGAGAAAGCTTGAACGCGTCAAGATCACTCTCTTGCGTCTGATCGCTAGCCAATTGCGTGTTCGTATGAAAGGCCACCTCTGAAAGCGCCGCCGGCCTTTGGGTGAGCAGAACATTGCTGACGACATTGTCTTGCACACTTCGCGGTCGCAACCCAAGACCTACCTGTTCATTGAACAGCCCTGTCGCGATCGCCAGAGATTTTGTTGCGTAACCCGTGCTACTCGTATAGTACGTCTCTGTCCCGTGAGCAGTTGGTCCGAGCGCATTTGTATGAATGGAGACGAAGAGGTCCACGTTTTCTTTGTCCGCTTTCTTTGCGCGAGCCCTAGTGTCTGAAGTGCATGGGACGCCACATCCGACGGGCGCATACGGGGCGGGATCACCGCTGCGAATCATTAGGACTCTTATGCCGTCACTGATCAGTAGCGCCTGCACTCTTTGAGCTATGTCAAGTGTGATTTGGTCCTCGATAATCCCGTATGGTGGAATCGAAGGACGCTGGTAGTTAAATACTCCGTTCGTGTTCAGGATTGCTCCATGTCCGGCATCGATGGCGACGTAAAATCCGCTTCCAGGGCGAGCGAGGATGTAAGGCGCTCCAGAACTCCCGTCTGCGGCTACGAAGCTTGAAGGAACATCACGGGAGATGGCTAGCACCTGGAATTTTGCGGGCCACGATACGAATCCTTCATGAGTTGAACAACCCCAATTGGACAAATCAGCGTCGGTCAGTCCGCTGAGTGCCGGATGCTGCGCTACGATGTGCGAATCGGCAGGGCAGCCACCTTGTCCTACCACCGTGAATGTTCCAAACACATCAAGCACTGGCACGCTCGTGCCCGCCGGAGCGTTGAAGTAATAACAACTCAACGTAATGTACGCGCCCGTGCTTGTGCCAGCAGCCGCATAGTTAATACCCGTTCGAGTTATGGTGTCCTTGCTGTGAAACGAGGGGTCGGTTCCGACGACGACAACGTTTCCTTGAATGGCAGGCCCCCAAGTACTTCTATTCTGCAATGCGGCCCCCAACGTCGACGGTGAGGTTGAACAGATCGGATCACCAAGCACGATGGCTCGGTAAGAGCGAAATTCATCAGTGGTTTTCGACAACCATTCCGAATTAGAGGCGACCTCGACCGTTAATCCTGCCGCTTGCGCTTGTAGCGCCTCAAGGCTTCCTGTCCCTCCGATAACCGTACTGCCCAGAATGAGAACGGTTTTATTGTCCGCAGCGCCACTAGCGTATGCCTGACCGGCTCCGATAGAGAGCAGCAATGCAAGTGCGGCAAACAAAGGTAAAAAATTTTTTCGCGTTAGCGCCGCCATCATTGAAGGTGATTTTTTGTTTTGGCTTATATTGCGTAGGACGGTCATAGGGCTCCTTCAGATCGAAACGAGAAAGCTTTCTTCTCCAGTGGTCCGGGAAACTTTTGTAAAGTGCGCGCATCTGGGTTCAACCGCAGGCCTACGCCGTAAGGGATGACTGTCTAAGGAGGCGTCTCCTGAAGTGGGTGGCACAGGACAATGACTTGGATGAGAAAGCGCAGAGAGATTCACTCTGCCTCCGATGAGGTTGAACTGAGGTAAAGGAGACATAGTGGTCAACTGCTCCTACCGATGTCTAGGCGCCTCGAGTTTTGGCGATCAACACTTCGCTGGTACGGTCGCTTGATGAAGAATGGGGTTTTATACCCACCAAATTACCAACGAAAGAATAGTTGCTGAGAAACTTTCTTAAAGGAGCTGAATGGACGAGTGTGCAAGGAAGCAGGCCCGTGAGAATTCAGCCGCTTAGTTCTGAGCGCGGACACACTATGCGCTTTAGGAAGGGATGTCAAGAGGAAATTCCTTCGTGAGGAAATTCCGTCTCCTGTAGTTAGCAAATGATATGTCCGGTGAAATTAACAAAAGAAATGTCTGGTCTGACCGGCACGTCGGCACGACCATGACACGATGCTGTGACGTGCTCGCTTGAGCGAATTAGGAATCAAAGTCTCAAAGCAAGTGCTTCGTAACAAAGCGTGAGGGCGCGGTCCTTCACGGTGAGGGCACTCAGATGCCATCTACAGGAGGATTACACGGTTTGCCGTCAACCTTCCCGTCAACGTTAGAACTTATAGTTGTAAGTGACTGAAGGACTTTCGGTTGTGAGCGTGAGCCAGTTTACTGAGCCAAGCGGGCAGCCTGATAAAATGGCACTTTCAGTGAAGTGGAGCCAAAAATGTACCCCTATTCGTACCCCTCAGTCAATTGCAAGAGCATGTCGTGCAAGAGCATGTCGTAACTAGATAAAACTGACCTCTGGAAAACTGAATAGAAATGTCCTCTAACATGCCGCATCCGAAAGGGTGGGCAAATGGAAGGACATTCGGCACTTGATAGAAAGCTGTTGATACGCTTGACGAATCTCTTGATAGGTGTAGCAGGTTGACGAGCGGGCGGATGAATGGCTCAGGACTGCATGCTTAACACATAATTGATTTCAGTCGCCGCTCCCTATGAAGTCATAAGCGATGCGAGTTCCGTATGGGTCAGCTTTATGATTCCTCCGTAAAACTCTCCAGACCATAGGCGGCAGACCCAACCAACGCAGCGCGATTGAGTATGAGGTGGATTGGAATTCGTTCCATGAAGTGAATGAAGCGTCCCTTCCGCTTAAAAGTCTCGATGAAACGTGACTGCTGAGCTGTGCGGAAGATGTGCAGAGGGATACCTCCTGCCAGGTAGATGCCGCCGGTGGCCATCACCTTCAACGCCATATTTGCCGTCTCACTAGCGAGAATCGAAACAAAGGTGTCTATTGTCTCCCTGCACAATTGACTAGGATTGTGTTCGTCAAACGCGGCGTTAGTGATAGCCGCTGTGCGATCTGTCGCGGACGCAATCAATTGCGTGATCTCGGGCCTTTCCGGTACCTGCTCGATGTCACGTAGGTATTCGTAAATGTTCGGAATTCCAATTCCGGAACAAACGTGCTCGACACTGACGTGATCGAAGCGCTTGAACATGTATTTGAGGAGACCAATCTGTCGCTCGTCGGTAGGCGCAAAATCCGCGTGACCGCCTTCGGAACTGTGGGAAACGTATTTCGATCCGTCCCAGGTAAGAAATGATTCGCCCAGTCCGGTGCCGGGTGCTACGACAGCGATGGCGCCTTTCGGAACTGGTTGTCCGACATTTAACGTCCTTACATCGCTCGGTCGCAGAATAGGAACAGCTCGAGCGACAGCTTCCAGGTCGTTCAGCAGATGGACGACTTCGAAATTTAGATCCCTTGCCAGCGAAAGTTCATCAATCTGCCACGGCAAGTTGGTGATCTTCACGCGCCCATTAATCACAGGTCCGGCGACATCAAAACAAGCTCGCTCGACCGGGGTCTTCGCCTTCTCAAGAAATTCTGTCACCAGTGCCTGCAAACTGGGATAGTTCGCGCTAGGCACCTGCGCCTGGGTTAGTGGCTCATGTGGGCCACCCTCAACTGAGAAGATCGCCAGATCAGTTTTTGTTCCACCAATATCACCTGCTAACAGCATGGCCAGATTCCTTACGTCTCTCTAAAAAATCTAAGCAGTTGCGAAGCGTTCGCTGTTTGGCTTTGAACCTCTCAACCCGTAGAACACGATATACAGGTAGCAGATCACGGGTAGGATGAACGCATGATGGATCCCGACGCTATCGGCTATTGCCCCCTGGATTACTGGAATGATCGCCCCACCCACAATCGCCATATTGATGAGACCGGACCCGCTTCCAGTTAACGGCCCAAGCTCGGCGACACCAAGAGCGAAGATGCTCGGGAACATGATTGAGTTGAAGAACCCGACGGCTATCATGCTCCACATCGCAAGGTGTCCTCCGGCAAAGATGGAAACAGTCACCAATGTCGCACTACAAACCGCACAGACCGCAAGCAAATACCCTGTCTTCACACGTTGCAGAACTCCCGCCCCGATGAAGCGCCCAATCATGGCGCCGCCCCAATAGAACGAGACATAACCTGCTGCGATCTTCGGCGCGAGGCCCGCGATGTCAGGCTGACAGAAATAGCTCACCATGAAGCTTCCGATTGCCACCTCAGCCCCCACGTAGGTGAAAATTGCAAGCGCGCCGAAGAGCAGGTTGGGATGTTTCCAGATCGAATCGTTGATCTTCTCTCCCGCGCGACGCTCCGCTTGCTCGATTTTCGGCAGCTTAGACTTCGCGATTAAAACCGACAGCAAGACCAACACAATGCTGATAACGATGTACGGCACCTTGACCGAAGCGGCCTGTTGCATACGAAGCAGGTGCTGCGCTTCAGGCGAGAGTTGCCTCAACTGTTCGATTGCTAATGGTGTCGCGCTTAGTATGAGTGCTCCCCCAATTACCGGTGCCACGGTAGTGCCGAGCGAGTTGAAAGCCTGCGTCAGATTCAAACGGCTTGAAGCTGTTTCCGGTTTGCCTAGTACGATGACGTAGGGATTTGCCGCCACCTGGAGACCGGTAATGCCCGCAGCGAGAATCACGAGGGCCGTGAGAAACAGCGGGAAAGAAGCAACTGACGCCGCCGGCACAAACAGTGCAGCTCCAATCCCCATAGTCAATAAACCGACCACCATCGTTTTCTGATATCCAATCGAGTTGACGATCCTAGACCATGGAATCGAGAAGAGGAAGTAGGCCGAGAAGAAGGCAAACTGGACCAGCATCACGTTCGTGTAGTTCAGATCGAAGATCGACTTCAGGTGCGGGACGAGAATGTCATTTAAACAGGTTATAAAACCCCACATGAAGAAGAGCGTCGTAAGAATAGCCAGAGGGCGTCCGTAGCTCTCAGTGGCCGACGAGGCCAGGGCTTTCCGTATTTGTTTAGTTGTCGCTATCTCTAGAGTCGCCATCTCCTGAACCTCTCCTTCTCACTAAAATCATTTCATTCCAAACTCATGCGCGTGTTACCACCACGTTTCGGTTTGCACTCCGAAAGTTAATCCACTCGTTTGATCGCGAAACGGAGTTCCGCCAACGTGTCCGCGGAGACCGTTGGACCAGCTTGCATAAGTCACAAAGAGACGCAGCACTGGCCGGCTGAAAAAGTTGCGATCGGCGCCGATTTGCGGAGCAATCGTGAATTTGCGGAGCCAGCCGTCGTATTGACCATTGCCGCTGCGAGTACGATCGAGTCCTGCCTCAAACGCCACTGAGAGATGATCGGTAAAGAAATACTGTGGTCTGGCGCCAAACGAAATCCATTGGTTCCAGCCTTCTCGCGGATTGCCGTTGTGTGTGCGCTGGTAGACGAACACTGGCTGGATGGCAAACTTGTCGTTTGTTTGAAGCAGCAAGTGTTCTGCGATTCGAAATCTCTTCGTGTCCTTGATAAAGGGAGTCGGATCATCGATTGACGTGCTGAAATTGCTGGCTGCCCCCTTTCCGTATTGGACCGAAAACCAGTTATAGCCACCTTTCCATTCCAAACGCTGATGAGCTATGCCGAATGCGTACCCACTGCTTGAAGGAATGACGGCGCCATTGGGTGTCGTTCCGCCTTTAGCTCTGGCGAAATTGAACCAGGCTGCTAATTTTCCGCCCGGCGCCTTCACGTCATAGAGACGCACATCAATATTGCTTTTCGCGTAATTGCCATTCTCGGTAGTAATGTCGGGACGCGCGCCCGCGAGGAATGCCACGGCCATCTTGCCAACCTTCACATTTAAATCCTCAACGCCTCCGCCGTAACCGCTCATGTCGGAGATGTAGAAATCATTGATGTGTGATTGATAACGGCGATAGTAACGTTCCCCGGCCCAGAACTTGGCGCCAGGCTGACTCTCAAGGACGTTGCCGGCTTGAACGAACGCTTCGCGGAAGCGGAATTGATCGTTACCAATTCCATTGGCGAAACTTCCCCAGTTGGCGGAGTTCGAGGTGTTGGCCTCAACCAGGACCTCTGTTTTTATCCAAGCTTTACCAGGGTCGTGTTCCGGATTAACCAAGTTGTTTACAAAGATCAGTTCGGCATAAGTTTCCGCTTCATTCCCTAAACGGTATTTCGCATCCGCTCCAGGCGCTTGAAAGGCGACCTGCTGGCCGCCCCGGCTGTTAAGTCCGTAACCGGAACGAAGGTAGCCGTGGAATTCAAAAGTCTTTGCCTGGTCTTCCAGCTTGTGGATCCTTGTGTCTGCATCCCTCAACTGATCGTACATTGGCGCGGCAGGCACCTGTCCCTGAAGCGCCTGTTTCTCTTTTGATTGTCCAAAAGCGACATTTGCTGCGTCTTGCGCAGCGGTTGCTACTGCCGACACCACTCCTTCTTTTACGGAAGGATCCTCCTTGCTTTCACTTGGTTTTTTTTCCTGCTGTTCCAGAGCGGCTATTCGTTCCTGTAACTCACGAGTCGTCCGTTCGTACTGCTCCTTCAGTTGTTGTATTTGCTTCTGCACTTCGTCGCTTTGCTGAGCGTGCGCGCACCAGACCACAGACAGGACCAGAGCTAAAATTGAGACAAGCTTACTTAGGGTGGTGCCGAGGCGCCTTCGCTGGTGAGTTAGAACTTGACGATCACGCTGCATGGACCTCGACCTCCTTTCACCTGGTAAACGTTAAGTGCCTCCATCGCCGGGCCACGGGTTTGTTGATAACCAACCGGCAGCGATGACATGTGCAATGCACGTTCCGCCACAAGCCATCAATCTTCAGCCAAATATTCAACAGTGCTTTCGTAATTTCACGACGTTCATCGTGGATTTACGATCCGAGGACCATCAGGAAGCGTGAAGCGCGGGCGATGGCCTGGAGAGCATGGCCCTCAGGCCGGCTCTCGCTTTATGTAACTGCGACTTCGAAGTCCCAACCGTGTGCCCCGACAGCCGCGCGGCCTCCCCATGCTTGTAACCTTCGATGTCGTGCAGGATGAATGTCGACCGATAACCAGGCGCGAGCATCAGCATCGCCTTTTCGATCGCGAGCCGATCAATCAACTGGTCGCCGGGATCAGTGCGGCGTGGCATAGCCATCCAGGGCTCAGGAGTCTCTCCATCACTCGTCTGCATTTCCGGTCGCGAGCTGCGATAGCGGAAGTGCATCTTTACCTGATTGACCACCAGGCGATAGAGCCACGTGGTAAACGATGCGTCGCCCCTGAAGCTGCCGACCCGGCGGAAGACTGAGACGAAAGATTCCTGAGTCAAGTCTTCGGCATCCGCTGAATTGCCTGTCATACGAAGCGCGATGCTGTAAACAAAGCGTCTGTGACGACTGTAGATCTCGTCGAATGCCGCTCCGTTTCCATTCGCCGCTAGACGCGCAAGCGCTTCGTCGGACAGAGTTGACTTCTTCTCATTAGGGATCATGGCTTCTTCTCCAGTTATGTGTGCAGTGCGCTCGGGCCCTGTTAGTCTTCCGTCACAAGCGTCTGAGCAACAGGTATTCCAGCGATTGATCTGCGGATTTCAGAGGGAAAATCGTATGAGGCCACGTTTGCAAATCGTGAAATCACGAAAGCTCGTGGTTCTGTGACGTTATTGCGAGGGTCAAGCTGGCGAAGCAGTCTTAGTGCGGTTGTGAGGTCAGGAAAACTGTCTTGGATGTATGCCGAGCTTCTTCATGCGAGAAAGCAGGGTCGTGCGATTGATGCCGAGGCGTGCGGCTGCGCCATCGACACCACCAACACGTCCCTTGCATTCCGTAAGTGCTTGTACGATCTCTTCGCGCTGACTTCTGGTCTGCTCGTCAGCAACGCTTTTCTTGCCATCGAGCGCGTTAAGAGTTTCTTTCACTATTCGCGCAATGTCGTCACGATCTTGGAGAGGCGCCGTCTGCGTCGCTTGGTCCACGCAAGCTCTGCGTAGTTCTCCGAGCGGCGCTTCGAGTGACTTGCCGCGCGTGAGGATCACAGCTCGCTCGATGAAGTTTGCCAACTCCCTGACGTTGCCGGGCCAATCCCATTCGGTCAGTACCTTCATCGTGGCCGCCGGTATCGTTTCGATCGGCTTTTGCATCTTTTGTGCGAAGTTCTGTGTGAAGTAGCGAGCCAACACTGGAACGTCTTCACGGCGCTCACGTAATGGAGGAATGCGAATCGGAAAGACGTTCAAGCGATAGTAGAGATCGCTGCGAAATTCGCGGTTCGCGATCATTTGTTCAAGGTCGCGGTTCGTGGCTGCGACGAGGCGGACGTCAACTTTCTTCGTGCGCGTGCTGCCCAGCCGCTCGAATTCGCGTTCCTGTAAAGCACGCAGCAGCTTCGGCTGAATCTCCAATGGCACGTCGCCCACCTCGTCCAGAAACAACGTGCCCTGATCGGCGAGGTGCAGCCGTCCGACCTTCTGGCTGATCGCGCCCGTAAACGCTCCTTTTTCATGTCCAAACAATTCGCTCTCGAAGAGCCCGGTAGGGATGGCCGCGCAATTGAGTTTCACGAAGGTGCGGTTTTTCCGCCGACTATGATCGTGAATCGCACGCGCGACGAGTTCCTTTCCCGTTCCGGTTTCGCCGAGCAGCAGTACCGTGGAATCACTGGGCGCGACTGTTTGGACCAGCTCCAGCACCTGCCTGAGTGCGGGACTATCGCCGACGATCTGATCGAAGTTCATCTCGCTGCGAATCTCTTCTTCGAGATAAAGCTTCTCCTGGGCGAGCTTTTCTTTCAGTTCGGAGATCTCACGGTAGGCCAGGGCATTTTCAAGGGCTATAGCGATCTGGCCAGACGCCTGGCTGAGGAACTCGATCTCCTCCGGCATGAAACGAGCCTCCGTCGTGTGCCCAACGGCCAGTACTCCGAGCACTCTGCCATGGCTCGCGAGCGGTATAAAAAAGTGATTCTTGAACCCCTCAGTGACTGTGATTTTGTATCCCTCGGGATGGATATCGACTACGTCATCTGTGTTTACGATCACCGGTTTCAAAGTATCAAAAGCTCGTCTTAGCGGGTCATTCACGGGTGGCGTAAGTCGCAGTCCTTCTTTAAATGATCCTTTCCCCTGCGGGTAATCGAGGGCATGCACGGTAAAACTACCTGAGGTCGAATCAGCCAGGTAGATTCCGACAGCCTCACAGTGCATGACCTCACGAATGTTCGCTGAAATTGCGCGCAACAAGTCGTGAAACTCCAGGTTCGAGGTGATGCGATTAATCAGGTTAAGGAGCAGTTGGAGACGCGCGTTCTCACTTGCCAACTCAGAGTGCGAAGTCTCGCGCGGCTGTGGATCAACGCCAGCATCAGGAGAGTGCATAAGGGGAAATATCTCCTTACTGAAGTTGGTGCGGTCGCGTCATTATATGAACAATTCAGTGTAAGACAAGAGCCACTGATAAAGTCTTTCCATGCTGTTAACCGTGACGTTGACAGTTTCGACTCTCGACACCGCTGTTAGCGAGCATCACTCAACCGGTATCGGATTCCAGTCCGATTCTTTGATCGAGGGTCTGCTTGATGTTCGACGCCTCGAAGATATTTTGAATGGAATTCTCCAGCACAACGTTGAACTCAACATCGGATTGCTGGGCCGACAGGCCTTCCAGCAGCGCTCGTGAAAAGCTCGCCACCATACCGTGATTTCTACGCAGCCGGTCGTTGGCGTCTTCCTGCGAATAGCCGCCCGACAGCGCAACCACTCTCACGACCTTGGGATGACTGACCAAATCGGAGTAGAAGTTATCTTGCTCCGGCAACGTCAGCTTCAGCATTACGAACTGATCAGCCGTCAGGTTATTGAGCTTCTCGAGGATCATCGCTTTCAACAACTCTTCGGACTTCGCCTTTTCATGGCAGTCAATGTCAACTTCCGGTTCGACGATTGGCAGGAGGCCGGCGGCAATGATCTGTCCGGCTAGTGCGAACTGCTGGTTCACAATGCTCTTGATGCCGGCTGCGTTGGCTTGTTTGATGACGGAGCGCATTTTGGTTCCGAAGATGTGCTTTGCTTTGGCTTTGGCGAGCAGCGCCGGAAGCGCGGGCATGGGCTTCATCAACTGAACTCCGTCCTCCTCAGCTGCAAGGCCCTGGTCTACCTTCAGGAAAGGCACGACTTGTTTCACGTTCCAAAGATAGTCCGCAGTGGGCCGCCCCTGGATTTCCCTGTCCATCGTGTTCTCGAAGAGGATGGCGGCAATAATCCGCTCCCCGTTAAAGCTGGGGCTGGTAATGATGCGCGTGCGCATCTCGTGTACGATCGCAAACATTTCATCCTCGTTGGACCATGCCCCTTCTTTGATTCCGTAAAGACGCAGCGCGCCGGGCGTGCTGCCGCCGCTTTGATCCAGCGCTGCAATGAAACCAGGATGTGATTTCATCTGCTCAAATTGTTGTTGGTTAAAGCTTGTGGTCTTCATGATGCCTTTTTCATCCGCTTATTATCTGTGAGTAAGTGATGAGTGTCGTTCCACAGGCGAATTGCCGGCTGCGCAAGCCTGCTTTCGTAGCCGAGAACGCTTAGGCTCGCAGTACTGAGCATTAGAGACTTGGCGCCGATCGTATCCATTCCAGTCCAGCGTGCGGCCAACATTCTTAGGAAATGCCCACTGGAAAAGAGCAGAACGTTTCCTGAGATTGAGCGCACCAGATCCCCCACACGGTCTGCACGCGCGGCGACCTGTTGTGGTGACTCCCCACCCGGGCAACCGTCGCGGAATAGTTGCCAGTCAGGTCGTTCCTTATGGATCTCAACTGTGCGGCGTCCTTCGTATTCACCGTAATCCCACTCGACCAGATCGTGGTTCATTTCCACGGTGGACCTAAAACCGGCGAGTTCGCAAGTTCGCCAGGCCCGACGTAAAGGACTGGAGAAAACCCTCGTGAACGTCACGCTTTTCAATGCGTCTCCAAGTTTTCCGGCATTGCCCTCGCCCATTGGAGTCAGCGGCAAATCTGTGAGCCCTGTGTGTTGGCCCGTGAGGCTCCAGGCGGTCTCACCATGTCTGGCGAGATAGATCATAGGAAGTTCTGCACCGTCCATCTTTTACGGTTCCTCTCCAAAATTCTCCACCCCATTATGCGGCACACCCCACCAACGCGGCGCTAGTGCGATCGAACGGCAGCGATGACATGTGCAATACGCATTCCGCCGCACGCCATCATTTTCTGCCAGATACTCAAGAGTGCTTAGTAATTTCACCCTTGATTTTACGATTGCGCATTTTCAGGATCTGAGAGGCATTCCGGCGCTTAATCAGCTCGAGAAATCGAAACGCTGCAAGCGGACCCGATAAAGTCTTCCGTTCTGTTGAAGGTGACGTTGACAGTTTCGACTTTCGACACTGCGGTTAGCGAGCATCGCTCACTCAATCCTCTCAATACCCAACGAATTCGCGGTAACGCGGGGACTCCCTGGTCCGGCATAACCGTTGCGCAAGTGGTCCCTCGGCGGTGACGAATCGCAGTTGACGGTTCCTTGTTTGATGAACCCAACGAGCGGTAACAGCCGAAGGAGAACTAATGATGCTGAGAATTTACATCCACGATGAGGTGCCGGTCACAAGCATCGTCGTTGAAGGAAAGCTGGTCGGCCCGTGGGTGAATGAGTTGGAGAAGTGCTGGGAAACCGTAGTGGCTGCTCATCCGCGCAAGTCCATGGTGGTGGACCTGGTGCACGTCACTTTCATTGACTCTGAGGGTCGAGCACTACTGACGAGGATCAGACAAAAGGGCGCGAGGCTGTTGTCTTCGGGCGTCCTCATTAATTCCATCGTTGCTGACATTGAAGCACAGCAGGGAAGTAATGGGGCTTCGACAGATTAGCGACCCGGGCTCTAACGGCAATTGACATTGAAAAGGAGTACAGCTCGCCGAACCAGGCGTCAACTGTAAGGGATACGCAATGAAAAATCGGAATCTTTGTCTACTGG
>Ga0105249_10002743_pt1 | contig 15241 bp, 15 predicted proteins | sample KBSS44metaG_FD_81522 | JGI IMG/M metagenome (GOLD analysis project Ga0105249, IMG submission 81522) | Switchgrass rhizosphere microbial communities from Kellogg Biological Station, Michigan, USA - KBS S4-4 metaG | ecosystem: Host-associated > Plants > Roots > Rhizosphere > Soil | place...
CGCGCCGAAGCGACGCGCGTACGACGATCCGGACGTGGTGGCCTTGCGCGAGCATCTGCGTCTGCACAACGGCATTCACGGGCTGGAGATCGTTGCTCCCGACGAAGTGGCGCGCGCCGCGCGCATCTTTCATCGCGACGGATTTGTGGTGGTGCGCGATCTGCTGAATGCCGAACAGCTCCAGCGCTTCCAGGCCGGCTGTGCGCGCGTCATCGACGACGTTCTGGCGATACCGGGACGCGATGGACGCAGATACATGACCGAGACGAGCCGATTGCCGCATCGTTACAGCTACGGCACCTGCTCCGCGTCGCGGCATCTCATGCACGACCCGGTGTGGACGTCGATGATCGACCTGCCGACGACGACGCCGATCCTCACCGAGATCTTCGGCACCGCGGATTATCTCGTCCGCGGCGGCGGCGGAGACTTCTGCCTACCGGGCGCCGTCGAATATCAGCATCTGCATTGGGATTTCAAAGATCCGCTGACGATGCCGCCCGAGCGCCTTCAGCAGGCGGCGGCGCTCGGCTTCGCGCCGCGCAAGCGCGCCGATTCGGACGAGCTCGATCTCGCGACGCAACGCCTCGTGGTCGAACGGACGCCGCCGCTCGTGACGATCAACTTCCTGATGTCGGATCTGACCTGGGAGAACGGACCGATCCGGCAGATTCCGGGCACCCACGCCGCGCAGTCGTTGCCGCCGACACCGGACGACGAGCCCGAATGGATGCGGTTGTCCACGCTGGTCGGCGCGCCTGCCGGCGCTGGTGTGTTCCGCGATACGCGCGCATGGCACGGCGGCACGCCGAATCTGGGCCGCGACGTGCGTCCGATGCCGAACATCGAATACGTCGCGCCGTGGTTCCACACGTTCATGTTCACGCAGTCGATGCCGCACGAGTTGTGGGCGGATCTGTCGCCACACGCGCAGGATCTGTGCCGCTACATCAAATGCGAGCCCGGCGTATGGCCGCGCGGCGCCGGCGTGATGCACCCGCTCGCGAGCAAACGCAAAGAGGCGTTCGAGCGCGTCGGCGGCACTGTCGCTGCCGCGAACGGGACACCCTGAGCGCACTCCCAAAGCTCGGTATCGAACAGATGCCGGGCCGCCGCGGGATCACACTGTCGACCTCACAGTAACGCCGAAGCGGCGGGTGATTCGCATGATCGACGTAGACTTCAATTCATCGAGGCAGCAATCGCAACGCGCAGAGGCCGACCGGATTGTCGGCGAGAGCACGCAACTGGACCTGATCAGAACGATCATCGACGAGCGAGGGATGGATCCGATCTGGGCGCATCTCATCAAGCAGTTCGGATCGCTCATGTATCTGAAAGGGCTGGAAACGTCGCCCCCTCACGAGCGCCCGGCATTGAGAAGATCCGCCTGACTAGGCGTTGGTCAGGTCGTTTGGTTCCGATAGGCGCTGAGATCCCAGCCGGGATAGCGCGCTTGTGCGCGCGCCAGCGTCGTCTTGGTCCAGAACGGATGCCCGGGTGGATTCACGCCGAAGCACGCCAGCTGTTCCGGCGTGGCGTGATCGAAGATGTGGTGCCACGGTTTCATGTGGTGAAACGGCCACGCGTGATAACCGATCGTGTCGTTGCTCGCGCGCTTGTAGCACGCCATAACCGCGTATCGATGCCCGCGCGGCGCCGTCATGTTGGTGCCGCGGTGAAATACGTCGATGCTGTACGGGAAGATGCTGCCGGCCGGCGCCGCGCTGGTGCGCTCGTGCTGTAGGAGCCTGCGTTGCAGCGCGTCATCGGAGTGCAACGTCGCTTCGGGTCCCGCGAACGTGGAGCTGTCGGTGCGCCGCACGTAGTGCATCGGCCCGTGTTCTTCCGACACGTCGCTGAAGTAGCAGAGGATCGTCACCGAGTTCAGGCATTCGTCGTCCGACGGCGCGGTGAGCGTGTGGTTGACGAAATCGCAGTGGAACGGCTGGTCATAGTCGGCATCACCGGTGAACTTCGCCCACGCCTGACACTGATAGAGGTGCACGTCGTCGCTGCGCAGGGCGGTTCGCGCGAAGTCGATCAGCGCCGGATGCACGCCGATCAGATTCAGCGCCGGTGAGCAGTCGAACGGAATCGCGTCGAATGTCGCGAACTGCGCCTGATTGAACCGGCCGAGTTCCCCGTCGCGTTTCTTGATCAGCGGTGCGTCTGATCCTTCCGTTCGGCCGAACACACGTTCGAAGTCTGCGCGCACCCCAGCGACCTCGTCGGGTCGAAAGAAATGCTCTACGCGCGCTACGCCATGGCGGCGCCAGTCTTCGACCTGCTGGGGAGTGAAGCGCGCGTTCATGATCGTTCTCCTTTGCGCCACAGCCAGCGCAACGATTCGGCGAACAACGCGCCGCCATGCCGCAGACTGTGCCCGCCCTCACCAAACTCGAAGCGATAGTCGTATCCGGCGTACGCAAGCGCGCTCGCCATCGTCTTGTTCGCAAGCGGCCAGTCGCCGAAAAGCGTCTGCGCGTCGTTGGCGCCGCTTTGCAGAAACACTCTGATCGGTTTGCGCGGCGTGGTGCGGATCAGATAGGGATAGTTGTGTCCGCCGCGGATGTTAGTGAACGAACCGCAATGGCTCAGTACGCGGCGAAAGTGGTCGGTGTGCTGCCACGCGACCGTGAACGCGCAGATGCCGCCGCTGCTGATTCCGCACACGGTGCGACGGTCGGGATCGTCGGTGAGTGCAATGCCGTGTTCGCGCACGACGAACGGCAGTATTTCCTCGATCAGAAACGTCCCGTACTCCGGTGTCAGCGAGTCGTACTCGAAGCTGCGCTGCGACAATGCGGTGTCGTTCATCAGTGCGCGATCCGCATCGGGGTCGAGCGGGCGCCCCGGGTTGACGAACACGCCTACCGTCGGTTCGATCGCGCCGGCCGCATGCAGGCTGTCGAGCACCTGCGCTGCGCGTATCGAACCGCTGCGGCCGACGTAACCGTAACCGTCGTTGAAGACGATCAGCGCGGCGGGCCGGGAAGCATCGAGTCCCGCCGGGGTGTACACGAACAGATCGCGGTGCGTCTTCGGGTAGATGCGCGACTGATTCCATTCGGCGTGTTTCGTCACCGTCCCTGTGGCGACCGATGCAGCGGGAAACGCTTCGGGGCACGGGTGATACGGTGCGTCGCCGGCGTGAGTGAGCGACGGCGCGATGTCCGCACTCGAGCGACCGTTCACCTCCATCGGCGCGGGCCGGTCGAGCCCGAGCGCGACATGGGTCTTCACATCCATCGGCACGAGCGGTCTCCCTTTCTAGTCGCGTTCATCCTACCGCGTCGCGTCGGCGGGGGTCGGTGAACGGTTCACCGACCACAACGTAATCGCGAACGCCGGGATCATCAGGACGGCAGAGACGAAAAAGGGGATGCCGACACGCGGTGCGAGCGGTCCTGCGCCGACCACAGCCGCGAACATCACGCCGAACACCGTCGGCGCGATCACACCGTTGAGACTGATGATGCTGCGCTCGGCGCCCGACAAGCGACCTCGATCCGACGCGCCGATGATCCGATTGATGATTGCCAGTCGCACCGGTTCGGCCACGCCGCCGATGAGGAGCAGGAAAACCGCGGCGACGAACTGCGAGCCCGCGACCGCGAGACCGGATGCAGCGATGGCGATGGTCTGGACCACGACGCCGGTCAGCAGCGTGCGGCGTTCGCCGAGCAGCTTGATGGATCGCGACACAAGGCCCGATTGGATGGCGATACTCGAAACCATGACGAACGTCGCGTAGAAGCCGATGATCCTGGGTGTCCAGCCGAACCGAAACGTCACGTAAAGGATGAAGATGCTGTTGACGCCCGTGATGCCGAAGCTGATCAGGAACATCGCCGCTTGCCAGCTCTTGAGGATCGGATAATCCCGCCAGATGCTGGCAACCGCGCCGACCGGGTGGATCGAGCGCCATTTCAACGGCGCGCGAAGTTCCGGTGACAAAGATTCTGGTAGTACGAAGTAACCATAGAGCAGATTGATGAAGCCGAGTCCGGCCGCGATCCAGAACGGCGCCCGTGGGTTGGTCTCGCCCAACAGTCCGCCGATCAGATATCCGGCCGCGCCACCCGCGCTGAAGACCGCGGCGAGTAGGCCGAACCGCGCCGCGCGCTCATCCGGTTCCGATACGTCGGCGACGTAAGCCGACGCTGCGGTGACGCTGCCCGCGCAAACACCTGCGACGGCCCTTGCGGCGAATAACCAGGACAGAGTCGGAGCAAGTGCCATCAGCACCGAGTCGACCGCCTGGCCGAAAGTGGAGATGAGGATAACGGGACGTCGGCCGAAGCGATCCGACAGTGCGCCTTGTACGGGGCCGGCAAACAACTGCATTCCCGCGTACAGAGTCGTCATCGCGCCGAACACGGTCGACATCTGCGCCATCGCATCGCCCGTTAGCGATTTCAGCAACTGTGGCAGGACCGGAACGACAATCGTTGCGGCGAGTGCAGCGAGAAATACGGTCACCAGAATGAACGCCATCGCGGCGCGCCGCGGCGGCGCACTGCGAAGGCTTGCAAGCCAGGCGATGATCTAACGGATCTGTTGGGTGGCGAACCCGACAGGCTCGCGGATCAGGTCTTCATCCGCATGGGGCCGAGATAGTCGCGTTTGCCCAGCGGTGCGCCTTTCATGCGCAGGATGTCGTACGCCGTCGTCGCATGGAAATGCAGGTTCGGCATCGAGAACGACAACAGGAAACCCTCTGCAACGAAAGGCAGTTTGTTGGGGCCAAGTTGGAAGATCACGTCCTTGCCTTCGAGCTTGTCGATCGATTCGCGCGAGACCTGCTGCAACTTGGTGCGCGCATCGGCGATCAGTTTCTGCAGTCCGGCGTAGTCCTGATCCATCGGGCCAGATGGCGGCTTGAACAGCCCGGCCTGCACGCCCTCGATCGCGCCGAGCGAGTGGTGGGCTACCGCGATCACCTGAAAGCGGAACGGCAGCATGTCGGGCTGCAACCGCGTTTCGACGAGTTCGTTCAGGTCGATGCCGGCCGTCTTGCAGTGTGTGAGCCCCTTGTCGAGAAACCCTGCGACGCCGCCCAGCGTCTGCAGAAACGAAGTCACGCTGATGTCGTACAGCGAAATCGCCATGGTCGATCCCCCCTACCGATTGTGTGGCACGAGTGTCGATCAAAAGTCCGATCCGGCGCCACAGGTTTCAGGGGCGACCGAGTCCGTCGGACCACTCCTACCGGATACGACAACATCGGGCGATGCGGATTTGCCCCGCTTGCTGACAACGCAAAAACCGCGTTTGGTCTCTGATGCCATTGGATAGAACGGCCACAAACTTGAGGGACTCAACATGCCTACGCGTATAGCGGTCTTGATCGCAGCGGCACTCTTGGCCGGCTGCGCGACACAATCGGAACGCCCGACGCAGGAAATGACACGGGCGCAAACACTCATCGATCAGGCCGAGAAGGCGGGCGCCCAGCGCTACGCGGCGGCTCAACTCGAACAAGCGCGCGCCAAGCTGGACGAAGCGAAAGCGGACGACCGCAAAGGCCGCCACGACGACGCCCGGCAACGCGCGAACGAAGCGGCTGCCGACGCCGAACTGGCGGTGGCGTTGGCCGACAGCGGTGAGGCGCAGCGCGCCGCCACCGAAGTTCAGCAGAGCGTCGAGACGCTGCGCAACGAAGCGCAGCGCAGCAGCGCCATCAGCAGCTCGACTTTGAACGACACCAACTCCAACCGGCAGTGAGGAACCGATCATGAAGCACATCCTCATCATTCCAATCGCCATCGGCGCCCTATGGCTGGGCGGCTGTGCCTCGACGCCGAAGCACGTTGCGAGCCTCGAACAGGCGCGTAGCGAAGTAGCGACGCTGCAGCAGGATCCGCTCGCGATGCAGGCGGCGAGCAGCGAACTGACGGCCGCGAGAAAATCGCTCGCCGCGGCAGAGGACGCGTTCCAGCGCGGCAAGGCGCTGCCGACTGTCGACCACTACGCCTATCTCGCCACTCAACAGGCGCAGACCGGTGAAGCGCGTATCGCGCAAATGCGCGCAAAAGAACAGGTGGCCAAGGGTGAAGCGGAGCGCAATCGAGTCCTGCTCGAAGCGCGCACGCAGCAAGCCGACGTGGCCACCGTAACGGCGAAACAGGCTCAGCGCGAACTGGCCGAGCTGCAAGCGAAGCAAACCGACCGCGGCATGGTCGTAACGCTCAGCGACGTATTGTTCGACACCGGCGCCGCGACCCTGAAGCCCGGCGCGGACCTCGCGCTCGGACGCGTCGCCGACTTCATGAAGCAGAACCCGAACACGAAACTGATCGTCGAAGGGCATACCGACAGCGTCGGATCGGAGACGTACAACGAAGGGTTGTCGCAGCGGCGCGCCGACGCGGTGAGAGCCGCGTTGATATCGCGCGGTATTTCGGGTGTTCGCATCGAAACCGTCGGACGCGGTGAAGCGTTTCCGGTTGCGAGCAATGACACCCAGGAAGGCCGCCAACAGAACCGTCGGGTGGAGATCGTCTTCTCCGACGAGTCCGGTACGTTTTCTCCATCAGAGCACTCCGTCAGCGGTCGCTGATCGGATCGTCTCGTGATTGAGCGCCGCGCACTCGCGGCGCTCGTTCGTCTGCAGTCACCACGCACGGTGGTAGCCTTCCCGGCACAACAGGAGGGTGCAGATGAACTGGGATGCAATCGGCGCGTTGGGTGAGGTGCTCGGATCGATCGCGGTCTTTCTCACGCTCGGCTATCTCGCGGTGCAGGTGCGTAACGCCAGGGAGCAGGTGCGGCACTCGATCAGCCAGAACAGCACCGGCGGCAATCGCGATCTGTTCCTGGCGCGGGCCATGGACGAGCGGCTGATCGGTCTCAACGTGCGGGCGAACACGGCGCTCGGCGGTACGCCGACGGCGTTCGAGACGACGCTGATCGAGCAGGTGGGACTCACGCCCGAAGAGGCGGCCGCGATGTACTGGGAGCAGATGGCGTGGTGGCAGCAGCGGCTGCAGATCATTCCGTACCTCGAGCAGCGCTCGAAGGACGAGCGGGCCGGATTCGACTTTGCGGTGCGCCGCATCTATGGCGGCACGCCGGTCAGCCGGCTCTGGTACGAATGCAACAAGGCGACGCTGCGACCCGACGCGGTGCACTACGTCGATACGCTACTCGCTCAGTAGAAGCCGCCGTTGCGCCGGGGGGGCGCATTGTGGAACCATCGCGTTTCGCTTAATTCACGTGAATTGCCGGGTGGCGGGGGCGCCGCTCGGCACCATCCAGCGGGGGAAACGACATGAGCACCCAACTCAAACCGCAATATTCCAACCTCGGTTTCGATCCGGACGCGCTGCGCGAGAAATATCGCCAGGAGCGCGACAAGCGGGTCCGCCCGGAGGGCAACGATCAATACGTCGAGGTCACAGGTGAGTTCGCGCACTTCGTCGACGATCCGTACGTCGAACCAGGCTTCACGCGCGAAGCACTCACCGACGAAATCGACATCGTGATCATCGGCGGCGGCTTCGGCGGGTTGTTGGCCGGTGCGCGGTTTCGCGAAGCAGGTTTGAACAACTTCCGCATCATCGAAGCGGGCGGCGATTTCGGCGGCACCTGGTATTGGAACCGCTATCCCGGGGCGCAATGCGACATCGAGGCGTACTGCTATCTACCCTTGCTCGAGGAACTCGGCTACATGCCGAAGGAGAAATACTCGTTCGCGCCGGAGATCTACGAGCACTCGCAGCGCATCGCGAACACGTTCAACCTCTACGAGACCGCGTGCTTTCAAACGAAAGTGACCGACCTGCGCTGGGACGAAGACCTCGCGCGCTGGATCGTCTCGACGGATCGCAACGACGCCATTAAGGCGCGCTTTGTGGTAATGGCAACCGGTCCGCTGAACCGGCCGAAGCTGCCGTCGGTGCCCGGCATCGAAGAGTTCGAGGGCCACACGTTCCACACCAGTCGCTGGGACTACAACTACACCGGCGGCGATCACAGCGGCGGTTTGACCAAGCTCGCCGACAAGCGCGTTGCCATCATCGGCACTGGCGCAACGGCCATTCAGAGCGTGCCGCACGTCGGCGCACACGCGAAACAGCTGTACGTGTTCCAGCGCACCCCGTCGTCGGTGGATTTGCGCGGCAACAAACCGACCGATCCGAATTGGGCGCAGACGCTGAGGCCGGGTTGGCAGCGCGAACGGCGCGAGAATTTCAACGCGATGGTCACCGGCCAGCCGATGTCGGAAGACCTCGTCAACGATGGCTGGACCGAAATCTTCCGCACGCTCGCCAGCATGATTCCGAAGAAGAGCGAAGTGCCGATATCACCGGAAGAAGCCGCGCTGCTGGCCGAACTGGCCGACTTCAAGAAGATGAACGGCATCCGCGAGCGCGTGGAGAAGACCGTGCGCAAGCCCGACGCTGCCGAAGCGCTGAAGCCCTGGTATCGACAATTCTGCAAGCGACCCACGTTCAACGACGAATACCTGCCGACGTTCAATCGGCCGAACGTGACGCTGATCGATACGAGCGACTCGCAGGGCGTGCAACGGATCACGAAGAACGGCGTGGTTGCAAACGGCGTGGAGTACCCCGTCGACTGCATCATCTTCGCGACCGGCTTCGAAGTGGGTACCGCGTGGACGCGACGAGCCGGGTACGAGATCACCGGCAAGAACGGCGCTACGTTGAGCGACAACTGGGCCAACGGCATGAAGACGCTGCACGGCTTCTCGAGTCACGGGTTTCCCAACTGTTATCTGATGGGGCTGTCGCAGAACGGCTTCTCCGTTAACCTGACGTCGATGCTCGACGATCAGGCAAAGCACATCGGGTACATCATCAAGCAGGTGATGGACCGCGGCGCGCGATACGCACACCCGACGGCAGAGGCAGAAGCAGCGTGGGTGGCTGAAATCCGGCGACTGGCGGTCAACGCGGCCGCGTTTTTCGATGCGTGTACGCCGGGGTACTACAACAACGAAGGGCATCTCGTTCAGCGCGGCGGCGGTCTGAACGGCGAGGCATATTCGCCGGGTGCCAACGCGTTCAACGCGCTGCTGGCGAAATGGCGCGAAGGGGGACAGCTCGACGGATTGGAACTCGGCTGAACAGACAACTCAACGAAGGGGAGAGCAGATGACAACGGTCACGGTAACGGAAGACATCAAAGGCAAAGCGGCGGATGTATGGACCGCGCTCAGCGACTTCGGCGGCATCAAGGTCGGCGGTCCGATCACGTCGTTCGAGACGAAGGGCAAAGGCGTCGGCATGGTGCGCACCATCGGCATGGGCGGCGGACTGGTGGTCGAACGGCTCGATCGGCACGATCCCAAGGCGATGGTGTTCGCGTACTCGATCACCAACGACGATTGTCCGCTGCCGGTGAAAGGCTACTCCGCGACGGTGAAGATCACCGACAAGGGCAACGGCACGTGCAACGTGAACTGGTCCGGCACGTTCGAGCCGAAAGGCGACGCGGCGGCCGCTTCGAAAGTGGTCGAAGGAATCTACAAGGGCGGTATTGCGGGCGCGCGGCGTGCAGTGGGCGGCTAGCAACGCGCCGAATGCGGAAGCGGGGGCTCGGCAGTTTCGCGGTTAGTTTCGCGAGAGCAGGCGGTACTGTGCCTGGAGGAACTGCTTCTCCGTAACGTTTTCGCATTGATCCATTGCGGCGTGGTAAGCGGCCGCGGCGTCCGCATCGCGGCCGATGGCGCGATGGCGGGCGGTAGTGATGATCCAGCCGGCGGCGGCACGCCGGTCGCAGGCCAACGCTCTAGGGCCGTCGCGAAGGCATCCTGCACGGCTTCCTCGGCGAGGGAGATGTCGCCGAGGAAGCGCACCAGAACCGCCACCGCGCGTCCGTACTCGCGGCGGAAGATCCGTTCGATCTCGGTCGTCAGGTCTTCTCCATGAACGGGCGCACCTCGATTGGAACACCGATGGCGTGCGACAGCTTGCGGCCCCAACCGAGCGCGGCGTCCAGGTCCGGCGCGTTGAGTATGGAGATGCCGCCGATCTGTTCCTTGCTTTCGATGAATGGCCCGTCGGTGGTCACAACCTCGCCATTCTGGTGGCGCAGCACGGTGGCGCGGTTGGCCGGATGCAACCCGCCGCTGAAAACCCAGGCACCCCCGCTTTTCATCTCCCTCTATACGGGCCGCGCGTGCGCGAGACGTCAGGCCAGCAGGTCCTGATGCTCCTTGTGCTGCCGCATGTAAGTGGCGGCATACGAACACGTCGGCACGATCTTCTCGCCGCGCTCGCGCACGATCGCGAGCAATCCCTCCATCAATCGCGCGGCGGTGCCGGAGCCGCGCAGCGACGCCGGCGCTTCGACGTGTGGAATCACCAGCACCGACTTGCGGCGCCGGTAGTCCGCGAATGCGACCTGACCCGCTTCTTCCAGCTCGAAGCGGCTGCGCGCCGGATTGTCGACGACGTCATGCATGCGCGCGGGTTCCGGCCGTTGCCGGCAGGTTGAACAGCGACGCGAAGTTGCTGGAATAGAAGCGTTCGAGCGTCGCTTCGGACCGCCCGGCCAGCGACTGGCCGAAACGCCCCAGCGGATGGCGGCCGCCTTCGTTGTGCGGGTAGTCGCTAGAGAACAGATACAGCCGATCGTCCGATGCTTCGATGAGGTCGCCAACGGCTTCGTACGGATAGGGCGTGAAGCGCAGGCGTTCGATGACGGTCTCGGACGGTTTCATCCGCAATGCGCGCAGATCGGACTCGGATTTCTTCCAGATCTCCGCCACCCAGTCGAGTCGCTGGATCATCGACGGCACCCAGCCGGCGCCGAGTTCGATCGCACCGCCCTTGAGCCTGGCGTGCCGCTCGAACACGCCGTCCAGCACCATGGTGCCGAGAAACGTTTCCACCGGGTGATGCAACGACGTCATGTCTTTGCCGCGCACGTTCTCGCCACCCCCCAACCAATCCGTTGGGATTGGGCGGCCGGTATTCATCCAGGCGGGATCGATCTGCAACGGGTTGCCACCGACGTGCAGCGTGAACGGAATGTTCGCTTCGGCGAGACGCGCCCAAACCGGGTCGAGGTCGTTGTGTCCCGGCGAACGGCCGCCGCAGGGGCGATGCGGTACCCACGCCGCGGCCAGCCCGAGCGTGCGCAGATGCTCGACCTCTTCGATCGCGAGCTGCGGATCGTCGAGCGGCAGCGCGGCAACGCCCATCAATCGATCGTCGTTGGCGCAGAAGTCGGCCATTGCGCGATTGTGTGCGCGGGCGATGGCGAAGCGCTCGGGAATGGGCCGCTGCTCGGCGAATGCGGTGCCGGCCGCAAACGACGAGAACACGAGTTGTCGGTGGAAGCCGAGTTGATCGAGCGCGGTTGCGCGTTCGTCGCGGTTGAACGCACCGAGCGCGAAATAACCCTTCGGTCCCGAGATCAGATCGCTGCCGAGCGCGATCATCTCTGCGACCCGTTCCGGCGCGTGTGCTTTGCGTGCGAGCAATTCGTCGAGTTTCTTCGCGAGTTCACCCGGCACCGCGCGAATCTGCGGAATGCGGTCGCGAAACGCCGGATCGGCGTACTGGGTGAGAAAATCGGGCAGCTCCATGATGTGGCTGTCCGCGTCGAAGAACGTGCGACCTTGTGCATACGGCATGTGCGGTTCCCGGGGGTTTCGAACGAGCGATTCTATACCGGGCCGGCACCGTGATTGGCAGGCGCGTGACGATCGGACTCTTCGCTCCCTGCCGAGCCGTGCGCGTGCGACGCGCCGAACGGATCGTGTCCCGGTGCGTGCGCTTGATGGGTTTCATGGGACGGCGCGTGTGCGGCGGCTTCGACGTGCGGTGGCGCCGCAGGAGCGAGTTCGATTCCGTCCTGCTGCATGCGATCGAGGATCTGCAACGTGATCTCTTCGTTGAACGCGGCGAATCCGGCGGCGTTCGACGAATCGTAGTGGTACGTCATGGTCAGCGTTACGGCGTCGTCGCCGAAGCCGATGTGCACACTCGGCGGATGCTTCGGATCGAAACCGTGGTGACCCTTCAGAATGCCGCGGACGAACTCCGCGAGTCGGCGGACCGTTTGCGGCGGTGAATTCGATCGCAGGCGCAGCACCTCGTGTCGGCGCAGGTGAGTCCTGCTGCTGATGTTCTTCGAGTCGAGCCGCGCCATCTCTTCGTTCGAGATGCTGATCACGTGACCGTTGGCGTCGCGAATTCGCGTCGATCGCAATCCGACCGATTCCACCTTGCCCTCGTGTCCCTTGATTCGAATCTGATCGCCGACCTGAAACGGGCGATCGAGCAGGATCATCAGGCTGCCGAACAGGTTCTTCAGCGTGTCTTGCGCCGCGAGCGCGACCGTCAGTCCGCTCACGCTCACGCCGGCGACGAGTGTGGTCAGCGGCACGCCGAGATAGCGACCGCCTTCGAACACCGCGATCAACGCGCCGACCACGCCGACTGCGCGAACCGCGAGTTGCGCGAGTTTCGCCGTCAGTTGGCGATCTCTAGACCATGGCAGCGCGGCGAGTGCAGCGACGATCCGGTTGGTGATGCTCAGTATCACTACGACGAAGGCCGCCAGCGAAACCAGATCGAGCGCGAAGTCGAGCGTGTCGAAGAGGCGTCCGGTGATGTACACCTGATCGGACAGGAACTCCGTTGCTGCCTGCGGAATCATCACCGCGAAAACCGGCAACACCACCGCGAAGTAGTAGGTGGCCCCGCGGCGCCCCTTCGACCAACGCCCGGTCAGGCGGTAGACGATCAGCATCAGCGCGCAGGTGACGATAAGCGTTAGCACCAACGCGCTCCACTGCCACAGCGCTTGTCCGGCGAGTCGGGTGTGCATCCAGTCCGGCAGCGCGCGAATCAGCGCGCGCGGGATCATCCAGCCCGGTTCCGATACGAACAGTTGATACAGTCCTTCGCTGGCACCGGCTTTGTACGGCAGATGCTTGGCCAGCCGATAGAACTCGGCGGCGCGCTCGTCGGTCTCGGAACTGAATACCCATTGCCCTTCGTGCAGGCCTTCCTCGAGTCGCACCAGCGTGATTTCGGTTTGCGGAATCGTCCAATGGTTCACGCGGTCCGGTTTCGACGCCAGCGTCGCCTCGTCGGGGATCTGCTCCCACGGCGGCAGTTCGATGCGGTCGAGTACTTCCTTCACGTACACGGCGGTCTCGCGACCGACATTCCTTCGCACGGAAGGCGCAACGTCGCTGAGGTCGAAGAACTGATGCGCAATGCGCCCGATCGCTTCCCGCTCGATGCGGTCTTCGTCGGTGCCGGATTCGGAGGTCCAGCGCGCATACGCGCGATCCATCAGCGCGAGGAAATTCGTTAGCGTCGCGCGCGGGCTCGACAGGTCGGGCGGCGCGAGCGGATGCATTTTGTCGTGCGCCAATGCCGCGTGCGCGGAACAAACGACCAGCAGCACAACGACGATTCGATTGATTGCTTGCATGATTCGCCAGACTATCACGACCGCAGTCCCGAGTTCGGAGCGCGCATAGCGATGTCGTTGGGGCAATTGCTCGTCTATCCGTTGCGCGGACAAGGCGGCGTGTTGTGGGTGCTGTGCGCGGTCGGCTTGTTCGTGCTGTTGGCCTTGTTCGAGTGGACGCGTCTCGGCGAGGGCCAGCATCTGCTGGCGATGGTGCTGCTGCCGATTCCGTGGCTCATTACGTTCGCGATTCTCCAGCACTACGCCTGGGCATCGCTGAGCCACGTCGCCGCGGGGAACGACGAAACGATTCGCAGTATCGCGATCGAAGACGTGTCGCCGCTGAACAATTTCCTGGCATTCAAGGTTGCGGCGCTGCTGTTCGGACTGGCCGGTTTGATCGCGGCGAGCTTTTCGACCGACGTGGCGTTGGGCACGAGCGTGGCGGTGGTCGTGGGCGTGGTGCTGCCGGCCATACTCGGCGTGATGATTCTCGAAGAGGAATTTCTCGCCGGGTTCGATGCGCGGCGGCTGGCGGCCTTCGTGATCGGCCTGGGTCCGGCGTACGCGGTGTTTGCGTTGCTGCTCTACGCGGCAATCGCGGTGCTGTATGCGGCGTGCCTGGTGATCTCGCCGCCCAGCATCATCGCGATGCTGGTCGGCGGTTACGCGTTCATGCTCGGGCACGTGCTCGCGGGGCGGGTGTTGTACCTCTGCCGCGACCGCCTGGGTCTTCTGACCCTGCTCGAGAAGGATCCGCAGCACGTCGCCGCGGTGGCGGACAACAAGGCTATCGAGGCGCTGATGGTCGAACTGCATCGACTGTGCGCGGTCGATCGCGTGGACCGGGCCAACAAGCTACTCGAGGGGTTTCTCGAAAAGGACGCGTTCGTTCACGACGAGCGCATTCATCAGCGGCTGGAAATGTTCCAGGACAAACGGCTGAAGCTCGAACACAACTGGCACTATCTGAACCGGCTGCTCGATGCGAAGAAAGTGCTGCGTGCCTGGTCGCTGGTGCGCGAGTCGCTCGAGGTCGATCCGCTGTTCCGGCCCGGCTCGGCCGAAGCAACGCTAGCGCTGGTGGCAGCGGCGCCTGCCACCGATGCCGGCTATGTCGATCTGCTGCTGAGCGACTTCGAACGCGCGTATGCCGACAGCGAACGCGCGGCTGAAGGCGTGCTCGAGCACGCGCGTTGGCTGGTTGCGAAGCTCGAGCGGGTGGACGCGGCGCTCGAACGGCTCGCCGTCATCGAACGACAGTTTCCCGAGTGGGCGGATGAACCGCAGTTTCTGTCGTTTCGCGAGCGGGTGCGCCGACTCGCGAACTAGAGATCCGCCGGAGCGACCGAAACGGGTTTACGGAAGAAACGTTCCACCGCGCGGTTGAACCGCGCCGGATCGTCCTGCGGCGCCATGTGCGTCGCATTGCGCAGGATCTTCAGCTTGCCGTTCGGCAGATGTTCGTAGATTTCGACCGCGTGTTCCCGACGGACCACATCGTGATCGCCAACCAGGATCAGCGTCGGCGCTTCGATGGATCCCAGTTCCGATGCGTCGATGTTGGGCTCGGCGAGCAGCAACTCGGTAGCCTTGAGTTCACGGCGGCCCTGCGGCGTGTCGCGCCACTCCGTCGCCATCGAATCGAGCATCTCGCGCGTGAGCGCGATGGTCTCGGGATACAGCGCCTCTTCGCTGGGATTGAGGTTCGGCGCCATCGCGACCAGCCGTTTCACCTTGTCCGGATGTCGCATGCCGAGCAGCAGCGCCTCAATGCCGCCGTCGCTCCAACCCAATACGTCCACCGGTCCGATCTCGAGATGGTCGAGCAGCG
>Ga0105249_10002746_pt1 | contig 15234 bp, 11 predicted proteins | sample KBSS44metaG_FD_81522 | JGI IMG/M metagenome (GOLD analysis project Ga0105249, IMG submission 81522) | Switchgrass rhizosphere microbial communities from Kellogg Biological Station, Michigan, USA - KBS S4-4 metaG | ecosystem: Host-associated > Plants > Roots > Rhizosphere > Soil | place...
CACAGTGTATATGGCCGGTTAAAATATATGATTTCGCCAGCTGCGTTGATCGACCTGATGGCTATTCTGCCGTTCTATGTTTTTGCTTTTTTGCCTGCCACAATTGCCAGCCGCGGTTATGGTTCCGATTTCAGATTATTTCGTATGCTCCGCCTGTTGAGATTCTTCCGTCTTTTCAGACTTACTGCATATACCAAAGCAACCAAGATGGTCACAAATGTTTTTAAAACCCGCTTCAGTGAGTTAATGCTTGCTTTTATATTAACATCCTTTCTTATTGTCATTGCTTCCTGTATGGTTTATTTTGTAGAACATCCCAGGCAACCAGAACATTTCACCAGCATTCCTGATACAATGTGGTGGGCGGTCGTTACATTAACTACAGTTGGCTATGGTGATATGGTGCCGCTAACAGTAATGGGAAAAGTTTTTACTGTGATTATATTATTAGCAGGAGTTGCTTTGCTTGCTCTTCCTGCTGGTATAATTACTTCAGGATTTTTAGAAGAAATGAGAAAGAACAGGAAATCTCCAACATATATATGTCCACATTGTGGTAAAGAGTTTCAACCAAATGAGCAACACGAAGAACATTAGAGTAATACAAGTCATAAAGTCAAATGGGTCATAGACGTCAAAAGACTTTTAATGTGATTTTATATGACTCATTTGACTCATTGCTCTTATCAGAACCCATATTTATACCTATATCGTTCGTATAGCTCAGTTTGCTTATTCTTCAAGCTCACATTGCGGCCTTGAATAAACGCAGCAATGATAATACTTGTCCGCATATCTAATATATCGCCATCACTTATTACAATGTTTGCATCCTTACCTGCTTCAATTGTGCCGGTACGATCATCAACTCCTAGTATTTTTGCTGCGTTTAAAGTAATTGCCTGCAATGCTTCTTCTTTTGTTAACCCATAAGCAACTGCCTGGCCTGCGTTAAATGAAAGATTGCGATAGCGGGCTTCATCATGATTATCATTCAACGCATAAAGCACTCCTGCCTTTTGCAATAAATAGGGCGTCTTAAATGGCTGATCGATATCATCATCTTCCAAAGTAGGCAAATTGAATTCCCGTTCCAGTATCACAGCAATATTATTCGCTTTTAAAAGATCAGCTATTTGCCAGCTATCGCTACCTCCAACTATGACCACATTAATTTCGAATTCTTTTACAAAATCAACTGCGATCAACATTTGTTTTATTTGATTGCAATGAATAAACAGTTTTTGTTTTTTCTCAAACAAAGGTCTTACGCCTTCAAACTTGATATTAGTCTCTGTATGTGCACTTTCATTCATGTAAGCTTTTGCCTCACGAAAAAATTTTCTTACGTCTTCGATCTTGTCCATTGCTTCTTTTACAGGATCACTTTGTTGTTGTGCAGCAAAGCCTCCAACGCCACCCTGGCGTGCGAGCAAACCCGGCATATAAAAATTCATGGCATCATCTGTTTTATAAACCGCATCCTCCCAATTCCAGGCGTCCAATTGAACAACACTTGAAGAACCAGCCAATAAGCTCCCTGTCGGAGTTACATTAGCTAATAAAATTCCATTTGCTCTTAATGTACCAATGATCTTTGAATCAGTATTATATGCTACAATTGCACGAACATTACTGTTCCAATCCCCCAGTTCTGTATAATCATTGGACCCACGAACGGCATTACTGATCTCTTTTAATCCAAGATCAGTTTCAGGAAGTATAAGCCCGGGATAAACCTGTTTCCCTTTTGCATCAATCACTTTTTCACCGGCAGTTACGGACACATTAGGACCTACCTGTTCTATTTTCCCGTTATTTATTTTAATCGTTCCATTATTTATTACCTGCCCATTCCCAACATGAATGGTAGCGTTTGATATATAAAACACTACTTGTTGCGGGCCAGCCGGATACACATCATCCTGCGCTTTTATACCGGAAGCGACAAGTACAGCTATTATCAAAAAGAAATACTTTTTCATTTATAATTTTTTTATTGATTAGAATTTTTTTCATCATAACTATCTACTTCCACCATTCCTTTGTCATGTTCATAATCTTCACAATAAAGTACTACCTGCAAAGTTGGCCTTGCCGCAGCAGGACCACCGGGAGTTGTTCTTCCTTCAGTGATCATTTTTTGAATTAAACGATTACGTTCAGCAGTGATCTGCTTACGCATTTCTTTATCCTTATTACGATCAAAATAAATAGTACCATCAACAATGGTATATAAAGCCACTGCATAAACACTCAGTGGATTATCGCTCCATAATACGAGGTCTGCGTCTTTGCCAACTTTAATGCTACCTACCCTGTCATCAACATGCAGCGCTTTTGCAGGATTAATGGTTACCATTTTAAATGCATCGTCTTCACTCATGCCCCCATACTTTACGCTTTTCGCAGCTTCCTGGTTAAGACGACGAGCCATTTCTGCATCATCAGAATTGATACAAACATTAACGCCTACTTTATTCATAATAGCAGCATTATATGCAATTGCATCCTGCACTTCGAGTTTATAAGCCCACCAGTCAGAGAAAGTAGAAGCATTGGCCCCGTGTGCTTTCATTTTATCAGCCACCTTGTATCCTTCCAGTATATGAGTAAATGTATTTATCCGGAAACCGAATTTTTCTGCTACACGCATTGTATAAGTGATCTCGGGTTGAACATAAGAGTGGCAGGTAATGAAACGTTTTTTATTCATGATCTCTACCAATGCATCCAGTTCAAGATCTTTTCTTACCGATTTAGCGTCAGGACCCTTTAATTTTTTTTGATAATCACTTGCTCTTGTAAATGCATCGAGCAATATTTCTTCAACACCCATTCTTGTATCGGGATACCGTGTATTACCTTGGGTAGATGCTGTGCGTTTTACATTTTCACCCAAAGCAAATTTGATAAAAGGATCGGCTCCTTTGAATTTGAGATCCTCATCATTAACCCCCCACCGAAGTTTTATTAACTGAGTTTGTCCGCCAATGGTATTAGCGGAACCATGTAATATATGCGATGATGTAACACCACCACTTAATTGGCGGTAAATATTAATATCATCGGGATTCAAATTATCTCCGATACGAACTTCTGATGTTACTGATTGTGCTCCTTCATTTATTGAAAATGCAGCGATATGAGAATGCTCATCGATAATACCAGGCGATAGATACTTACCGGCACCGTCAATTGTCTTTGCTGTTGCATCAGATAGGTTTTTTCCTATCTGCGAAATCTTTCCATTCTTTACCAGCACATCTGTATTTTCTAATCTTCCTTCTTTCTCATTTGTCCAAACTGTGGCATTCTTTATTAAAATATTTCCCTGCTTAGGAACCTCTTCATTACCATAAGCTGAAAAAGGATAAGTAACTTTTCCTAATCGTGATGGAAGTCTCCTTCTTGTTGAATCAGTAGCAGGATCACTTGTTTTTGAAAAAGTAGCTGCCCATGTCACTGCATTACCTGCAGTATCTACTCCATTACCCTGCCATACATCGCCATTGTTTACCCCACTTAAACGAATAGTTGAGCCGCTCCTGCCTGCAAAACCGCCACCACCGGCCATTCCCTGCGAACGTTGTTCCCTTGAAGTATCGGCACCAGCGGATGTTCTGCGTGGAGCAACAGGAGAAAAACTTAGTTTAACGATCTTACCATCATAACTGAATTTACCTGTAAGTGTATCCTTTGTTAATACATTGGCTGATGCTGGACTCTTTACATCGAGCAGATAATTCGTAGTGCCGGAAGATGAATTGATGACAAGATTATATTGCCCTTTAATATCTTTCCAAGCATCTTCTTTTACTTCATATTTATTGCCCTGTACCCAATTTTCAATGATCGTAGTTTTTTCATTGAAAAGATTTCCGGTTGTAATAAGAAAATTTGCCAGCTTGCCCTCATCCAAACTTCCCACTTTATCATACACACCTATCAATGTAGCCGGCGCTTTGGTTAAAGCATCAAAAGCTCTTGCTTCTGATAAACCATTATCAATTGCTTTGCGAAGATTGGCCCAGAATTGTTTGCTATCCCGAAGATCAGCTGACGTTAAACAAAAAGGAATATTTGCTTTTTCCAAAGCAGCAGGATTTGTAGGAGCAAGTTCCCAATGTTTCAGATCTGTCAATGAAACAAATCTTGCATCGTTGGGATCTTCTACATCCTGTGCCTGCGGAAAATTCAATGAAAGAATGTAAACAGCTTTTGTAGCCGCAATATCATTGATGCGCTGGTATTCATTTCCGCCTCCTTTAATGATGTATTGTACGCCAAACTCATCTCCTATCCTGTCGGCTCTTATATCACCCCATTTATCTGTTGATTCAAATATCTGCGGCAGGTTTTGATTATCGTTCCATGCCTGCAAACTCATATTGATGCCTTCTTTCGCCGGTTTATTTTTATACCATTGTGCATCAATATAAGATTGGCGCAATAAGGCCACACTTCCCATCATTGACCCTGGATAACTTTGTGTGGATGTGCCTTTGCTGAACGAATAGTTTGCAGAAGCCTTTTCTTTTACTACTACAAGATTTTCTTTTTCAGTTGCCAATGTTACAAACGCTCCTGTACCTCTCGCAATACCATCTTTATTATGAGTAAGTACTGACCCGAAGCCATTATCACGAAGTGGTTTTGCTTTGGCGTCATCAGTTGCAAATAGTTCAATAGCGTTGGTCTCACTGTGAATGGCCTGGTTCCAGCCATAAGCACCTTTCGTATTAGATGTAAATTGTTGTGGAGCAAAAAAGCCGCTACCTGCGCCAGCAGCTTGTTGTCGTGTTGGTGCTGCGATACCATAATCAGAATATACATCGATCAATGATGGATAAATGTATTTACCCGTACAATTAATAGTAACCGCATCTTTAGGAATAGGCGCATTAGTTCCTACAGAAATGATCTTGCCTTCACGGATAACAAGAGTAGCATTACTGATTGTAGTTTGGCCGTCTTTTACAATTGTAGCATTTGTAAATGCGTAGCAATGCGTTCTTGGATCGGCTATACCATTTACCGGAAAAGTTTGCTGCGAAAAAATTTTGCCGGCAGATAACAGCAATAGCCCTAACCCTGAAAGGATCTTCAGTTTTCTCATACCTGTTAATTTTTTGAAAGGTATCGAAAAACGATTTTCCATAAAAACCATTTTTCTGAGTGGCAATAAAATATTTAGCCCATACATGAGTCTCTTTTCCCGGTCATGGCGCCAAAAAAATAGTTTACTTTTGAAATAGAGGAATAGCCATATATGATTGCGATAAAAGAAAAAAGAATGATCCCGGATTTTGGGTTATCTCCGCATATAGACCAGGTAGGAGTAGAGGAAAGAGCTTCCCGTTTTACCAAACGAAGCATAAAAAAAGAATCGAAGCTGAATGGGTTGCTGCTAGTGCTGAACATGATCGATCTTACAACACTCGAGGGAAAAGATACAGATGGAAAAGTAAAACAACTTTGTTATAAGGCCATGCATCCTCATGATGCGTATCCCGGTTTGCCAACAGTAGCTGCAATATGTGTTTATCCATCAATGGTGAAAGTAGCCAGGAAAGCATTGGGAAATTCAGGAGTGAAAGTAGCCTCCGTTGCTACTGCCTTTCCAAGCGGGCAAGCTCCAAAAGAAGTTAAGATACGTGATACAAAATATGCAGTGAACGAAGGAGCTGATGAAGTGGACATGGTTATTAGTCGTGGAAAATTTCATTCTGGTGAATACAATTTTGTATTTGATGAAATAGCAGCAATAAAAGAAGTCTGTGGTGACGCAAGATTGAAAGTGATATTAGAAACAGGTGAATTGGGAACCTTTGATAAAGTAAGAAGAGCCAGTGATATTGCTATGCATGCCGGCGCTGACTTTATTAAAACATCAACCGGAAAAATTCAACCCGCAGCAACAATGCCGGTTACATTAGTGATGTTGGAAGCAATAAGAGATTTTTACTATAAAACAGGAAAGATGATTGGAATGAAACCAGCGGGTGGTATTTCCAAATCAAAACTGGCTTTACATTATTTAGTAATGGTGAAAGAGACATTAGGAGAAGCCTGGCTAAACAATGAATGGTTCAGGTTTGGTGCAAGCAGTTTAGCAAATGATGTGTTGATGCAAATAGTAAAAGAGAAAACGGGTGTGTACCAGGCGGCGAATTATTTCACCGTTGATTAAATCAACACGGTTTGAAGACGACAATAATCGTTAGCTGTAACTTTTAAAACTCGGATTATATGAACGAGATAATTTTATTTTCAATTGTATTAATAATTCTTGTTTTTGGAAATCTTTTTGCGCAACGAATAAAACAACCAATTTTATTTTACATAAAACTGATCGCATTTTTTGGTTTAATGTTACTTGTCTGGGTTATAGAATCTGACGGAAAAATTGCACCAAAATTAATTATTACATCTGTTGTTCTCTATGGCATTTATCAAGCCTATATAACACTAAGAAAAAAGAACAGATTGACTAAAGTACATGAGGACAACAAGACCGTGACTAATAATACAATCAGGCAATAAAAAAATAACGATGCCAACAAAAAAGAAGACAACGAAAAACAATACGATCAAACTAAAATTTGATACAAGTTGGTCATATGCTCCTGCACCTGAAAGTAAAAGCGCCGCTACTATTAATAAGCAATACGATCTTTTTATAAATGGTGAATGGCAAAAGCCTTCTGATGGAAAATATTTTGAAACGATCAATCCTGCAAATGAAGAAAAGCTGAGTGAAATAGCAGAGGCAAATACTGGTGATGTAGATAAAGCTGTGAAGGCAGCCCGCAATGCTTATGAAAAGGTTTGGAAAAAAATGCCAGCGAAAGAAAGAGCTAAATATATTTTTCGCATTGCAAGGATGATACAAGAGAAAGCAAGGGAATTGGCGATCATTGAATCATTAGATGGTGGCAAGCCTATTCGTGAAAGCCGTGATTTTGATGTGCCGACAGCAGCGAATCATTTCTTTTATTATGCAGGCTGGGCAGATAAATTGGAATATGCTTTCCCAAACAGAAACACCGAGCCACTTGGTGTAGCCGGTCAGATCATTCCCTGGAATTTTCCTTTATTGATGGCTGCATGGAAAATTGCGCCGGCAATCGCAACGGGCAATACAGTTGTTTTAAAACCTGCGGAAACAACACCGCTTACTGCGCTAAAGTTAGCAGAGATAATACAAGAATCAGGGTTGCCTGATGGTGTTGTAAATATTATAACTGGTGCAGGTGCTACCGGCGCTGCTATCGTTAATCATCCTGATATTAATAAGATCGCTTTTACAGGTTCAACAGATGTTGGAAAAATTATTCAACGGGCTATTGCAGGTACTAATAAAAAAGCAACATTGGAATTAGGCGGAAAGGCTGCCAATATAATTTTTGAAGATGCGCCCATCGACCAGGCTGTTGAAGGTGTGATCAACGGAATTTATTTCAACCAGGGACATGTGTGTTGTGCTGGTTCAAGGCTATATGTACAGGAGTCAGTAGCCAAGCAAGTAATTCGAAAATTAAAAGACAGGATAGAATCATTGATCGTTGGCGATCCTATGGATAAGAATACAGATATTGGGGCAATTAATTCAAAACAACAATTGGAAACGATTCATAAATATTTAAGTATTGGTAAAAAAGAAGGCGCTGAAATGTATGAAAGTAGCTGTGCCCTACCAGGCAAAGGCTTTTGGTGCAGGCCAACTTTGTTTACCAATGTGGCGCAAAGCAATCGCATAGCACAGGAAGAAATCTTCGGACCAGTATTGGCAATACTAACTTTCAGAACAGATGATGAAGTAATAGAAAAAGCCAACAACTCACCTTATGGTTTGAGTGCAGGTGTATGGACAGATAAAGGTTCCAAGATCTTTAATATGACAAAACGAATGAGAGCCGGTGTTGTTTGGGCAAATACATTTAATAAGTTCGATCCTTCATCACCTTTCGGTGGATATAAAGAAAGTGGATTTGGAAGAGAAGGTGGATTGCATGGGTTGTCAGCTTATGTGAATCTTGTTAATTAATTGTTCTCGCAGATTGCACCGATTCACACAGAAAAATCAGTGGAAATCCGTGAAATCTGTGAGCTAAAAAAAGATTATGGGAAAAACATTAATAAAAAAATCCTCTTTAAGCATTAGTGAAAATGGTTTAGAAAAATCAATTTCTAAAAAGAGACTTGAAGTTTTAAAGACTTACAAAATTTATATCGGTGGACAGTTTCCAAGAACTGAATCCGGTCGTTATTATATTCCAACAAATGCTGTTGGAAAAAAATTGGCAAATGTTTGCCTTAGCTCAAGAAAAGATTTTCGTGATGCAGTCGTTGCGGCGAGAGCTGCTTTTGGTGGATGGAGCAGCCGTGCTGCTTTTAATCGTGGCCAGATACTTTATCGCATGGCCGAGATGCTGGAAGGAAGAAAAGCTCAATTCATTGACGAATTAATGCAACAGGATTCAACAAAAGGAAAAGCTGAGAAAGAAGTGAATCTTGCAATTGACCGATTGATCTATTATGCTGGTTGGTGTGATAAGTTTCAGCAATTATTCAGTTCGGTAAATCCGGTTGCTACTTCCCATTTTAATTTCTCTGTACCTGAGCCTACAGGTGTTGTCTCGATCATCGCTCCACAAAACGACTCCCTGTTAGGATTAGTTTCTGTAATAGCTCCCGTTATCTCAGGCGGAAATACATGCGTTGTTTTAGCCTCTGAAACAAAACCATTATGTGCGGTAACCTTTGCCGAAGTATTGAATTCATCTGACCTTCCGGGCGGTGTTGTAAATATTTTAACAGGAAAACCGGGCGAACTCACTTCCTGGTTTGTTGACCACATGGATGTAAATGCAACCATCTATTGTGAAAATGATTCCGCTATTCAGAAAATGATGAGGGAAAAATCAGCTTTGAATCTCAAAAGAATATTTTTTTACAATAAGGTAAACTGGAGTAGCGAACAGGGGCAATCTCCATATTATATAATGGACACACAGGAAATAAAAACTACCTGGCACCCGATCGAGAATATTGCTGGATCAGGAGGGGGTTATTAAGTTCAAAAAGTTTAATAAGTTCCAAAGGTTAAGCCAACCTTTGGAACTTATTAAACTTCTTAAACCAATTAAACTTTTTTGGTAAAGTTTTTGAATAGCAAAGCCATCATGAAAAAAATATTCTTTTTAATCGTTTTATTTTCTTCTGCAAAAACATTCGCACAGGATACCTCATGGAAAAAAGCTGTTGATAGCAATTCTGTGGTGATACATAAAGATTCACGGATTGATATGCTTGTAAAAAAACAAGCAGATATTAATGAATTAACCACCAGGGAAGCAAGACGCATTGGAAAAGGTTATCGGCTGATGATCATCAATACGAATAAGAGGGATGAAGCTATTGCCGCTAAGACAAAAGTCTATACCTATTTCCCGGAATTGAAAGCCTACCTTCTTTACCAATCTCCTTATTTCAAATTAAAAGTGGGAAATTTTAAAGACCGGAAAGATGCAGAAAGCTATCAGAAACGCCTGAACATATATTTCCCCAAAGGCGTTTACATCATGAATGATACTATTGAAGTGAAACCCGAAAAGAATTCGGACGAAGATATTCATCCTTAGATCCCACTCTATCCATCACATAATTGAGATTCTTTACTTTTGCGGGCATGATCGAAAAAATAAAAGCCTTAGCGAGGCAATATTCTCCGGAGTTTATTGAAATACGCCATCATCTTCATTCAAATCCCGAATTAAGTTACCAGGAGTTTAAAACTTCGGCATTTGTACAGGATAAACTGAAAGACTTCGGAATTCCTTTTGAAGTAAAAGCAACCACGGGTGTTGTGGGATTGATAAAAGGTAAAAATCCAGGTAATAGAATTATTGCAATAAGAGCCGACATGGATGCCCTGCCAATAAAAGAAGAAAATAATATTCCTTATAAATCAAAGAATGAAGGTGTGATGCATGCCTGCGGACATGATGTGCATACAAGCTGTTTGCTGGGTGCTGCAAAAATTTTAAATGAATTAAAAGATGAGTGGGAAGGAACAGTGAAATTGATCTTTCAGCCAGGAGAAGAAAAAAACCCCGGTGGCGCTAGCTTTATGATAAAAGATGGCGTGCTTGATAACCCAAAGCCGTCGGCAATTTTTGCGATGCATGTTCATCCCGGCCTTGATGTTGGTAAACTTAGCTTTCGTAGCGGCAAAGTAATGGCAAGCGCCGATGAACTTTATTTTACAATAAAAGGCAATGGAGGTCATGCGGCATCTCCTCAAAGCGCCGTAGATCCAATTTTAATAAGCTCTCACCTGATCGTTGCATTACAGCAATTGATCAGCCGTAACAACAATCCATTTAATCCTTCAGTACTTTCTATTACCGCATTCAATGGAGGTACTACAACAAATGTTATTCCTGATGAAGTAAAACTGATGGGCACATTCAGAGCAATGAATGAAGAATGGCGGTTCAAAGCCCATGAGCTTATTCGCAAACTGTCAACCGAACTTGTGCATTCAATGGGTGGCCAGGTTGATCTTCATATCGATGTTGGCTATCCTTCTGTTTTTAATAATGAAACATTAAATCAAACTGCAAGAAAGAAAGCTGAAGAGTATTTTGGTGCAAACAATATTGAAGAAACAGAATTAAGAATGGGCTCTGAAGATTTTGGATATTATGCACAACAAATACCGGCTTGTTTCTACCGTCTCGGTGTAATGAATAAAGAAAAAGGAGTTACGTCCGGAGTACATACCCCTACATTTAATATTGATGAAAATGCAATTGAAATAGGAATTGGAATGATGACGTGGTTAGGTGTGTCGGCTCAATAGCCGAAAAGAAAATACGGCAACCTTTCTGAAACAAATTCAAATAGAACGATGAGTTATTAAAATTTCTTAACAGCTTTTTTTATTTATACTGTCATCTTTTACGTCTATAGTAAAAACTTCTATGAAAAAGATCATACTTATGATCATTGTATTTGCTTCCTTTCGGTCGTCCGGACAAACTATCCCGGAAAAATTAGATAAATTAAAAAGTAATCCGAAAACTAAGCAAGATGCCGGCAAGGCAGATTCTTTTATCATTAATAATAAGATCATTTTTGCTGATAGCACAAAAGCGATAAAAGAAAAGAAGAGATATAAACGGACATTCAAAAACAAATCAAGTCAGCTATAGGATATAAAAAAATACCCCGCCACATTGAGCGGGGCATTTTTTAGTTTTCCAATTTATAATGCTTTTCGCTTTTCTATCGCCCCTTTAAAGGAAGGTTGGTCTAATGTAATATTGGCAGATGAAACCAGTGGGTCAGGTTTGTATCCAGCGGTTGGCTGCCCTACTGCTATTGATTTAAATGCTCCTGTATTGATATATCCAAGAACACTGGATAAAGAAGATTCATTAATATCGCCCCAATCTTTATCAAGCCCGTCAGCTACTTGTTTTGCTACAGCAAGACCATTGAAATAATTCCCTTCTCCATTTTTATTGGTACTTCTGAAAGAAACGGGAAATATATACCAATCACCAACTGGTATTGGAAAAAATCCTACCGGTTTTCCATAAGTATTCGAAGGACCGATCAGTTTCACATCCATATAAGGTTTAAGATTATTAATTAGCAATTCACTTGCGGACGCAGTACTGTTGCTGACAATAAAAAAAATACGGCTGAGATTTAATGAACCTATTTTAGTAAAAGGAGTTGTTTCGTTATACTCTGTGTATTTGTCATTGAACTGTTGGTTCATCATTACCTGGTTATTGGCAGAAGAATTTACCAGCCAGTTTGCCAATTTTTCCTGTACACTTACATAACCACCACCGTTATAGCGAAGATCGATAACAACATCGCCCACATTTTGACGGGCAAATCGATCAAATACTCTTTGGAATTCATTATAAACTTCTAAAGTATCTCCAAGAAATGAATTGAATACCATGTATCCCACTTTCTCAGAACCTACTGTATAAACTGAATCGAGATAAACAGGATGTTCCTGGTAAGTAGCAGCAGATAAATTAATATTTACTGAATTGCCATCAGGCTTTTTAAAAGTAAAACTTCCTGAAGTACTTTCATAAACAGCGCTTACTATAAAGTTTGCATTGGAAGTGGTAAGATTTGTATTGCCATTAATAGAAGTAATTTGCCAGCCCCTGTGGATGCCGGCAATACCAGCAGGCGAATTTCTTTCAACTGATTTTACCCGCAAATCTCCTTCGGTCTTAAAGAAAATATTCAGACCAAAATCCTGGCTCACACCGGAACTCAGATTATCCCAATCTTGCTGTTTATAAGCAAAACTCCATTTATCAACAGGCTGGCTGAAACCGGTTTCCTTGCTGTATGCCCGGATGGCCGTCATGATCTTATCTGGATCAGCATAGTTCTGTGCATTAAATGAAGCCGGTATTTGATTATACCATAAATAAATATCCTTTGAGTACAGAAGTACGGAATCCTTAAGTTTGTTTTCCGTCGATGTTGAAGGATTTTGTGGCTGATAAGTACTTTGAGTGTCTTCTTTTTTACAAGAAGCAAAAAAAGCTAATACGAAAACTATCACTGGAATCAGTTTCTTCACGATTAATAAATTTTTAAATGAAAAAGTGTGTGTATGAATTTCAAAACGGAGTTTAATTCAGCAATATTTTATCCAAGAATTATTTGAGAAGGTCTTTTAACAAACTCTTTTCAACTGAGCGACGGATTATAATTTTGTACATTGCGAACTATTCATTTTACACACTTATTACTAAAATATCATGCAGCAGATCAAAAATTATGAAAGTGATAATTCAAGATTAATCATTTTCACAAAAAATTACATTGTAACCAAAACTACTTTTTATACCCCATCTTAATTATGAATTTAAAGCTCACTTTTATATGCCTTCTTTTCTTTTCTTCTCTCAATGCTCAACAATATGCTGTTCAAGAGTTAGCTGAAGAAGAAATAAAAATGGGAACTTCGCTTAGCCTTATTCCTACAACGTCGGGATATTATTCGGTTATGGAGCATGGCCCAGCAAAATTTGGGTATGGTGTGCAACTTTTCGATTTTACTTACACTACCAGAATTACAAGCTACAATTCTCAAATGAAAGTAATAAAGTCCGTTGAGCTCTTTGATGGAAAGGAAAAACTCGGACCCTTTACTTCTCGGTTTTTTAAATTGGGTAGCAAAGAAATTTTTGTCTACTTCCAGAAGCAGGAGGGTAAAAATGTTTTTGATTTGAATACGGCAGAAATCAATCCGACAACATTAGAACTAATGAATATTAAAAAAATCTTTGAGATTGACCCAAAGAATGTCGGTTTCTTTAAGCTTGATCAGATCGAGGATTACAGATTTTTTATTGAAACATCGGTCGATAAACAACGCATTCTTTTTTTCTGGGCATCTCAACATAACAACAAATACATTTATTCAATAGTGGATAACGATCGTAATATTTTAAAATCAAAAGAAACAGCGATTGAGGCTGCTCAAAATATTGCAATTTCAAATGTATTGATCGACAATAACAATGCTATATATATAAATTATCGTTATTTTAAAGACAAAAAAATGATATGGAATGTTTTGAAAGAAGATTTTAGTAATACCTCGAAAAATACTATCATCGAAATGGACAATGCAACTTTGCTACAAACGAATATTTTACAAAGCACTGATGAAAAAACAATAAAGATTTGTGGCTCCTATACAATTAATGAATCGGCTATTAACGGTATATGTATGCAAACCCTCGACCAAAATTCAATGACTGTTAGCAAAAAAATAAATAATGAAATACCAGATGACCTGATGAACAGATATATTGGTAATCTCTATAGTTCAAAAAAAGAAAACAAGAAGGGGCTTGACCTTCATACTTATTTTGTACCATTAGTGCTTGATAATAATACGGTTTGTATGCTCGGAGAAGTAACTCTTTTTGCTGCAGCAGATCGTCGTTATTGGAAATGGGATATATTGGTTGCGCTTATAAAAAATAATAACATTTCTTTTATTAACTTTCCAAAAACCGAAGAAGAAATAGGAGGATGGAATGGTGCTAAATTCTATGCCTTTACAATCAAAGATAAAGTAGTATTCTTTTATAATTCTAAAAAGAAAGAGTTAGCCGACAGGTTATCTGAATCTTTGATTTCAGAAAAAAAGAAATCATATTTTGTGACTTCTTCGCTATCAAAGGATGGAGTCCAGTTCTCATCGCTTATATCAGGTGACATTGGTATTTGGGGAATTGAGTCAGCGAATGTAATTCAACAAGCTGATGGTTCCCTGCTAATTCCATTTAGATATGCTAAAGGTTTATACAAGGAAAAGTTTACTTACTACTTATTTAAACCGGTAGGCAAGTAAAGGTTTCTGTACATTGCAAGCTATTTTATGTATTGTAAAACAGCAAGTCAATAAAACTGTACTATGCAAAATGAACTGCGAAAACAACAGGCACTCGAGTATCACTCAAAAGGAAGGCCTGGAAAAATTGAAGTTGTACCAACCAAAGAAGCAAAAACACAAAGAGATCTTTCACTTGCTTATTCGCCCGGTGTAGCGGAACCTTGTAAAGAGATTGCCCTAAATGTTGAAGACGTTTATAAATACACTGCCAAAGGAAATCTGGTGGCAGTTATTTCTAATGGCACAGCAGTATTAGGCCTTGGTGATATTGGCCCTGAAGCCGGCAAACCCGTAATGGAAGGAAAAGGGGTTTTATTTAAAATTTTTGCTGACATTGATGTTTTTGATATTGAAATCAATGAAAAAGATCCTGTAAAATTTGTTCAGATAGTAAAAGCATTGGAGCCCACATTTGGCGGCATCAACCTCGAAGACATAAAATCTCCCGAATGTTTTTACATAGAAAGAGAATTAAAAGCTCAATTGAATATCCCGGTCATGCATGATGATCAGCATGGCACTGCTATCATTAGTGCAGCAGCTTTGTTAAATGCGCTGGAAATTCAAAAGAAAAAAATTGAGAAGGTGCGATTTGTAGTAAATGGTGCAGGGGCAGCGGCAATGGCCTGTATTCAATTATATGAATCACTTGGGGCAAAACACGAAAATTTTTTAGTGTTTGATCGCAAAGGAGTCTTACACAAAGGAAGAACTGAACTCGAAGATTTTAAATTGAAATATGCCAATGCAAAATATGACATGACTCTTGA
>Ga0105249_10002747_pt1 | contig 15233 bp, 42 predicted proteins | sample KBSS44metaG_FD_81522 | JGI IMG/M metagenome (GOLD analysis project Ga0105249, IMG submission 81522) | Switchgrass rhizosphere microbial communities from Kellogg Biological Station, Michigan, USA - KBS S4-4 metaG | ecosystem: Host-associated > Plants > Roots > Rhizosphere > Soil | place...
ATCCAGGTTTCCGGGACCGGAAAAGGCTCGAGAACATGCAGGCGATGCGACCAGCCATCGAAGAAGGCGCCTTCGACAATGTCCCAATCGCCCTCGAGCCATGCCCGAACAAGTTCAAGCGAACCGACCATCTGAAGATTGGCGCGGTAGTCGTCGCCGAGGTATTTATTGTCCGCCAGTTTGGCCGGTATAAAAACCCTTTCACGGGTGATTTCCTTGTCGTTCCACGGGTCCTTGAAGGTCTCGGTGATCAGTTCCCAGCCGCCGGGGGCGGGATCGATGTAGCGGGCCTTTACGTGTGCGTGCCCAGGACCGCCCGGATTGCCCGTCGCCCTAAACGTGCAAGGGACATTATTAGCACTACGCAGGGTTGCCATAAGTTTGTCGATAGGTGCTCTAAGAGGAAAGGTACCAATCTCCTCGACATAGAGTTTGGTATAGGAATGCCCCATGTAGCCGTCCGCATCCGAGTCCCGTTCGAGGTATGCAAATCTAAGCCGGGCTCCATTGGGGAACCTCCAAACCTTCATTTGCTCATTGAAGCGGGCCTCGAGCGGCGTAAACAGTGCCCTGGACCGCTCAATGGTTTCCTGCAACTCTGTGAGCTGCCTCCTGACCATCAGGCCGTTGGCGTGTTCCTTGTATTGCGCCTGATGCTCGATCCAGTCGCCGAGCATGGCGTCGGTTTTGCCGCCGCCGCGCGCCCCGCCATAGAACACCTCGAAGACGGGGCACTTGATGAGGCGGGTCTGCGGTCCCGGCTGAGGGCTCCAGATGACGGAGATGTTCTCAGGTGGCGGGACCGCAACCGCTTTGCGTGGACGACCCATTACTTCTTGGCGGGGGCCGCACTGATGGTCGAGGGCTTGACCGCTGCCTTTTCAAAGTCGCTCTTGGCTGTATTGGTGGGGCCAACTGCCGGTTGGGCCTCCGGGAACTTGCCACCGCGCCCGGCAGCCGGCTTGTGCTCATAGATCCGGTCGGGGTGCTTCTTCAGTTCGTCCAGTTGGCTCTGGACTGAGGTCACTTGCGCCTTGGCGGCCTCAAGCTGGTCTTCCAGTTCCTTGATGGTAACTTTACCGGGGGACGGAGGTATAGCCATTCTAAAGTCTCCTATGCGGCGGGGGCGGGGGGTAAACCAGGAAGATTGAGGCTGGAGGTCGCCGGCGGCACCACAGGTGGCACGATCTTCTCCATGTAGCTGGTGGCGGTCGAGGTGACGATCTTCTCCACCCATGCCGCTGCCTTGGTCCTTACCGCGCTCTTGCCGCCACCAAGCATAATGATCCATGGGCTGGTCGAACCCAGAACCATTTCGATGGCGTTGGCGACCGCGACATTTTTCACATCGATGTTGATCTCGCCATTGGGGCCAAGCTGGTTTTTGAGGACTTCCTTGGCGTTCATCAGCGCCGCAGATGCTGCATCGGCGACGATCTGGTCGAGGTGCCAGGCAGAAACCAGTGGCGCTAGGGTCGGCGGCAGCATGAACACCACCACCGCGATTGCCGCCTTGATGCCGATGGTCAGGAGTTCGCTGACGGTGTCAAGGACGGGTGCGACCTGGACAGTGGCAACCGTGTCACCGCTCGACAGGGCCGCAATGAGGGTGATCATCGCCGGTGCTGCCCTGGCGGACCGCCACCCTGATGCATATCCTCGCGGCGCTGCATGCCGCCTCCAAAGCCCCTATGGCCGCCGTCCCAGCCGCCACGATGACCCCAGCCGCCACCGTAGCCATAGCCCGGCCTATATATGCCACCGGCGATGCCAGCACCGAGGCCGCCGAAGAAGGCGCCAAGCGGATCGAATACGGGCGGCGGCGGCGCACAGGGCACCGCCATTTGTACAGGGCAACCATAGGCATCGTTCACCCACTGGCTGCATTGGGCATAGGCGCCGGCCACGTTGAAGGCGATGCCGAGGGCAAGTCCCAGGCTAAGCGATAGGAATTTCCTCATACTCTTGTTCCTTTTGGCGCTCCTGATAGGCGCGCATGGCGCGGGCGGCCCATTTGTCACGGCTGGCATAGTTGGGGATGCCCGCCCGCTCAAAATTTCTCTCGAATGCCCTGGCCGCGGCGGCGATCGTCTGGGCCTTCAGCATCGCTGCGACGGTGCTTGAATGGTCGGTTTCGAGTTCATGGACGAGATAGCTCATATTGGCCTCGTCGGTATGCCAATCGAGTTTCATCCGGTCGCACCAGGCGAGAAAGCTGCGGCGGCGTGGACCTGTCCACTGGCACCAGCCATACCCGCCGCGTCCTTCCTTCTGACCGATTTCGCGCAGATGGAGGAAACCAGAGCACTCATGCCCGATGTTTCCTAAGACCCCAGCCGCCTGCACGGCAGAAAACTCGAACTTCTCCATAAGCTCGGCCATGACGATGGGCGCGCGTTCATCAAACCGCGTCTTCACAAGCCGACTGCCGACTTGGCCGACACCAGTGCAATGATCACCGCGATAATCGCGGCAATACCGGCAACCGCACCGATCACGCCGGCCACCGATCCCCAGCTGTCGGAGGACCCTTTCTTCTGGCTCTCGATCATGGTGATGCGCTGCTTGAGGTCGTCAATTTTATCGTCTGAGGCCTTGGACCCCGCCCGAACAAGGTCCAGGAGTTGATCTATCTGCTTGGTGAAGCCCGTTTCGCTTTTTGTGATTTTCGCTTCGTTGCTTCTGTTTTGCTCGACGGCAGCTTCTTTTTGGGCTGATAAAGCGGCATCAATAGCCTTCGTACTCGCCGCAGTAGCCAGTTCAGTTCGGGTATCTCGCTCGGCGAATTGGAGGACAATCGAGTTGAATTTTTCATCATTGACCTTGAAGCGCTGGTCGTGGAGTTCCTGCAGGCGCTGCACTTGCTCGGTGACCATGCTCGGTAGTTCGCCGGCGCGGGTCTCGAGCAGCACGATTGCCTTGTCGCGATCGTTAAAGCGGGCTTCCAGCAGTTCCTTCAGGGCCTCGACCTGAGTGAACATCAGCTCTTTGAGATTGGCGACCGCCTTCTCGGATGCCTGGGTGGTCAACACGGTCGGATCGGGAACCGGCGTCGACCCCATTACTGACACGGGCAGGGCCGGATTGGGGGTCGCCGTCGGCCCGCCGATGCTCTCGCCTGGAAGTTTTACCGCCATGCCCTCGTTCCCTGTTACACCTTACTTTTTAGGCACTGCGGTAATTTTGGTCGGAGTGACGATCGATGTGGTCTGGTAGGCGGTGTCGGCCGAGGCCAGCACCCTTTCCAGATAGGCGTGCGCCTTGGCTGTCGGGTCGCCCATCCATTCTTTCAGCGGCGGGTCGGAATTGTTGGCGACGTACTGCAGGATCTTCGGCGTATATTTGGCGTGCATATCGACCAGCACCGTCCCGTCAGGGGTGATGTCGCCAACCTCCTTGGCAGCGGCTATGGTCGAATAGACAGCATTGTCGAAGAGCTTGCTGACCCTGATATTGTCGAAGAACGGTCTGAGATAGGTCGGGATGTATTTGGTCAGGAACCAGGTCCAGATGGCGCCGAACACCACCACGGCGACCTGCCAGCCAACGTCGAGCACGAGTTTCTGCAGCTCAGCGTTCATCATATGCCGGGCTTCATCTTCATTTTCATCTTCAAGCCCTGATACAGTCGTCCTGGCACATTCATCACCGTCCTGAGGCAGCCCTTGTCGGAATAGAGCAGCACCGCCAGCGGCAAGATGTCAGATGATGCCAGCACATAGATGCGGTCGATCTGCATCGCCTCGACCTTCTTCATCTCGGGCGGCATTTCATCGAATGCCTTCTTGATCTCCCTGGCGTCGGCGTCTTTCAGCGTATCCACCAGCTTGTAGTTGTCGGTGGTGGTAACGAGTTCGAGATATTTGCCGGTCTCGACCAAGCAGCCACCCTGAATGGCCGCCAGCATCAGCAGCGCTATGAACTGTTCCATTACATACCCCCTGGAGGGATCATCAGGCAGCGCACCGGACCATCGTAGACACGGCAGATATGCCATTCGCCATTGGGGCTGTCGGCGACGTGGCCCTCGTCTACCGCTTCGCCAGTGGCAATGACGACATAACCGCCGCTGGGTACGATTTTAATCTCGGATTCATGGACTATCCGGTGGCAGTCCTGGCCGTCGCAGCACAGGACACCATTCTTGTTTCGAATGCCGCTATAATTTTCGTGGCTGGAAGCTTGGCTAATCAGCAGAAACAGCAGGACGGCCATGAAGCAGATGGCGAGGAAGATGGTCACCACCCAGTTGTTGCGCATCAGTCGTCGTCCACGTGGCGCGTGCGGATGGATATCATGATGTCGGCCATCAGATCCACCAGACCACCGTCATAGGGTTCGCCGTCATGCTCCGCCTTTATGCGCTCGTATTCAGCGGTGGCGAGTTCCACTGCGTCGGGTGGATAGACATCCTTATGCTCGCGCAGGCGAATGATGGTCCTGACGATCGCCGGGATATTGGGTTTAAGCATACGCCACCCACAGTAGACCCCAAGCCGCTAGCAGCGCCAGGAAGACTTCGATCTTCATCTAGAGATCGCCGTAAAGAAAATGCCGACCGTCACACCAGCGACGATCGACATCATTATGAGTGTTGCCACTAGACCGGGGGCGGTTCGCCGGGAGGGGCCGACGGGATGCCGGCAGTGCCAGCAGCCGCAGCGGCGACGAGGCGGGCCGAGTTGAGGTCGAGGTCATCGGCGAACTTGACCAGACCCTGCGGATCGCCGGCATTGCTGCGGATGAAGGCAGCAATATCGACAAACGCCTTCTCGACTGCGGCGGTGGCATCGGTATTGGAGGCCATCGAGGCAACCATTCTTTCGACGGAAGTGGCCATGTATCTAATCTCCTTCAAGATGAGCCTCTGTGACTGGAGAATATCGGCCAGCAGCGAGGCGATGCTGTTCGAATAGAAGGAATAGCCCATTACTTAGACCCTTCGAGGACTTTGCGGGCTTGCTGAAGAGCCTCGAACTCGCCGCCGACAGTATCGATCAAGACCGCCAGCGCCATCTCCAGCTCCTTTATGCGGGCCTTATAGTCGGCAATTCTCTGGTCCGTGTCTCGATACATTAGGGCACCGGCGGTAGTGACGGGGTCAATAGAGATGCTGGCGGGTCGTCATCGACATGGACAACGATGCGGCCCATTGCCGGCTTTCCCTGTTTCAGCTTCATTGCCTCGAACAGGCCGAAGTGCAGCATGATGTCGAGGCGCGGGCCAGTGATATGCACGCCGATATGATCGACTGCCACACTGACCTGCGCATCAATCTTCATTTGGAGCCGAACATCTTCCAGCCGGTATAGGCGCCGATGGTGGCACCGACTACCGGAACGAACATGCCGACAACGGCGCCAAGACCGATAATCGGCAGGATGACCGGCGCAGCCGCAGCAATCGCTACAGCACCGACCACGGCACCAGCGCCAACCGCCAAGGCGGTGGTGGCACTTGAGCCAGGAGCTTCAGCTGGCCCTTGCTGATACTGGGGAGGGCCATAATCGCGGGGAGGTTCGGGAGGAAGGTTGGTCATATTGTTACCTGTTGGTTGAAAGGGTTCCTTCACTTCTCTGCTCCATCCTCACCTCCCTGACGCAATACATGGGGGTAGTTGTGTTGAAGCCATTGTTTGATGCGCTTGCGACGTTCTTCGACCGGCTCTGAGCTCAAGCCCCGGTCCTTGCGGCTGAAGTCGAGGCGCCAACGGCCCTCGCACCGGGTCTCGTTCGACTTCTTGCGGGGCTTACGGGCCTTGACCTCGATCTCGCTCATTCGACTCCTTGGGCGTGTCACCGACATCGCGCCATTCGGTGCGCTGGCTAACCGGGCGGTTCTCGATGATCTTATGAAAGGTCCAGCGCTGTTGCAGGCGACCGTTTACAAACCTCAGCCACATCGAGGGCTCAGCGATCTCACCAACCTGCAGATCAACGATGTTGGTCATTTGACCCTTCTTGGCACCCGCAGCACCTGGCCGGGATAGATCCTATAGGGGCTTTTGAGATTGTTGAGACCGGCGATATCTGGCCAGCGTCGGGAGTCGTGGAGCCGCTTCTGGGCTATGCCGGACAGAGTGTCGCCTGGTACAACGACATGGACCTCGTCTTGGTTCCCGAACAATCGATCTACCATGCATTTAAAGGCGGTGAACACGCTCACGGGTTCTCCAGCGCCGTCAACCGCGCCTCGATCGCCGCCAGCCGGGCAATGATCTGATCCAGCAGCAGCGACGTTTCAGTTACTATGCCCATCTCAGCTTCCCTTCTTGGCAGCCCGCTTTTTGCGCATCAGCTCCCGCATGTAGGCCTTGCGGTCGGTCTTGCTAACATCCTTGCTAACATTGTTAACAGGATCACTGCTAACAGGCGCCTTCGTGCTAACAGCTGCTAACGCCGCCGGCACATCCTCTACTGTCTTGATCAGCACGGGCTCAGGCTTGGAATAGTAGGTTTCCCGCGGTCTCTGGCTACAAAACGTCTCGTGGGCTGGATGCAGCTTCTTCAATCGACCACCGCAGTAAGGGCAGTTTTCAGCCATTTGTCACCAGTTTGTCAGTAGGTGTCAGTAGAGATGTCGCACTAAACCCCCGGTCTCTAGACACCTTTCGCAACATTATTGCCTACTACGCGCGCGGTATCCCTCAGAGAAATGTCAGAACAGCGCTCTCCAAGAGAGTTTCCCTCAGATTTCGCAGATTTCTGTACATTTCCGGGTGTGTGTTTGCGGCCCCGCTTGGCACCTTAGGTACCGGTACCAATCGTTCCAACAACCCCGGCGGGTGGGTGGATGGGACCCAAAACTAATGCCTCGAGCTCCATGCGGATGTGGTAGCCCAATACCTCAGCATCTCGTACCAATCAGTTCAATGCCTTGGTAGACACAGGCTTAGGCTTATCGGGTATATCACTAGGTTTCTTGGGGTTGCCTTGTAGCCAGGCTTCTGTGGTCTTGTCCTTCACTGGCATCTCGGCAACATATCTCACGTTTTCAGTGAGTTCGCCCTTGTGTTCCATGGCGCTGAGGTCGGGCAGCACCTTCTTGAGCAGGATTTCGATGCTCCTGATGCGCGTGGCTGACAGCTTGAGTTTGCCAGCGGCATTCTCATGTAGAAGGTTGAGCAGGGTTGCAACCTGGATACGCTCTCGCCATTGGGCGGTGAGCTTGGGGCTAGCGGTGCGAGCTGCCATCGCGCTTCATTACCGCCAGCCAATCAATCTCAGCTGTGGCCAACACCTGCTCTGGCGTGATGTCCAGGGGCTCTGGAGGTTGAACCTTGGCGCGGCGACGATAGCCGCGGGAATTTGCCCGGTCCTTTAGCCAGCGCAGGGCGAGAATTTGGCGACGACGCCATTTCCGCTCGTGCTTTTCCTCAAGAGACATTTCCTTAGTCATAGTCGGGTTCCTGCCATAGCGGGTTTTCGTCGCCTGGATCGCGCTGTACCTTGTGGCGATTGAGCATGCTGTTGCGATGTTCCTCCGAGTTTAAGTGCTCGAGCCACTCCGCCGCATCCCATATGGATATCTTGCAGTACAAGCAGCGATAGGTCTCGAAGGTCACTTGCAACCCTTCTTGCTCTTGCGTTTCTTGACCATGACGATTTCCTTCCATTGGTTATAAATAGCAAGATTATTGCGCAGATTTCTGTTGCCTATCCTCTATCCAATGGATATAGTAATGACGTTGGAGATGAGGAGAGACGAGATGCGGTACGGAACATCACACTTCGCCCAGTTCAGCCACGCGGTTCGCTATTACAAAGGTTATGGCCTTGATGCCAAGGCCGTGCAGCGCAAGCTTGACGAGGGCGAAATCCATATCGGCGCTCCCGAGCACAAACCGACCGAACGCCTCTATTGGGACAAGAAGGAACTCCGCTATTTCATCGACGACATGAAGCCTTGATTGCCTAACAGATGGCCGTGGAGGGCGGCCATTCATTAGTCAATCGCCTGACCATAGCAGAAGGGGAACGGAAATGACACCGACAACCAAACAATACCGCGAAGGCTTCTCCGCTCATGGCGAGGGCCAATCAATTGAAGCCAATCCCTATCCTTATGGACCTCTTATGGTTCAATGGAATGACGGCTGGTTTGCCGCCCATGAGAATGCAGGTAACGCTCGCTGGCATGGCCTGACCATCGATCAGCAAATGCAAGACTGGGTCCGCAAAGGTCGTACCACCGACTAATCACCTAACCAATGGGAGACGGGTTCTCCCATTCATTAGATGATTGTAACCAGAAGGGGAAATGAAAATGACACAGGTAATTCACTTACAGGGTATCGGCAAGTTCCAAGCCAAGCCCGCCAATGAGATCAAGACCGGCGATGTACTGGTCTGGAATTACGGCTCAACCTCGACCGTGCTCAGCGTCGAGATAAAGGGTAAATCAGTCTACACCACTCAGCAGTCAGACCGATCAGGCACATTTGAGCGTCGGTTTCTCGGAACGCGGTTGGTCGCATATGAAAACCGCTGACATCACAGACCGACTAAAGGACATGGCTCAATGGCTATGGACAACACCACAGGAGCTCGAGCGAAACCTAATCGCCAAAGCGGCTGCGGAAGAGATCGAAAGGCTTCAACGTTCTTTGCCCCCACAATGCGATTGGTGCGACAAGCCAGCCACCAGAGGAACCGTCATCTGGTTTCTCTGTGACGATTGCGCCACCGAATACCGTGAAGGCATTAAGGCGAACGCGAGATCACCCGCTGATCTCACAGCCACTCGGGAAAAGGAGAAAGAGATGATAAGCGCTGATAGTCTGGTTTTATGCCGTAGTGATCGAGGGGATGGAGGCTGGAGCCTTCATGCGCCAGGATCAACAGACGAGGACATAGCCAATGGCGATGCGCCATACCTCGTATCAGGAACCGCAGAATGGGACGAAGCCTCGAATACGTGGAACCGCCCAAACTATGCCGATTTCATTGCAGCAATCGCTAAACTCGCATGACCCCAGACCAGTTAACAGCCACTCGGGAAAAGCTCGGCTATAGCAAGGCCGAGCTTGCCTCGATATTTCGCGTCAAATACCTGACAGTGCATCGCTGGGAACTTGAGGAACGCCGCATTCCAGGTTGGGTTGAGGCTTTCCTAGAATTGCTTCAAGCCTCTCCTTCCTTGAGCCATCCAGCCTCGACCAGCCCCCGCCAGAAGCCCTCGGAGTAGATCGATGGCACTGCAAGCTTGTATAAAACCCCAGGTTTGCTCAGCGTCACAGTTCGGCTGGTCAATGCCCCGATCGCATCATACTCCACAGCATCCATGCACTCGTCGCATGGCACAAAGCATTTGTGGCCGGTGCGCTGGCATAGCGATTGGCAGCCTGGGCAGTCGCAGGGCATGATTGCCTCTAAAGGGGCCCCCAAGGGCCGAGGGGAGGATTGACCCCTGGGGGCTGGCAATGGGAGCGAGATGCCGTGGGGAGAGATCCCATTGCCGCGGGTACAAGTTCGCACGTCTTGAGGAACGTATTGAATCTAGGTGCGCCGCTGACCTCTGTCAACCGGTGGTGTATCGCGGCTTTGATAGCCCCAAAGCATGGCCAAACTGGTCAAGCTCGCCCTGAAGCGTCGAGATTCAATGCGGCGCCTCGAGCCATTGTGCTTGGCGGCATCGTCATGCAGCGGATGGCCAAGCCCTATTATTTGGTACAACATCACATAGTCGAGACGGCCGATCTCCTCGCTTACCCTTCTGAGCTCGCGCCATGCATTGGCCTGGCGATCAGTCCAGCCCCAAACCCTTCTGCCACCATCGACAGGTTCTCGTGTCGGATCACAACTTAAACTAGATTGGCTCTGGGAAGCCTCCAGAAGGCCAAGGAAGCGATTGCCCGATCGGCGCTGTGCATCGTCCAAGAAGCGTCGCCCATCGCGTCCACGACGCGCGTAGAGCATTTCAACGATATCGTGGCGGACATTGTAGGCAACTGTCGCCTCTGCCCCTGGCTCATAGGGGTCAGGCACAACCTTGAATGATTGCTCGAATCTGCCGTCATATCCTGGAGATTGCTTTTGGGGCTTTGGCATGGCTATTTCCCCTGCGGTTTGACCATGGATGGGTGCACCTCATCGGCAAACCGCCCCGTCCCGTCCAAAATCATAGCTCTGTGCGGGGCCGCAGCGAAGCCGCGTCCTTTGGCTGGGTTAGGATCCATCCCCATCCTGAAGGGCCATAGAGCGCACCCCTGGAGAGCACATTCTCGGACCTCGTTGATCTGGTAGCAACTGCAATCAAGGCACTTATGCCGTATTGCACGCAGAACTTGTGCTTTGGTGGTCATCGATCGCTGTCCACCGACTGGTCAAAGTTCCATGGCCATTCGGCAGGGACAGCATACTGGCCACGGCTCTCCAGCCACCGTTTCATCTCACTGACCCTTTGTGACATGCCTTTGGTGTGGAAATACCTTCGCCAGGCGGCTTGCTGCTTGTGCATACCGCTCGTGATCATGAAGCAGGCATCGGCAGCGCGGGCGAATTCTATCGCCTTGCCCGTCGCGTTCTCGAATTTATCGGCACGAATGATGTAGTTTTCAGCGGTGACCCCCGACAAAGCTGTGACTGTGCCCGTTGGCCCCTTGCCCTTGCGGTTGAACGCCATTGAATTTCCCTTCCATGATCTCGATCCACTTGGAAGCACGAATGACGTAGTCTATCCCAACCACCCACTCCCTCTCGTTGTGTCCCGCCCCGAACTCGCTCCCATGTTTTGAGTTGGCAAAATCATTGAGGTAATCAAAAGCCCTGTCGAGGCTGCCAGCGTTGGCAATGCAACGCCTGATTTGCGATTGTCTCGTCTTGGTCATTTTCTTGGCAATAGCCCAACCGAGCTCTTGCGCGCATACATTGTAAGCATCAAAAAACTCTCGCTCCATCGCGCAACCACTAATCTCTTTCTTCTCTAAAGAATCTCTAGAAAGAGAAGATACCCCTATAGTCCCCAATGTAGACGCTTTTGTTACGTCACACGTTACGGATAACGCGTTACGTTTTCTGTCCCTATATCGCTTTTGACGGATAGCTGCCATTGACTGGCGAGACAATAATTTTACTACTCTCCCGAGCAATTCCTCATCTTCAATAATCTCGGATAGGTCATTGATTTGTTGGCATGTTAGCATCGCCGCGCCTCATTTCATCTAAGAGTTGCACAATGATGTCCATGATCGCGGGCCGTTCGGCCGCCCTCTTGACGCCGTTGTGGACGGTCGAATGATCCTTGTGGAGAAATCGGCCGACGCGCGGCTCCGAGATTCCCAACTTGCGATTGAGTATCCAGCACAAGCACAATCGGGCGCTGGTCAGTCGTTGAAACTTGCCGCCGCGGGTGGTGCTGTCATGGATCTGTTGAGGCGTGCAGTGGAACCGCTCGCAGGTCACCTTCAGAGCTAGGTCGCGGCGCTGAGTGGTGTCGGGCGCGGTGTACCACGAGTAGCGACGAGGTGGTGGCGGGTCTGGATCGTGCCAGCGCTTTTTGAGGGTAAAGGTCAGCATATGATTTTCCCTCCACGCCACGTTGCGCCAAAAGGTGGAAGACCGTCCTTTGTCCTCAATTTAATAAACGCGATGCGGTAGTGGTGGGCGCAATAGGGTTTCTTAGGGATGGGCGTGGCGCCGCAGACCAGTCTCGGCATGGTGTCGGTCCACCACAGCGGCCACTTGCAGTGCCTGTGGTCTGCCTCGAGGAAGGGTATGGGGTTGGGGGTTGCGGCCTGCGGCTTGAGCTTGGTGGGGGGCTTTTGGTCCTTGGGCTTGGATACCCGAGGCAGATAGTTGACGGGAGGCTTGGTGATGCGCTCGTGCTTCAGGCCTAGCCGACTGGCCTTGCCCATCACCGAGTTGCGTGTGAGGCCCATCCTCTGGGCGATATCGCCTGATGACTTGCCGGCCTTCCACAGACGGACCATGGTGTCGGTCTGATCCTGGGGCCAGCTCTCGCTCATGCCCTGTTCCATTTCTGGAGCTTGAGCACTTGGCCCATCCCACTCAGAAGACCATCTTCGCTGTCAATCAATAAGCCTCTGGACAATAGCCCGGTAACAGCGGACTCAGGAATTTTCCTGCCTCTCATGTCGAGAAAAACAGGACAACCATTTTGGAACTCTCTGACGATGTGTCCGTCTGACCTGGAGAGATTAGAGATCAGGTCTCGTTGCACCTTCGACAGTCCTTTGAGATCACATAATCCGCTGCTCATGTCGTCCCCTTCTCATAAAATGCCGCACGCTGCCGCTGGAAATATTCGTCAGCTTCAGCCTTCTTGAGGTTTTCGGCGGCCTGGACAAGGCGGGCGAAATCCTCCAGGCGGAGGATAACTAATGCCCCCTTCCGATCATCCCGAACGACCAGCCCGAAGTTATCTCCGAGCCAGCCATAGAGGCTCTTGAAGCCGCTAGCGCGGCGCTTAGCTTCAAAGCGTCGATCTCTTGAGAGCACCGGGCACGTGAAGTCGGCGACATAGCTGCCACCAGCTGCTCCAGACAAAGGCACACGTTCAGCAGCCAGGCCGTATTCTTGGAGGCAGCTGACAACTTCGCGCTCAAATCCATTGCCCTTGATCCTGGGTGATCTGCCGCTCATCAGGGTTCTCGCTCAGAGAATGGGCCCGGCGGGGCCAATTGGGTTCAAACCCCGCCGGGACATAGCCAGGGGCTTGGGGTCGCGCTGGCTATGTTCTGTTCATGCGGCCTCTAGGGCATCGATGAAGGTGGACGGGCGTACCTTGCCCCCTGTGTACTTTTCGACAGCAACCGCAGCGCGCAAAGTCGGGCATTGATTGCCACTTCTCCACCGGCAAACTGCCGTTCGGTCCACGCCGATGGCGTCTGCTACCACTTGATCGGTGAGACGATGCTTGCGCATATATTCCTGTAGGGTCATGGTCGTGATACCGTGCGCCGCCGACACCGGGCTGTCAATCAAAAAAAATGTGAGGCGTTCGTATTTTTCCAGTTGACAGCGTAGTGAGCCAGGCGCACATTACCCTAGCGAACAACGTGGTAGGAACAATGAACAAGCACATCGACAGGAATACCAAGATCGGTCAGGCAATCATCGACACCGCTCGTAATTGGGAAAGTTTCGAGGATTGGTTGCAGGCTCAAGAAGATGCCGACCTTGAGAGGTTTATTGACGAATTAGGCGAGGCAGCTGTCGATGCCATGGAAGAGTTAGGGAAAAACCAATGATCTGGAGCACAGGCGCTTACCCCCCAGGCTGCACACAGCGCTACGTTGACGAGGCATCGCCCGGCTATTGGGACGATGACGAGCAGGAATATTGGGAGAGTGCCGACGAGTACGACCCCGAGCCCGAAGACATGACCGAGGATGATTGGCGCTATTGGCTGGAGGTGGTGGCGAGATGAAACCGCGCGTGAAACGAAACATACGCCCGTCGAGATTGTCTCGACCTCCTGAGCCTGCGCCCTTACCGCCCCCCGAGCCAATGCCAATTATCCTCAAATGGGACAGGGCCAATGGTGTGTGGATGGATCAGATCGGAAATTCATTCAATCTGTGGAGGGTAGCGCGATGAACACGGTGAAATTATCGGGGACATATATTATCCCCGCCAGCGAGACCGACGCGGCCCTGGTTGCGCTGCGGTCAGCCATAGATGGCGTCATGGACCCCAAGCACAGGCAGGCACTGGTCAACGAGGCCATGCTGTCGGACTTCATCAAGGATATCCATCAGGAAGCATTGGCGCTAACCGGCTATCTCTGCGAGATCGAGGAAGAGGCTGACCACCAGATTCTCGTTGATGATCTTGCCGAGAGGATCGGGGGGTTCGCGTGATGGACTGGGACAAGGCCACAACCGAGCTTGAGAAGCCGCTAAACAAACAGGTAGTCAAGACCCGCAAGGGAGGCGGCAACAAGGATCTGTCCTACATCGAGGCTTGGCACGCCATCGCCGAGGCCAATCGGATTTTCGGATTCGGCAGTTGGTCGCGGCACACGGTCGATCTCAAAATGCTTGACGAGCCGCAACGGGTTGCTATCGGCAAGACCGACGATAAAGCCGGTTATCCGGGGTGGGCGGTCGCCTATTTCGCCAAGTCGCGGATCACGGTTGGCGATGTTGTTCGGGAAGGATGCGGCTTCGGCAATGGGCTCGATCGCGATCTCGGCAAGGCCCATGAACTGGCGATCAAAGAGGCTGAGACGGACAGCATGAAGCGGGCGCTGATGACCTTCGGCAACCCCTTCGGTCTGGCGCTGTACGACAAGACACAGGCCATGGTCTCAGATGGAAATGGCGCTGACCAGCCCGACCAGCCTGACCTCGGATCAATCAAGGGAGATGGTCCATCGCGGCACGCTAGCCATACTCCTTACGCGCATCTGCTAAAAGAAATGAAGCGCAACGACAACCCCCCAGACTTAAATCTATGGTGGGTCAAGACCACGCAGGAGCGCGAAAGAACGCTCAATAGCGAGCATCGCTGGTTCCTTTTCACGGAGATGATTAAGCACGGTCTCGACAAAGCTTGCGATCTTGAAGAGCAGAAAGGATTTTGGACCGTCCACAAGCCAGGACTGGAGAAACTAAAGCAGCGCAACGCGTCGGAGTACGGCGGACTCGAAATGTACAAGGAAAAGGTCAAGAAGAGCCAATGAAAACCCTATACATATGCCTCGCCATTGCATCTCTCGTTCTGCCAGCGGCGGACGGATTGAACCACGCCAGAGACTGCAACGTGACGAGGATCTACAAGACGCCGGGGCCGATGGTGGCAGTAAGCAAACAACGGGTGGTGCAATGGGCTATCTAGCGATGTTGTTCTGGCTCTGGGTAGGTTTCTTCGGTGGGATAGCCGTCATGAGTCTCATGGCGATGGCGGGCGACGACCCATGAAGTGGCAGTCCAAACAAGTAAATCTCTGCGAGTGGCACCGAAAATTCGCATGGTTGCCGCATAAGATGACAACAGAGCCCGGCAAGGTGGTTTGGCTGCAAACGGTATGGCGCCGTTATCCGCCGTGGCGGACACTCTTTCCAGCACCGCTTGGCATCTTCCCCTGGGAGTGGTCCACATACCACCCCGCCGACCAGGCGGAAGCCAATGCCGAACGAGAAAGATTGCGCCAGAAACTTATCCGTGAAGGCTACTTTGGCGGTCCCAAAACTATCAAGGTTGTTTTCGATGACTAATCAAGAAATCGTCACCGAGGAAAGCGTGCAAAAGGCGCTCGACTACCTCAGGG
>Ga0105249_10002748_pt1 | contig 15231 bp, 13 predicted proteins | sample KBSS44metaG_FD_81522 | JGI IMG/M metagenome (GOLD analysis project Ga0105249, IMG submission 81522) | Switchgrass rhizosphere microbial communities from Kellogg Biological Station, Michigan, USA - KBS S4-4 metaG | ecosystem: Host-associated > Plants > Roots > Rhizosphere > Soil | place...
CCAAGAACAGCAAAGATCGATTTCAGCTTTTTAGATTCAAAGGATTATTATGTAGCGACTATTTATGAAGATGGAAAAGATGCACATTATATAACGAATCCGCAGAGCTATCATATTTATAAAGTGCTTGTCAATAATCAATCAAAGCTCGATCAGCAATTAGCAGCGAGTGGCGGGGTGGCTATAAGTTTAAAGAAAGCAACCACACAGGATCTGAAGAGCTTAAAAAAATTGGAGTAGGTCATTTTAACCAGCCAAACAACCCGGTATTTTCTTCAAAGCCAACAAATACACCTTCCACTTTTGTTTCAACGGGCCAGTGTTTGAGGTAATAGCCTTCGCCTGTTACGTTGCGGCCATTCTTCATATCATATTTATAGCGATGTAAGGGACAAACTATATTTCCTAATGAATCAATGAACCCATCGGCGAGTATGCCGCCTGCATGCGGGCATTTATAAGCAAACGCAAACACAGCATTATTAAACTTCCCGATACATATTGTCTTACCCTTCACATCAACCACGGCAATATTATTTGCAGCAAAATCAATTTCGTTGATGTGATCAGCTATTTTGTGCCAGGTCATGATAAATTCAAAAGTAAAAAGTCAAAATTCAAAAGCTTAATACAGACGGGAACGATGCATTTTTTGCTTTTTAATTTTGACTTTTGAATTTAGTAAAAGAATTCGGATTTATAAGGGTACCTGATTCTATAAAGCTCTCTTACTTTCCCCAAAATTTTTTTTCGAAGCTGATCGATATTTTGTTTTTCGGTAGCCGAAATGAAAACAGCATTACCATTTGTTTCCCGCTGCCAGCGTTCTTTAAGATCTTCTAATATTTCTTTTTTAGTATCCTCGTTCAGCCATTCATCAAAAGTATTTTGTTCGTACAGATCCATTTTATTAAAAATAGTGATAATGGGTTTGTTGTAAGCATCCAGGTCCTGTAAGGTTTTATTTACCACACCCATCTGATCTTCATAATTGGGATGTGATACATCAACCATATGCAACAAAATATCGGCTTCTCTTACTTCATCCAATGTACTTTTAAAACTTTCAACCAGATGATGGGGTAGCTTACGAATGAACCCAACTGTATCGCTTAACAAAAAAGGCGTGTTTTCAAAAACAATCTTGCTTGTTGTGGTATCAAGCGTTGCGAATAATTTATTTTCGGCAAATACATTTCGCTTGCTCAATACATTCATCACCGTTGATTTGCCCACATTGGTATAACCCACTAATGCAACACGAATGAATTCTCCCCTGTCCTTTCGTTGTGTATAAGATTGTTTATCGATCTCAGCCAGTTTCTTTTTAAGCAAAGAAATTTTTTCTCTTACGATACGACGGTCAGTTTCAATTTCCGTTTCACCCGGACCTCTTGTCCCAATACCACCTCCTAAACGTTCCAGGTGTTTCCACATACCTCTTAGTCTTGGTAATATATATTGATATTGTGCCAGCTCTACCTGTGCCTTGGCCTGTGCTGTTTTAGCTCTTCTCGCAAAAATGTCAAGGATCAGGTCGCTTCTGTCAATTGTTTTGGCCTCAATTGCTTTTTCAATATTATTGATCTGTGCGCCGCTCAATTCATCATCAAAGATTACGACGCGTATATTCTTATCTGCGATATAGTTTTTTATTTCTTCCAGCTTTCCCTTACCAATAAAAGTGCGGGTATCGGGATGTAGTAATTTTTGAGTGAAGCGTTTTATGGCGGTTGCTCCGGCTGTTTCAGCTAAGAACGCCAGCTCATCCAAATATTCATTGACCTGGTGTTCGGTTTGATCTTTATGAACTAAGCCAATCAATACAGCTCTTTCCTTATCCTGGAATATATTTTTTTTATCAAGCATGAGTTAAATGCAATGGATACAAAAATAAAGAAGCAATCCTAATATGGGATTGCTTCCAATTATATAATAGTAAAATGATCAGAGTCCGCTTAATTGTAGTCCAATGGTCCAGGGATTGATCTTAGGCGCAAGATTTTCTTTGAATAACTGTGTAACCTGGTAGCTTCCAAAAAGACTGAATATGCCAACGCCTACCCGGGCTGTTGCACATAACCTGTTTTTATTAAAGAAACGTTTGCTGGCAATTTTTTCTGTGTAAGGATTGGTGTTACCTGATATATCAACAAAATCGGTCGCACGGGTATGTGCATTGAATATGGTTCCAACTTTTATACCTAATGCAGCTTTAAATGACTTGTTACTGTTTAAAGGATCTTTTGTATACCGTAATTCAATAGGGGCTTCCAGCCAGGCAACAGCCAGTTTGTATTTTTTGAAATAGACGGTGTCACTTCTGTCTTCAATCGTCAAGGTGTTAGTTTGATCTTTTATCCCCAAATACATTTTATTAAAATACATATGATCTGTTCCAAAACCAACTCCAAAACCAATGCTCATTTTAGGGTTTGTCTTTACAGGAAAGTCAAACATCATGTAAATGTTTACTGACTTATGAAATCCTTTTGTATCGATGGTATCTGGGGCGCCTTTCCAGCCTAACCAGCCAAACTGGAACATCAAATGATCATTGGCCCGGCCGGAAAGATCAATAACCGGCTTTTTTTTGGGTACTGCTTTAGTGCTGTCTTGTGCGAGTAGGGTAATGGATAGAAAGATGCTTAAAGTAGCAAAAACAATTTTTCTCATAATTTATCTTGAGGCGCAAATATATTTTTTCTTTCTCTTAATTAAAGGTTAAGAGAAAACTAGTTTTTATTACTTTTGCCGACTCATGAGCATAGCTCAGGACCCTTAGCTCAGACGGTTAGAGCATCCCGCTCAAAGCGGGAGGGTCGTTGATTCAACTAGCTCTTATTTATTGTAAATATTTTGGCTATAAAAATAGTCAGGACCCTTAGCTCAGACGGTTAGAGCACCTGACTCATAATCAGGGGGTCGTTGGTTCGATCCCAACAGGGTCCACTACAATACCATAATCTAGGCATGGTATTTTTTATTTTATCTCCTCAAACTCAATGTAATCACCTTCTTTTTGTTCGGGTTTTTGAACTTGTTCTTTTGGGGCAGTCTGCTCCTGGTGTTGTTGCATATGTTCGTTCATACGCTCATTCATTTCCTGGAATCCTTTTTTCATTTGCCGGGTAGTGCGGTAAATAGGGATCACAAAACCAAATAGGAATCTGTAAGCAATGTAAATGAGAAAAGCGTATAATAAGATTTTGAAAAAAGACATACGCAAAGATATTTGTAAGAATCGTACAGGAAATGTCAGATTTTACAAGCGGGACGTGAGTATTGATCATTATTTCTTTTTGAGTAAAGTTTGGCTGAGAAGTGCAGCCTCCTTACATTTGCATCGGAAAAAGCAAAGAGAAGGGAACGGAGTCGTTCCCTTCTTCATTTTCTGGTTATGAACGACGCACAGATAAAGACCCTTGAGCAATTGACAGAGCAGGTGATCGATCCCGAAACGGGTGATTTTTTGGTTGAACTGAAACTACAACCGGGAAATAATATCAAGGTATTTGTGGATGGGGATAAGGGAGTGGCCATTGATAAACTGGTTCATTATAACAGGGTTCTTTATAAAAAAATCGAAGAAAATGGATTGTTCCCCGATGGTAATTTTTCCTTAGAGGTTTCTTCACCCGGCCTCGATGAGCCGCTTAAAATGCACCGGCAATATGTAAAGAACATTGGCCGCGATGTAGAAGTGATCTTAAAAGATGGGATAAAAAGAGAAGGGAAGCTAATGAATGCGACTGAAAATGAAATAACACTTGAAGAAGAAAAAGGTAAAGGCAAAAAGAAAGAAACAGTAATATATAGTATACCTGTAATAGATATTAAATCAACAAAAATTCAAATAAAGTTTTGATAGCACTCCATTGTGATTTGGAATTTGCTATTGGTAATTTAAAAAAAGAATTATGGCAAGTATCAATTTAATTGAAGCGTTCCAGGAGTTTAAAGATGCGGAAAATATTGACCGCCCTACCATGATGAAGGTGGTAGAAGATGTCTTTAAAACATTGCTGCGAAAAAAATATGGTAGTGATGAGAACTTCGACGTTATCGTGAATGCAGAAAAAGGTGACCTGGAGATCATTCGTCGCCGGATGATCGTGGAAGATGGACAGGTAGAAGATCCTTTATCACAAATTGCATACAGCGATGCTATTAAAATTGAACCTGACTTTGAAGTGGGTGAAGAATTGTACCAGGAAATTGACCTGTATGATTTCGGCCGCCGTGCCATTCTTGCTGCCAAGCAAACGTTGGCAAGCCGCATCAGCGATCTGAAGAAAAATTTGTTGGCTAAAAAATATGGTGAGCGGGTTGGTGAAATTATCAGTGCCGAAGTTTACCAGGTTTGGAAAAAAGAAATTTTATTACTTGATGAGGAAGGCAATGAATTGATCCTTCCAAAGAGTGAACAAATACCCCAGGATTATTTCAAAAAAGGAGAGTCTATTCGTGCAGTGGTAAAGAAAGTGGACATGAAGAATAATACACCTGTTATTATTCTTTCCAGGACATCACCTGAATTTCTTGCCAAGCTTTTGGAGATTGAAGTACCGGAAATTTTTGATGGCTTAATTGTAATAAAGAAAATTGTTCGTGATCCGGGAGAAAGAGCAAAGGTAGCCGTTGAGTCTTATGATGATCGTATCGATCCCGTGGGCGCCTGCGTGGGTATGAAAGGAAGCCGTATTCATGGTATCGTTCGTGAATTGAAAAATGAAAATATTGATGTGATCAACTGGACAAATAACACCCAGTTATTGATTCAGCGTTCACTCACACCTGCAAAGATCACGAGTATGGATCTGGACACGGAGAATAAACATGCAAGTGTGTTTTTAAAACCAGACCAGGTATCATTGGCCATTGGGCGTCGTGGTGTAAATATCAAACTGGCTTGTGAATTGACCGGTTATGAAATTGATGTGTTCCGTGATAACGAAGGCGAAGTAGAAGAATTCGATATTGATCTGGATGAATTCAGCGATGAAATAGAAACATGGGTGATCGATGAATTAAAACGCATCGGTTGTGATACAGGAAGAAGTGTGTTATCGTTGACACCGGAAGAACTGGAACGTCGTACAGACCTGGAAAAAGAAACAATTGATGAAGTAAGAAAAGTATTACAGGAAGAATTTCAAAAAGAATAAATAAGGTGAATGGTGAATTGTGAATGGTCAAAAAAAGAGATCGCACAATTCACAATTGACAATTGACAACAAAAAAAACTGAATGGCAGAACTTAAATTACCGAGATTATTAGCAGCCGCCAAGGAATTTAACATTGGACAGGATACGCTTATTGATTTTCTCATCGGCAAAGGATTTGGGAAAGATGATTTGAAACCCACGTCCAAGCTGACTGAAGATATGTACCGTTCCCTGCAAATGGAATTTCAAAGCGACAAGGCAGCCAAAATAAAAAGCGACCAGGTTGATTTGCCCAAAGGTGCAGCAGCTGAGGCCAAGAAGAAAAAAGAAGAAGAAGAAATTGTATTTAATAAAAAAGAAACAAAAAAAGCTGCGAAGGTTGAAGAGCCCGCAGCACCCGTAGTGGAAGCAATAGCAGCTCCGTCTGTGAAAGAAAAAGAAAAGAAAGAAGAACCAAAGCCGGAAGAAGTAGTTGTAAAAGTGGAAGCTCCGGAAATAGAAGGACCGAAGGTTCTGGATAAAATAGATCTCTCAGCGATCGACTCATCTACAAGACCTAAAAAAGGAGCTAAGCCCGCCAAGCAAACTGGTGGAAAAAAGAAAGAAGAAGTTGAAGCGCCCAAAGAAATCGTTGAAGAGAAAAAGCCTTCAAAGAAAAAATCTAAAAAAGAAGAGCCGGTAAAAGAAGAAGAACCGGTTGCTAAAATAGAATCTGCACCGGAAGAACCGGCTCAACCGGTTATTGAAAACATCCGGGCTGAAAAATTAGAAGGTCCGAAGATCATGGGTAAGATCGATCTGCCTGTTGATAATGATACAAGGCCGAAGAAAGATGAAAAGCGGAAACGCAAGCGTATTCCCATTGAAAAGAAAGAAGTTCCTCAACCCGATAATCGTGACAGGCAACAAAGACCACCCCAGCAAGGTGGGCAGGATAGAAGAGGCCCGGGTGGTGGCGGACGCCGGGATCAGCATCGCGGTGGCGGACATGGACATGGCGGTGGACATGGACACGGGCATCGTCGTGAAGAGAAAATAATTGACGAAAAAGAAATACAGGAAAAGATAAGAGAGACCCAGGCCAAATTAGTTGGTGGATCGGGTCGTGGTAAAAGTATGAAAGCAAAAATGCGTCGTGAAAAAAGAAGTGAGATGGCCGATGCATCGGGAGGAATGGTAGATGATAAAAAACTGCAGCTTACAGAATTTATCAGTGTAAGTGAATTAGCAAGCCTGATGGATGTAAGCTTTGCTGATGTGATCAGCAAATGTATGGGCCTGGGAATAATGGTATCCATCAACCAGCGTTTGGATGCGGAGGTGATTGAATTGGTGGCCAGTGAATTTGGATATACGGTCGAGTTCATTGATATGGAAAAGCAAATGGAGATGGAGGAAGAAGAGGAAGAAGATGATGAAGAGGATCTCCAACCCCGTTCACCTATTGTTACGATCATGGGGCACGTTGACCACGGTAAAACATCTTTGCTTGATTATATTCGTCGTGAAAATGTAGTGGCAGGCGAAGCCGGAGGTATCACACAGCATATCGGCGCCTACCAGGTTTCGTTACCCAATGGAAAAGAAATAACATTCCTCGATACACCGGGTCACGAAGCATTTACTGCGATGCGTGCAAGAGGCGCTAAGGTCACCGATATTGCGGTGATCGTTGTTGCGGCTGATGACGCCGTGATGCCACAAACCCGTGAAGCGATCAGCCATGCGCAGGCGGCAGGTGTGCCAATGATCTTTGCCGTAAATAAAATTGATAAAGACGGCGCTAATCCTCAAAAGATATATGAGCAACTTTCACAAATGAATTTGCTGGTAGAAGAATGGGGTGGTAAATTTCAGAATCAGGAGATCTCTGCAAAAAAAGGATTGAACGTTGATCAATTACTCGAAAAAATATTACTCGAAGCTGAGTTGCTCGATTTAAAAGCTAATCCTGATCGGGAAGCGGTCGGAACCATCATTGAAGCATCATTGGATAAAGGACGTGGTTATGTTGCAACTGTATTGGTTGAGAATGGTACATTAAGAAACGGCGACCTGGTTGTGAGTGGTCAGTATTATGGCCGTGTGAAGGCAATGTTCAATGAAAGAAATAAGAAAGAAGATGAGGCAGGTCCGGCTTCACCGGTATTGATACTGGGTTTGAATGGCGCACCACAAGCCGGTGAAAAATTCAAGGTATATGAAGACGAAGCGGAGGCGAAAGAAGTGGCGAATCGTCGTGCACAGATATTGCGTGAACAAGGTATTCGTACCAAGAAGCACATCACATTAGATGAGATCGGAAGACGTCTTGCATTAGGAAATTTCAAAGAGCTCAATGTGATCATCAAAGGTGACGTGGATGGCTCTGTTGAAGCATTGAGTGATAGCTTGCAAAAATTAAGTACACAGGAAATTGTCGTAAAAGTTATTCATAAAGGTGTTGGCCAGATCACCGAGAGTGATGTTACATTGGCAAATGCATCGGATGCAATTATCATCGGCTTTAATGTCCGGCCTTCACTACAAGCATCCCGTATGGCAGAGAATGAAGCGATCGAGATCAAAATGTATTCTATTATCTATAATGCTATTGAGGAGATCAAGAGTGCCATGGAAGGTATGCTGGAGCCAACTGTACAGGAAAAGATCACGGCCAATGTTGAAATACGCGAAGTGTACAAATTTGATAAGGCAACTGTTGCAGGATGTTATGTGAGAGATGGCAAAATAAAACGTGACTCAAAGATCCGGCTGATCCGTGATGGTATCGTTATTTATCCGACAGCAGAAGGCGCAAGTGCGGAGCTGGCTTCTTTGAAACGCTTTAAAGATGATGTAAAAGAAGTGCCTTCAAATATGGAATGTGGTTTAACGATCAAGAATTATAATGATATTAAAGTGGGCGATGTGGTGGAAGGATACGAGGAAGAAGAAGTGAAAAGAACTCTTTAACAGTTCCCAGTCGTAAGTCGGCAGTTGGGAGTCCAGACTCCCGACTCCGGACTGCGAACTCAGAACTCAAATCTTTGTTAAATACTTCCAAAAGACCCGCTAACCCGAACAAGTGATTTTATTTTTGAACTTATGCGAATTGTGAAAAATATACTGACTGTTTTCTCTTTCCTGTTTTTGATTACGATCGCTGCCTCAGCACAACCTCAAAAAGTGATAGCAGATAAAGTGATGGCGGTTGTCGGCGATAAGCCGATCCTTTATTCTGATATTGTCAACTCCATTTTGGATGCAAAACGCCAGGGTGCCGAGGTGCCGGAAAATGCCGAATGCGTATTACTCGAACAGGCATTGATATCAAAAGTTTTGATGCTGCAGGCCGAAAAAGATTCATTGCCTGTGACCGATGAAGAAGTAGAAGCAGAATTGGAACAGCGGGTTCGCTACTTTGTAGGCCAGGTTGGTACGGTAGAGGCATTAGAACAAATGGCTGGGAAAACAGTTTACCAGATAAAAGATGATGCAAGAGAAAGTGTAAGGGAAAGAAAACTGGCCGAAGCTATGCAGCGCAAGATCGTTGAGAATGTAAAGATCACACCCAACGAGGTAAAAGCCTTTTATGATAACATACCAAAGGACAGTTTACCTTTTTTTGAATCGGAGGTCGAAATAGGACAGATCATTTCTTTTCCCAAACCTTCCCGTGACCTGGAAAAGTACATCATTGATGAAATGAATAATTACCGTCGCCAGATACTGAATAAGTCAGCAACTTTTGACCAGATGGCAAAACGTTTTTCAGAGGATGAAGGAACAAAAGAAAGAGGCGGAATATTTCAACTGAACAGGAATGATAAAAATGTTGACCCGGTTTTCTTGTCCACTTCGTTCCGGTTGAAGGTTGATTCCATTTCGCCGCCTGTAAAATCAAAATTCGGGTTTCATATCATACAGATGGTTGAACGGAATGGTGATGATGCGGTCGTAAGGCATATTCTTCGTTTTGTTCCGATCACAGAAACGGAAATAGCTGAATCGAAAGTAAAACTGGATTCAGTAAGAAAAAAATTGGTGAACAACCGGATGGAATTTAATGAGGCGGCATTAAAATACAGCGATGCAGAAGATGTAAAATTCAACGGTGCGTTTTTTAAGGGTGGTGATGGCTCAACCTTTGTTACCATCGATCAATTGGATAAAGATATTGTTGCACTGATCAGGACGATGAAGCCGGGCGATATCTCGCAGCCATTGGAATACCAGGAAGAAGGAACAAAGAAAAAAGGTGTTCGGATCATTTATTTTAAAAATCGTACAGAACCTCACCGTATGAATTTAAAGGATGATTATAGCCGCATATCATTATCGGCACTGGATCAGAAAAAACAAAATGTATTACAAAAATGGTTTAAAGATCATTTATCCACCTATAATATTGTCGTAGATAATGATAACCGGGCAGCATGTCCTAACCTGGAGAAAATATTAGGGAAGGATCTGAAGGGTTTTTAATATAGTTTGCAACTAATTTTAGCTTATCCCGCCGTGGCGGGATTTTTTCTACCTCCTGTTGATAAATGACTTAAGATATTTACCAATACGGCAAATAAAATTCGTACCACCACCCTACCTTTGCGCCTTCCATGAGTGACCCGATCAAACACGAATGTGGGCTGGCATTCATCCGTCTTCGGAAAAACTTCTCCTACTACCAGAAAAAATATGGTACCGTCATGTGGGGGCTCAACAAGCTGTACCTCCTGATGGAAAAACAACATAACCGTGGCCAGGATGGCGCGGGTATAGCAGCAGTAAAACTAAATGTAGAGCCGGGTTATCCTTTTATGCATCGCATCCGAAGCAATGCTACGCAGGCTATCGCTGATATTTTTCAGCAGGTGGGAAAGGAAGTAGAAGAACTGGAGAAATATCATCCGGGTATAAGAAATCATGCCGGCTTAATGAAAGGACATGTTAGTTTTTTGGGTGAATTATTGTTAGGTCATCTGCGTTACGGTACACAGGGAAAAAATAAACTGGAATATTGTCATCCTTTCATCAATCGCGATACGATCCCTGCACGCAATCTTGCACTGGCAGGAAATTTCAACCTGGTAAATACGGATGAGCTTTTTACATTGATCGGTAAGGAACCTGCCGATACCATGCGTTTCAGTGATCTGGCAGCAATGATCGAAATGATGCATGTGTTTTTGTGTAAAGAGGATGAAGCAACGCCTGAGAAAGTTGATATTAAAAAAGTGCTGAAAAAAACATTGCCCAAATTTGATGGTGGTTTTCATGTAGGTGGTATGACCGGCAGTGGTATTGGTTTTGTTTTCCGTGATGCGCATGGCATACGTCCTTCCTATTATTATGTCGATGATGAAGTAGTGGTGGCTGCCAGTGAAAGAGCTGCGATCCGTACAACATTCAATGTTGGTGAAAATGAAGTAAAAGAATTGATGCCGGGACAAGCCTTGATTGTGGATGAAAATGGCGTTATTGAAATTGCTCAAATATTAGAGCCTAAAGAACGAAGAGCCTGCAGTTTTGAGCGGATCTATTTCAGCCGCGGCAGTGATGAGAAAATTTATAAAGAAAGAAAAGCATTAGGCTATAATTTAAGCGAGCCGGTACTTAATGCAATTGAACATGATCTGAAGAATACCATTTTCTCCTTTATACCGAATACAGCTGAAACGGCTTTTTACGGAATGGTGAAAGGCATGGAAGCTTATTTGAATAAGGTTAAGATCGAAAGAATATTAAGCTGGGGTAAAGATTACGATGAAGACAAGCTGAGTGAAATGATCAATCGCCGTATCCGGTTGGAAAAAATTGCAATTAAGGATGTGAAAATGCGGACATTCATTACAGAAGATGCGAGTCGTAATGAAATGGTGCAGCACGTTTATGATATTACTTATGGAACTGTAAGACCGGGGCAGGACAGTTTGGTTGTAATTGATGATTCAATTGTGCGGGGTACAACTTTGAAAGAAAGTATCATTCGGATGCTGGCCCGGTTAAAACCGAAAAAAATAATCATTGTTTCTTCTTCACCACAGATACGCTACCCCGATTGTTATGGTATTGACATGAGTAAGATGGGAGAGTTCATTGCGTTTAATGCAGCAGTTGAACTGGCCCGGGAAAAAGGAAAGCTGGAATGCATGAAAGAATTACATGAAAAATGTAAAGAACTGCAACGCAATAACCAGCTGCATACAGAAAATGTAGTAAAGCAGTTTTATAAATTATTTACAACAGAAGAGATCACAAAAAAGATCGCTGAACTGATCACTCCAAAGGGTCTGAATATACCCGTGGAAGTTATTTTTCAAACCATCGAAGACCTTCACAAAGCATGTCCCAGCAATTTGGGTGACTGGTATTTCACCGGCAACTATCCTACACCCGGGGGCAACAAAGTGGTGAACCGGGCTTTCATGAATTATATGGAAGGAAAGAAAGTAAGAGGCTATTAGAGTAAATCCCAAACTTCAGATCCTAAATTCCAAGGATACATCGAATAGCTTTTATTTTTCCTGCCTGCATTTTATTTGGGATTTGGAATTTGTTATTTGTAATTTTAATGGAACATCATTATGAAATTTCTTTTATTGATTCGTCATGCAAAAAGCGACTGGGGTGATCCCGGTCTTGATGATATGGATCGTCCGTTGAATGAACGGGGAAAACGGGATGCACCGGCCATGGCACACCGGTTACTAGATAAAAAGATAAAGATCGATGCATTTATTGCAAGCCCGGCTAAACGTGCTGCCAAGACAGCAAAGATCATTGCGGAGGAAATGAAGTTTAAAAAAGATAAGATCATTTATAAACCGGAACTCTATCTTGCCGGACCCGAAGTTTTTTATACCGTGATAGAGAATACCGATGATGAAGATGATTGCATAGCGGTATTCTCACACAACGAAGGCATTACTCATTTTGCCAATATGCTGACAGATGCAAAAGTGGATAATATTCCAACCTGTGGTGTGTTTGCACTTAAAATTAAAACGGATAACTGGAAGAGCTTTCGAATGGCTGAAAAGGAATTCTGGTTTTTTGATTATCCTAAAAATGCCTCATAACCGGGATGATTGATCTTTATTTCTAATTGTTTGACAAAATTCCCGATCACCATTTTTAATTTTTGATCGTCATAAGCAGGAAATAACTGGTAGTTGAATTGATTAGCTTTTTCCAATGCTTTTATTAGCGAGAACTTTTTTTGATCAATGCAATAAGCATAGTTTTTTTCGGCAAGATGTTTTGCAAGATATTCCTGCTCACCCTGCCCAGGCGTAGGAATTAAAATCGATTGCTTGTTCAGCCTGGCTATTTCCATAATGGTGCTGTAACCGCTTCGGCTGATCACGAACTCAGCTTGTTCCATTTCTTTATTGAGCTCAGCAGCGGGGAGATGATTATAAAATTTCAGTGTATTGGTAGAAGGGATAATTTTTTCTGCACCGGGTACACCCCTCACGATAGTAGCCGTACCATTGAACTGTGTTATTTCCTTTATAACCAGATTTTCTAATATTGTTCTTTGCGGTTCAGGACCGGATAAAACGATCAGCACATGATTTTTTATAACAGGAATTTTTACCGGTTCAAATCTTGAAAGAATTCCGACGTAATGAACAGCTGGTTTTGGCAATTGACGGGGATGTGATAATTCACCTGCCAGGTTGGTTTCTTTTTCTTCATCCGGTACCCAGCATTGATTGAATTTTTTAATATAACTATAGTTGACACTGTTCAGAAGACCATCAATTAATTTCCCCATCCTGCTTTTGATACGTAACTGGTGTGTGATAAATACATTACTTATGTTGTGATGATGAAACCCGTAGCGGTTATCTGAAATAATAGCATCAAATTCATACACCGGGGCTTTTGTTCTCAGCCATTTGTTTTCATAACTAATAATATCAAGGATCTTCGGGATCTGTGCGATCATTCTCAATCGAAAACCTGTGTTTGATTTTGAATAGCGGATCTTATAACCCGGTAGCTCCAGTATAGTGATTGAAGGAAATTCTTCCTGCAATAATCTTTTTTGAAAACCATCGCTGGCCAGCCAGACATCGCATTCCAGCCTGCTTAACTCACGAATAATGGGGATGCACCGGGTAGCATGACCAAGACCCCAATCGAGGGGAGATATTAAAATGCGTGGTTTTCTCAATGCGGTGGACGAAAAATCAGCAGGCATCGGGCTTTTTATGGCTTTTTTGTCAAAAGGTATAATAAATTCTGCCTAATTTAGTTTTAACTTGGAATCCGCTCCGAAAGGAGTCCATTGAACAAATTTATGAAAGCATCCTCAAGAATATTATTTCCGGTACTGATATTGATTATGATTCTTAGCGCCTCGTGCAGCAAGAACTATTATTCTGGTGGCCGCAAAGGAAGCAGTTGTGGTTGTCCGTCTAATCCGAGGTAAGGCTATCGACTGCTATGAAACCCAACGATCATGAAATATTGATATTGACGCGGCATCATTCATTGCCCGAGTGGGCCATTGAAAGAGAGATGGGACGGGTAAATGAAATGCTTCTTCTCATTGAAACTCCTGATAACTTCTGCCTGGCTCACGAACTCATCAATCGTAATTATATTACTCAAAGCAAAAAAAAGATCCTGAAGGCAATACGATACCAGGAACTAAAAGCATTCAGATTTTTAATTGGTAAGAATTAACTTATTTTCTTCAAAGCGCTTCTCAGTTTTCCCAGCATTTCTTCGATCTCTTCGATCTTACAAGTTCCAACACTTAACCGGTACCAGGGATTGCTTCTGCTTGTACCAAATGCATAAAAGGGTACGATTGCAAGCCTGGCCTCATTTAAAATATAAGCGGTAACATCTGATTGTGTTTCTAATAATCTTCCATCCTGTGTTTTTCTTCCGGCCAGGTCAATTTTTATAGTAAGATAAATGGCGGCTTCAGGCGCAATCACATCAACGGGCAATCCTTCATTCTTTAACTGTATGAATCCTTCATAAATAGTATGCAATCTTTCTTCAATTCCTTTTTTAAAATGAACAAGATATTGATTGATGCTTTCCCGTTTAGACAAAAAAGCAGCAACCGCTTTTTGTTCGGCCATTGGAGCCCAGGTACCGACATGTCCAAGAATAGATTTCATTTTTGCGATCACTTTTTGCGGCGCCATGCTCCAGCCCACTCTTACACCCGTTGCTGCAAACACTTTACTGATCGCATCGATGAAAATAGTGTAGTCACGCATGGCAGGTCTTAATGAAACAGGATCATAATGTTTGATATCACCAAAAGTCAAATGCCAATACATTTGATCATACATGATGTATATTTTTTTCTCAGCTTCACCGCGTCTCGCATTTTCTTCCAGCACCAGGTCACAAATAGCTTCGAGCTCTTCCTTGCGAAAAGTTGTTCCGGTTGGATTTTGTGGTGAACACAAAGAGATCAGTGTAGTTTCTTTTATATGCGGACGCATATCGGCGGCAGTTGGCATAAAATTATTTTCAGCCGTTGCCTCTATTATAACGTGTTCGCCTTCTACAAAATGGGTATAATGATTATTGTTCCAGGAAGGAGTTGCATATATTATTTTATCACCCTTATCACACAATGCCCGGAATGTAGCATAGATTAATGGACGGCCGCCCGAAGCAACAAGAATCTCATTCATGCCATAATCCAGTTTCTCAGTATCTTTTATGAAAGAAGCAATTGCCTCCCGCAGATCAAGATTACCTTCTGCTGTTGGATAATTCGTAAAATGTTTACGATACGCATCTACAATAGCATCTTCTAATTCTTTTGGGATGGGAAATATGGAAGGATCAAAATCACCAACCGTAAAATTATAAATACGTTCGCCCTGGTCGATCTTTTCCTTTATTTCACCACCCAGTTTTACAATTTCAGAGCCAATTAAAGTTTCAGAGAGATGCGACAATTTCATAATCTGCAAGTTTTAAGCATACTGTTGAAAAGCAGTATTTTCTTAGCGACAAATGTAAGCGATTGCGGCAAAATGAATGTCAAATTGCCTGTATCTCTCATTTTAAAAGGAATGTTCCTTTTGTAAAAAA
>Ga0105249_10002749_pt1 | contig 15219 bp, 15 predicted proteins | sample KBSS44metaG_FD_81522 | JGI IMG/M metagenome (GOLD analysis project Ga0105249, IMG submission 81522) | Switchgrass rhizosphere microbial communities from Kellogg Biological Station, Michigan, USA - KBS S4-4 metaG | ecosystem: Host-associated > Plants > Roots > Rhizosphere > Soil | place...
CCTTCGGTACAACTGCATTGATCCTCGTATTGAGTGTATTTAATGGTTTTGAAGGAATGGTAAAATCATTGTACACCACTTTTTATACTGATCTGAAAATCTTTCCACTACAAGGTAAGGTGCTAATCTTAACGTCGGAACAAATAAAACAAATTCGAAGTGTGGCTGGGGTCAAAAATCTTTCATTGGTTGCAGAAGAAAAAGGGCTACTTCAAAACTCAGGGTTTGATCGCGATAGTTCCGAATATAATTTTCAACGTGCAGTAACAATAAAAGGCGTTGATGAAAATTATAAAGAGGTATCTGGTGTGCCGGGCAGTGTTGTGAGAGGCGAGTTTAGCACAGGTAATGATGAGACGCCCTATATGATACTTGGTGTTGGCGTGGAAGATGCCTTGCATGTGGAAGCAGAAAAAAACTTATTACCATTAATGGTTTACCTCCCTAAAAAGGATTCATCGGCTTCGAATGATCCGCTTCAGAACGTAAGCGCTGATCATGTAAATACTTCCGGTGTGTTTGTTATCCAGCAGGAGTTCGATTTTAATTATGCGATCACCAACCTTGGATTTGTAAAAAAATTACTTGGATTAAAACTGAATGAATACACTAGTGTAGAAATTGCGATAAATAAAGAAAGCGATGCTGATGATGTAAAAGAAAGCTTGCAAAAAGAATTAGGAAAAAACTATTTGGTGCAAACAAGATATGAGCAGAACCGTAGTTTATATTCTATAATGACTGCCGAGAAATGGGTGGTGTATGCTGTGCTGGTGCTTATTATGTTTATTTTCTCATTTACAATTGTCAGCTCACTTACCATGCTTGTTTTGGAAAAACAAAAAGACATCAGCATACTTCATGCGTTGGGTGGAAATAATAATTTTATTCAAAGAATATTTTTAAGCGAAGGTTTGCTGATCGGGATCTTCGGTGGCATTGCAGGAATAATCCTTGCCCTGATCATCGCATGGTTGCAGGTAAATTATAAATTAATTCCGCTGCAGGGTGGATCATTTCTAATTGACTATTATCCAATAAAATTAAATTGGCCGGACTTTGTCCTGGTGGCAGCAACAGTTTTATTTATCGCATTAATTGCGTCGTGGATACCTGCGAGAAAAGCGGCTAAGCAGGAGTTTTCATTAAGAAGTGAATAATCCCTGTTACCCTATGGGGAAGAGGACAGGGGTTAATAATCTCCCAATGTTTCCGGTAGTTGCGCTAATGCTTTTGCCAGCTGTTCATCATTCGGAGCTACACCATGCCAGTTATGATCGTTCTCCATAAAGTCAACTCCTTTGCCCATTATTGTGTGCATCATGATCGCAATCGGTTTTCCTTTTCCAACTAAGGTTTTTGCTTTTTCAAGTGTGGAAACAACTTCGTCCATGTCATTGCCATTCATTTCAAGAGTAGTCCAACCAAACACTTCAAACTTTTGCTTGATATTACCAAGCGCCATTACTTTATCCGTAGGTCCATCTATCTGCTGACCGTTCCAATCGACAGTTGAAATAAGATTGTCAACCTTATGATGTACTGCAAACATGATTGCTTCCCAAACCTGGCCTTCATCCAATTCCCCGTCTCCATGTAATGAATAAACGACCGTATCTTCCTTATTCAATCTTTTTGTAAGTGCGGCTCCGATAGCCACACTCATTCCCTGGCCCAGTGATCCAGAGGCGACTCTTATTCCAGGTAAATGTTCATGAGTAGCCGGATGACCTTGCAACCGGGAATTAATTTTTCTGAAGGTTGCTAATTCAGTTTTATCGAAATAACCGCTTCGTGCAAGAGTACTATAGAATACTGGTGAAATGTGGCCATTTGAAAGTAGAAAAATGTCCTCACCTTTCCCATCCATCGTAAAATTTTTGTTGTGCTTCATTATCTTAAAAAATAAAGCAGCAAAAAATTCTGCACAACCTAATGAGCCACCAGGATGGCCACTATTAGCACCGTGAACCATTCTTAATATATCTCTGCGTATTTGTGTCGCTATATTTTTTAAATCATTCATAATAAAATAGTAGAGCTTATTAAACTTGTTTTCAATTCATGCATCCAACGCCCCTTAGCTAGCGTTAAAAAATCGGGGCAAAAGTGCAATCTTTTTCAATACAAACCCAAAACATCATTCTAATTTAAAATTAGATAGTTATGAGTTTGAGAACCCGGCCCGAAGATTGCCAACAAAAAATCGACTTTAAAATGGAAACATTGAATATTCAGACTATTTTTGCAGACACATCCGGAACCACATCAACACAACACTATCCGAAAACCTAACACCTGTTCTTATGAGTATTTTTTTGATATCTTATTTTTTTATTGCGACAGCTTTATCCCTGGCGATTAACTACCTGCTCCTTAAATTCTCATTCAACCTTGGGTCAAGAAATAATCTTGCGTTCAAACAAGTACGCTGGACGGCCCATGTAAAACCTTCTATTGGCGGTATATCATTCTTTATCATTTTTCTTTTGTCATGGGGTATTTATGGTTTTATTTCTCAAGAAAAAGGTATTGTACCCGATAAGCAGATCATCGGTATAGTAGCCGCTACCAGTCTTGGTTTCCTGGCGGGGCTTTATGATGATGCTTTTAATACCAACCCTTTACTCAAGTTTATCCTTCAGCTTAGTTGTGGTATCATACTCGTTAGCTTCAATGTGAAGATCAATATTTCAAACCTGGAGTTTATCAATATTCTCTTTACGTTAGTATGGGTGATCGGTTTGATGAATTCCATAAATATGCTGGATAATATGGATGGTGTGACCGGTTCTATTTCCGCTTTTATTATTGCAGGTTTAATAAGCGTATTGGCAATCACGGGTCATGCAGCCTTTGAATTTTACATGCTAATTCTGATTGGCGTGTTGGGAGGGCTGATCGGTTTCCTGAGATTTAACTGGAGTCCTTCCAAAATATTTATGGGAGATACAGGCAGCCAATTCCTGGGAGTTTTTCTTGCCTCAACAAGTATTCTTTTTTTATGGCAGTTTAATGAAGGTAACCAGGGGTTATTACAAGTAAAACCTTTCGTTCTACCGGCTTTATTTTTTATAATCCCGATCATCGATACCACCACCGTAACTGTTAGAAGATTGTTACGTGGCCAATCGCCTTTTGTTGGTGGTAAAGATCATATTACTCATCACTTTGCATATCTTGGATTAAAAGAAAAAAATATTGTCCTTTTACTTTTAGCAACTACACTCTTCTCTTTCCCTATAGCAATAATGTTAATTGTGAATCCTTTGTTTTGGGATTTCTACATTTCCTTCGGAATGCTGGGGTATGTAGTGACTGTGTTTTTTGTGTTCCAGTTTTTTTATAAAAAAGGGGAAATGGAACAGAAGAAGAAACGCCATGACCAAAGACCAATTCCAAAAATCACAAAGGAATCATTGGCGGCGTTCAATGAGAAAATGCAGATCAAAAATTAATTTCCTTATTTCCAAATTATTTGTGATTTACAAATGATGCTGTTTTATTAGTTTTGCTATCCGCAAAACAAACGTTATGAATCCTGATGATATAAAATCTATTCAACAGCATGCTGAAGACCAGATGAGAAAAGCCATTGACCATCTCGAGGTGGAATTAGTAAAAGTTCGGGCAGGAAAAGCAAATCCACAAATGGTAGATGGAATTACCGTTGATTACTACGGATCACCAATGCCCCTGAACCAGGTGTCAAATATCAGCGTAATGGATGCCCGCACACTTTCAATACAGCCCTGGGAAAAAAATATGCTGCAACCTATCGAAAAAGCAATTATTGCCGCCAATATTGGCATTCATCCCCAGAATGATGGTAATATTATCCGTTTGTTTTTACCGCCGCTAACAGAAGAAAGAAGAAAAGACCTGGTAAAGAAATGTCATGGCGAAGGAGAGCATACAAAAGTAGCGATCAGGAATATTCGCATAGATGCGATCGAGCATATTAAAAGATTGCAAAAAAATGGACTAAGCGAAGACGCTACAAAAGATGCCGAAACGATCGTGCAGGGTGTGACTGATAAATTTATCGCTGCAGTTGATAAGCATCTTACGTCCAAGGAAAAAGAAATAATGGTAGTGTAGTACATAGGTGTCCGTGAATTAATATTAACTTTTTCTTTCAAACTCAAACTCTGATCGAGTATCAATTACTTTTTTTCGAGGCATATTCGCAAGATAAACGCCGCATAAAATAATTACTAGACAAGCGATTTGTAGTAGTGTTATGTTTTCTCCAAAAATAAATCCCCATGTTAGGGCAATAAATGGAATTCCATAGGTTACAAGTGATGCAAAAAGACCACCGGCTCTTTTTACCAATATATAAAATAATGCTGTAGCAATGGCAGTGCCTGCAACACCAAGCATTACCGAATTAATAACAGCCAGCAAAGTCTTGTCATCATCAAAGGGAAGTCCTAAAAAATTTTGTTGCCATAAAACAATTCCCGCCGGAATGATCATAAAAGTAATTGATACAACCGCAAGATGAATAGGATTGATGTCTTTGAGATAATGGCTAACGATATTGATGTTAAATCCATATAAAATAGTAGCTAACAAGATCCAAAGAGTGTAGTTAACATTTTCAAAGCTTATTCCTTTTTTAGCTGCAAGGGTGAGGAAGGTTAAGCCCACAAAACCAATGATGACTCCCAAAATTTTCCTTCTCTCAATTTTCGACCTGAAAAAAAGAACGCCGGTAACAACAACGCAGATAGGCGTTAAAGAATTAAGAATACCTGCCAGGCTGCTATCAATATTTTTTGCAATAGCACCGGCAAAAAGGTAGGCAGGCAATAGGTTACCGCAGATCGCAGACAAAATAACGAGCGGTATTTTTTTTGATGGAATTTTAAAAAAATAAAAAAAAGCAAAAGGCAACATAACTATACCGGCAGAAAAAATTCTAAGTGAGGCGATCTGTGCCCAGGTCAGTTCATCTTTGCTGGCCTTCATCAGGATAAAAGAGCTGCCCCAAATAATGCACAGTAAAACAAATATTCCCCAGCTTAGAAGCCTGTCATTTCTCATATTGATGCATAAAGTTCAGCAATCAGTATCAGAACAAAGCATTTTTTTTATATTGTGAGTCATTCAATTAATGTTATGGGAAAAATTTTATTGAAAGATAGCAATACAAGAGCGCCTAAAGATTTTGAGAAAGATGCTACAAAGAAAAAAGCAAGTGATATACTCAACAAATTAGATGATCTGCAAAACCTATTGTTTGCTGAAGGAAAACATTCTGTTCTTGTAGTGCTGCAGGGCATGGATGCAAGCGGAAAAGATGGCGTGATACGAAATGTATTCGGCGTATTGAATCCGCAGGGAGTTATAGTGAAATCTTTCAAGGCTCCGACAACTGAAGAATTAGCGCATGATTTTCTTTGGCGTGTGCATTCTCACGCACCGGCAAAAGGAGTGATCCAAATTTTTAACCGCAGCCATTATGAAGATATTCTTATTACCCGTGTGCATGGCTGGTGTGATGATGATACAGCAAAAAAAAGAATGAAAGCAATTAATGATTTTGAGAATTTATTACAAGAACATAACGATACACATATCCTTAAATTTTATCTTCACATATCTCCGGAAGAGCAACATGAAAGGCTGCAGGAACGAATGAAGGATCCGGCCAAGATGTGGAAGTATAATGAAAAAGATTTCGAAGAAGCAAAACTATGGGATGATTATAGAAAAGTGTATGAAGATTGTTTTGAACATTGCAACAAGATACCATGGACGATTGTTCCTGCTGATCAGAATTGGTATAAAGAATTTATTATTGCTTCAGCTTTATATGAATTATTGAAAGGGCTTGACATGAAATATCCTGGTTTAAAAAGGGAAAACAAAAATTAAAAGATTAATTTACTATTCAATTTCACATCTCTTCACAATTAAACTGTGTTTTATGGGAATGCTAAAAGAGTTTAAAGAGTTTGCTATGAAAGGCAATCTTGTTGATATAGCAGTTGCCTTTGTAATGGGTGGAGCCTTTGGAAAGGTTGTTACAAGTCTTACTGGGGGACTGGTGGCTCCTTTAGTTGGATTAATTTCCGGAAAAAATCTTTCGGATAACAAATGGATCATAAAAGAAGAAGTAAAAGATGCCGCCGGAAAAGTTACTCAACCAGAAGTTTCTTTACTCTGGGGTGCATTCATCACAGCTGTTATCGATTTTATTATCGTGGCCTTTGTCATGTTCCTTATTATTAAAGCAATTAACAGTTTAAAGAAAAATGAACCAGCTGTGGCACCGCCTCCAACTCCTGAAGACGTTTTATTATTGCGTGAAATAAGAGATGCACTAAGAAAATAATAGCATAGTATTTGTAGGGCATAAAGTGAGAATGAATTCTATATTCATTCTTATCTTTTTTATTAAAAAAGTGTTTATGAGAAAATTAATCTGTTACTTAACACTCACCTATTTGTTTATACATCTAACTGCACAAGACGGCACTGTTAAACAAATTCAGAAAGAATCTGCAAAAGAAATAAAAAGCCTGGATAGTAACGGATGGAAAAAAAGTGGCACGTTTATTTTTAATCTGAGCCAGGGTGCATTAAGTAACTGGGTGGCAGGTGGGGAAAATAATACACTTGGTATTAATGGTCTTTTAAATTATTCTGTCAACTTACGAAGTGGAAAAAATACATGGGATAATTATTTTGACATGGCTCTTGGTTTTCAGAATGCCACCAGTTTTAATAAGTACAGAAAAATTGATGATCGTGTTGATATCACCAGTAAATATGGCCGTCAGCTAACTGAACATTGGTACGCAAGTTTATTATTCAATTTTAATTCACAGTTTCTTGTAGGCTATGATTATTCCACTACACCTGAAACTAAAATATCTAATTTCCTTACGCCTGGTAAGATCATTTTAGCACCAGGAATGAATTATAAAACTGCCAATAGGTTTTCATTTTTTATATCTCCTGTTGCATTTAGATGGGTACTAAAAAAGGATGAAGATTTTTTTAATTTGGCAAAATTTGGAGTTGATTCCGCCAAAAAATCAAATTTGGAGTTTGGTGCATACGTATCTGCAATGTATAAAGCAGACTTTACCAAATGGGCCACATATACCGGACGTATTGATTTATTCAGTAACTACAAAAGAAATCCGCAAAATGTAGACTTGCTGATGAATAATCTGCTTACAATGAAGTTCAATAAAATACTTGCCACTAATCTAAGTCTTGACCTCCTCTACGACGATGACGTGAAAAAAAGATTGCAAATAAAAGAGGTGTTAGGCATTGGACTTACCTTAAAATTGTAAGAAATAACGAGCCCTGTTGATTTAAAATTTATGTTTTTTTGGAGCTCTATTCTCTTCGTTTCCTGGTTTTTAATAGTCATCTTTTCGGTTCATTATTCTCTCATAAAATTGAATTAAACAATTATCTTTGAATACACCATCATTCAAACGGCCAGATTCTAAAACTATAACTACGGTATGAGAAAACTCATCGTTACTCTTTTTGTATGTATTCTCACCTTTTCAGTTTTTGCGCAGAACACCACCCCACCTAAAAAAAATAAACGCATATGGACTACGGAAGGTTATTTTAGTTTTAATGTAGGGCAGGGTGGTAGCCGCAACTGGGCGGCGGGTTCTGAAAGATTTACTTTGCAAGCCGCTGCATATTTGAATTACCAGGCAAACCACAAATGGAGAAAAAATATTTGGGAAAATAGTATTGATCTTTCTTACGCTTTCATAAATACAAACACAACAGGATTTAGAAAAGCTGATGATAAGATCGATTATGTTTCTATGTTCAGGCATTCAATTACCAAAAAAGATAATGTTGTTGGGATCGGGGCCTGGTTCAATGTACGTACACAATTTCATGATGGATATGATTATGCTGAAACTCCAAAGAGGAGAATATCAGGTTTGATGGCACCGGGTTATATTACCCTGGGTCCCGGTTTCGATATTCGTAAAAAATCTGCAAGTCTTTTTGTTTCGCCGGCTGCACCACGTTTAATTGTTTTTACAAACCGTCCTTACAGTTTCAATTACCAGGGTGGTGTTAAACCGGATGGCTCACAGGAAATTCCGCTTTCATGGCATTATAATGTAGATCCTGAAAGAAAAGTACGCTTTGAACTCGGCGCATTGATCTCAGTAAAATATAAAAAAGGTATTGCAAAGAATGTAACTTATTCTACCCGTGCTGATTTCTTCTCTAATTATGTTGATGATCCGCAGAACATCGATGTTTTCTGGAATAACGTATTACATATGAAAGTGAATAACTGGCTGATCGTTAATTATAACTTTGACCTGATCTATGACGATGATGTAAAACTCTTCGGAGCAAATAGAAATAAAGCGGCTACACAATTGCATTCTCAATTGGGAGTAGGTTTTGCGGCAAGGCTTAAATAGATTAATATTTTTATAGTAGGCTAAAGTCCCGTTATTTTGTAGCGGGATTTTGTTTTTTCCGGAGGAATGCCTTCGGTACACCTTAAATTAATAAGTTTTGAATAACGCTTCGTACCAAATAAAGCTACCACAGTTTGAAGGTCCTTTTGACCTGCTCCTGTTTTTCATTGAACGGGATGAGCTGGATATTTATAATATCCCGATCACCAAGATCACCAACGATTTTCTCGATTTCATACATGGCCAGGAATCTTTGAATATTGAACTCTCCAGTGAATTCATTTTATTTATTTCCACGTTGATGCGTATCAAAGCAAAAATGCTTTTGCCAAGAAAAGAATTGGATGAGCAGGGAAATGAGATAGATCCGCGGCAGGAGTTGGTAAATAAGATCCTTGAGTATAAAAAATTCAAAGAAGCTTCAGCGCAGATGGCAGAAATGGAGGCCAACCGAATGCTGATGGTAAAAAGAGGAAACCTGCAAAAAGAATTATCAAAAATCGGCGAGGAGGCTGCGGAGGGAACAGAAATACAAACTGTCACTATGTTCAGGTTGATGCGTGCATTTGAAAGAGTGATGCAACGTTATCATGACACAAAGAACAAGCCTGTTCACACAGTTATTCGTTATGAATACACAATGGAAGGAAGCCGCGACTTTATGTTATCAAAGGCACAGGAAGAAAAAACGCTTTCCTTTGAAAAAATATTTGGGAACTGCGATAACAGGGTGCATGCTATTTTTCTTTTCCTGAGTTTGCTTGAACTGGTGCAGCAAAAATTTTTGAAGATCGTAATGGGAGAAGGAAAGAATAATTTTATTATTGAATATAATGAACCGGAAAATCGATTGGCTGAGATGGAAGATCGTATGCGGCCGCAATAAATAATTTTCACTATGCAGTTCCTGTTTGGTTCAGGAATTTGCATGTATTTTTTAACTACAAACCTAAAAATTTACACATGAAAAGATCAGCAACTGCCAACTGGAAAGGTTCCGGTAAAGAAGGAAGCGGAAAACTGCTTACACAGTCCGGGGTTATAAAAAATAAAGCGTATGATTATCGCAGCCGTTTTGAGGACGGAGCTTATACAAATCCTGAAGAGTTAATTGCCGCTGCACATGCAGGATGTTATTCAATGAAATTAAGTTTTGTATTAGGCGCTGCAGGATTTACTCCCAGCCGTATTGAAACAAAAGCTACCGTTACACTTGAAGGCGGCGTGATAACAGGAAGTCATCTTGAAGTAAAAGCAAAAGTTCCAAAGCTGAAAGCAAAAGATTTTCCACAGTATGCTGAAGATGCAAAAGCCAACTGCCCGGTAAGCAAAGCACTTGGGGCGATTAATGTTACCATGGATGCACAATTGGTAAAAAGCTTTAAAGCAAAGGATGATAGTGATAGTTCAGAAGGCAATGCTACAGATGCAGAAGAAAGCGGGGGCGAAGAGCAATAACTATTAGAAAAAATTTATATCATAATCCTGCTTTCGCGGGATTTTTTTTATTCATAAATCCACAACAATAACGGGCGGGATGATTTATCAACCAGGAACAGTCAAAATTATTAACGGGGTTAATTCTATATTAATTTGAGAGGCATTCAAATTTAATTGTTCATTTTGTTCGTTTCAAATTCCATTCCCAAATCTGGACAAAATCCACTCCTTTATGGGAATGGTCATGCTTTTCGATGTGGCCGGATAAGATATTCTTGTCTTTACCTAATTTATATCGCTCCACGACGATCTGCGAATCACCCTCACTCATATCGTCAATGATCCTTTGATCAAACTTACCGTTGGCATATCTGTCACTGATTTTTTTACCGGTGCAGGAGGGGATGTCGACAGTAAACCCATACTCCTTTGCTTCATCATCGATGCTCAACACCAATTCTGTGGGAGCTTGCCCGCTGGCATAAATAGTGTCTTTAATAGCGCCGGTACCATTTACATTAACGCAAGTGTCAGCAGAGGTTCCGTGCCGGCTTCCATTTGAACTGCTCTTTGCAGTGCCTATGTTATTAATAACACTAGCCTGCATCCGCCATTCGCCCCAGCTCGTATCGGTTTGCCAACCACAGACATGAGTGCCATACACAGTATCGTAAGTTATTTGCCTGAAAATAATGTTCCCTGTCCACATGTCTTCGTTTGTGGAAGAATGAGTTTGTTTTGGACCGGTAAAATTTTGAAGGAGCACCACAATCAAAACAACCGGCGCTATTGACAAATTTTTTTTCATAAAAATTTATTTATCGATCATCGCCTGCAATTTTTCGATTGGGAAATTATCATCAATTAGTTTATAAGGATTCAAAGATTGATCAACATAATACACCGGGCCATTACTTAATTGGTAAGTGAGGAACTGTGGAATATATTTTGGAAGATCTTTTCTGATGTAAGCAGGGTTTTCCGTTACTAGCATTTTACCACCTTTCTCCTTTGTCGTAAAAATTGGATATTGTGTAAGTACTGGCATGATTTCGCCGAACAGGATCGCTGGCGTATCAAGCAGGCCAGCCTTTGTTGTGGCTTCCAATTCATCCTGGTAATATTTAATCACATCATCTTTTTGTTTTTTGATTTTATTTGTTTGTTCTTCCCGTTCTTTTTTGTCCATTAAGAGAGCAAGTCCTTCCGGATGTTCTGAGGATTTTATCAGGGTATTAAAAAATATTTGCAGGCATTCGAAGTATCTGTCAAAATATTGTTTCCGGGTAACAAGAATATAGGGTAGCATACCCTCACGGTGAAGCAGAAATACGATCTTCTCATTCGGGTTATAAATTCCATTAGAATTATAAACATCATAGCCCTTCCATTTTCCAACAATCGGGGAGAGCATTTTTATGGGTCTTCCTTCCACCCGCATAATCTCAGTATTATCATCGAGCCATAGTTGTATAAAAATGTCATCAAGATTATTAATAGTGACCGAAATGGTAGTAGGCGCTTCACAACCCTGTCCTCTCATCATTTCGTAAGTTGTCCTTCCACAATGATAACCACAAAACTTTGCTGCATACCGGTAAAAAATAACAGGAACGCCATTTTGATCAGTTCCCCGCAGTTTTCCATTTTGCAATCTTTCAATTTTAAGTTGAGAAGCAAAGTACTTGTCGTTTGTAAAATAAAAAGGCTCCGCATCAACAGCAGTTGGTGATGGATAGATATCGGTTACCCATTGATGGATCGTATTCAACCGATTCATTAGTTCCTGGCGTTGCTGACTGGTGACCTTTGCAACTCCATAGGCATTTTCTATTGCTTTAAACCAACGTCCTGGAGTTTTTAGAATTAATTCTTTGTTTCAAGGTGTCGTTGTTTTTACAAAATAGCTTTGGCTCCATGCTAACATGCAGTTGAAAAAAAGAAGAATGAGGATGGTGATTTGTTTTTTCATCTGTCAAAATCTATTTATCAATCATCTCCTGTAATTTTTCAATCGAAAAATTTGTTATTTTGTTCCAACAATCCCGGGAATACGATTGTATAATAGTTTAACAATCTTAATGGCAGCATTCTTTTTGTTTTCTCTTGACACATCATCGTATTGGCCGTGGAATGAAACTACAACACCGTATACACCAGATATCAGCAACAAATGACAATCGTCACATTTTGTATCATCAGCATTATAATTAAAATAAGCAGAATCAGCTAAGCCAACAATTGTCTCCGGTCTTCTTTGCCACAGATTAATATGATCGGCGACATTGCTATTGTAGAACACCAATGCATCAGCTTTTGATTTATTTTTTAGTAGCGATATTTTTATCGTTCCAAAATCAGGCGATTTGAAAAATTCGTAGAGGCAGCCCCGGTAACCTTCCAACGGATCTTCTGCATAGGAGTTGCTTAACGCGACGGTAAAAGGCGAAAGACCTGCTATTTCTGCTGCCGGCAAAATTTTACAGATATCCGGAAGGGTATCAGATAATATTTTTTCTGGAAAAAGTTCAGCGCCTTTCTGCTGCGGCTTACCGATCATGAAACTAAAAGAAGCGACACCAAAAAGAGTTAATATCCTGTTCATGGTTTACGTTTTTTCAAACTTTTTATTTATCGATCATCTCCTTCAATCTTTCAATTGGAAAATTTTCTTCTATTGCTTTTTTTAAATCGACACCCCATTTTTCCTTATCCCACATCCATGAAAGAACAAATACTTGAGGAACATATGCAGGCAGATCTTTTCGGAAATAATTGGGATTGTCAGTTGCCAACAGAGTTCCCCCATCTTTTTCGGGTAAAAAAATAGGGCCTTCATTCATAAGAAGCACATCTGTTCCTACAACAGCTGGAGCATCGAGCAATCCATCTCTTGTTGTTTTTTCTAATTCATCCTGAAATTTTTTCAATGCACTATTCTTTGCATTTAAATTTCTATTCTTAGTTTCTTCTCTCTCTGCTTTATCAGGTATTTGTTCATTGAATGCAATCGTTTTGTCATAGAACCTCGTGGCATAAGCAATAGCACGATCGAGGTATTGTTTTCTTGTTACAGGAATATAAGGGAGCATGGCATTTCTCGTGATCAATATGTACCATTCATTGTTCTGATCAGCATAATAACCTCCATTGATCGCCATCACATCATAGCCTTTCCAATTTCCAATTACATGCATCTTTCGTTTAATGGGTCTTCCATCTATTGTCCATCCATCATCGTCCATGAAATCTCCATTTAATATTTGAAGATTATTTGCTTCAACTGTTATTGAATTTCCACCACCGGCATCCGGATAGCCGTTCCACATTTCGTTTGCATTCTCACTACACATCCAGGCAAAAAGTATCATACTATATCCCCATCCTTCAACCTGGGTTAGTGTCACAGCTTCCTTTTGGGTTCTGTCATTTTCCGTAACATATTTGATCTTATCTCCAAAATAGGTTTTCCTAAACGCGGCTCTCCAGTATCCATCGGAACCCATCGGCTGCGGATAAACTTGTTTCACTAGTTCGTGGATATCATTTATTCGATTCATGGCTCCTTGAGAATAATTATTGTTATTTGGGCCGTTGAATAAATAATTGCCGGGTATCAGCCATTTGCCTCTGTAGTTATTTAAAAATTCCTGGTTGCACGGAACTGAAATTTTTAGTTTGGGGAAATGAGGGTTTGGATCTTTATTCTGTGCAGACAGTTGAATGGAGAAAAGAAGAAGGATGATGATTTGTTTTTTCATAGAATATTTTTAGAGAGGCTCAAGCACAACTTTTAATTGAATAAGACCGCTGTTGAGTTTTAAAACATAAAGTTCTCTGTGTGCGGTGTCAGTTTTGCCATTGATAAGAAACTGGTCACCGTTGTGCGCATCAAATAAAATAACAGTATTGCCAACCTTTGTCGCTTCAGATCCTTTCTTTTGTAAATCATGTTGTACTCCATTCATTTTATATTTCACTTGCATTTCATCAAGTTTTGCGTAACCTGTGGGATTATCGACAGTTCCCTGGTTAGATAATGTCCCCATTTGACCAGCAAGATCAATAACTTCATCCTGGTTCGCTTTAGTATCTGAAATGGACACTAATACTTTGTCGAGATAAGCCAACAGATCTGTAGTATAAGCGTTCGCTGCATCACCGTAAGTATCTTCCTGTTTATAGCGAATGACATCCATCATAGCTGAATCACTGCCGCTGTTGGGACAAAAACTTATTTTGAATATTGGAAAGTTCATTTCCAGATCAGTAGGGCCGGAATAAGGGTAAGTGACCCATGTTTGATTTTTTAATACTTGTTTGATCCCGCTTTTTACTTGCAAGGGAATTTTGAAAAGCGTTTCCTGCTTACTGAAAACAGAAGAACCATAATCCGGGTCGTATAAATAGAGCTGCCATTTACAATCATTAGTCCTTCCTAATCTTACATAAATTTTTTGGGCTGTTGATAAATGACCGTTTGCTTTTAAAATAGGTTTATCGGCCTCAGGTTCATACTGAATATCAAAATCAATATTTAATGTAAGAGCAAAGTGATTTAGTTTTTCAACTTTTTCTATCCAGTCCCATTCAGTTCCTTCATTACTTATCCCTAAAAGTTGTTTTATTCTTTCATGTCCAAAAAGAATGGAATAATTAAAGACAACATTATAATCATTTGCCTGAAACCTTTGGTCAATAAATTGCTCAAAATCTTTTGCCTTTATTAAATCTATTACTTCCAGCTGGGCTGCTAAAGCTTTACTTTCGTCAATATCTTTTCCGAGAAGAGCTCTTTGTCTTGCCAAATTAAGTATAGAGGAAACAACAATTTCCTGCCGGTAAACATCATGTCCATATCGTTGCTCAAGAAGATCAACTTTTTGCTCCATTCGCTTAAAACCTAAGGCCATTGCTTTATCCATATCTTCTTTGAGACCGGGCTCTTCGGAATAATCAACTTCTGCGCCGGCAGGGATAAGTAATTGAAATTGTCGTTCAATACCCAGGCATCTAGAAATCAATGTTGTTTCGTATTCATCAAACTTATCAGCCCATTTAGCTTTTGCTCTATCATACTTACCCTGAAGAGAAGTATCGCAATAATAACAGAGATCAAATTCGTGTTTTGGAGGAACCGGAAAATCAAGAGGTGGTGGATTGTTCATTAATTGTAGAAGTTCCTGATGAGCTTGCTTCAACCATGGATCAAATGAATCAGTTGAATTTGTTTCGTTCATTGGATTCGGCCCACCAAATATAGAGTTGTCGGAAAAAGGTGAGAAAAAAACTGTCATTAAATTAGCCCCAGTACCTGGAAGTGGGATGGTATTTTCAGCCA
>Ga0105249_10002751_pt1 | contig 15205 bp, 11 predicted proteins | sample KBSS44metaG_FD_81522 | JGI IMG/M metagenome (GOLD analysis project Ga0105249, IMG submission 81522) | Switchgrass rhizosphere microbial communities from Kellogg Biological Station, Michigan, USA - KBS S4-4 metaG | ecosystem: Host-associated > Plants > Roots > Rhizosphere > Soil | place...
CCGTCGGCGTGAATTGCGTTGACCCGGCAGATGCGTTAGCGCTGGTCCAGTCGGCTCGCTCGGCTAGCGGCAAGCCGGTTGTCGTCTACCCGAACAGCGGCGAGACGTGGGACGCCGCCCGCCGGCGCTGGACGGGCGAATCTGCGTTCGAACCGGCGGACGTCCGCGCGTGGATCGACGCGGGGGCGCGGCTCGTCGGTGGCTGCTGCCGGGTAACGCCCTCGAACATCCGGCGGCTCCGTGCCGGCATGCCGCCTGCCACCGAGCCGGCACGCCGACCATGACCTCGCGCGTGGGAGCCGAGTGGTCATCCGCTCATTCGATGCGAACCCGTAGTCGGCGGAACCCCCGGCCCTTGTTTTCCATCTTGACGACCTCGAGCCGGCCGATCATCGCTGTCGACGCGACATGCGTGCCTCCGTCGGCCTGCGTGTCCAGGCCGACGATGTCGACGATCCTTACCACCTCAATGTCCGACGGCAGGAGATTGGTGGCCGTGCGGATGATGTCCGGGATCGCAAAGGCTTCTTCCCGCGGGAGGACCGACACCTCGATCCGCCGATCCTCCGCTATCTCGGCGTTACACGCCGCAGCCACCCGATCCTTGAAGTCAGCTGGCACCTCGGCCAGATCGAAGTCCATCCGTGCGGTCAGGGGCTCCATGTTGCCGCCCGTCACCAACGCCCCGAAGTCGCGGAAGACGACACCGGTGAGGACATGGAGTCCGGAATGGGTTCGCATCAGCGCGGTGCGCCGGGCGTCGTCCAGCGCGCCGCGAACCGCGGTTCCCGGGGGCGGAACCGGATCGTCCTCGGCCGGGATCAGGTAGGAGTCGTCCAGCTTGCGGGTTCCCACGATGCGCGTGCGCACGCCGCCCCAGAGCAGCACGCCTTCGTCCGGAGGTTGCCCACCGCCGCCTGGATAGAACGCGGACCGGTCCAGGACGATCCCGCGGTCCGCGTCCGCGGTCAGCACGATCGCGTCCCATTCCCGGATCGACGCGTCGTCGAGGTCGAGCCGATGGGTGTGTGTCGCGCCGCCAGTCACACCGGCACCACGGTCTCCCTCGAGAGATACCTCATGTGCCAAGCCTCTCGGAAAGCCGACGACCTAGCGTCCCAGCTTGTGACGTTCGCAGCGACACAAATTTGGCCCGTCGGCGGCCAGGTTTGGGCCACGCTTCAGATGGGAAACATAGTGGTTTAGGGGCGGGCCGCTTCTTTCCCCCCGAGACGCGGCTCGTCCCGACGCCGATCAGCCCTGGAGACAGGCGGATGGACTCGCGGCCCCCTCGGTGCGGCGAGTCCATCCGCCTGTTGGCTTAACTAGGTTCTCACATGGCCTGGTGGTCTGCCAACCCTCGAACCGCGGTAAATATCGGACTTTTCACGTATCGCACCGGCTGTACGAGCCGGTGAGAGACCGGTCTGTTCACAGGCCTGCCTCGGATCGTAGCTGGCTTGTGTACGTACCGTAACGGCCACACTGATGTACGGAGCGTGGAGAGCTGACCTCGTTGCGCGTCATTCCGGAAGGCTGCAGCCAGGCCGGAGCCCGCGAGGGTGTGACACATCGCGCGGCGCCAGCGCTATCTCCTCGTTGGGTTCTTCCGACCGCGCCAACGGCCGTCGCGGATCGGACATACAGGGGCTCGCAACCGCGGCACCCGCTGCTCCCCCCGGCTGGGGGCTGTCGGTTGCGGGTCCTCTGTGCCGAAGCGTCGCGCACACAAGATTGCGGCGGAAATCCGTGCCGGATGCACGATGCTCTGCCACGTTGCGGTGAGAATGATGACGACAGCCGCCACCCTTCCGCCGAGTCACCGTGTTCTCATTGAGCTTCCGAGGCCGACACGTTGGACTCGTGCGCCACTCGAGCACCCGGAGACACGCCATGAACATCCTGCTGATCGGACCGCCCGGATCTGGGAAGGGCACCCAAGGGGCTCGCGTCGCGATGGCTCTCGGGGTCGAGCACATCGCTGCCGGCGACCTCCTGCGCGGCGAGGTGGCAGCCGGCACGCCGCTTGGCGAGAAGCTGAAGCAGTACTTGGACCGCGGCGAGCTCGCCCCGGACGATCTGGTCATGCAGCTGGTCGTGCCGCGCGCACTGGATGCCTCCCTCCACGGCGGCTACGTGCTCGACGGTTTCCCCCGGTCGGTCCCACAGGCGCAGGAGGCGCGCAAACTAGCGGAGCGCGCGCATGCCCGCCCGGATCTCGTCGTCTACCTCGAGGCCCCCGATGACGTTCTTGTCGCGCGTCTCCTCGATCGGGCTCGGGCCCAGGGGCGTACGGACGACACCGAGCAGGTGATCCGGCACCGGTTGCAAGTCTTCGACGAAGCAACTGCACCGCTGCTGGCCTACTACCGCGACGAAGGGTTGGCCAAGGTCATCGATGCGACCGCAACGCCTGACGAGATCACCGCGGCGATCCTCGCGCTTGTCAAGGCGTAAAACGTATCGCGTGAGGCCCGGCTGGCCATCGCCAGTGCGGAACACTAGATCAGCGAGGTGCCCCGGCTGCCCGATCTGAATCAGGCGGTGCCACGGAATCCGGACTCGTGGTCGGGGAAGCCAGGAAGTCGGTTACGCACTCGGCTATCGCGGCCGGCTGCTCGAGCACGAAGAGGTGACCGCCCCCTGAAATGACCTGAACCCTGGCATCACGGATGAGGCGGCCAAGGATGCGACCGTTGACGACCGGGACGATCGGATCATCGTCGCCAGCCAGGACGAGCGTCGGTTGGCGCAGGCAGCGCAGCCAGGGCACGCTCGTCCAGCCGGCGAGGGCATACACCTGAGCCGCGTAGCCGCGCATGCTCGGCTGATGCATGAACCGAGCCACCGAGCCGTGCAGCAACGCGTCCGGGTCGCGGCGAGCCGTGCCCCCGTAGACGTCCGCGGCGATGCGGCGGTAGTAGTCGGGCTGGTAATAGCGCCGCGGGGTAGCCAATGCCCAGAGCACCCGTGGTGATCCGGGAACGCCGCCAAGCCCTGGACCGGTTGCCGCGAGGACGAGCCGACGAACGCGCGGTGGCGCCTGGTGGGCCAACTGCTGGGCCACCACACCGCCGAGGGAGACGCCGAACACATCGACGGTTTCGAAGCCGAGCACATCCAGCAGCCGCTCAGCCGTGCGAGCCACGCCTCGCATCCGTCGGGGCCAGGCGTAGGGCGTGGACTGGCCGACGCCAGGAGCGTCGTAGCTGATCGTCTGCACGCCGAGGTGGTTCAGCTCGCGCTCGAACGGGACGGATATATCGAGGCTCGCGCCGATGCCACTGATCAGCAGTAGCGGGACCCGATCGCTGCGGCTGCCGGAAATCGCAGTGCGCAGCCGCACGCCGTCCACATCGACGAACTGGATCTCACGCGAAGGCACCGACACCGGTGATATCTCTTCCCACGATGAGGGTCTGAATAGTCTCGGTGCCTTCATAGGTGTGCAGGGCCTCGATGTCGGCCATGTGCCGTATGACGTGGAAGTCGAGCAGGATCCCGTTACCGCCGAGCAGATCGCGCGCCTCGGACACGACTTGGCGAGCCTTGCGAGTGTTGTTCATCTTCGCAATGGCGGCGATGGTGTCGGTGAGTTTGCCCTCTTCGATCAGCCGGCCGAGCCGAAGGCAGTACAGCTGCATCGAGCACACCTCGGCCAGCATCTTGACCAGCTTGTCCTGCACGATCTGGAAGCTGACCAGCGGCTTGCCGAACTGGGTGCGCTCGCCGCAGTACTGGGCGGCGATCTCGTATGCGGCAGTTGCATGCCCGAGGGCGCCCCATGCGACGGCATTCCGGGTGCCGGCCAGCACCCGGCCCGTGTCCTTGAATGTGTTCGCGCCAGGCAGCCGGTTTACCTCGTCGACCTGAACGTCGGTGAGCTCGATCTCGGCCTGCCACACCGACCGTAACGAGCCCTTGCCTTCCATCTTGCGGGCAACGTAGCCCGGGGTGCTTTGCTCGACGAGGAAGCCTTTCACCTGACGATCCGCTACATCTCGGGCCCAGACGACGATCACGTCGGCGATCGAGCCGTTGCCGATCCACTTCTTGGCACCGTTGATCGTCCAGGTATCGCCGTCCCGGCGAGCGGTGGTTTCGAGTGCGACCGAGTCCGACCCGTGCGTCGGCTCAGTGAGGGCGAAGGCGCCGATCTTGTTGAGCTGTGCCATTTGCGGCAGCCACTGCTCTTTCTGTTCCTCCGAGCCGAGCATCGCGATCGACTGCATGGCCAGTCCCGCTTGGACTCCGACGAACGTGCCAATGCTGCCGTCGCCGCGATTGAGTTCCATGTGGATGAGCCCGGTCGCGATCGGGCTCATCGGTGGGCAGCCGTAGCCCTCGATGCCGTCGCCGACGATCCCCAGCTTCCCGAGCTTCTCGACGAGTGGCCGGGGAAATTCGGCCCGCTCCCAGTAGTCGTTGATGACGGGCAGCACCTCGTCGTCGACGAAATCGCGGGTCGTTCGCCAGTAGCCGCGCTCTTCAGCACTGAGCTGGTCGGCGATACGGAAGAAGTCGGTGCCGCGCGACCGGCCGATGGTCTCGTACATGAGCTCCTCCTTCAGCTGTCGAAGACGTACGTACCGGGCGCCTCGACGAGCGGTCGAAGGCCGCCGCCGCCGAGCTGTTCCGGCGCCGGCTGGGTCGGGCCGCAGCGCTCGGCGAGCCACGCCGACCAGTCGGTCCACCAGGTGCCTTGCCGGGTCTCGGCCGTCATGAGCCACTCGGCCGGGTCGGCTGGGTTGTCCTTGTTCACCTGGTAGCTCGCTTTGGGGTTGCCTGGTGGGTTGACCAACGCGGCAATGTGGCCGCTGGTGGACAGGATGAACTGTGCGCTGCCGCCAAGCAGCTGCGTGGTCTGATAGCAGCTCTGCCACGGCGTGATGTGATCGGCGATGCCGGCCACGATGTAGGTATCGGTGTCGATACGGGACAGGTCGATCGGCACGCCGAGCACAGTGAGCGTGCCGCCCTCCACGAGCTGATTGTCCAAAGCCAAGTCGACGAAGTCGGCGTGCAGGCCGGCTGGCATCCGCGTCGTGTCGGCGTTCCAGAACAGAATGTCGAAGGCGGGCGGCTTCTTGCCGAGCAGGTAGTTGTTGACCCAGTAGTTCCAGATCAAATCACCCGGGCGCAGCCACGCGAACACCTCGGCGAGTGACCGGCCGTCGAGGTAGCCCCGGCGTCGGGACGCGGCCTTGGCCGCGCGCGCCAGCCGTTGGTTGCTGACCGCCATTGCCACGCCGGCTCGCGAGTTGTCGATGACGGTGACGGCGAGGGCGAAGGCAGCCAGGCGGTCCTGCCGTCCGGTCGCCGCGAGGTAGGCGGCAGCGATAGTGGCCAGGATGCCTCCGGAGCAGATGCCCGTGAGCGCGGTACGGTCCGCTCCAGTCACTCGCTCGACTCCATCCAGCGCGTCGAGGACCGCCTGGACGTATGTCTCGAAATCCCAATGCGCATGCCGGGCGTCCGGGTTACGCCAGGACATCACGAACACCTGCTGGCCCTCACGGACGAGGAACTCGACCAGGCTGCGGTTCGCCGTCATGTCGAGGGCGTAGTACTTGTTGATCGTCGGAGGCACGAGCAGCAGTGGCACCTCGCGGACCTGCTCGGTCTGCGCTGTGTACTGGATCAGCTCGAACACGTCAGTGCGCAACACGACCGCGCCTGGCGTCGTGGCGATATTGCGGCCCACCTCGAAAGGCGAACGGTCGACCATCTCCGGGATACGCGGTGCGGACGCCATATCGCGCGCGAATTGGGCCCCGCCGCGCACGAAGTTCAATCCCGCGCTGTCGACAGTTGCCTTCGCCGACGCAGGATTTACGAGCGGAACATTGCTGGGCGACACGGCCTCGACGAGGTTCTCGGTCTGAAACCGCATCCGCGTGTCGTCCCGCCAATCGAGGTCTGCGTCGGCGACAAGTTCGTCCGCGGTCTGTGCACCCGCGAGATAAAGCTGGACGATGCGCCGCAGCAGCGGATTGCTCGTCCACGCCGCGTCGGCGAAGCGGCGGTCGCGCCTCGAGGGAGCTACCGTCGACGTACCGATTGCGATCCGTCCCGTCTCGGCGACGAGGCTACCCAGCCGCCGGACAGTGGTGCGCGGTTTGCGGACGAGTGCGACACCCAGCTTGGCCGTCGACAGGTCAGGTACGAATCGACGCGCCGACCCCAGCGCCGCGTCGATCAGCAGTGCGTCAAGCGGAGCGGCCTGATCCGCTAGTACGGCCGCCTCCTCAGGTGTGACCGACGGAGCCGTCGATGTCGTCATCCAGTAGCCTCCGCATCCGGCACGGTGATCTCCTTCTTGAGAATCTTCCCGGTGGGGCCTTTGGGCAAGGCGTCGACAATCCAGACCCGCCGCGGGTACTTGTACGCAGCAACTTGCGACTTGACGTAGCTGCGCAGCTCGTCCGGCGTCACGGTCGCACCCGGCTTGAGCGCGACCGCCGCGCCGACCTCCTCACCCAACTCGGGGTGCGGGATGCCGACGACCGCCGCCTCGGCGACCTCCGGGTGCTCGTACAGCACCTCTTCGATCTCCCGCGGGTAGATGTTGTATCCGCCGCGGATGATCAGATCCTTCTTCCGGTCGACGATGTAGTAGTAGCCGTCCTCGTCCACGCGCCCGATGTCGCCGGTGCGGAACCAGCCGTCGGCCGAGACGGCCTCGGCCGTCGCATCAGGCCTGTTCAGATAGCCCTTCATGATGTTGTGGCCGCGGATCGCGATCTCCCCGACCTCGCCCTGCGGGACCTCGGCGCCCGACGCGTCAACGACGCGCATCTCGACGCCCCGGATCGGCGTGCCGATCGAGCCCGGCTTGCGCTCCCGGCCCGGGTGGTTGAACGACGCGACTGGCGACGTCTCCGAGAGGCCGTATCCCTCGAGCACGATGCAGTCGAACGCGTCCTCGAACTGGCGCAGCACCTCGACCGGCATGGCCGCGCCGCCAGATATGCACAAGCGCAGGGCCGAGACGTCATATCCGGAGCGGTCCGGTACGTGAAGGAGCGCGCTGAACATCGTTGGGACACCAGCGAATATCGTGACCCGTTGGTCGGCCAGTATCCCCAGTGCCTTTGCGGCGTCGAAGCGCGGCAGCACCGTCAGCGAGGCGCCCGTCATGATCGCAGCGTTGAGTGTGCACGTCTGCCCGAACGCGTGGAAGAGCGGCAGCCCGCCGAAGATGAGGTCGTCCGGACCAAGTTGAAAAAGGTCGGCGGCGCTGACCTCGACGTTATTGATCAGATTTGCGTGGGTGAGCTCTGCGCCCTTGGGGTGCCCCGTCGTACCTGATGTGTAAAGGACGACCGCCGTGTCGTAGGCCGCCCGATCGACGACCTGCGGTGCCGGGCTCGCGGTCGCGAGGATATCCGGGAACGTCGCCGGGTCGACGAGAACGGCCTCGGCGCCGGCTTCCTTGGCGCCAATCTCGACCTCCGGCGCGGTGACGTGCCAGGCGAAGATCACCGGCGCGCCCGAGTCGCCGAGGTAGTAGGCAATCTCGCGGGCTTTGAGGAGCGGGTTCATCGGAACCACAACCGCGCCCGTGCGCAGTATGCCGTAGTAGACGGAGGCGAACTCAGGGACGTTGGGCAGCATGATGCCGATAGGCGTCCCCGGCGCGATACCTCGGGCAGCGAGTAGTCCAGCGACCCGAGCGCTCTGATCGTCGAGTTCGCCGTAGCTGGTGGTCTGGTCACCGAGGTGGATCGCGACCCGGTCAGGATTGTCGGCGGCATTGCGAGCGAGGCTGGCGGCGAGATTCATCGGAAGTCCCTAAGACGTGGCGGTCGGGGTGATCTAACTATCGTCGGTCGCGCAAGACCTGCTCCACGATGGGCGCGAGCACCAATCGCCGGTCCGAGCGTTGTGCCGGCGCACAACGAGACCGGCCTCGATTGCGAGCTCCCGTCGACCCGTCGGGTCGCATCTCAGCTTGCGAGCCGGCCCCTGAGACAGTGGCGCCGCGCACGACGGGTGAGTCGTCGAGTTGCACGTGGCGCTCGAATGCGCTCGAATGCTTGGGCTCGGCGGACCCGGGCGGACGGGAGTATGCCGCCGCGCCGTCAAGCCGCTGACCGTCCTCGCCGAGCTGTTCGCCCCGGCGTAGGCCGGGCGGCGTTGAGTGAGTAACGAGGAAGGGTCCCGCGGCGGGAGGGATGCCGCGGGACCCAGACGCCCAGAGTAGCTGCGCAATGACGGCTCTGCCACGCGCGCCTCGCGCTGGCTGCCCCAGCCGACCATCGGCGTGAGCAGCCACCCGCTCGTCCAGCACGGAAAACAGGTCACGAGTGGATAGATCAGGAGAAAGTAACCCTTCTGGTGTCGGGCATATGGCAGTCGTCCGGACCTGTGATCCGCCGCACCGCCAAGCCCGATCCAGGACAGGTTGACAGGGCCAGGCCGTTCATCGGGGACAGGCGCTCAACGTTGATGGGCGCGCAGATGTCGAAAGAACGCCCGCAGGTCGGCGACGAAGAGTTCCGGCTGCTCCAACGCCGGAAAGTGGCCTCCGGCCGGCATCTCAGTCCAGTGCGTGATGAAGTACAGCCGTTCGGCCCACGACCGGGGGACTCGGCGTACGTCTCGGGGGTAGATCGCGCACCCCGTGGGCACGTCCACCCGGGGCGGCCGAGCTGAGGTCCTTTTCTGCTCGTCCCATTCCGCGTACAGGCGGGCCGCGGACGCGATCGTCCTCGTCACCCAATAGGTGGTCACGTTCGCTAGCAGCTCATCCTTGGTAAAGCAGCGCTCGACGTCCCCGTCGCAATCACTGAACGAGCGATACATGTCGACCAGCCACGCGGCCAACCCGGCCGGCGAGTCGTTCATGGCGAACGCCATGGTGTGCGGACGCGTGGTGTTCAGCGGGAGATGGATGACCGTCCCTGCGGCTTGGTGCCTGGTCCAGTCGTGTAAACCCTGACGCTCGCTCGGGCGGAGCCCTGCTTCCGGATCGTCCGACCCTTCCGGAGGCTCGCCCAGCGGCATCGTCAGGTACAGCCCGAGCACGCCTGTGCCCGCTCCCGACCGCAGGAGATCCGAGGTGATGATGGCGCCCCAATCCCCGCCGGCGGCGCCGTACCGGTCATATCCCAACCGCTGCATCAGCAGCGCGAATGCCGCGGAGATGCGTCGCACGTTCCAGCCCGGACCCGGGGTGGGCCCGGAGAATCCATAGCCCGGAATGGACGGGCACACCACGTGGAATGCGTCGGACGCGTCACCGCCGTGCTGCCGCGGGTCGCGTAGCGGCTCGATGACTTTCTCGAACTCGAATACGGAGCCGGGCCAGCCGTGCACCAGCAGCAGCGGTAACGCCCCCGGCTCAGGCGACCGGGCGTGAATGGCATGGATGCGTTGACCGTCCACGTCCATCGCGACCTGCCCAAACGCATTCAGCCGGGCCTCATACGCCCGCCAGTCGAATTCGGCGCGCCAGTACTCGCACAACTCTTCGAGGTAGCGCCTGCTGGTCCCGTAGGACCAGCCACTGCCCGGGAACTCGTCGAGCCACCGGGTACGAGCCAACCGTTCACGCAGGTCATCGAGCTCGTGTTGCGGAATGTGAACCTGGAACGGCACTGCGCGGCCTGCCAAGTGTTCCTCCTGGCTTGTACCTCGGGTCACTCGAGGGCGCCGGAGGCGAAGTGCTCGCCGTAGGGGGTCCCGCCGAAGTGCTCCCCCACCAGCCTCGATACGAGTAGCAGGGTGGTCCGGGGCCGGTAGTTAGCGACGACGCGTTGCGCCTGCCCGGCGGCGTTGCGAGTGACCAGGACGACGTTACCGAGCTGCTCGCCGCGGACCCAGGCCGTGTAGTCCTCCAGGAAGCTGTTCTCGCCATAAGGGCCGGCGAAATTGAACTCCTGGTCGTCGTAGAGCGAGCGGATGTAGGTCACGATTGACCGGACGGCCTCGGCACCCTGCGCGACGCCGTTCATCGCCGAGCCCTCTATGGTGACGTCGTCGGCCAGGTTGGTCACCCAGACCGGCTGGTAGTCGGTGGCCGGAACGCGGACACCGTCGAAGCGGGTGACATATGTCGGCGTGCCTTCTTCGGCCGCCGGGTCGCTCGTGACGGACATGAGCAGTTTCCCTTCGTGACCTGTAGCCGGTGCTCGCCGGTGTCGGTGTGCCGACCGGCATGTGCCCGCGAACCCTTCTCGGGAGGCCAACACTATGAGCACGACCAGGTTTTCTGCGAGAGCCCCGTGAGCGCGCGATCTGGTCGGGCCTGGAGGTGTTTGACCTCGTCACCCATCGCGGAACTCACCCGGCGGAGCAGTGTCTGTACGCGCTCGATGGTCCAGTCGTATGCCGCGACGTCCTCGGTCGCGGCTAACAGCCGGCTGGACAGCCGACCCCGGATCGCCTGGTAACGAGCGAGGGCGACCGCCTCCGGAAGGCCGCCCGTCGCGTCGAGAATCGAGTCGGCAAATAACTCCGCATCACGCATAGCGTCGGTCATGCCGTGGGTGGTGATCGGGTCCTTGAAGTAGCCGGCGTCTCCGACTAGTGCCCACCCCGCGCCCCAGCAGCGGCGCAGATATCCAGGTACTCCGCCCCACCCGCGGATTGGCCCTGCGGGCGTGGCGGTGACGACCGGGTCGCGCAATGTCGGGGCGGCTTGAACCAACAGCTCGGAGAAAGCGTGCTCGACGCCGTAGCGCCGCAGCCCGCACATACGTTCCGGTGTGGTGCTGACGAACACGCAGGTGTGCCCGTCGTTGGTGGGGATCAGACCGGCCCCGGCGCCGGCGCCATACGCCCATTGGTAGCCATCGGCTGGGAGACCGGCGACGTACCGGTAGAGCACCGCGGAGCGAGATCTGCCCTGCCGTATGACCGGTGCCCGAACCAGTGCGGCCACGGTCGAGCGGATGCCGTCGGCGCCCACCGTCATCGATGCCGGGAGTTCGACGGTGCGGCCGGATCGGTCGACTGAACGGACGCCGCGAACCCGGCCGGTCTCGTCCCGCCGCAACGCAGTCACGGCCATCTCGGTAAACACGTCGACCCCGGCCTGCGCGGCGGCGTCGAGGAGCAGCCGGTCGAACAAATAGCGGCGAGGTGCGTAGAGGGCATCGACGCCGGCAGTAGGGCGTATCGCCACACGCGCGATGCTGCCGTCGGTGTAGTGGAACGACGTGCTGCGGATCGCCGGTGTGCCGGCCGCGATGACCCGATCAAGCAGCCCCCAGCGGGACAACTGCAGGACACCGGCGCGCATGAGCGCGTGCGTGGACACGGTGTCGGTTCCGGCCCGGGACCGGTCGACGAGCGCGACCCGAGCTCCAGCTCGCCCGAGCAGCAGCGCGGTGGACGCACCCGCGACCCGGCCGCCGACGACAACGACGTCGTAGCCGTTCATGACGTCGGTGCCGCGGTCGCTGCTGGCAGCGTGGGCACGAGCGGCGCGGCCCGGCCGAGGAGGTGAGCCACGACGGCCTGCGCGTTGTGCCGGGCGCCGTCGATGTACCCGGAGTCACGGCGGTGCTGGAACCGCTGACCGACCACGTAAACCCCCGGTGCGGAGGTGACGCCACGGCGCTGGGCGATCGTTCCGTCCGGCGCAGTCACCGGCAGCCGCAACCAGGGGTGACTGGGTCGGTAGCCGGTGGCGAGCAGGACGGTGCCGATTCCCTCGGCCCGCAGGCCCAGCCGCGTCGGAGTGGGGGGAACGGCAACCATCCATGGTCGAACCGGTGGCCCGAGCTCTTGGCCGAGACCGGCAGCGTTGGCGAATTTGTCGACGGCGTCGAGAAGCCGATGCATTCGCCGATCGGCGGACGCGACCGAGTCGGCGAGGTCGGCGCGGAACCAGGCCTGGCCACCCTTGATCTGCGCGAGGCGTCCGGTGAGCCGAACACCTCGCGCTTGCAGGACAGCCAGGTCGAGGTCCTCGTTCCGGCCGACCAGCTGCAGCGACGGCTCACGGCGCGCGGCCCCGGGGTCGCGGATGTCGTCGATCGTTCGGGCCAGGCGGCCGGTGCGCGACAGCCACCAGAAGATGTCCAGTCCACGATAGCGGCGAGGCATCCGGGTATGCCGTCCGACGGCAAGCACTACCGGGCGGCCGGCCCGTGCGAGCTCGTCGGCGATCTGGACACCCGAGGACGAGGCGCCGACGATGAGGACACCGCCGGATGGCAACTGGGCCGGATTGCGGTACTGCTGCGCGGTGATCAACTCGACGCCGCGCGACCACCCGGCCGGCCCGTGCGGGACTCCGTGCGGGCCGGTGGCGATGACGAGGTGACGGGCATGCCAGGTGCCCCGGTCGGACACCACCACGTACCGATGGCCGGAGGTGCGCGTGGCGACGGACACCTGCTCCACGTTCGCCGACTCGAGGACGGGAGCGTCGAACGACGCGGCGTATCGATCGAGGAACTGACCGAACGCCCCGGCGCTGAGGTACCCGTCCGGCTCGGGACCGCAGTAGCGCCAGCCCGGGAGCCGGGTCATCCAGTTCGGCGTCTGCAGGCGCAGCGAATCCCACCGCTCGCTGCGCCACCGCTCACCGACGCGTCCGCGCTCCAGGACCACGTGGTCGCGCCCCGCAGCAGACAGCAATCGGCTCACGGCCAGCCCAGCATGTCCGGCGCCCACCACGACGGTGTCCGTGTCGGTCATTGACTCTCGTCCGGCTCAATCCGGTGGACCGTCAGGCGATCAGCCGGTGGTCACGTCGATGACGACCGGCGTCGGGTTGGCGAGCACGTCGTAGACGGCCGACCGACGGCGCGACTGCTCGACCAGCCCGCGCAGGGTGTCCTGGTCCGCGTCGCCATCGATGTGGAAGCTGACCTTGATCTGCTCGTAGCCGTTACGGACCGACCCGTTCGACAGCCCGAGGATGCCGAGCAGGTTGATGTCGCCCTCGACGGTCGAGGTGACCTCGGTCAGGTTCACCCCGCGGGCGGCGGCGATATTGGCCACGCCCGCGGTCAGGCACGCGGCGATCCCGTGCAGGAGGTACTCGACCGGCGTGGGCGCGTTGTCCTCGCCGACCAATACGGCCGGGTGGTCGGCATCGAGCGTCGTGGCCTGCTTGTGCTGCATCTGCTGCTTGGCGCCGTAGAAGCCGTGGATCGTCGACTGGTTGTGGGTTCCCCGGAGCCATGTGTTGCTGGCGCGGAACTGGAACTTTGCCAACTCCGGGTCACCCTTTACCGCGTCGATCGTCGCGAACAGGGCGGGGACATCGACACCGTTGCGGTTCATGGTGCTGGTCATATCGGTGCTCCTTTGCGAGCGGGTTGTGTCGCCGACGAAGGTGCCGCGAAATGGCACGTCCGGACATCCGTGACCGCTACGGATTTCGACTACGGACGCCGGCTACGGACAGACCCGTCACGCGGCACACTGAGCGCGTGAGGACATCCGGCGACGAGGTCACGGCTCGCGAAGCCGAGGTACTCGCGCTGGTGGGTCAGCATCTGACGAACGCGCAGATCGCCGCGACGCTGTTCATCTCGGTACGCACGGCGGAAAGCCACGTGGCTGCGCTGTTGCGCAAGCTCAACGTGCCTGACCGGCGCAGCCTGGCGCGCCGTGCCGCCGTCGATCGCGGACAGCAGCGCGGCATGCTGCCGGTGCCCGCGACGCCCTTCTTGGGCCGGGCGGCGGAGCGCGCCGAGCTGACGCAGGCCCTGACCGGTCAGCGGCTCGTCACGGCGGTCGGCCCGGGCGGGATCGGCAAGACGCGGCTGGCGATCAGCGTCGCGGGCGACGTTGCTGCGGGGCATCGCGATGGGGTGTGGTTCGTCGACCTGGTCCGGGTTACTGAGCCGGCTGCCGTCATCGGGACCGTGGCGGAAGTGGTCGGCGTGCCCGAGCAGCTGGCGCTCTCCCAGGATGCGGCACTGGTCGCCTCGCTCGCCCGGCGCGAGGGGCTGCTCGTGCTGGACAACTGCGAGCACCTGCTGGACGGGGTCCGCAAGTGCGTCGACCTGATCGTCAACGGCTGCCCAGGCGTCACCGTGCTGACGACGAGCCGGACGCGGCTGATGCTTCCGTACGAGCGCGTCTACCCAGTACCCGGACTGTCCATCACCGACGATGCCGGTGGCGATGCCGTCGCGCTGTTCGGCGCAAGGGTCGCTGCGGCGACAAGCGAGGCGACCCCGCCCGACCCGGCCCGCACTGCCGCGCTGTGTCGCGCGTTGGACGGCATCGCGCTGGCCATCGAGCTGGCAGCATCGCGCTACGCCACCCTGGGCCTGGACGGGCTGGAGGCCGGCCTGCACGACAGGTTGCGGTTCTTCACGGTCGGCAGCCCGACGGCAGCCCGACACCGTTCGCTGCGCGACACCATCGCTTGGAGCTACAACCTGCTGACGCCCACCGACCAAGCGCTGCTGCGTCGGGTCGCGATGTTCGCATCATGGTTCGACGTCGCCGCCGCTCACCACGTCGCCGCTCCGAGCCGTGATCGCGCTGTCGTCGCCGACGGGCTGGCCCAACTCGCTGATCACAGCCTGCTTGTCGTCGACCGCGGCACGCCGACCCGCTACCGGGCACTGGAGACGATCCGCCAGTACGGCGAGGAACAGCTCGCCCTGGCCGGCGAAGTCGCGACGATCGAGGCCCAGCTCGACCAGTGGTGCCGAGTGCAGATTCGCGAGCTCGCGAATGTGGAGCCTGATGACGTGTGGTGTCTCCGGTTCGATCGAGTCGTCGACGACGTGCGGGCCGCGCTGCGTCGGTGCGCCGCCGATCCCGATCGCCAGGGGCCCGCTGCGGAACTCGCCGCGCAGCTCGCCGGGCAGCTGTGGCTGCGGGGGCGGCTGATCGAGGCCCAGCGCCGCTACGAGCAGGCCGCAGAACTCAGCCCGTCCCCGACCGACCGGGTGCAGCTGTTGCGGCTCGCCGCCGGCGCCGCCGGCACCGGTTACCTCGGCACCGACATGCTGCGCTTGCTCCGCCAATCCGCCGACCTGGCCGGGTCAGTCGGGGACCTGGGTGGTGCGGCCGGCGACCTTGCCGCGATGTCGCTGTTTATCACTCGAGCTCCGGGAATCATGGCACAAACGCACACCGAGCAGGAGGCGGCGGACCTGCTTGCCGAAGCCGGGGCCGTCTCGGACGGATCGGCCAAAGCCGAAGCCGCGATCACCCTCGCGAAGGTGTCCGGAAACTACCGCGGCGTTTCCGTCGAACAGTCCGAACAGGCCGTCGAGCG
>Ga0105249_10002752_pt1 | contig 15201 bp, 15 predicted proteins | sample KBSS44metaG_FD_81522 | JGI IMG/M metagenome (GOLD analysis project Ga0105249, IMG submission 81522) | Switchgrass rhizosphere microbial communities from Kellogg Biological Station, Michigan, USA - KBS S4-4 metaG | ecosystem: Host-associated > Plants > Roots > Rhizosphere > Soil | place...
ACCGATGCCCGCAAGACGTGGCTGACTCCGGGCATCGTGACGGATCGTTCGGATCCCAAGCTCGCGCACATCGACGGGCTCAATCTGAGCCGGGCGTGGATGCTGGAAGGCATTGCGCATGGACTGAGTCCCGACGATCGACGGGTGCCGGCTCTGCTCGCGGCGGCGGCTCGTCATCGGGAAGCGGCTCTGCCCGCCGTCACCGGAGAGCACTACGAAGGCGGACACTGGCTGGGCACGTTCGCCGTCTACCTGACCAGCAAGGCGGGCTTCTGAGCGGGGGTCCTACCTCCTTTCGTAGATCCCCGGGAACGTCATCTCCATGATCCGCTCGGGGTGCGCGAGGTCGCGGAAGCCGCTCTTCCGATAGAGCGGGTGCGCGTCGCGGGTCACCAGCATCCAGCGCCGCAAACCCTGAAGCTCCGGGTGCGCGAGGATGCACTCCATCAGCCACGCCGCGAGTCCCCGGCCGCGGTGCGACTCGAGGACGTACACGTCCGCGAGATACGCGAAGGTCGCCCCGTCCGTGATGACGCGGGCGAAGCCGACCTGCTTCCCGCCTTCAGAGATCCCGAAGCACAGCGACCCCTCGATCGACCGATCGACGACGTCTTGCGGGATTCCGGTCGCCCAGTAGGAGCCGGCCAGAAATTCGTGGATCGCCTTCCGATCGAGCTTCGACCGATCCGTCGAGATCGTGAAACCGTCGCGTTGCCACTCGGTCATGCCTTGCTCCTCCGGATCTCCGGCACCTCCACCGCGCGGACCGTCGCCCCGTCCGGGAGCCTTCCCCCGGAGCCCGGCCGGACGAGGGCCCGAACCGAGTGGCCCCGCCGGAGGAGCTCCGCGACGAGGGGCCGCCCGATATAGCCGGTTCCCCCGGTGACGAAGACCCCGGACGACCCCACGTCGAGGAGCCTACTTCGGAGCTGGCGCGTTAATTGAAGGGTCGACCGCTACCGACATGCCTGTCTCGCTGAAACCCGGCCACCTCAAGCGCTACAAGGACATTGCCGTCCTGCTGATGAAGTATGGCCGGGGCGACCTCGCGAAGGGCCTGGACGTCGACGCCGAAGTCGCCCCCGTCGCTCCCGGCGAGAAGCCGAAGGCCGAGGAGCTCGCGCGGGACCTCGAGAAGCTGGGCCCCACGTTCGTCAAGGTCGGCCAGCTCCTTTCGACGCGCGCGGATCTCCTCCCGGTCGCCTACCTCGAGGCGCTCGCGCGGCTTCAGGACGACGTCGAACCGTTCTCGTTCGCGGAGGTCGAGCGGATCGTCACCGAGGAGCTCGGCGTCCGGATCTCGAAAGCATTTGCGGACTTCGAGGCCACGCCGCTCGCGGCCGCGTCCCTCGGCCAGGTGCACCGCGCGACCCTGCGCGACGGCCGCACCGTCGCGGTCAAGGTCCAGCGGCCCGGCATCCGGGAACAGATCGCCGAGGACCTCGACGCGTTCACCGAGATCGCGCAGCTGCTCGACCGGCACGCGGAGGCCGGCCGCCTGTACCAATTCGAAAAGATGGTGGACGAGTTCCGGAAGACGCTTCTGCGCGAGCTCGACTATCGGCAGGAGGCGCAGAACCTCCTGACGCTGCGCGAGAACCTTCGGGAGTTCCACCGGATCGTCGTACCCGCGCCCATCGAGGACTTCACGACGTCGCGCGTGCTCACGATGGAGTACGTCTTCGGGCAGAAGATCACGTCCCTTTCGCCGTTGACGCGGATGGAGATCGACGGCGCGGTTCTCGCCGAGGAGCTTCACAAGGCGTACCTGAAGCAGATCCTGATCGACGGGTTCTTCCACGCGGACCCGCACCCCGGCAACGTCTTTCTGAACGACGACGGAAAGCTCGCCCTCCTCGACCTCGGGATGATCGGGCGGATCTCTCCGGTCATGCAGGAGAACCTGCTGAAGCTCCTTCTCGCAATCAGCGAGGGGCACGGCGAAGAGGCCGCGGACCGCGCCGCCGAGATCGGCGAGAAGCTGGACACGTTCGACGAGATGGAGTTCCGGCGCCACGTGTCGGAGCTCGTGGGCGTGTACCAGAACGCGAAGATCGAGGAGCTCCAGATCGGCCGGGTGGTGATGGAGGTGTCGCATGCGGCGGGCGAGGCGGGAGTGCGCCTTCCGCCCGAGCTCACGATGCTCGGCAAGACGCTGCTTCACCTGGACGAGATCGCGCGCGTCCTCGACCCGGCGTTCGACCCGAACGCGTCGGTTCGTCGCAACGCCGCGGAGCTCCTCCAGCGGAGGATGCGCAAGAGCGCCTCTCCGTCGAACCTCTACGCGAGCCTTCTCGAAGCGAAGGACTTCGTGGAGAAGCTGCCCGGCCGGGTGAACAAGGTCCTCGACATCCTCGCGAACAACCAGCTCCGCCTGGACGTGGACGCGGTCGACGAGCGGCTGCTCATCGACGGACTCCACAAGATCGCGAACCGCATCGCGCTCGGGTTGATCCTCGCGGCGCTCATCGTCGGGGCCGCGCTTCTCATGCAGGTGCCGACCACGTTCCGGATCCTGGGATACCCGGGGCTCGCGATTCTCTTCTTCCTGGCGGCGGCCTTCGGCGGCGTCGCTCTCGTCGTCAGCATCCTCGCGAGCGATCGCACTCCGCCGGCGAAGAAGAGGCGCGGCCGATAACCCGGACGCGCTGCGGTAAAGTTAGCCGCAGGAAATTTCCAGAATGGCCACTGCAACGGGGACGATGCGCAAGCTCCACCCGCTCGTCACCCTCGACTACCGGGTCCGAGTGGTTTCGATGGTGGTCGTGGCTCTCATTCCGCTCTTCCACTTCGCGGGAAGACCGCCGGCGCCGGCGCTCGCCGGAATGGTCTTCACCGGCCTCCTCTGGCCGCAGATCGCCTACCTGGTGGCGAAGAACAGCCGGGACACGCGAGCCGCCGAGTTCCGCAACCTGCTGTTCGACTCGTTTTTCGTGGGCTGCTGGACGGCCGGCATGGCGTTCAGCTTGTTCCCCGGGGCCGTCATGGTCGCCGCCCTGAACTCCGCGAACCTCTCCGTGGGCGGGCTGCGGCAGGCCGCGAAGGGCCTCGCGGCGATGCTGCTCGGAATGGTCGTGATCGGCATCCCGATGGGATTCCGGGTGATGCCGGAGTCGGACCTCCCGACCGCGATCTTCTGCATCGTCGGCATCCTGATGGTCACGACGATCTTCGGCTACTACGGGCACCTCCAGACGAAGCAGGTACGGCAGGCGAAGAACGTTCTCGAGGAACGGAACGACCAGATCGAGGAGCAGAACCGGGCGATCGAACAGGCGCGCAAGACGGCGCTCGAGGCGAAAGAGGCCGCGGAGACCGCCAACCAGTCGAAGAGCGCGTTCCTCGCGAACATGAGCCACGAGCTCCGGACGCCGTTGAACGCGATCATCGGGTACAGCGAGATGCTCGAGGAGGACGCGCAGGCCTCGGGTCAGAAGGAGTTCGTCTCGGACCTCCAGAAGATCCGGTCTTCCGGGAAGCACCTCCTCGGCCTCATCAACGACGTTCTCGATCTCTCGAAGGTCGAGGCCGGGAAGATGAAGCTCTTCCTGGAGACGTTCGACGTGGCCAACCTGGTCGAGGACGTCGTCGCGACGGGCCGTCCGCTCGTCGAGAAGAACGGGAACCGCCTCGAAGTGCGCTGCGCCGAGGACGTCGGCCAGATCCGGGAGGACATCACCAAGGTGAGGCAGGTGCTTCTGAACCTGCTTTCCAACGCGGCGAAGTTCACGGAGAAGGGGACGGTGTCGCTCGAGGTCGTGCGGGAAGTCGACGTCACCGGGAGCTGGGTTGTCTTTCGCGTCCGCGACACGGGGATCGGGATGACGCCGGAGCAGACCGCGAAGCTCTTCCAGGCCTTCACGCAGGCGGACGGCAGCACGCAGCGCAAGTACGGCGGGACCGGACTGGGGCTCGCCCTGTCCCGGAAGTTCTGCGTCATGATGGGCGGCGACATCAACGTGGTGAGCGAAGCCGGAAAGGGATCGACCTTCATCGTCCGGCTGCCGGGCGACATCGAGAACTACGACGGCGAGGCGACGTCGATCCGGATGCGCCTGCCGGTCACCCGGCACGATCACGCGCGGGAGACCGGGAAGGTCGCTCCGACCGGAAAGGTCCTCCTCGTGATCGACGAAGACCCCGCGGTGCGGCAGATGATGGAGCGTCTCGCTGGCCGCGAGGGATACGAGCTCCTGGCCGCCGCGACCGGCGAGGAGGGCCTGAAGCTGGCGCGCGAGAGGAAACCGGACCTGATCACGCTCGAGGTGGTGATGCCCGGAATCGACGGGTGGACCGTGCTCAAGAGCCTGAAGGCCGACCCGCAGCTCTCCGGGGTCCCGGTCGTGATGGTCTCGATTTCGGACGACCGCGACCGCGGGCTCGCGATGGGGGCCGCGGACTATCTCGTCAAGCCCGTGGACCGCGACCGGCTGGCGGAGATCCTGGCCGTCTACCGGACGGGCGCCCCGGTGTAGCCGAGGCGAGCATGCCGAAGATTCTGCTGGTCGAAGACAACGAGATGAACCGCGACATGCTGTCGCGGCGTCTCATCCGGAGCGGCTACGAGGTCGTCCTCGCGTTGGACGGTGCGCAGGGCGTGGCTCTCGCCGCGAGCGAGGCGCCGGACGTCGTTCTCATGGACATGAGCCTCCCCGTGCTGGACGGCTGGGAGGCGACGCGCCGGCTGAAAAGCGACCCGAAGACACGGACGCTTCCAGTGATCGCGCTGACCGCACACGCCATGGCGGGCGACGAAGCGAAGGCCCGCCAGGCGGGATGCGACGACTTCGACACGAAGCCCGTCGAGTACACGAGGCTGCTGTCGAAGATCGAGGGGCTGCTCCAGAAGAGGAAGGCCGGCTGAAGAGCACGGAAGGGTCCGGCCCGATCGAGATCGAACGCGAGGCGCGGGTCGAGAACGTGTCGGCGTTCCGCGACTTCGTCGAAGAGGCCTGCCGCCGCGCCGGGGCGCCGGAGGCGGTGTGCTTCGAGCTGAAGCTCGCGGTCGACGAGGCGTGCAGCAACCTCATCGTCCACGGCTACGAAGGAAGAGATCCCGGGCCCATCTCGGTAAAGTTCGCGGTCGACGGCGACGAGATCGCGATCACGATCTCGGATCACTCGCCGCCGTTTCATCCGGACGACGCTCCGGATCCGCGTCTCGACGTCCCGGCGACCGACCGCCGGCCGGGCGGGCTCGGCTGGCACCTGATCAAGCAGATCGCGGATCGGCTCGACTACGAGTCCGACGGCGATGGAAACCGACTCACGATGTTCAAGAAATTCGTCCGGCGTCCGCCGGAGTAGGAGACCCATGGAAATCCGGTCGGACAAAAGGGGCGCGGTCACCGTCGTCTCGATCGAAGGCAGCATCGATGGAACGACGGCTGCCGACCTGGTCGCGGCGCTCCGCGGCCAGGTGACTGCGGGAAACGTTCACCTGGTCGCCGACATGGCCGGCGTGGACTACACCTCGAGCGCCGGCCTGCGCGCGCTGCTGGAGACGGTAAAGGAGGCGCGCCAGCACGGCGGCGACCTCCGGCTCGCCGCCGTGCGCAGGGAAGTTCTGCGCGTCCTCGAGCTCTCGGGCTTCACGAGCATCCTCCAGGTCTACCCGGACGTCGACTCGGCGTCCGCGAGCTACCCGGCGTCCGCTTGAGCACCCCGCCCGGCACGAAGGGTCGCCGCGTCGCGCTCGTCATCGGCGCCGGCAGCGTCAAGTGCGCCGCGGCGCTCGGGCTCCTGAAGGTGCTCGACCGCGAGGGCATCGCGATCGACATGGTCGTGGGGTGCAGCGGCGGCAGCCTCTACGCGGCGTTCATCGGGCTGGGGGTCGGCGCGACCCAGGCGGAGGAGATGACGCGGCGGCTCTGGACGCGTGAGCTGACGAAGCGGCGGCACTACCCGTCGCTCCTGCGGGCAATGCTGCCGCAGCTCTTTCCCTTCCAGGAGAGCTTCGGCCTGGTCGACGACCGCCTGATCCTCCAGCGCCTGCAGACCGCGTTCGGCGACCATACGTTCGAGGAGGCGCGCATCCCGCTGTTCCTGACCGCCACGGATTTTCACAGCGGCGAGCAGAAGGTTTTCTCGAGCGGCCGTCTCGTCGATGCGATCCGGGCGTCGATCGCGATCCCGTACGTCTTCCGGCCGTGGTCGATCGACGGCCGCCTCTACGTGGACGGCTTCCTGACCGATCCGATGCCGGTGGGGGTTGCGATCAAGCACGGCGCCGACGTCATCGTCACGCTCGGCTTCGAGAGCCCGTACCAGCGGAAGTCGACGTCGGTCCTCCGGTTCGCGTTCCAGCTCTCGAGCATCATGTCCAACAACCTGCTTCGGGCGAACTACGCGTTCCACAACCTCGCGCACCACACGGAGATCCTTCCGATCATTCCGCAGTTCCGCGAGAGCATTCACCTCTTCGATACGGACAAGATCCCGTACGTCATCGAGGAGGGGGAGCGCGCCGCGGAGCAACAGCTGCCGTACCTGCGGCGGCTCCTCGCCGCGTCGGAGCGCTGAACCTGGCCGCGGACGCCTCGCCGACCGGAGGCCGGCTCCTCGTCGTCGACGACAACGAGATGAATCGAGACCTTCTCTCCCGGCGCCTCCAGCAGCAGGGCCACACGGTCACCCGCGCCGAGAACGGCCGGCGCGCGCTCGAGATGATCGCGGCCGAGGAGTTCGACCTCGTCCTTCTCGACATCATGATGCCGGAGCTCGACGGCTACGGGGTGCTGGAGCAACTTCGCGCCGACGGCACTCTCGACCGCCTGCCGGTCATCATGATTTCCGCGGTCACGGAGATCGAGAGCGTCGTCCGCTGCATCGAGATCGGCGCCACGGACTACCTCCCGAAGCCGTTCAACACCGTCCTTCTCCGGGCGCGCGTCGGCGCAACGCTCGAGAAGAAGCGGCTCCGCGACAAGGAGCGGCTCTGGGCGAAGAGCATGGAGCGGGAGCTCGAGATCGGGCGCGAGATCCAGCAGAGCTTCCTGCCGGAGGAGCTGCCGCGGCCCGCGGGCTGGGAGATCGCGGCGGCGTTCCAGCCGGCGCGCCAGGTCGCCGGGGACTTTTACGACGCGTTCCCGCTCGCCGGAGGGTCACGGATCGGGCTGGTGGTCGCGGACGTCTGCGACAAGGGGGTCGGCGCGGCCCTCTTCATGGCGCTCTTCCGGAGCCTCCTGCGCGCGTTCACGGAGCGGACGTTCGCCGAGGCCGGCGGGGCCGCCGACGAATCACGGCTCCTGTCGTCGGTCGTGTCGACCAACGACTACATCGCGAAGACGCACGGCCGCTCGAACATGTTCGCGACCGCGTTCGTGGCGGTGCTCGACCCGGCGTCCGGGAGAGTGGCATGGGTCAACGCCGGCCACGAGTCTCCGGTCATCCTCGGACCGTCGCGGTCGCCGGCCCCGCGGCTCGCGCCGGGCGGCCCGGCGCTCGGCCTGATGCCGGGCATGACCTTCACGGCCGGCACGAACCTGCTCGCACCGGGGGAGACCCTGTTCGCGTTCACCGACGGCGTCACGGAATCGAAGGATCCTTCGGGCCGCTTCTTCTCGGAGGAGCGACTGATCGACCTCCTCGCCCGCGAAGCGCCGTCGGCGACGGAGCTCCTGGACGCCGTGGGCGCCGCCGTGGCCGCGCACTCCGCGGGCTCCGAGAGGTCCGACGACATCACGATGCTCGCGGTACGGCGGGCCACGGCCCAACAGGGATAGGCTTCTTCCATGCGATTTCTTCTGAGGTTCCTCATCAACGCGTCGGCCCTGTGGGTCGCGACGCAGGTCGTTCCGGGCGTCGAGCACACCGGGCCCTGGACGTCACTCCTCCTGGTGGCGCTCGTCTTCGGGGTCCTGAACGCGATCCTGCGGCCGATCCTGAAACTCCTGACCTGTCCCCTGATCATTCTGACGCTCGGCCTCTTCACGTTCGTGATCAACGCCGTGATGCTCTGGCTGACGAGCGCGGTGTCCGAGTCTTTCGGTCTGGGATTCCACGTGGCCGGGTTCGTTCCCGCGTTCCTGGGAGCTCTGGTGGTGACGGTCGTCTCCGTCTTGCTCTCGGTGTTCGTGCGCGACGACGAGTAACCGTCGCGTTTCACGCTCCCGCGGCGCGAGACTCCTCCGCTCGGTTACTTCGCGGAGACTCCTTGCGGCGAGAAGAGGTGTGAGATCGAATTCGCGTAATACGTCAGCAGCGGCAGCTCTTCCTTCCGCGCGGTCAATAGCCCGTCTTTTTCATCGACCAGGTGCCGCAGTGTCAGCATGCGCAGTCCCACCGTGATCGCGTAGTCCTGGTCCTTTCGCGGCAGGTAGACGTGCGCGCCGCGACTGGCGAGATTCTTCATCGACGCCAGCACCTCGGCCTTCAGCTCGAGCTCCGTGCGGGGCCGGTCGGGATCGCGGACGAAAACGGTGGCGACGAGTGGCACCGGGACGACCGGGATGACGGCCGCGATCGCCGCCATGAGGTCGTCTCCCAGCTTCTCGACGTTGGAGAACCGCTCCTCCTTCGTGAGCGCACGGAACTCGATGCCTCGAGACTTCCCGTACGCCGCCAGCGACACCGGGGAGCCGAAGTTGACGCAGGCATAGCCGAAGCGGTGCCACCGGTTGCGCGCCATCAGGACCATGTTGCGCAGGACGAAGCGAATCGCGTTCGTCGCGGCGCCGGCCGCCTTCGGTTTCGGTCCGTTTCCGTCGCGCTCCAGGAGATAGCTCCGGTCCTCGAAGACCCGGTCGTAGTTGATCCCGACCGGGACGAACACGACGTCTCGCCCGACGGGATCGAATGCGCGGACGATGTAGTCGAGTATCCCGAGGCGGGGCTTCCGGAGCGAGCCTTCGCGGGAAAGACCGCCCTCCGGAAAGACCGCCTGCGTGACGCCGGCGGCGGTAGACATCGCAATGTATCGCTCCAGGACTTTGCGGTAGAGCGGGTCCTTCGAGTTGCGGCGGACGAAGTACGCGCCCATCGAGCGGATCAGCGTCTGGAGCGGCCAGATCCGCGCCCACTCGCCGACGGCGTAGGACAGGGCCGCTTTCTCCGCCGCGAGATAAGAGACGAGGATGTAGTCCATGTTGCTGCGGTGGTTGATGAGGAAGATCACGGTCGAGTTGGGATCGAGCGCCGCGAGTCCCGCCTCGTCGGAGTAGCCCAGCCGTACGCGGTAGAGGAGCCGCACGAACCAGCGAGCGACCCGGTAGCCCAGCCGGAAGTACAGATAAGCGTTGAACTGCGGGACGATCTCGCGCGCGTAGTTCTCGATGCGGCGCCGCACCTCGGATCGCGCGGCTCCGGTCTCCCGCTCCTCGGCCTCCGCCGCGGCCTGGACCTGCGGATCGTCCACGAGCCTCTCGATCAGGATCTCCCGCTTCGTCAGCTTGAACGGCGGAATCCGGATCTTCAGGCGGGCCTCGACGTCCTCGAGGACCCGGTTGATGCGCCGCCGGAGGATCCATCGGGCTCCCGGCAGAACGAAGTGGGCGACGAGCGCCCACAGGGCCAGCACCCCGGCCAGGATCGCCAGCCAGATCGGGAGCGAAATCATGGGGTCAACGCTGAATGACTGAATTCAGCGATTCAGCGTTGACCCCGATCTCTCTCAGAACTTGTACGCCGTCCGGACGTAGACGTAGCGCCCGTTGAATCCGAAGGGAGCGTTTCGGGGATACGTGAAGATTCCGAAGTTGAAGTTGGCCGGGATGTTCCGGTCCGGGAAGTTGTCGAGGAGATTCTGGACGCCCGCCGCCAGCAGCGCGTGGCCGAGCTGGTAGGACAGCTCGAAGTCGAAAACCCACTCGGAACCGAACGTCTGGTCGTTGGCGGGCAACGCGCTGTCGATCGAGCAGTACGAACCGTACATGCCGGCGCGCGCGGTCGCGCCGAGGTCACCCCGGCGCCAGTCGCTCGTCAGACGCAGGTTGTCCTTCGGCTGGCCGCACGTCAGCCGCCGCTGCTCGAGGCGGTCGAAAAGAACCGACTGGAATGCGGCGAGCTGCGGAGGCGTCGCGGCGATCCGGGTGATCTCGTTCTTCGAGTGCGCGAACGCGGCCTGGAACGCGAGAGATCCGGCGCCGCCCAGAGGCACGCGGGTGTTCGCCGTGACCTCGTAACCCTCGGTGGTCGTGTCGATCGCGTTCGTGAAGAACCGGGCACCGGTCGCGTTGAACGGGGCAAGGATGGGATTCAGGCTCGCGCCGGTGAAGTTGCCGGACAGGATGATCCGGTCGTCGATGTCGATGTGGAAATAGTCCGCCGTCAGGTCGAACACGCGCGACGGACTCCACACGAAGCCGGCGCTGTAGTTCACGGAGTCCTCGGGCTTGAGGTCGGTGGAACCGAGGGCCCGTGCGAGCGGGCTGTTCACCCGGAAGTGGCCCACGTCGAAGGGCGTGAAGACCCCGTTGACGAGCAGGAAGTTCGTGCTGATCGCGGAGAAGTTCGTCTGGCCGAGTGACGGCGCCCGGAACCCGGTCGACGCCGCGCCCCGGAAGACGAGCTGTTTCGTCGCCTCGATGCGCGCCGTGACCTTGAAGTCGGACGTGTCGCCGAAGTCGGTGTAGTGCTCGAATCGCCCCGCGAGGCCGAGCCGGAGGAAGCTCAAGACGTCCGCCTCGAAGTCGACGTATCCGGCGTAGCTGCTGCGGGACGCGTCGACCTCGTTCGACGGGCGGAATCCCGGAAAGACCTGCGCGCCCGCGGGGGCCTTTCCGCCGAACTGGTCGGGGTGGCCGCCGTCGATGTAGGACCCTTCTTCGCCCGCGTGCTCCTGGTAGTTCTCCCGCCGGTACTCCGCGCCGATCGCGACATTCAGGGGACCGGGCAGACCGATCTCCACCTCCCGGGTGACGTCGAGGTTGGCGATGAACTGGTTGAACTCGAGGGCGCCGGCGTAGAAGTTCGTCTTGTTCGGGGGGATGTCCGGGCCGAGCGACGTGTTCAGGGTGTGGGTGATGTCGAAGTCGAACTGATCGTGACCGTACTGCGCGGACACGTCCCAGAACCACGCTCCGCCCACCACGCCGCGCACGCCGAGCGTGCCGGAGTAGTCCACGATCTTGGGCTCGATCAGCGGGAGGAATCCGAGCGGGTAGATCTGCGGCCAGTTCTGCGCCTGGAGCGCGCGGCGGTAGTTTCCGCCGTGGACGCCGTCCCGGCGGCTGGCGCCGCCGAAGAGGTAGAGAGTGGTGGACGCGTCGTCGTTCAACGGCACGGAGCCGTTGACCCAGCCCATGATGTCCCGCTCCTCGGCGTCGCCCCAGTGGGTATTCGGCTGGTCCACCGGGTTGTTTCCGGCGTCGCCCGCGACGATCTGGTCGCGCGGGTCGTTCCCCGCCCGGTTGGTCGAGTTTCTCTTGCGGTACTCGCCGGTGATGTTCAGGAACCCGTTACCGACCTTGAGGCCCGTGTTTCCGTTGAAGTCCAGAAGCTCGCCGTCGGAGTGCGTGGTCGTCCCGCCCTGCAGGCCGAGGTCGAGAGGCGACGTTCCCGACTTGAGCACGATGTTGATCACTCCGGCGATTGCGTCCGAGCCGTACTGGGCGGCGGCGCCGTCCCGGAGGACCTCGATCCGCTCGATGGCGCTGGCCGGGATGGCGTTCAGGTCGACGCTCTGCGCGCCGCGCCCGATCGTGCCGTTCACGTACACGAGGGCGCTCGTGTGGCGGCGCTTCCCGTTGATGAGGACGAGGACCTGGTCCGGGCCCATCGAGCGAAGGGTCGCGGGGCGGACGGAGTCGGTGCCGTCCGAAATCGTCGGCCGCGGAAAGTTCAGCGAGGGCGCGATCTTCTCGATGATCTGCGCGGTCTCGGCACTCGCGGACGCGGTCTCGACCTGCTCCTCCGTGAAGACGTCGACCGGGACCGCCTTCTCGGCGGCGGCGCCCGCGGCGCGCGATCCGACGACGACTTCCTGCTGGAACGAATAACCGAGCGCGAAGTCCTGCGTCAACGTTCCGGCGGTCAGAGTCACCTTCGCCGTCTTCGACTGCAATCCGGGGGCGACCACGCGGACCTCGACCGTCTGACCCCGGACCGAAGCCGCCGGCACCGTCAGGACGTAGTGGCCGCTCACGTCGGTGGTGGCGGTGACGCCGAGCTCCGCGATCGACACTGTCGCGTTGGCGATCGCGGGGCCATCCTCGTGCGTGACGCGCCCGGTGATCGTGGCGTCCTGCGCGGACGCCAGCGCGGGTATCAGCGAACCGCTCAGGATGAAAAGGGACAGAAGAAGCCGGAACTTCATTGGCCCACCTCCGAAAGAAAAAAGATGAAGCTTTCTGGCGAAAGCTTACGCCTCTCCGTTTTCAGCGGACTCGACCGCGCGCCGCGACGGCCCATTCCCCTTCGACGCGGTCGCCCCGGACGAGCACGATCCGGTCGTGGAGGTTGGACACGACGCACGCGTGGTTGGGCAGCACGCGGACGCGCTCGCCGACCCGGAATTCTTCGCCGGGCTCGACGCGGACAACGCCGTGCTCCTCCGAGAGGCTCTCGATCCGGCTCCGCCGGCCGAGGATCCAGCCGTGGCCGCCGGGGCGCGGCCGCAGCGGGTCGGTCGACAGGGTTTTCGAGCCGCAGTCGAGCACGGCGCGCCCCGGCGCCGGAACCGACACGACCGTGGCGATCACCGTCATCGCGCAATCCTCGACGGCGCAGGTGCCGATCGAGACCTGCGAAGCGTCGTGGTAGACGTAGTTTCCGGGCCGGCACTCCGTGACGCCGGGGACCGACATCGCGATCCGCGCCGTGGGCGTGGACCCCACCGAGACCTCGCCGACCGGAAGACCTTCCCGGCGGATCGACTCGGCGGCGGCGGCGAGGATCTCCCCCTCGCTCCGCGCGATCGCTTCGACCTCCGGCGGCGCGCTCGCGATGTAGGCGTGCCCGCCGTGCGTGAAGATCCCGCGCAGGGTGATTCCGGGCACGTCGGCGATGCGCCGCGCCATCGCGGCCGCGGCGTCGGGCGGCACCCCGATCCGGTGATATCCGCAGTCCACTTTCAGGAGAACGTCCAGGCGCCGGCCCGCCTCCAGAAAAACGGCTCCGAGGCTCGACGCGCCTTCGACGGAGTCGACGCCGACGGCGAGTCGGATGCGGTCGGCGAGTCCGAGCAGCCGCCGTCCCTTGCCGGAGCCGACGATCGGATACGCGAGAAAGATGTCGTCAAAGCCGGCGTCCGCGAAGACCTCGGCCTCGCCGGTCTTCGCGAGCGAAAGACCGGATGCCCCCGCCGCGAGCTGGAGCCGGCCGAGCTCCGGGACCTTGTGGGTCTTCGCGTGCGGCCGGAGCCGGACGCCCGCGGCCAGCGCCCGAGCCGCCATTCGCTCGACGTTCCGCTCGACGACGTCCACGTCGACGACGACGACGGGCGTGTCGAGGTCGTGGACGAGAGGCATGCCCGGAGCCTACAGCGCCCGGCTGCAATAGACTGCGCGGAACAAACCCCACCCGAGGACTTTCGGCGTTCCCAACCGCTCTTTCGAGAAGGAGGGATGCATGGGCAGGATCAACTGGGGCAGGGTCTTCCTCGGAGGTCTCCTGGCGGGCGTCGTCATCAACATCGGCGAGTACCTCTTCCACGCGGTCCTCTTCAAGAACGAGGTTGCGGAGATGATGCGGGCGCTCGGCAAAGACCCCGCGGCGGTCATGAGCGGCAACGCGATCGTGATCTGGAACCTCATGGGCTTTCTGGCCGGCATCGGAGCCGTGTGGGGCTACGCGGCGATCCGGCCGCGGTTCGGCGCGGGGGCGAAGACCGCGATGATCGCCGGGATCGCGGTCTGGTTCTTCAGCCGCTTCCTGGGAGCCGTCGGTGAGATGAACATGGGGATGGCGTCGCAGAAGATGATCCTGACCGGGCTCGTTTGGGGGCTGGTCGAACTCGTGATCGCGACGATCGCGGGCGCCTGGGCCTACAAGGAAGCCTAGCGGACCTCCCGACCGCCGTAACCGAACCGGAAGGCGCACGTATGCTCCGGGTGAGGAGACTCACCATGGACCTACGCGCTTTCCGGGTTCGGTTCGGTTTTGCCGCCGGCTTCGGCCTTCTCCTCCTGCTGCCCGGCTGTTCATCGACGCCGGCCGCCGTGCCGATCGAGGGCGCTCCCGCGGAGCTTTCGGCGCTCGCCGGCCGGTGGGAAGGGGAGTACGACAGTCCCGCCACGGGCCGTCTCGGGTCGATCGTCTTCGACCTGACGGCCGGCGAGGACCACGCTCACGGCGACGTCCTGATGATCCCCAGCGGATCGACGACCCCCTATGGCCGCGTTCCCCGCACGGGAGGCGAGCCGGCCTCGCCCGGCCCGACCTCGCAGCTCCTGACGATCCGATTCGTCAAGGCGGAGGCGGGCAAGGTGAGCGGGACGCTCGACCCCTACTGGGATCCGTCCTGCTCGTGCGAGGTCACGACCACGTTCGTCGGCGAGGTCCGGGGTGATGCGATTTCGGGAACGTTCTCGTCGACCCGCAACGCCGGCCGGGTCTTCGGCACGTGGAAGGTGACCCGGAAGAGGTAGGGCCGCCGCCGCCGGCTCGCCGCGGTCTGGCAGCCGCCGCCGGGACCTACGCGATCGGCTGGCTGATCGGGGTCACGCTCAGCTCGTCCGCCGAGCCCGGCGTGCACCGGAACGGCTAAACGAGGTTAGGTGTGTCGGGTTCCACGACGAAGAAGTCGACGCCCGACGCTCGGTCGATCAGCCGGTCGAGGTTCGACGGCACGATGCGGCGAATGAGCCCCCGGTGGACCGTCGGCCGGCCGACGAGCAACAGAGAGATGTGTTCGCTGCGCAGGAAGTCGAGAATGGTTGTGACGATGTCCTCGGACTCCCGGGTCACGACGGTCGCGCCGAGAGACATCGCGAGCTGGACGTTCTCGGAGAGCCGCCGATGCTCCTCGGCGGAGATGTTGTGCGGATGCTGCTTCTTCTGCCGCACGTACAGGACGAACCACGCCGTGTTCATCCGACCCGCGAGGCGGGAGCCGCGGAGAATGAGGGCCCGCGCCACATCCGGCTCGAACGGGATGGCGACGGCAATCCGGGTCCGCGCCTCCTTCTCCTCGACCGCCGCGGTGGCCGCGGCGCGCCCGGGGAGCTCCGCCGTCTGGAGGAGGGCGAGCTCGCGAAGCCGGACGAGCAGCTCGGCTCGGAAGAAGTTCTGGAGCGCGAGCTTGGCCTGGTCCGGCGGATAGAT
>Ga0105249_10002753_pt1 | contig 15198 bp, 11 predicted proteins | sample KBSS44metaG_FD_81522 | JGI IMG/M metagenome (GOLD analysis project Ga0105249, IMG submission 81522) | Switchgrass rhizosphere microbial communities from Kellogg Biological Station, Michigan, USA - KBS S4-4 metaG | ecosystem: Host-associated > Plants > Roots > Rhizosphere > Soil | place...
ACGGTCACACCATAATATTCTCGAGCACTGTTTGTCCATCCAGCATACGAATAATACGGTGGCTATACCGGGCATCATGTTCGCTATGCGTTACCATAATTATAGTAGTGCCCTGTTCATTCAGATCAGTAAGCAATTGCATCACTTCATTCCCATTGCTGGAATCAAGATTACCAGTAGGTTCATCAGCAAGAATTAGTTTCGGATTATTAACAACAGCTCTCGCCACTGCTACTCGCTGCTGCTGACCGCCTGAAAGCTGCTGTGGATAATGATTTCGGCGATGCATGATCTGCATTTTATCCAATACTTTTTCTACCCGTTGTTTTCGTTCTGCCGATTTTACCCCGGTATAAATCAGCGGTAGTTCCACATTTTCAAAAACAGTAAGCTCATCTATCAAGTTGAAGCTTTGAAATACGAAGCCGATATTTCTTTTACGGAGATCCGCTCTTTTACGTTCATTGAATTTGGCTACTTCAATACCATTAAATTGAAAACTGCCGGCGTCAGGATCATCTAGCAAACCAACTATATTCAGTAAAGTTGATTTACCACATCCTGACGGACCCATTACGGCTACAAACTCTCCGTCTTTTACTTCAAATGAAAGCTTGTTAAGTGCAACAGTTTCTACCTCTTCAGTTCGATAAATTTTTTCCAGGTTGCTGATCTTTATCATTGTTTTATTTTTATAGTGAAAGAGAATTATTCTATGTCTATATAAAGAAATCCCAGAGGTGAAAGATCAAAAGCTTCGGTTTTTATTGCAGTTGATTTTGGCCTAATTAGTTTAGTACAACAAAAGGCCTTCGAACAGGTTTCTTTATTTTGACCAGCCATTGAAAACATACTGATGCTGGTAGCAATTAAAAACACATAAAGGATTTTTTGTTTCATAAATTCGATTGTTGGTTTAATGAAAATTATTTTTTCAACACAAGCTCCTGCATGTTCCCATAATTTTCATAGCTTGATGTAACAACTTTATCTCCGGGTTTTAATCCATTCAGCACTTCGTAATAATCTGGATTCTGCCGGCCTAATTGAATATCTACTTTATAAGCAGTGCCACCACCTTCACTTACTTTAAATATCCAGTTACCACCTGTCTGCTGATAAAAACCGCCTTTGGCAATTTGTATCGCTTCAACTTCATCGCTAAATGCAAGGCGAATCTGCAACGTCTGTCCACGCCGAATTCCCTGTGGCACTTCTCCTACAAATTCCATATCAACCTGGAAACGGCCGTTGGTTACTTGTGTATAAACTTTTTTTACAACCAACTTATAATCTTTATTAGCGAAAGTGAACCCTCCATACAAACCTGTTATGATCCGTGAGATATAATGTTCATCAATATCTGCTCTTACTTTAAACCCGCTTAATACATCTATCTGTCCAAGCCGTTCTCCTTTATTTTTAGATTGCCCGATCTCTGCATCTAATGAAGTAAGCTGTCCGTCTATAGGAGCTCTTACAATAAGGTCACCAACCTTTTTGCGCATTACATTTAATGCAGTTTGAGAACCTTCGTAAGATTGTTTTGCCTGTGAAACCTGTTGAGCATTTGAAAGTGAATCCTGGTTGAGTAGTTGCTCTGTTAGTTTCTTTTTTTGCAAATAATAATTGTAATCATTCTCTGCTTTTTTATATTCCTGCAGGCCAATCGCCTTTTGATTATAAAGATCTTTATCCAATTCATAAATGCGCTTTGCTTCTTTAAGCTGGCTTTCTACATCTGTCATCTGATTTAGCTTGGCCGTAGTATTTTGCTGTGCAGCATTACGGGCAATTTGCATTTGCGTTAAAAGATTATAAACCGAGGTTTGCTGATTGACGAGGCTTAATTCAATATCCGTATTTGAAAGTCGGAGAATAGGTTGATCTTTTTTTACAATAGCCCCGTCCTCCACGAACTTATCTTCTACCCGACCACCTTCTACCGCATCCAGGTAAATAGTTGTAAGAGGAAGTACAACTCCATTCACCGGGATAGTTTCCTGGAATGGTCCTTTTTTTACTTCACTGATTGTTATTCTTTCTACATCTACATTTAACCTGCTTTTGCCTGCAGTAAAATAATAACTGGCTGCAGCTAATAAAACCACAGCAGTAATGCCGCCAATAGTTAATAATCTTTTTCTGCCCCATTTCTTTTTGGCAATAACCCTGTCTACCATAAATCTTTAATTATAAATATCCATTTGTATTAAACGACCCGCACACACATAGGTTACGGGTCGTTTGAACATGACAATAACCATTACTGCAAATGAAAGAACATGCCAGAGTATAAGTGTCTTGATTTGTAAGCCTTTAGAGATTATATAAGTACGAAGACGTTCGTTTGTGATACACAAAGTGTTCGGTTTTGATACAGGTTATTGAAAATTATTTTTCTAAAAATTTAATTGCCACCGGCTTGTAATTATGGTATAATTGCAGCGATGAAGAATTGGCAATTAGCAATAGACAATAATCAAATTGTCTCCGAAAACAAACCATCGTTTGCCTATTACTAATTGTCTATTGTTTCAAAATATGAATCTTAGAAACTCCTCCATATTAATAGTAGATGATGATACAGATGTTTTAACTGCAGTAAGATTATTATTAAAAACGGAAGTGAAGGATATCGTTACTGAAAAAAATCCTGAAAATATTAAATGGCTTTTGTCAAAAGATAGTTTTGATGTGATACTCCTGGATATGAATTTTTCCAGCACTATTAATACGGGCAATGAAGGGATCTATTGGCTGAATGAAATAAAGAAAACTGGATCAGATGCACAGGTTGTAATGATCACTGCATACGGCGATATTGAATTAGCCGTTAAATCCCTAAAGGAAGGCGCTGCAGATTTTGTGGTAAAACCCTGGCATAATGAAAAACTTATTTCTACTATAAAAGATATATTAAAAAGAAAGGAAAATAGATTAGGAGCAGGATCAATAAAATCTGATTCGATCATTGGAAAAGAGTTGATCGGTGAGTCAGAAGTGATGAGAGATGTTTTTATAAAGATCGAGAAGGTAGCACCTACTGATGCAAACATTTTGATACTGGGAGAAAACGGAACTGGTAAGGACCTTATTGCAGACGCTATTTACCAGCAATCTATGCGAAGTAACAAGCCTTATGTGAAAGTAGATGTAGGTGCATTAACAGAAAATTTATTTGAGAGTGAATTGTTTGGTCACAAGAAAGGATCTTTTACTGATGCAAGAGAAGATCGTGTTGGCAGATTTGAAGCGGCCAATGAAGGAACGCTTTTTTTGGATGAGATCGGAAATATACCTCTGCATTTGCAGGCAAAACTTTTAAGCGTTTTGCAAAACCGCCAGATAATACGCATCGGAAGTAATGAATCAATACCTATTGATATTCGATTGATATGTGCCACGAATGTTCCGCTTGCTGAATTGGCTAACGAGAATCGCTTTCGCAAGGATCTCATTTATCGCATTAATACTGTTGAAATAACTATACCTCCTTTGCGCCGACGAGGCAATGACATTATTTTATTGGCAAAACATTTTGCAAAAATTTACAGTAATAAATACATGAAACCAATGCCCGAATTTGATACTAGGGCTTTGGAAAAACTAATGAATCATCATTATCCCGGTAACGTTCGTGAATTACAGTATATAATTGAAAGAGCAGTGATAATGTCGGACACTGATATGTTGCAATCAAAGGATCTGATCTTTTCTCCGATTGAATCTGCAGCAGCAGCGGAGACTGATAGTGCAGCGGAAATGAAACTAAGCGCAGTAGAAAAAAATACAATTCTTAAGGTAATAGAAAAGCATAATGGTAATATTACAAAAGCTGCGAAAGAATTGGGATTAACAAGAACAGCATTGTATCGTAGATTAAGTAAGTATGATATATAAGGTACAAGGATCAAGGTACAAGACACTTGATCATTCTGCCTTCTGCTTTGAATCCTTTTAAAATGAAATTTAGAAAATTTGAATGGCATATAGTATTAAGAGTGTTTTTACTTTTTATTACTCTTTCTACTGCATCATTTATTTTGGTGAAAGAATGGTATGTATATCTTTTGATCGCCATCCCGGTAATAATTTACCAGGTCATAGAATTTTACCGGTTTCAGAAAAAGGCACACCAGGAATTGGATCAGTTTGTAGAGTCAGTTCATTATCGTGATTTTTCCCGCTATTTCGATGTAAAGCATGCCCCGGTGGAGTTGCAGCCATTACGTAAAGGTTTTAACGAGATCAACTCCACATTCAAAGTAATAAGTAAAGAAAAAGAAACGCAATACCAATACCTGCAAAAAATACTCGAGTTGGTTGATACAGGTATTCTTTCATACGAAGAAAAAAGCGGAGAAGTAGTGTGGATGAATGAATCATTAAAAAGAATGCTGCAATTACCTTACCTGAAAACAATTCATTCTCTCAACAGGAGAGACGTTGAACTTAGCAAGGATATTATTGCGTTAAATCCTGGCGATAGTAAAGTAGCAACAGCTCATCTTGAAAAATCTTCTTTCAAAGTTTTGTTATCAGCAACCGCTTTTCAAACAGATGGAAAAATTTATAAATTGATCGCCTTTCAAAATGTAAATGAAGCATTGGACGAAACTGAATCAAAGGCATGGCAAAAACTATTAAGTGTGCTTACGCATGAGATTATGAATTCAGTCGCCCCTATTTCATCATTAGCAGATACACTAAAGAACCGGTTGCAACAATCAGTAACAACGTTGAATAATGATAGTGGTTCGGTTGATGATCTTGAAATAGGAATAGAAACGATCAAAAGAAGAAGTGAAGGTTTATTGAAGTTTGCAGAAACATATCGCAACCTGAATAAAATCACAACGCTTAATCTTAAAAAAGTGTATGTCCGTGATATTTTTGAAAACCTTCTTCGTTTGATGCAGCCTACCCTGGAACAAAAGAATATTGAATTGGAAACAATCTTAAAAGAAACTGATCTTGTACTCGAAGCTGATACCAATTTAATTGAACAGGTGTTGATCAATCTCGTTGTAAATGCGATAGAGGCAGTAAAAGACAGAAAAGATCCAAAGATCTTACTAACAGCTTATTTAGCTAACAATAGAAAGACAATCATAAAAGTTGCAGATAATGGCTACGGTATGCCTGCCGAATTACTTGATAAGATCTTTATACCTTTTTTTAGTACGAAAAAAAGTGGAAGCGGAATTGGTCTTAGTCTTTGTAAACAGATCATGATGCTGCATAAAGGAAATATGCAAGTTCATTCAGTTGAAGGAGAAGGAACTGCATTTTTCTTACAGTTCTGATATTTCCAAATTATTAATTTCTCTTAAAGACCTGACGCAATTCACCCCTCAAATTGCCGTATTTTGTACCCCTGCATTTTATTTAGTGGCAATATATTTGTCCTGTTTCAAAAAATAAAATTTAAACTGTTATATGATCAATAGTGTCCGGATTCTGAAAACTAATTCGTCATAAATAAATCCTGGTTGAACTTTTTTTAACCCGATCTGTTCTATTTTATTCATTAACCTGAAAATATATAATACCAAACCTCTGTTATGCAAAGATCTTTCATGAAAATCAAAGATGCGTTTCATCTTTTTGTTTTTACCGCCATTATTATAATTGCACTGAGTTCATGCAAATCATCAACAAATAATACGGGGTATGGTGCAATGCCTCCACCCGCATTACCTGTAATAACTGTAGCCAGCATGCCGGCTACTACTTACCAGGAATATTCTGCATCGCTTGAAGGAAGTAAGGATATAGAAGTTCGTCCGCAGATTGACGGATACATTGAAAGAATTTTTGTTGATGAAGGCGCCCATGTAAGAAAAGGACAATCTCTTTTTCAAATTAACAGTCGTACGTATTTATCGCAATTAGATAATGCGAAAGCAAGCTTAGCTGCTGCCAAAGCTAATCTTGCAAATGCGCAGATCAATGTTACTAAGCTTACACCTCTTGTACAAAACAATGTAATATCAGATGTGCAATTAAAAACAGCGCAGGCAGCCTATGATGCTGCTGCTGCTAATGTAACACAGGCAGAAGCCGTCGTGAGAAATGCACAGATCAATTTAGGTTATACAATGGTCAGGGCGCCAGTAGATGGTTATATTGGCCGGATACCTTATAAAACAGGGGCTCTTGTTGGTACAACTACTCCTGAACCGTTGACCGTTATTTCTGCAATTAAAAATATTTACGCCTATTTTTCTTTGAGTGAAAGTGATTTTATTCAATTTAAAAATCAATTTTCAGGAAGTACTGTTGAACAAAAAATAAAACAGATGCCGGCGGTAGAATTAGTGTTAGCCGATGGCACAATATATCCCGAAAAAGGAAAGGTGGAAATTGTATCAGGACAATTCAGCAATACTACCGGATCAATAACTTTCCGTGCTAACTTTCAAAATAATAATGGCTCATTAAGATCAGGTAATACTGGTAAGATCAGGATAGCAAGAACTTTTAACAACACAATTGTAATACCGCAGGAAGCCACATTTGAATTACAGGAAAAAGTATTCGTGTTTGCTGTTGGCGATAGTAACAAAGTAGCAAGCAAGCCGCTTACCATTGCAGGCACAAGCGGCAATTATTATTTAGTTCGGGATGGAATAAATGCGGGAGAAAAAATTGTTTATACAGGTCTCGACAGATTGAGGGATGGCGCCATCATAGAACCTCAGCCCATGTCGATGGATAGCCTGCTAAAAACAAGACCGATGTAAAGTTCTGTGCACCTTTTTCAAGAAGAAGGCCGTTCAGGACAGCTCTCTCTTTGCTGAACAAACCAAAAGATAATTAAACAAAAACCAGACAAGTAAACCAACTTTGAAATGATAAAGAGATTTATTGAAAGACCGGTTTTATCTACAGTAGTATCGATCATAATACTTTTATTGGGATTGATCTCTCTTTTTTCTTTACCGATCACATTGTTTCCTGACATTGCCCCTCCAACAGTACAGGTAACAGCAAGCTATCCTGGGGCAAATGCCGAAGTTGTTGCAAGAGCAGTAGCTACTCCTATTGAAGAAGCTATCAATGGTGTGGAGAACATGACCTACATGACATCAACATCAAGTAATGATGGTTCTATGACAATCAATGTTTTTTTTAAAGTAGGAACCAATCCCGACCTGGCAGCAGTGAATGTGCAAAGCCGTGTATCAAAAGCAGTAAGCCAGGTGCCCCAGGAAGTTATACAGGTAGGTATATCAACACAAAAGCAGCAGAATAGTATGATTTATGTGCCGCTTATGTATAGTACAGACACTGCTTATGACGAAACTTTTTTGCAGAACTATGCCAAGATCAATATTGTTCCCGAACTGCAGCGTATTCCCGGTGTAGGGCAGGCACAAATTTTTGGAGCAAAAGATTATTCCATGCGCATTTGGTTAAAACCAGATCGTTTAACTGCTTATAATCTTTCACCGCAGGATGTATTGAATTCAATCCGTGAACAAAATCTTGAAGCAGCGCCTGGAAGATTTGGAGAAGGAAGCAATGCAACGTTTGAATATGTAATCAAATACAAAGGGAAACTCACAAAGAATCTGGATTATGAAAATATTATTTTGAAATCAGCTCCGGATGGATCAGTAATAAAATTAAAAGATGTAGCAAGAGTTGAATTTGGTTCTTTATCCTATGGAATTAATCTCAGGATCATGGGATATGCGGGAACTGGTCTCGGTATTTTTCAAACGGCAGGTTCTAATGCTAATGATATCCTGATTGCAGCCGAGAAAGTAATGCAAAAAGCATCGGCAACTTTTCCAAATGGGATACACTACTTTAATATGTATAGTGCAAAGGATTTCCTTGATGAATCCATTTCACAGGTAGAAGAAACCTTGCTGATAGCCTTTGTACTGGTGTTTATTGTGGTGTTTATTTTTTTACAGGATTTCAGATCTACTCTTATTCCTGCTATTGCTGTACCCGTAGCATTGATTGGTACATTTTTCTTTATGCAGTTGTTTGGTTTTACTATCAACCTGCTTACATTATTTGCTTTGGTTCTTGCTATTGGTGTAGTAGTGGATGATGCTATTGTTGTGGTGGAAGCTGTGCATTCAAAAATGGAACGAACAGGTTTGCCTGCAAGGCAGGCAACAGTACAAGCCATGAGTGAGATCACCAGCGCTATCATTTCTATCACTCTTGTAATGGCTGCAGTATTCGTTCCTGTTGGTTTCATGCAAGGTCCGGCAGGTGTTTTTTATAAGCAATTCGCATTTACACTTGCTACCGCTATTTTAATTTCTGCATTAAATGCGTTGACTCTTAGTCCTGCTCTTTGTGCATTGTTTTTAAAAAATCCTCATCATGAAGAAGGAGCTAAGAAAAAAGGATTTGTACGGAGATTCTTTAGCGGATTCAATGCTGGCTTTAATGCTACAACGAAACGATATGGTCAGAGTATAAAATTTCTTATACGACACAAATGGATTGCAATAACAGGCCTGGTTCTTATTATTGCCACTACTTTTTGGATGATGCAAAAAGCTCCTACGGGTTTTATTCCTACCGAAGACCAGGGATTTATTCTTTATTCTGTAAACCTGCCACCAGGGGCTTCGTTGGATAGAACCCAAAAAGTAATGAACAGAATTGATAGTTTATTAAACCAGGTTGAAGCTATTGAAAAACGAGGTGCAGTCGTGGGATTAAATTTTATTGCCAATGCATCTGCTTCAAATTATGGAATCGGATTCATTCATATGAAACCACCGGGAAAAAGAGGCGCCGTGAATAAAATAGACGGCGTAATGGGGATAATAAATCAACAACTGAGTGTGATAAAAGATGCACAGGTTTTTCTTTTTCAGTTCCCCACTGTACAAGGATTTGGTAATACTAGTGGATTTGAATTCATATTACAGGATAGAACCGGGGGCTCTCTCGAAAAATTATCCGGAACTGCTTATGGTCTTATCGGCGCTTTGATGCAACGTAAAGAAATTGCTTACGCATTTACCACATTCAACACAGGCAACCCGCAATATCAATTAAATATTGACGAGGCAAGAACAAAGCAATTAGGTGTATCAATAAGCGATGTATTACAAACATTGCAGGTATATTATGGAAGCAGCTTCGTATCAGACTTTAATCGCTTTGGAAAATTTTATCGTGTTATTGTGCAAGCTGATATTCCCTATCGTACAGATCCCACTACCTTAAATAATGTTTTTGTAAAAAATAATTTGGGACAAATGGTACCTGTAAACAGTGTTGTATCCCTGCAAAAAGTATATGGCCCTGAAACAGTAACAAGAAATAATTTATTTAATTCAGTAACCATTAACGGTATGCCAAAGCCCGGCTTCAGTTCGGGAGATGCTATTAAAGCCATACAGGAAGTAACACAAAATGTTTTACCAAGGGGCTTTTCTTATGAATGGTCCGGGCAAACAAGAGAAGAGATCGGAGCAGGTTCGCAACAATCCTTGATATTTATTCTGAGTCTTGTCTTTGTATTCTTTTTACTTGCGGCACAATATGAAAGTTATATACTTCCTTTTGCAGTTATACTTTCTGTTCCTACGGGTATTCTCGGTGTATTTACATTCATAAACTTTAAGGGAATTGACAACAATATATATGTACAGGTAGGTTTGATCATGCTCGTAGGTTTGCTGGCAAAAAATGCTATCCTTATTGTAGAATATGCGGTGCAGAGACGGAGAGCCGGCATGAGCCTGATGGAATCGGCATTGGAAGCTGCCCAATTACGATTACGTCCTATTTTAATGACCTCATTTGCATTCATCGTAGGATTGCTTCCACTTACATGGGCAAAAGGCGGATCAGCGTTAGGCGATCGATCCATTGGCACAAGTGCATTAGGAGGAATGCTAACTGGTGTATTATTAGGAGTATTTATAATCCCCGTGCTGTTTGTCATCTTTCAGTATTTGCAGGAAAAAATTGTTGGCAAACCAAAACAATCCGATGAGGCTGCAGCACATTTAGCGGAATAAATTTAATAATGACAATTCAAATGATATGATGACTCTAAAGAAAAATAGTAAGATATATTGCTACTCAGCATTATGGAAGCTTTGCCTTTTGCCTTTTGCTTATTGCTTATTGCTTATTGCTTCATGCAAAGTGGGAAAAGAATATCAACGGCCCACATTAGAATTACCAAAGCAATTCGACAATACGAGTTTTTCCGACACTAGCAGTATTGCCGATATTGAATGGAAAAATTTTTTTACAGACAAAACTTTGCTGGAACTAATACAAAAAGGAATAACCTATAATCATGATCTTTTGATTGCAATGAAGAGAATAGATATCTCTCAAGAGCAATTAAAACGTGCAAAGCTTCTTCAATTTCCGGAGTTGAATTCTCAAATAACCGCTCAATATACTTATCCGTCAAAAAATAGTTTAAACGGCATTAGTACAAATAGTTTTTTAGGAAAAAGTCATATAGAAAATTATTTAACCACCATTAATCTTTCATGGGAAGCTGATATCTGGGGAAAGCTGCGAAGCCAAAAAGAAGCAACGCTTGCTGAATATGTTCAAACCTATGAAGCGGGCAAAGCAGTGCAAACACAGGTCGTAGCCAATATCGCTCAGGGCTACTTTAATTTATTGATGCTCGACAGGCAATTAGAAATAGCAAAAGGAAATCTTTCATTAAGTGATAGCTTTTTTATCGCAACTAAGTTATTAAAAGATGCAGGGCTGGCAACGAGTGCTGCCGTAGAACAGGCTTCATCTCAAAAATTATCAATTGCATTATTAATTCCTCAATTGGAACAAAATATTGCTATACAGGAAAATGCTTTACAGGTATTAACAGGTCAATTACCAGGGTCGGTTAATCGCAATGCATTATTAAATGAAATTTCATTTACACAAGATCTTTCTGCCGGTGTCCCTGCTTCTATAGTTAGTCGCAGACCAGATGTTCGTTCAAATGAAATGGCCTTAGTAGCTGCAAATGCACAGGTAGGAATTGCACAGGCAAATATGTATCCTGCATTAACTATCAGCGCTGGCACAGGATTGGAAACGTTCAAAGCCAGCAATTGGTTTAATATTCCTAATTCAGTATTTGGATTAGTAGCTGGTTCTGTAGCTGAACCTATTTTCAAAAGAAGAGAATTAAGAACACAATATGAAATTGCAAAACTTCAGAGAGAACAAGCAGTTATTCAATTCAAGCAATCTGTATTGCAGGCAATAGGCGAAGTTTCAGATGCATTAGTGCAGGTAAATAAATTAAAAGAACAGGAACAAATTGCCATTTCACAAGTTGATACTTTGCATAAAGCTGTATTTAGCACAAGACTTTTATTTAGAAGTGATCTTGCTAATTATCTTGAAGTAATAACTGCACAGGAGAATGCATTACAAGCTGAATTGAATCTTGCATCTCTCAGACGTCAGCAATTAAGTTCAGTGGTTGAACTGTATCGTGCTTTGGGAGGTGGATGGAAATAATAAAGTATGATGCGGAGACTGAGGGATTCGAACCCTCGATACCCTTTCGAGTATACACACTTTCCAGGCGTGCTCCTTCAACCACTCGGACAAGTCTCCTTTTTTAAGGATCGCAAAAATACAGGTTCAATCCTATAGCCTGAATAATTTTTCAGCATTTGCTGTTGTTATATTACCTACTTCATCAACACTCATCTCTTTTATTTCTGCAAGTTTTGCCGCTATATATTTTATATAGCTGCATTCATTTCTTTTTCCCCGGAATGGCACAGGGGCTAAATAAGGAGCATCGGTTTCCAATACAACATTTTTCAACTCTATTTCCTTCATTATTCTATCTAATCCTGAATTTTTAAAAGTAACCACTCCCCCGATTCCGAGATAAAAATTAAGATCGATAATTTGTTTAGCCTGTTCAAGATCTCCGGAAAAACAATGAAAAACTCCCTTCAATTTTCCTTGCTGATGCTCAGTAACTACTTTTATACATTCATCAATAGAATTTCGTGAATGAATAACAATGGGTATATCAAAATGCAGCGCTATTTCTATTTGTTCATGAAAAGCTTTGTATTGTTGTTCTGTAAAAGTCAGATCCCAATAGAAATCGAGGCCTATTTCTCCCACTGCGATAAAAGATCGGTTTTCGAAATGTGTTATTACTAGTTTTAGCTCGTCAGTATAATTGGGTTTTACAGAACAAGGATGCAGGCCCATCATGCTAAAACATGTTGCCGGATTTTCGTTTTCTGATCTTATCATGCTATCATGAGTGGAGGAATCAACAGCCGGCATAAAAACCTTTACAATTCCCTCTTCACCAGCTATTTTAAGCATTTGATCCCTGTCTGTATCAAATTCAGAGAGATAAACATGGGCATGAGTATCAATAAAGCTCATTCTTAGGCTATGTTTGGGGTTCAAAACTCAGCAAAAACTTTAAGAAAGCGTTAAACTTCAACCAATAAAATCCTTCCTAACTCCGTTAAATTTGTTCAGCTCAACAAAACTTTAGTTTATGAAACCAAAGTTCAGTCTTACCCAATTGATAACCACTGCTTTTCTCCTCATGATTTTTTCCTGCACAAAAGAAAATAGCCAGGATGGCACGGTAACCCAGCAGGAAGAACAAGCCTCAATGGCTTCCAGCGAATCTGACGGTGAAGCCGAATTAGTATTCAATGGAATTTTTGATGATGCCATGGGTGTAAGTGATGAAGTGGGAATGGCAGGTACTGGTATTTTCGGTCGCACTTATAGTACAAATACGGGTGTTAGCATAGATGTACAACGCCTAACAGGATGCCAGACTGTAACTATAACTCATCCAAATAGCACTGTATTCCCGGTAAGAGTCGTTATTGATTTTGGCACCTCAGGATGTGCCGGTATTGATGGTCATGTAAGAAAAGGAAAGATTATTGCTGAATACACGAATCGTCTCATTGTTCCGGGTGCTGTTGCTACAACTACATTTGATGGCTTTTATATTGACAGTATTAAAGTGGAAGGAACACTTAAAATAACTAACAGTACTTCTTCTGTTACCACTCAGCTTTCCCGCCAGTTTACGGTGGAAGTAAGTGGCAAACTAACCAAAACAAATGGCAACTATACAGAGTGGGCAAGTAAAAAAATTATCACCCAAAAAGAAGGGTTATTAACTGTCGATTACCCTCGTGATGACGTTTTCACTATTGAAGGTTCTTCGCATGGCAAGGTCAAAAGAAGCAATTTATTGGTGGCCTGGGAATCTGCAATAGTAGAGCCTTTAATTAAAAAATTTACCTGCCGTTGGATAGTAAAAGGTAAGGTGAAAACCGCCAGGGTCAACAGTTCTACCAATAGTACCTGGGCAGCTCTACTCGATTTTGGCGGCGGCGATTGTGACAATAATGCCACGATCACGATCAACGGGATACCCCACAATATTACTTTGTACTAATTAAAAAATTATTATACCTTTAAACCAGTTTTCATAGGGTACGGATTAAAAACGGGCCAGGGTTTCTACCCAGGCCCTAACTTTTTTATACCTCACCTCCTTTCATTTTAGATATTATTCCTTTCTATTAATAATTCAGACAATAGATTTTATTGATTGGGGTCTATAATTTTTCAAACAGATACCCTTTTTGTGAAAAATGATCCAGGACTTTGGGTAATACATATTGAATAGTAGCAAAAGTTTTCTCATTATCATGAAAAACAATGATCGAACCGGAACCTGATCTTGTGGTAACGTTTTTCAGGACCCTTTCCGATTTAATGGTCATGTCAAAATCACCACTCAATACATCCCACATTATCACTTTGGATTGCTTTTTTATAGCACTATTCAAGTTTTTAGCCTGGTAACTGGTAATTTTCCCATAGCAAGGTCTAAAAAGATTGCTTTCGATATGCTTTGCTGCTTTGGCTACGTTTTGAAGGTAAATTTCATTTTGGGTTTGCCAGCCATTAAGATGATCATAAGTGTGGTTACCGACACGATGACCTTCCTGCAATATTCTTTTGTAAATATCAGGATAGGTTACCACGTTTTTTCCAACACAAAAAAATGTTGCTTTCGCATGGTATTTTTTTAATTCATCTAAAATAAAAGGAGTCGCTTGAGGATGCGGTCCATCATCAAAACTGAGATAAAGAATCTTTTTATCAGTTTTGATTCTCCATATATAAGAGGGATAAATTTTTCTCAGCCACCAAGGCGTTTTTACAAAATAAGTTTTACCCATTCCAAGAACTCTCATAATCCAGGGATTCCTATTTTGCTTTTCTGCTTGCTTAACTTCCATTGCTTCAAAACTAAGGAATAACATCACTCATTAAGCTTGCACCTCTGCTCTTTATCTTTGCCATTATGAGTAAAAGAGTAAGAGTTCGTTTTGCACCAAGTCCTACCGGTGGTTTGCATTTAGGAGGTGTAAGAACACTTCTTTATAATTATCTTTTTGCTAAAAAACACAAAGGTGATTTTATACTTCGGATTGAAGATACCGATCAAAGCAGGTATGTAGCAGGTGCTGAAGAATATATTTTTAATTGTTTGAAGTGGATAGGACTTGAACCTGATGAAAGCCCTGCACACGGCGGTAATTATGTACCCTATCGCCAAAGTGAACGAAAAGAAATTTATCGGCAATATGCGGAGCAATTGGTAAATGACGGTTATGCTTATTATGCTTTTGATACTCCCGCTGAGTTAGAACACATGCGATTGAATTATAGAACAGAGCAAAATCCTTCACCTCAATACGATCATCGTATGAGAGAGAAAATGAAAAACTCGCTTACAATGAGTGATGAAGAGGTACAAAGATTACTTTCTGAAAATACCCCACATGTCATTCGCATAAAAATGGAACCGGGTGAAGAAGTGATATTAAATGATATGATCCGAGGAGAAATAAGTTTTCATACTTCCATCGTTGACGATAAAGTCTTACTCAAGGCCGATGGAATGCCAACTTATCATTTGGCGGTAGTAGTTGATGATTATTTAATGCAGATCACTCACGCCTTTCGCGGTGAAGAGTGGTTATCAAGTGCCCCGGTACACCTGCTTCTTTGGAAACATTTAGGATGGGAAAAAGTAATGCCACAGTGGGCGCATCTTCCTTTAATACTTGGGCCAAATGGAAAGTTAAGTAAGCGAGATGCTATGAAATATGGCTTTCATGTTTTTGCAATGAACTGGAAAGA
>Ga0105249_10002757_pt1 | contig 15189 bp, 12 predicted proteins | sample KBSS44metaG_FD_81522 | JGI IMG/M metagenome (GOLD analysis project Ga0105249, IMG submission 81522) | Switchgrass rhizosphere microbial communities from Kellogg Biological Station, Michigan, USA - KBS S4-4 metaG | ecosystem: Host-associated > Plants > Roots > Rhizosphere > Soil | place...
TGATTAGAGCTTGGTTATAAGAGGACCAATTCGTTGTGCGATAGATTTTGGGTGCAGGTTTCTTCATTTGGAAATTATATTGCTGAAGAAGACTTTAAGAATACCTTTATGCAACAAAGCCCTATATTGCTGAAAATTTATTTATACAACTCTCTCAACTTTTTGCGATGCTTGCAGCAAATAATGATTATACAATTTTAAAAAAATACTCTACCCAATTAAATAATATGTCTGAGTTTTTTAAGGATGTGACTAAAGATTTCAGAAAATGGACTTCGACAATTAAATCTGAAGAGGCAAAATTGGCCTGTGCTCAAAATATTAATAATAATTTACAGTCATTGATTGGTTTAACGCCCAATTCAAAAGGGATTTTGGTATATTCACTATGCCATTGGAATACTCGTTGGGCGCATTATGATGATTTTCCAGCTATAGATTGGGATGGTATTCATTATTTGGATCAAAGAAAAACGGCAATTGTTAATATTTTTAAATCAACATTACGTGTAAATGAGTGGGTAAACACAATACAAATGGTAAATGAAGAGGGACGAAAGGTAACTGGTAGCAAAATAAATTTAGAAAGACATATTATTAACTTTCTAGCGAGTGGCTTAAACTTAGTACGGTTTCAGGTGGAAAATATTATTTTGGCTTTAAATAATAATACAGAATATACGGGACCTACCAATAAATGGATTAAGGATTTTATAGAAGCAAGAAGAAATTTAGAAGATATTAAGACATGGCCATTACCTCAAATTGCTTATAATCAGGATGATAATATTTTTAAGCAAATTAAACATATGCAAGGATATGAGGAAAATAATGAAACTCTGTATTTGGCAAGTGTTAATGATAAACCATTATTTTCGGAACCTGATAATGACACATATTTAACTTAGATAAATTAAGGTGCTTAGCGAATAACAAGTAATTTATACATTTTATTTACTAAGCATCTTTTTAATTGCTTATAATTAATTTTAGCATTTTCTCTGGGCAAAAAGGATATGCTAAATGCTTAAACCAATCGAACTAGTGCTAATCTTATTTTTGTATTGGCGTAGGGCTGTTGGCAGCGCATCGGACTGATGTAGTGTAATAATGAGCAAAATCATTGCCTTTTAAGTTGGGCTCTTTAAACATTCTTGAAAAAGTAAAGCCAAAAGCAGTCCGAATCATATATTCATCATTAATATTGGTGCTTCTAAGTACTTTTGCAGTACCTGCCTTGGGCCCTTTAGGATTTTTTTCAGGCGATTTAGCATAATAGTCAGGCGCATACCAGTCAGCGACCCATTCTAAGTTTTCATTGATTAAATCATAAAATCCTAATGGATTAGGTTGGTACGCACCTAACTGAGAGACCAAAATAATTGAATCTTTAGAAACTTTACGAGAAAAATCACCTTGTTGTTCATAACTATTAAAGTTTTTACCATATTCTACTTTACCATTATGGGTTGGATAGACCACTTGTTGTCCACGGTTACGAGCAGCATATTCCCATTGTGCTTCAGTTGGTAAGTCCATAGGTACATTTAATTGTTTGCCTAACCATTGGCAGTAATCACGAGCTTGTTGCCAATTGAGTCCAGCGGCAGCATCTTTATATCTCTTATCAATGATATCTGGGTCATCCATAACTTTAGGCTGTCCTGTTGCTGCACTATAAGTGTCTAGGTCTTCATAACTGGACTTATATGCATTTAGGCTATAACTATCTAAAGTGACCTTGTGTAAAGGTTTACTATGTCCATCGCCATCAAAAGGTAAATTTCCTTTATTCACGAGTTCACCGAAGTCCCCCATCATAAAAGATCCACCCTGTACAAAAATCATATTCTTTTTGGTTTTGTCTACCAGTGTTTTAATTCGTTCCTGTAACTCAACATCATTTTTTTCATTGGACTTTTGAGCTGTTGAATTGGTATTTGTCTCGTTGGTTGTTTTTGCACAAGCAGATAAGGCTAAGCTTGAGAGTAAAATAGCGATTATATTGTGTTTCATCATTTTTTAAATAAGACTATCAGTATTTTAGTTTTTATCTTAACTGCTAATTTGCACGATATAAAGGTTGATTCTGTTAAAAAATATAAAGGTCAAACGAGCTTTGAGTTTTATAACAAAGACAATTTAGGATGAAGGTGTAGGGCTATTGGCAGCGCATCTCACTGACGTTTTATAATAATCTTCAAAGTCATGGTCTTTTAAATTGGGTTCTTTAAACATTCTTGAAAAAGTAAAGCCAAAAGCAGTACGGATCATATATTCATCATTAATATTGGTACTTCTAAGTACTTTTGCAGTACCTGTCTCGGGCCCTTTGGGATTTTTTTCAGGCGATTTAGCATAATAGTCAGGCGCATACCAGTCAGCGACCCATTCTAAGTTTTCATTGATTAAATCATAAAATCCTAATGGAGTAGGCTGATGGGCACCGAGTTGAGTGATGAGTATTATCGAATTCTCTGCAACGGTTTCTGTAAATGCTTATTGTTGTTCATAACTATTAAGGTTTTTCCCATATTCTAGTTTGCCATTATGGGTAGGGTAGACCACTTGTTGCCCTCGATTACGAGCAGCATATTCCCATTGTGCTTCGGTTGGTAAGTCCATAGGTACATCTAATTGCTTGCCTAACCATTGGCAATAATCACGAGCTTGATACCAATTCAGTCCAGCCGCTGCATTTTTATATCGTAGATCTTGCAAATCAGGATCATCCATAACTTTAGGCTCTCCTGTTGCTGCGCTATAAGTGTCTAGGTCTTCATAACTGGACTTATATGCATTTAGGCTATAACTATCTAAAGTGACCTTGTGTAAAGGTTTGCTATGACCATCGCCATCAAAAGGTAAATTTCCTTTATTCACGAGTTCACCGAAATCCCCCATCATAAAAGTTCCACCCTGTACAAAAATCATGTTCTTTTGGGTTTTGTCTACCAGTGTTTTAATTCGTTCTTGTAACTCAAGATCATTTTTTTCATTGGTCTTTTGAGCTGTTGAATTGTTATTTGTCTTATTGGTGGTTTTTGCACAAGCAGATAAGGCTAAGCTCGAGAGTAAAATAGCGATTATATTGTGTTTCATTATATTGTTTTAAATTATGGAGTTGACTAAATATAAATCAATCATAAGATAAATTGAATCTTTCGGAAAGAGTGTTTGTGTTATTCAAATAGTAATTAAAAAAAAGCCCCTCAGGGCTTTCTCATCTCAACGCATTCTTAAGGTAACTGCTTAATCGGGCTACCACCCAAAGCTTGCATCAAAGTGACATAAGCATTGTATTGGCTTTGCTTGGCTTGGACTAAAGACAAACGAGCACTACGTGTGGTTTCTTGGGCATCCAAAACATTTTTTAAAGCAATTGCACCATTACGATAACGTACATTGGTTAAACGTTCTGTTTTTTCCGCAAGTTCTAAGTTCTTTTGTTGAAAGGCGACTTGTTTATCTAGCTCAGTACGATTCGACAGTGCATTTTCAGTATCTGCAAAAGCTTGGTACAAGGTATTGCGATATTGAACAATGGCTTTTTCATAGTCCAGTTCACTGATTTTTAAATTCTTTTGCATATCATTATATTGCAAAAACGGCAGGCTTAAGCTTGCGCCTAAAGTCAGTGCAGGATTTTTCAATAAATTTGTCAATGATGTGCTGGTTGAACCTAAATTCCCCGTCAAACTGATTGAAGGATAATAGCTGGCTTTGGTGGCATCTTTGGTCGCCAAAGATTCACGTAAACGCAATTCGGCTGCTTTTAAATCAGGACGGCGCGACAAAATATCTGCCGGTAAACCCGCTGAGATATTGGGTAGACTGATCTGCGGTAATTGCTGTGGTTCTTGAATATTTAACTGTTGCACAGGTATTTGTAATAACACGGCCAAAGCGGTACGTGTTTCAACACGTTGCTGTTCAATCTGACTTAAACTGGCTTTTTGGCTTTGTACCGATTGCTCAGCTTGGGTCAAATCTAGTCCTGAAACTGCGCCAGCGCGATATTGAGTACGCACCAATTCAAAGGTTTTTTGAGTAGCAGCTAGGCTTTGTTGGGCAGAGCTATAGCGTTCATTTAAATAACCCAATTGCCAATATAAATTTGCGGTTGTGGCAATTAAGGTCTGCCCAGTCGCTTGTAAGTCTTGTTCAGTGGCTAAAGATTCCCACTTCGATGCTTCCGTTTGACGCGCCAGTTTACCAAACAAATCCACTTCATAACTGACACCCGCACTGAGAGATAGACCTTTGGCAGCATCATCACCTGAATTGAGGTCAAAGCTATGGCCTGTAGATACCCCTGAATTAACACGAGGACCTTGTTGGTCTCGCGCTAAGCCAGCTCTTAAACGGGCTGTTTGTAAGTTAATCCCTGCAACAGCCAAATCAGCATTACGTTGAATTACTTGATTGACCAGTTGATTTAACTGAGCATCACCAAATAAGGTCCACCACTGATCTGCATATAAATCTGCCTGAACGTGTTTAGATTTTGCATTGTCATAAACAAAACCATTTGGAATTTGAACAGCAGGGGCCTCGTATGGGGTTTTAACCACAGCCGCACAACCGACCAATGAACTCCCAAGAATCAAGGCGCTTGCAAGTTTGCTTAAATTCATTTGCATTAATAATTTCCTTATTCTTCGGTTATTCACGCGAAAGTGCATCAACAGGATTGAGCTGTGCAGCATTGCGAGCTGGGATAAATCCAAATACCACACCAATCAAGGTTGAACATACAAATGCCGCAATGATAGAGGTGCTTGAATACGCCATTTGGAAACTGCCTTTGGCAATATGTCCAATCAACTGTCCAATGCCTAAAGAGAGCAGGACCCCTAAGATACCGCCCAAAATACACACCAAAACAGCTTCGATCAGGAACTGTTGCAGAATGTCACTTTGCCGAGCACCTACAGCCATACGCACACCGATTTCTTGGGTACGCTCGGTCACAGACACCAGCATGATGTTCATTACCCCAATACCACCGACAACCAATGAAATCACCGCAATAGCTGAAACCAGTAAAGTCATAGTTTGTGTGGTCTGTTCAATGGTTTGACGAATACTGTCAGAGTTTTGAGTAAAGACATCTTGTGCGCCATGACGTTGTTCCAACAAACTTAAAATGGCATTTTCAGCAACCGCAGTTGGATATTCATCTTTAATACGCACGATGATGCTACGAACATTGGATTGTCCTAACATTCGGCTCATGACAGTTGAATAAGGCAGATAAACATTGAGACTGTCTGAGTTGCCCATAAAGCCTTGCTGTGCATCAATCACACCAATGATTCGGCTTGGAACACTCCCCAATAACAGCACTTGCCCTACAGGGTTAGTGCCATCTGCAAAGAAAGTCTTTTCAGTATTGGCATCAATCACCACATCCTGCGCTCGCCCAGTGATACTGTTTTTATCAAAAGCTTGCCCAGATTTAAAGGTCATACCACGCACATAGAAGAAATCAGCGCTGACACCATTGACGGTTGCAGAAGCTTCGGTGTCTTTCAAACGCGCTGTTACGCTACTATTGACTGTTGGACTGACTGCTTCGACATAAGGTTGCTCTGAGAGTGCTTCAGCATCTGCTGGAACCAAGGTTTTAAACTGTGCTGTTTTCGAGTTATCACCAAAGCCACGTCCCTGAAAGACGGTAATGGTATTGGTGCCTAAACTGCTGATGTTATCAAGAATCTGCTTTTGTGAGCCATTGCCTAAAGCTACCACCGAGACCACAGATGCAATCCCGATAATAATACCCAGCATGGTTAAAAAGGTACGCATACGGTGGGCATTCATTGCCAGCAAGGCCATACGGAAGGCTTCGGCAAAACGATCTAATGCAGAACGCCATTTAGATGACTTTTTACGATTCGACTTAGGTTCTGGATCGACAACAATATCAATCTCATCATCATGTTCGGGAACATTTGGCTTATCCGCGATGATGTTACCATCACTGATTTCAATGATACGTGTCGCATTTTTTGCTACATTCATATCATGGGTAACCAGAATAATGGTATGCCCTTTAGCATTGAGCTCACGTAAAATACGCATAACCTCAACACCACTGTGCTTATCTAGTGCACCAGTTGGTTCATCCGCAAGGATGACATCACCACCATTCATCAATGCGCGGGCAATTGAAACACGCTGTTGTTGTCCACCCGAAAGCTGATTTGGACGGTTTTCAGTTTTTTCACCGAGTCCTAAGTCAGTCAAGATTTCATGTGAACGCTTTTGACGCACAGTCGGATCCATACCAGCATAAATCGCTGGAACTTCAACGTTTCCTGCGGCATTTAAATCACCCAGTAAGTGATAGCGCTGGAAAATAAAGCCAAAATATTCACGGCGTAATTGTGCGAGTTCATCGGGTTCAAGTTGACCTGTTTCACGACCATTGACTTGATAACTACCTGATGTGGGTTGATCAAGACAGCCCAAGATATTCATCAATGTCGATTTACCCGAACCAGATTGCCCAACAATAGCAACCAGTTCACCGGGGTAAATTTTAAGGTTAATACTCTTTAAAATCTGAATAGTGGATTCACCCGCAGGGAACTCACGAATCAGATTACTGACCTCAAGTAGAGGTTTGATCTGATGATTGTTCTGATCCATGCTTAGAGTCTCATTGGGCCACTGTTTTTATTACTTCGTTTTGCAGAGTCATTGGATGTATCTGAACCATCTGCTAGTACAACTTGATCACCTTCATTGAGGCCACGCAGTACTTGGGCGGTTACACGGTTATTTAAACCAATTAAAACTTGTTTACGTTGAGCGCTACCATCCGCCTGTAAAACGCGAACAATCGAAACCGAAGCTTTACCTTGATCAATCAAAGTCTTTTCATCTGCTGTGAGTTCAAGACGTTCTGGGCGATCAGCAGCATTTTGTCCATTTTTATTTGCTTGACCTTGAGGTGCAGATGCTGAACGAGTTGAATTTGCACCAGATGCGCCATTTGCGGATTTATTGGCACGTTGTGGGCGGTTTGAAGACTGTAATGCCGCAGCAGGAACAGTCAGTGCATTTTTGGCTTCAGCCAGAATGATATATACCTGTGCGGTCATATCAATTCGGAGTTTACCGTCATCGTTTGGTACATCGAATAGGGCATTATAATAAATCGCTGTACTTGTTGATGATGAAGATGAATTGCTTGATGTTTCAGTATTAATTGATTCTGGTGCAGGCTCTACTTGACGCAGTGTTGCATAGCGTTTTTTCTCACTGTCACCCAGTGTGGTGAAATAAACTTTTTGACCTTCTTGAACTTTCATGACATCTGCTTCAGACACTTGTGCCTTGATGGTCATAGTGTCCAATTTTGCAAGTTTCACAATAGTTGGTGCACTTTGGTTGGCGTTTACCGTTTGACCTTCTTCGGTCACAATGGCTACCACGGTACCATCCATAGGAGCAACAATACGGGTATAACCTAAGTTTTCTTGTGATGTTGCAAGTGTAAGTTTAGATTGCTCAATTTGTGCATCCATCGAAGCAATATCAGCTTGTGCTGTTTTAAATGCCGCTAAGGCACTGTCATAATCTGCTTTAGAGGTTGCATCTTGTGCAAACATATTTTTTTGGCGGTTATATTCTGCCTCAGCTTTGGCTAAAGTCGCCTGTTTGGTTGTCAACTGAGCCTGTTGATTTTTAATATTGGCTTCAGCCGTTTTTAAATCGTTGCTTTGACGCACTGAATCAATTTGTGCAATCAGTTGACCTTGTTTAACTTGGTCACCCAGCTTGACGTACATTTTTTTAACTTGACCTGAAACCTGCGCACCAACACTCACCATCTTGGTTGCTTCTAAATCACCTGTTGCAAGAACTGCATCTTCAATATCACCACGTGTGACTTCTGAGGTTATATACTGCGGTTGTGTATTTTTTGGCTTTAATACGTACCATGCGATTGCGGCAATGATGGCAAGACAAACCGCTATAAGAATGGCTTTGGCTGGTTTTATTTTTGGCATAGCGATAATTGGGCTGAGAGAAAAATTGATCAAATTATAATGATTAAATAAGGATAAAGCGTGAATTTTTTAAAATAAATGGAAATGAGAATTATTCTTTATAATATCTATCTAAGCATTGATAAATAAAGTTTTTCCACATAATTCAGCAATACATTGTTGAATGATATGTTCTGGGCTTTCTTTGCTGAGTCCTTTGATTGCTGCATCTACACGCAATAACAGTTGTGGCCAAGTTAAAAATGAATGTGGATTTAAGCGTCTAAGTGCTTGTTGATACAATGAAATCTTGGTTTTCCAAATGCCGAGCTGTAAGGCATTTTGTGGTTGTTCATACAACTGCATCAAAAGACGCATTTCTTTACTAATTGTCCATAAAATTAAACTGTTGGGTTCGCCTGACTCCACAAGATATTGGAAAATTTTAATCGAAAGTGCCAAGTTTCCAGCAATCAATGCATCACTTAAATCAAAGGTGCTATAACGTGATTGATCCTGTAAACATTCTTGTAAATGTTCAATTGAAATCTGTTTTTGATCTGGGAAGGTATCGGCAACACGCATCAGGCTATTTTTGGCAGCCAAAAGATTATGTTCATGATGTTGTTCAAGCCAGATCCAGGCATCTTGATTTAACTGGACACCGAGCTGATCTGCTTCGATTGACAATATTCGTTGACGGTCTTGCGGGTAATTTGCGGTTAAAGCAATCACAACACCATTGGCTTCAACGGTTTGAAAGAAACTTGACTTTAGACTGCTTGAGTCTTGTTTGGGCATAATGATCACAAGCAAGTTGTGTTCATTATGTTGAATATAGTGTTTGAGTTGTTTGAGTCCATTGGCATCGGGTTTGATATTACCATGGACTTCAAGTGCCAGATTTTGAGAAAATAAAGATAAGCTATTCAAAGCATTAAAGACATTTTTCCAGTCGGAAACGCTATTGAGATCATAGCGTTGTCTTTCTACTTCATGTTTTGCCCAGCTTTTTCTTAAAGCATCGAGTAGGTTTTGTTCTAGAAGTGGTTCTTGACCATGTAAAATCCAAACACCTCGCGCTTCATCAACACGTTTAAGGGCTTGTAAATAGTCAAGTTTCATAGAATTATTGCGCTACAGGTTGGGGCGAAAGAGTACGTGCTTTAGGTAAGCGATTGGCTGCAATTTGACGCGACATTTGTTGTGCAATGTCATCAATCAAAATTTGGCTCAGATATTTATATTGTTGATCATCTGTGTTGACCGTTGCAACATCATATTGATAACTACGAGATGCATTTAAGGTCCGAGGTTCAGTAATCGGATTTCCTTGTTTATCTTCAATTTGGAAAGTAACACTTAGACGGAGTAGTGTTTCTACCAATTTACCATTTAACTCATGACGAACAGGTTTGTAGTCTAATACTCGTAATACATAAGCATCACTTGAATTACTCAGTTGGACACCTGTCGCAGTTAAATAAACACTGAGTTTCTTTTCAAAATCTTCAGTATTCGCTGGTAACACCAGTTGTAATTTAGTGTAAACCAAAGGCGTTGCTTGGGCATTGGTGCCCTTTAAATGAAAGCCACAACCTACTAAGCCCGCACTCAGACCCAAAGTTAATACAACTGCAGCAACACGTTGAACTAAATGCATGCTTTGTCCTCATGAAATTCCATTGGATATGGAATATTTAATCTTTATAAATTCACGCCATTTTAGAATCAAAGCCCGTTGAATGACAACGGGCTTTGTTTGGGTTTTGTTTATTCTACTAAAGTCCCTTCTCCCTTAGGGAGAAGGTTAGGATGAGGGGAATGACCTCTCCCTAACCCTCTGGGATTTAAGCAGGAAATTAAACCACCAAATTCACAAGCTTATTTGGAACCACAATTTCTTTCTTGGTTGGCCCCGTTAAGAATTGTTGAACCTCAGGTAATGCTTTAGCCAATGCCAATAATTCATCTTTCGATGCATCAACAGAGACTTCTAACTTGCCACGAAGCTTACCATTGACTTGAACTACGATGGTTTGTGTATTACGTGTTAATGCAGACTCATCAACCGTAGGGAACAGTACCGAAGTTAAATCGATATCAAACTCAGTCAATAAGGTCTGACTTAAGTGTGGTGCAAATGGTGCAAGTAAAGTCAGTAAAGTGGTAATTGCTTCACGTGCTACAGCAACATCGTTGTCATCTTTTGCTTCAAACTTATTGCTGGCATTGAGTAATTCCATCAAAGCTGCAATCGCAGTATTGAATGCATGACGACGTTCGATGTCATCACCCACTTTTTGAATCGTTTCATGAGTTTTACGACGTAGATCTTGCGCTTCAGTAGAAAGTTTCGAAGCATCAATTGCTGTTGCATGGTTGTCTTTTTCAAGGAAGCCTGCAACTAAACGCCATACACGTTTTAAGAAACGGTTTGCGCCTTCGACACCCACATCAGACCATTCTAAAGATTGATCTGGTGGTGCAGCAAACATCATAAATACACGTGCCGTATCTGCGCCGTACTGGTCAATAATCGCTTGTGGGTCGATACCGTTATTTTTCGATTTCGACATTTTCTCTTGGCCACCAACCACAACGTCTTGACCATCACCTGAATATTTAGCAGAAAGTACACGACCTTTCTCGTCTTTTTCTAACTCAATATCCGCAGGATTAAACCAAGTTTTTTTGCCACTTTCCGCTTCACGATAGAAGGTATCCGCTAAAACCATACCTTGAGTGAGTAAGTTGGTAAATGGTTCATTGCCTTGTACCACACCCTCATCACGCATAAGTTTATGGAAGAAACGAGCATAAAGTAAATGTAGGATGGCATGCTCTACACCACCAATATATTGGTTTACAGGCAACCAAGATTTTGCAGCTTCAGGTTTAACTAAACCACCCGTGAAATCAGGAGAAGCATAACGTGCATAATACCAAGATGACTCTACAAAGGTATCCAAAGTATCGGTTTCACGGCGTGCATCACCACCACAGCTTGGGCATTTTGTTTGATAAAATTCAGGCATTTTATTTAAAGGATTACCTGAACCATCTGGAACCACATCTGTTGGAAGAACAACTGGCAGTTGATCTTCTGGAACAGTGACTTGACCACACTTATCACAGTTGATCATCGGAATTGGACAACCCCAGTAACGTTGACGAGAAACACCCCAGTCACGTAAACGGAATTGAACTTTAGCGCTGGCAAGACCTTGTGGTTCTAATTTGCTTAGGAATGCATCAAAAGCAGCTTGGAAGTCTAAACCGTCAAATTCAGCTTAATTGACCAATTTCCCTTCTTTAGAGCCGTACCATTCTTGCCATTCTGACGCAGAATATTCGGCATCATCTGAGCCTTTGGCATCAATGACTTGTTTGATTGGTAAGTTGAATTTATTGGCAAATTCAAAATCACGTTCATCATGTGCTGGAACGGCCATCACCGCGCCTGAACCATATGACATCAATACATAGTTTGCGATCCAAACAGGAATATCTTGACCCGTAACAGGGTGTTTAACTGATAAACCTGTTGCCATGCCTTTTTTCTCAGCAGTCGCAAGATCCGCTTCTGCAACAGAACCCATACGACATTCTTCAATAAAGGCAGCAAGTTCTGGCTTGCCTGCTTCTGATTGGATCGCAGCAGCTTTGAGTGCTAGAGGGTGTTCAGCTGCAACCGCAACATAAGTTACCCCCATCAAGGTATCGGCACGTGTGGTATAAACCGTTAAACCATCTGCATAAGCTTCAGGATTTGCTGACGGGAAAGTAATGTCCATACCCGTTGAACGACCAATCCAATTGCGTTGCATGGTTAAAACTTGTTGTGGCCAACCGTCTTTTAAGGTATCTAAATCGTCTAATAATTCTTGTGCATAATCGGTAATACGGAAGTAATACATTGGAATATCACGTTTTTCTACCAATGCACCTGAACGCCAACCACGTCCATTTTCAACTTGTTCATTTGCAAGAACAGTTTGGTCTACAGGATCCCAGTTTACTGTAGACAGCTTGCGATAAATCAAGCCTTTTTTATAGAGCTGTACAAATAACCATTGTTCCCAGTGGTAATACTCTGGTGTACAGGTGGCAAATTCACGATCCCAGTCGACAGATAGACCAAGTTTCTTCAATTGATCGCGCATATATGCAATGTTTTCAAAGGTCCACTTTGCTGGCGCAACTTGATGGGCAATCGCTGCATTTTCAGCAGGTAAACCGAAAGCATCCCAACCCATCGGTTGTAGCACAGTTTCACCTTTGAGACGGTGAAAACGGCTGATCACATCACCAATAGTATAATTACGCACATGACCCATATGCAGTTTGCCGCTTGGGTAAGGGAACATCGAGAGGATATAACGACGTGGACCTTCTACAGTGTCGGCAACTTTAAACGATTTGCGATCTTCCCAGTCTTTTTGGACTTGAGGCTCAATCGCATTTGCTTGATATTCAGGGTCAATATGAGTAGTCATAAATGTATTTGAGAGTAATGGTTAAAAAACTGTGCACACAGCATAGCGCAAAATCCATCTAAAAGTGAATTTTGCGCGCTTTTAAATCTGAAAAACTTGTGATTTTACTTTTAATTTAATTATTGAGGCGTCGCAAGGCTAGGAGGAGTATTTTGCTCATTTTGTGGTGCGACATTCGGCTGTTGTGTATTCGGTGGGTTAACCACTGGTGCAGGTGTTACAGGTTGAGTACCTTGAGGTTGCCCATTTTGTGGCTGATTTTGTGAGGCATTTGGCTGAGTAGTTGGTGCTGGGTTGGCGGGTCTCGAATCTCCATGATAGCCATAAGTATTCACCTTGCTTTGGCTACGTGCATTCTTCGGCGGCGGTGTGGTGGTGTAATGGGTAGAGCCTTTGCTGTCTACCCATTTATAATACTGTTTTGCATGACTGGCGCTGACCCCAACCATAGAGAATAAGGCAAAAATTGTCGATACAAAAACCGTGTGTGCAAAGCGTTGACGTTGTTTCATTTTATAAAACCTTTGAGTCATTTTTTATTCAGATGAAAACGAAAAATCATTCTGCTATCTAATATACATCGGATTGTTTTCGCTTAATCTGGGTATTTTAAAAATCGTATTTATTTTATACAGAAAAATAAAATTTTAAATAATTCTTTTGCAATTTTATTGGCTTATAAGTCTTTGAAAATTTTATTTATAAGACAACAAAAAAAAAGGAATAGTTTTAAAAATAAACGCTTGGTAAATAAACAATAAAAAGCCTGATAGAAACCTTGACTTTGTTCGCTAAAACTACAAAAATGCTTGCTTTAGTTTCAGATGTTTTTTTCGATCACCCTTCGAGTAAAAATATCAAAGCAAGCAATAACATTTTCTCTAAGCCGAGAAAATGACTCTACCGAAGCATGTTTATCCCAACATATTTCAGTGATTCATACAGCTCAAACAGCTGCGTGACGATTTATTTTTTTATTGCTGCAAAAACTAGTAAATATGTGTGCTATAACAGAGCGCACAATCAATGAATGAAACACGGCCTGTGTCTCCCATAGCGCTGTGGAATAAAGATTAGGGTGAATACGTTGGAACTTTTATCTGGTGGTGAAATGCTCGTTCGTGCATTGGCGGACGAAGGCGTTGAACATGTTTTTGGATATCCAGGCGGCGCAGTATTACATATTTATGATGCGCTATTTAAACAAGATAAAATCAATCATTACCTCGTACGTCATGAGCAAGCTGCTGGTCATATGGCAGATGCTTACTCACGTGTGACGGGTAAAACAGGTGTAGTGCTGGTCACTTCTGGACCTGGCGCAACCAACACTGTAACACCAATCGCTACAGCCTATATGGACTCAATCCCAATGGTGATTTTGTCTGGACAGGTTGCCAGCCATCTTATTGGTGAAGATGCATTCCAAGAAACAGATATGGTCGGTATTTCTCGTCCGATTGTAAAACATAGTTTCCAAGTGCGTCATGCAAGTGAAATTCCTGCCGTTATTAAAAAAGCATTTTATATTGCTGCTTCAGGTCGTCCGGGTCCTGTTGTGGTCGATATTCCGAAGGATGTCACTAATCCTGTCGACAAATTTGCTTATGAATATCCTGAAAAAGTGAAGATGCGCTCTTATCAGCCACCTCACCGCGGTCATTCAGGTCAAATTCGTAAAGCCATTGATGAGCTTATTAATGCCAAACGCCCTGTCATTTATACGGGTGGTGGTGTTGTTCAAGGCAATGCTTCTGCATTACTGACTGAATTGGCGCATTTATTGAATTACCCAGTGACCAATACGCTAATGGGTTTGGGTGCATTCCCAGGCGATGATGAGCAATTCTTGGGTATGTTGGGTATGCATGGTACATACGAAGCCAATATGAGTATGCATAATGCTGATGTTATCTTGGCGATCGGTGCGCGTTTTGATGACCGTGTAACCAATAATCCAGCGAAGTTCTGTACCAACGCGAAAGTGATTCATATTGATATCGACCCAGCGACGATTTCAAAAACCATTATGGCGCATATCCCAATTGTGGGTGCTGTAGAGCCAGTACTTCAAGAGATGTTGGTTCAATTGAAACAAATGAATGTTTCTAAACCAAACCCTGAAGATATCTCGGCATGGTGGTCACAAATCAACGAATGGCGCAAAGTACATGGTTTGCGTTATGCGCCAGGTGAAAATGGCGTGATGAAACCACAACAAGTGGTTGAAGTCTTAGACAAAGTAACCAATGGTGAAGCGATCATTACTTCTGATGTTGGTCAGCACCAAATGTTTGGTGCGATGTATTACAAATACAAACGTCCACGTCAATGGATTAACTCAGGTGGTCTAGGCACAATGGGTGTGGGTTTGCCTTATGCCATGGCTGCAAAACTTGCATTCCCAGATCAACAAGTGGTGTGTATCACAGGTGAAGCATCGATTCAGATGTGTATCCAAGAGCTTTCTACATGTAAGCAATATGGCTTAAATGTGAAAATTCTGTGCTTGAACAACCGTGCTTTGGGGATGGTAAAACAATGGCAAGATATGAACTATGAAGGACGTCATTCAAGTTCATATGTTGAGTCATTACCCGATTTTCCAAAATTGATGGAAGCTTACGGCCATGTAGGTATCCAGATTGACCATGCGGATGAGCTTGAATCTAAGCTTAAAGAAGCAA
>Ga0105249_10002761_pt1 | contig 15177 bp, 15 predicted proteins | sample KBSS44metaG_FD_81522 | JGI IMG/M metagenome (GOLD analysis project Ga0105249, IMG submission 81522) | Switchgrass rhizosphere microbial communities from Kellogg Biological Station, Michigan, USA - KBS S4-4 metaG | ecosystem: Host-associated > Plants > Roots > Rhizosphere > Soil | place...
GATCAGAATCAATAAATTTCCCAGCTAATCCCAACTCTCATAAAAAATAGAGCAATCAATTAAACTATCAAAGTCCGCTCTTTTGAATTTGGAATACCGTTTTTTAAGATTTCAAGATGATCTCTCATCAAAAACTATATTCAGAGTAAAGATTTATTTAGACTTCAATCTTTACGAACACCAAAGTTGTCCAATTTGGGCAATTCATTCTTTATAAAATTCGATTTAACTTAGAAATCCCATAGGACTTTCAATACCATTAGGATATTGCTTAAAAAATTCATTAATTCATCAGCTGGCACTTTTTTTAATTCTTGCTTTAATTTTTTCATGAATTGTTTCACTGCTGGACGCAGATTTTTATGACAATATAAAATAGCAGCAAGAGTTCCTTTAAGCACATCTTGATTTTGAATATAATTTTTAAAAATGTTAAGATGACCTTTAGAAAAAATTTTTCCAAAAATGGTTGCTAGCATTTTTTCAGATTTCCTCAATTTTTGCCATAATTGAAATTTAATAATCCTAGGAGCCAATTCCTTATCAATCCAGTCTTCTTGAGCATAGAACAAATATTGGCCACCTAGATGATTTGAATGCGAAAAGGTATTCATTGAAAAAGAATCTCTATATTTTTGAAATTCTGCGTCCTCCCATTCTTGAAATTTTTCATTCCATTTTGTTGATTTTCATTCTTTTAATGCCCGAGTTATTATTAATTTTTTTCTGAAAAATCAAGGACACTCTGCCAAAATGCTTCATCCTGAAGCAAATCAAAATAATCATCAAATTTTCTTTCAAAATGTTCTTCGATACTTTTATTAGTGATCAGAGAACTCTTTTCTATTTCTAGTAGAACTAACTGCAATGATAATATGCCAACTTCTTTTTTTTCCATGAAAATGAATGTTAAACATTGAGTCACCTCTTCATTTTTTAGATTGCAGGATAAAGCGATGTCAAAGTAAACCATAAAACGAATAAAATTTCTTAAATTGCTGCCTAAAATTTCTTTTTTTACAAAATCCGCATTTTTAGCTTTATTATTGAAATAGCTTAAAAATTTATCTTTGTTATTCGTTTTATAAATCCAACTTTTTATTTTCTCACGAATTTCTTAGTTGCCAATTTTGGAACAGTAGTAAACATAAAACACACCATCATCATTTTAAAGGGTATTATCTTTATCAAAGATAGATTCTCATTAGGTAGAAGAACTTTGAGAAGTAGAGAATTGATTATTCCTACATCACCAACCCGGTATCATCAAAAGAAAGAAAAATAAAACTTTAAATTTTTTCATGATCTCTGATGATAAAAAAATCAATAAATAAGTCAATTGTTCTTTTACTTTGAAATTTTTTGGATTCAAAATATCTACTTTTTTATGATTGAAAGCATCTCATTCCCTGCCCAAAATTTTTGAGGGTGAGGAATCTACCTACATGGCTTTTTTAATCCCTTTATTATTTTCATTGACTGCATTAAGGATCACTCCAAATTTTCATGAGCATATCCAGCAATCCTCATCCGCTCTTCTAAATCTGGAATACCATTTTTCAAAATTTAAGATTTTGAAATGATTTTTTATAAAAAACTATATTCAGGGAAAAGATTTATTTAAACTTCAATTTTTACGATCACCAAAGTTCACTGACTTTGGGCAGAAGAAAAGTGAAATTCGATTTGATTTAGAAGCCTAATAGGACTTTTAAAACACTAATCGTACCTAAGAGATGAATTAATTCCTCTTCTTTTTTATCATTCGGAATTTTTTTTAATTTTCCTACCCATTGCTTCACTGCTGGATGTAGATCCTTATGGCAAAATAGAATCATATCTTGAAAGCATTCTTCAGGATTATTTTGAATATAATCTTTTAAAATTTTGAGATGATCTTGAGAAAAAATTTGTCCAAAAATGGATTCTGGCATTTCTTCAGATCCCCTCAATTTTTGCCATAATTGAAACTCAATCATCCCAGGTCTAAGTTTTTCTGAAATCCATTTTTTTTGAGCATTAATAAAATTTTGACTCAAACATTTTCTTGAATTTAAAAATGGGTTAGTTCGAAAAAATCTTTCATATTCTAGGAATGCTGCTTTCTCCCAATCTTCTCTCTTCCAATCAGTTAGCTTCAATTTTTTTAATAACTGAGCTAGCTTTATTTTTAAGCTTAAAGAAAGCTTATGACTATTCCGCAGTAAAGGTAAATAATAGTTACTCAATTTTTCATTAAAATGGTCTTTGATACTTTGATCAGCTAAAGGAGAGTTTTTGGCTTTGACTAATTCTACGAGGATTAACTTTAATAATAATATTTCTCTTTCTTCTTTTTTTATAAGAGATTCAAAAAACCCAGAAATTTTTTCATCTTCTAGATCAAAGGATAAAGCAAGATCAAAGAAAAAAATAATCAAAAAAGGCTGTTTAGAGAATTTTGAAAACTGATTTTTTGTCAAATCACTCGCTAATGCAGTGAAATAGCTTAAAAATTTTTCCTTATTATTAGTTTTATAAATCCAATTTCTTATTTTTTGATGAATTTGCTGATAGCCAATTTTTGAACAGCAATAAGCATGAAACACATCATACTCACCTTTAAGAGGTTTTTTTTCATCAAAAACAGACGGCAGAGACTGCTTTTTGAATTTTATCAAAATTCTTTTAACCTTATTAAAAACGAACTCAAAATGGTCCTCTTGGGCTTGGAGTACGGCATTTTTTGAATTTTGAGGTCCAGAGGTGGAAGAATTTTGAGACCCTAGAGTAGAGGACTTCTGAGAAGTAGAGGATTGATCATTCTCACACCACCAACCCGGTATCATCAAAAGAAAGAAAAATACAACCTTAAATTTTTTCATTGCTTCCGATTATAAAAAAATACAAAAAATAATTCAATAATTTATTTAAATTTAAAGTATTGACTTTTTTATGTGTGAAAAACTAAGTACCATTTTTATTGTTTGCATTGTGACTCATCCTTTGCTCTCTTTTGGCAGCCTCTAAAAAAAATTCAATCTGCTATTTTTAAAATCAATGCTCTAAAAGGTGAATTTTATTCAACAGAAAGTTAATTAGATAGAAATGATCTTTAAACTTTATACTATAGTTTTTATCGAATCCTCCGCCTGAGCTCTTTCATTTTCATGAATATGATCTTTTATATTTTTATCCATTGACGTTTTTTTTCAAAATGAGTAAAAGCATCAGCGGACTAGAATAGAGGAATATATTCGTACTTCTAAAGTAAAGCTCCATTCTTTCTGAAATTCGAGTCAACTTAGAGGTCCAGTACAACTTTCATCGTCATTAGAGTCATTAAAATATCCTTTAATTTCTCTTCTTTTTCATTATCTGAAATTTGTTTTAAATTTTGCTTTAATTTTTCCACCCATTTTTTCACTACTGGACGTAGATCCTCATGACAAAATAGCAAAATATCTATAAGGCATTCTTCAGGTTTATTTTGCCTTTGAATATAATCTTTTAAAATGTTGAGATGATCCTCAGAAAAAATTTGTCCAAAAATGAATTCTGGCATTTTTTCAGGTTTCCTCAATTTTTGCCATAATCGAAATTCAAACATTCTAGGTCTAAATTCCTCTAAAATCCATTTTTTTTGAGCATCGAGCAAATTTTGATCACTTGGATCATTTGAATGTGAAAAAGCATTCCTTGAAAAAGGTTCTTTATATTTTTGAAATGTTACTTCTTCCCACTTTTCATTCTTCCACCTTGTCGGTCTTGATTGTTTTAATACCTGAGCTAGCCTTAATTTTGTACCTGAAAGATTACCTTTACTCTGCCAAAATTGGTCATTCTGAAGCAGAGGGAAATAATGATCAAATTTTTCTTCAAAATGCCTTTTGATACTTTTATCAGTGATCAGAGAATTTTTTTCTATTTCTAATAGATTTAACTGGAGTAATAATAAATAAATTATTTTTTCTTTCCTTAAAATGAATGTTAAACATTGAGTTACATCTTTATTTTTTAGATTACAGAATAAAGCAAAGTCAAAGTAGATCATAAAGCAAATAAAATTATTGGAATTTTTTACTACCTCTTTTTCTATCAAATCTGGGTTGTTAGGATTAGCTCGTTCAGTGAAATACCTTAAAAATCTTTTTTTATTATTCTTTTTACAAATCCAATTTTTTATTTTTTCACGAATTTCTTGGTTGCCAATTTTTGAGCAGTAGTAAGCATAAAAAACATCATCATCATTTTGAAGGGTATTATCTTCATTAAAGATAGATAATCTTTTAAAATGCATCAAAGTTTCTGCAACCCCATTAAAGACAAGCTCAAACATGCTATTTTTTGAATTTTGAGATCCAGAGGTGGAAGACTTTTGAGAAGTAGAGGATTTTCCACACCACCAACCAGTCATGATGAAAAAAAAGAAAAAAACAACCCTAAACTTTTTCATAACTCCTAATGATAAAAAAATTTATAATTTAAGTCAATATTTTCAGAAATTTTTTTGATTCAAAATACCCACTTTTTCATGATTGATAGTTTCTAAAAAAATAAATCCTTTAATTTTATTTGAAAAATTAACTCAAAAGAATTCATGAATCTTGATTGAAGTACCAATTTGATTAAAAATAGAAAATGAAACTTGAAATCAACGACACAAATTTCCTATTGAAATTAAACCAATTCATTTTATCTAAGATCCTTGACGAATGCTTTTATAAGAAAAATCATGATCTATTTTGCAAGGTACATGGTAAAAAATCCTTGTTCAGCTCCAAATAAGTAATGAAGTTTTCAAATATTAAGAATAAATACCCAGCTATTTTTATGAAAATTATTTTTTAAATATTGGAATTTTATCAGGCAATTTTTTCAAAAATTCTATCGTTAATTCTGTCGAATTAACTCTGTCGAATTAACTCTGTCGAATTAATTGTTTCATTTTTTGAATCATTTGAAAACGGTCTTTGTGAGCAAAAATAGCAGATCCAACCACAAATATGTCGGCTCCAGCTTGTTTGACAGTTTGGATATTTTCTAAATTAATGCCTCCATCAGCTTGAATAAGAAATTGATGTTCTCTTTTTAACTGAGATAAAGCTGTGATTTTAGAAAGACAACTCTTAATGAACTCTTGACCACCAAATCCAGGATGGACTGTCATCACTAAAATAAAGTCGACAGTATGTAAAACAGGTTGAAGTACTTCAATCGGTGTATCAGGATTTAAAGCAATCCCTACTTGACACCCTAATTTGCGAATCAATGGTAACAAATGTTGACTTTGTTCTACCTCAATGTGAAGGGTTAATGAATGAGCACCTGCTTTTGCGAAAGGTTCGATCCATTTTTCAGGTTGATCCACCATGAGGTGACAATTCAGGGGAAGTTTGGTTTGTGTTTTTAAATCTTGGACGAGTTTAGGCCCAAATGTCAAATTTGGGACAAAATGCCCGTCCATAATATCTAAATGGATCCAATCTGCACCTGCTTGTTCTACTTCTTTCACTTCTGAACCTAGTTGAGAAAAACAAGCAGATAAAATTGAAGGAGCTAATAAAGTCATTTATCTTTCCTCAGCCATGGGAGGAATGCTCAAAGATAATGGTAATTTTTCTTTTCCTTGAAATCCATGAACAAATTCAAGAGCTTGAATCGTTGTTCTACCTTCCCACTGAAGTTCCAGTAACTCCAATGAGCCTTTTGCTGTTCCTAAGAACACTCGATTTTCTTGAGTTAAAATTTGTCCGACTGGAAACTGGACTTCCTCTAGTAAGTTGGCCTTTTTAATTTTTAAGCGCCTTCCAATCCATACACTGGTTCCTGGCCAAGGATCAAAAGCTCGAATTTTTTGGTCTAACTCTTTTGCTGTGCACCGAGGATCCAACCACTGCATTTCCTTCGTCAATTTTCCCGCATAAGTCACTTGTGAAATGTCTTGAGGATAAGAAGAAACACATTGAGTCTCTAATGCTTTTAAAGTTTCTAACAAAAGATCTGCTCCCATTTGAGAAAGGCGAGAGGAAAGCGTTTGGAAAGTATCTGTTTTTTTAATGGGGGTTTTTTTCTGAAACAAAATTGATCCAGCATCGAGTTCCTCGGTTAAATAAATAGCACTTACTCCTGTGAAATCATCCCCTGCTAGAATTGCCCTTTGAATAGGAGAAGCTCCACGCCAACGAGGTAAAAGCGAAGCATGCAAGTTAATACATCCCAATCGAGGAAGCTCGAGAATTTTTTTATCTAAAAATTCTCCAAAGGCTACTACGATGATTGCATCCAAATGCAGAGTTTTTAAATGATCGTACTGCATCATTAATTTTTTAGGTTGAAATAGAGGAAGATTCAATTCTAAAGCTCGCTTTTTCACAGATGAAATTTGCACAGAATAACCTCTTCCTGAAGGAAGATCAGGTCGAGTAAACACTCCAAGCAGTTCATAAGCAGGATCAGCAGCAAGTTTTTCTAGTGCAGGAACTGCAAATACTGGTGTCCCCATAAAAACAATACGCATTTTTACTCCTCTTGACGATCAGAAATGGATTGAATTTCTTGAAGCTTTTTTTTAATCATTTCTTTTTTAAGTGGGCTGAGATAATCAATAAAAAGTCTTCCTTCCAAATGATCTAATTCATGCTGAATAGCAACAGCAAAGAGCCCTTCTGCATGAAGCTCTTGAGTTTTTCCATCCAAATCCCAATATTGAAGTTTTAATTTTTCTGCTCGTTTGACTTCTGCAAAAAATCCAGGAATCGATAAACATCCTTCAGAGTAAAGTTGAGTTCCTTCTCGATAAATAATTTTAGGGTTAATGATGACAACAGGTTTTTTATTTTTCACGATTTTTGATTCTACTTCTGTATTGAGCTCTTCTATTTCAAATTCAACATCAATCACAAAAATTCTTTTTAAAACCCCGACTTGATTGGCTGCAAGACCAACTCCAGGAGCCGCATACATCGTCTCCAACATTGCGTCTGCAAGCTTCCATAACGAAGAATCCACCGAATCTACCCATTGTGCTTTTCGTCTCAGAACTGGATTGGGAAAGGTATAAATTTTTAATTTCTGCATTTTTGCTAAAGTAGACTAAAATTTTAAAAAAAGCATTGCCTTTTTTTTAAGTCAAAATGTATTTTTTATGAGGTAAATGACACTGTATTCTCTTTAATCACAGTTTAAATTTTATCCTAAAAAGTAAAAAGATACACTAAAAATTTTCCCAGGATAATGCATAAAACTTAGATTCTAGACTGAATGACTATATGAGGCTATTCTTCATTCTGTTTTCATGTGAACTCTCTACCAAAAAGTAAAAAAACTTTGTTTAACTGAATTTTCAATGCTATCTTAATTGAGAATATGAAAGCAAAAAAGATGGGTTGGAAAGAAAATCTTCTTTCCATGGGGAAAGCAATTGTATTTGTCCTGATGATTCGTTCTTCTGTTGTGGAAGCTTTTAAAATTCCCTCAGGGTCAATGATTCCTACTTTATTCGTAGGAGACAAGATTTTTGTGAGTAAATTTGCTTATGGATTTAAAGTTCCATTTTTTCATATTTATCCCATTAAAAGAAAGCCCCCTGAACGTGGGGATGTGATTGTCTTTCAGTATCCAAAAGACAAAAGCATGTACTATATTAAACGAGTCATTGGTATTCCGGGCGATCGAGTTAAAATCCAAAATAAGAAAATCTATATTAATGATCAAGAAGTGATACGAAATTCACTTTCAGAAGAAACAATTCACTCAATTCTTGAAGATATCAATGATTCAAAATATCCTAAAGACTCTTTTACAGTTTATCAAGAAACGTTAGAAGGAAAAAAATACCACGTTCTGTATTTTAAAATTCAGCATTTTGACTCTGCTTGCCAAAATTTTACTGTTCCTTTTAATGAATATTTTGTCATGGGAGATAATCGAGACCTTTCCAATGATAGTCGATATTGGGGTTTTGTCCCTGAACGTCATATTCAAGGAAAGGCTTTTTTAATTTGGGCATGCTTTGATTTTCATTTTTTTGGGGAAAAAAATATCTTCAAATTGAATCGCATTGGTAAATGGATTTTTTAATCACCTAAATTCGTTTGACTCTTTTAAATTTTCAATGCTATCTTAGTTAAGAATATGAAAGCAAAAAAAATGGGATGGAAAGAAAACCTTCTTTCCATGGGAAAAGCAATTTTATTAATCCTAGTAATTCGTTCTTCTATTATTGAACCTTTTAAAATTCCTTCAGGGTCAATGATTCCTACTTTATTTGTAGGGGATCATATTTTTGTGAGTAAATTTGCTTATGGGTTTAAAGTCCCATTTTTTCATATTTATCCCATTAAAAGAAAGCCACCTCAACGTGGAGATGTCATTGTCTTTAAGTATCCAAAAGACAAAAGTATGTATTACATTAAACGACTGATTGGTATTCCCGGTGATCAAATCGATATTCAAGATAAAATTGTTTACGTTAATCACAAAAAGGTGGAACGAATTTTACTTTCACCAGAAAAAATTCGATCCATTCTTAAAGACCTCAATGATCCAAAATATTCAGAAGATTACTTTTCAGTTTATCAAGAAACGTTAGAAGGAAAAAAATATCATATCCTTCAGGCAAAGACTCATCATTTTAACTCTGCTCATCAAACCTTTACTGTCCCTGCTAAAAAATATTTTGTCATGGGAGATAATCGAGATTTTTCTAACGATAGTCGATATTGGGGTTTTGTCCCTGAATATAATATTCAAGGAAAGGCTTTTTTAATTTGGGCATGCTTTGATTTGCATATTTTCGAGGGAAAAAATATTTTTAAATTGAATCGCATTGGTAAATGGATTTTTTAATTTTTTGTCCAATAAGTACAAATCCATGCTATGAAATCTAAAAATCGAGCTGTTAACCAGCGAACTGATTTTGGCTGGGCATTCATCCATTGAGCCCACTTTGGACCGTTTTTATAATAAACTTGCACCAATTTTCTTCCAAAAGGTGAATTTAAAAGCACTTGATTCTTAAATTGACTTAAATTTTCAAGGGTCTTAAACTGAGTAAATCCTACTAAACTACTGACAATAAAACATTGAGAATCCGTTAATCGCTGATAAGCTTTTTGAAAGGCCTCACAATGAACAGGTCGACCATGATAAATCCATCGTTTGACTGCTGCTGCACAAATGGCTTGATAAGGTTTTTCTTGAGAAAAAAGAATATATTTTTTCAAATAGTGTTGAAACTTTTCTTGCTCTTCAATAGAGGAAAAACCATCATAAATTTTGGCTAAGTTCCAATAAATCCCACTGAGTACAAATAACTCTGAAACTTCTTTTTCACGATCAAACTGAGAAGGTAATAATTCTCCTTTTGAAATATTTTTAATTTCTTCCATCACTGTGAGATAACTTTCAAAGGCCTCTACTGCTTTTTCAATTGTTTTGTCCTCATAAGCACGATTTCCCATTTGAACCAGTTTAATTTTTTCATCAAAAAGCGATTTTTTATCCATAAGTTCATTATAATCCATAAGGATCTAAATCAATATGATGTCGCCATCGGTGCTTTGTAAAGTAAGTTCTGACTTGATAAAGAGCTTGATGTAGATTTTGAATTTGCTTTGCCTTGAGTAATAAGTCTTGCCGATAATAGGATTTTAATTTTTTAGTAAATGCATCGCTTGGACCTAAAATTTCAATGTTTTCTTTTATGAGAATCTGCTTCACTTGAGAAGCTTTTTGTTTAGCTTCATGCAAAATGCGATCTTCTACACGAACTCGTGCAATCCGTCCAAAAGGAGGATAGCCTAAAGTTTTTCTTAATGTTCTTTCTTCTTCCATGAGTTCTTTTTCAGATTGCTTGCCCACTAAGGTTTCAATAACAGGATGCTGAGGAGAATAGGTTTGAATCCATACTCGACCTTTTTTTTTATCTCGTCCAGCTCGACCTGCAAGTTGTTTTAAAATTTGGTAGGCTCTTTCAACTGATCGAAAATCAGGCCAATGAAAAAGCATGTCTGCAAGAATGACTACCACTAAGGTGACATTAGGAAAATCGTGACCTTTAGTCAGCATTTGCGTTCCTAATAAAAGATTGGCTTGACCTAAATGAAATTTTTCTAACACGGCTTGAAGTCGAGACATACTACTAATTTGATCACGATCAAGCCGAACTGGAAGGGCACCTGAAAGAAGATAGGGTAATTGGGCTTCAAGACTTTCTGTGCCTGCTCCTATCAATTTAAGATGAAGCCCATGGCAAGCAGAACATATTTGTGGAATCACTTGAGTGTATCCACACTGATGGCACTTCAACTTTGCTTGTTTTTTATGAAAAGTTAATGAAATACTACAATCAGGACAATAGATTACTTGTCCACAATCTTCACAAAGGAGTAATGAAGCAAATCCCCTTCGATTAAGGTAGATCATGACTTGTTCTCCTTGATCTAAAGTTTGTTGAATTTTTTTTAAAGTGCTTCTTGCTAAAGGGGCTTGTAGTGAAGATACGCAATTTTCTTTTTTTAAATTGATGATATGAATTTCAGAAAGTGATAAAGCTCGTGCTGGTTTTGGTAATGAGCAATAAAAATATTTATTTTGATGCACATTTTCTAAGCTTTCTAAACTAGGAGTCGCAGAACCTAAGATCACCTGAGCATGATTTTGTTTAGCTCTGACAATCGCCAAATCTCGAGCATGATATTTTATTCTTTCCTCTTGCTTAAAATTAGGATCGTGTTCTTCATCCACTACAATTAATCCTAAATTTTGTATAGGAGCAAATACAGCAGATCGAGCTCCTACAAGTACTCTCAGTTCTCCTTTGGCTAGTGCTCGATATTGAATGCTTTTTTGATGAGGTGAAATGGCAGAGTGCCATATTCCAATTTTTTCTTTTAAACTTTTTTGCAAAAAAAATTGAAGCTGAGGAGTGAGAGCAATTTCCGGAACTAAAAATAAGATATTCTTGTCTTGAGCTAAAATTTTTTTTGTCAATTCAAGATAGACTGCTGTTTTACCACTCCCAGTGACTCCGTGCAGCAGGGCAACAGCACAAGCTGGCATATTTTTCAATATATTTACTGCAGAAGATTGATCAGTATTCAATTCTAATGAAGAATAAGACTCATCTTTTTCAATTTTTAAGCCCAATTCTTTTTTTTTCAGAGTTCTTTTGCCCACTTCTGGAAAAGATGCATACCGAATTAATTCTCCTAAGGGAGAAAGATAATAACGACTAGCCCATTGACATAATTCAAAAATTTCTAAAGAAAGATCAAATTCGCTCGGTTGAATACGAATAACGTCTTTTAAGGTGTACTGAATTTGATTCTTTGGCACTCGTTGAGGTTTTTCAACAACAAATGCTATCATTTTTTTATTGGAAGATCCAAAAGGAACTTCGACCTTACTGCCGATTTGAACCTGAGAAGCCAGTTGAGCCGAAATTCGGTAACTAAAAAACCCATCTAAAGGTCTGGGTATGGCTACAGAAACAATTTGCTCAAAATCATGATTCATATTGAATTTTTTTTAGAAACTAGCACAATCTATCCTCTGGGGAAACGAGGATTCAATAAAATTTCATCCTTGACTTTTTTCTCTTTGTTTTGGATGGTATTAGTAAAAATTTTTTTTCTCGCTTCAATTTTTATTTCAGTCAGGTTTTATGGCTTTTACCAAGTGTAGTTTAATATTTTTATTTGCCCAATTTCCTTTTTTTTTATGGGCAGCTGATTTCTATTCTCCACGAACAGCAGCACTAGGAGGGGCAGGCCACGCTTCCCCTGAGTGTAATGATGCCATTTATCTTAATCCTGCCTACCTTTCATTTTTAAAAATTTATGGAATTAGTGGAAATTTTCAGTTAGATCCCTCTTCCAATTCTCACTTATTCAACATTTCCATTGCTGATGGTACAAAAGGTCTAATTTTTCATGCAGGAATTAGCTATACTTACGGGAAAAATAACCAATTAATTCACTTTAGTATTTCTAAAGATATCCTAGAGACACTTGGACTAGGAATTGGGGGAAAAATTATTTGGTCTAATGTACCCCCTACAGGAAAAGCAATAGAAGCCTATTTTTCTATTTTTCAAAAAATCACTCCTTGGCTTCAAATTTCAATTTTGATAGATAATCTTTTTTCACATTGTGCAAAATGGGGACTCCATCGAGAAATCACTTTAGGCACACAATGGAATATCAATTCCATTTTTTTCCTTTTCTTTGACCCATTATGGGTTTTTAACGAGTCCCAAGAAAAAAAATTGGGTTATCAACTTGGCCTTGAAATTCCCTTTTTAGATTCATTATTTTTCAGACTGGGCAAGTTTCAAAATGTACGAATGATTGAGCAACGTTATCGTGGAGAAGGTTATGGAATTGGAGTAGGATGGCAAGCTCCAAAAATTTCCTTAAATTATGGACTTTCTTTTTCTGCTCTTTCGAGTAAAAAAATCATGACCCACTATTTTGGATTAAATGTTTACCTTTAAACTTTTCTTTTTTTGCTTTTTTTTAGAGGCATGGCATTTTCAAGTTTTAAAAAATTCCAACGCAAATAAAAAGCAATGATTGTTGCTACTATACAGGCCAAATAAAAAGTTTGACGGACAGAAAACCAATGAGTCAAAAATCCTTCATAAGGATCCCCTCGAAAGTATTCCAACCCAATTCGAAACAATGGATATAAAAAAGCATAAGTTAAACCCACTTGACCATCAAATTTTTTCATACGAAAAAGCTTGTTTAAAAATAAAAAGAGAATGAATAACCCTGCTGATTCATAAAGCTGAACTGGATGAATGGGAACACCACGAACTGAAGAATCAACAAACTCAGAACTGAGCTTCACTCCAATCGGCAGGTTTGTAAACTTGCCATAACAACATCCTGCTAAAAAGCATCCTATTCTTCCAAAGCAATGACCAATAGCTAATGCAGGAGCCATAATGTCCAGGATTTTCCAGATAGGAAGACGTTTTCTTCTAGCATAACCAATGAGAAAAGGAGTGCATAAAAGAGGCCCTCCAAGAAAACTCAATCCTCCTTTCCACACCTGAAATATTTCTAAAGGGTATAAACGAAAATGATTAAAACTGTCAAAAATAAAAAAAATTCGAGCCCCTAATAAACCAACTAAAAGAGTATAAAAGGAAAGATCAAGCATTTGATTTTCTGGTAAACCAGAACGCGGTGCAAGAACTTTGACGACTCTCAGAGCACATAAAAAACCAATAGCTATAAAAAATCCATAACTTTTAATGGTAGCGAAGCCTAAATTCAGGAGTACAGGATACATCTTTAAAAAATTTCCTCTTCTTTTTTATTCGTGCCTATGCAAAGCATTGCTGTACCAGTACAAATTGCCACGTCAGCAAGATTAAAAATGGGAGTATGGAATACTCCCTTCCAATGAAAATTTAAAAAGTCAACCACATAACCTAAAAAAATTCGATCAATAAGATTTCCACATGCTCCAGCAATCACAAGACTTAATGCAAAAATTGTCTTTAAATGGGAAACAGGAGCTTTTTTAAAGGCCCATGTAATACCAATCAGTGCTAAGCTGGGAACAATTAAAAAAAAAGGCACTCGAAAACTAGCAGGGGCTCCAGAAAGTAATCCAAAAGCAGCTCCATGGTTCCGAACATAAGTTAAGTTCAAGTAGTCACGGATCATGGATTGACTTTCTCCCAACTGCAAGTTTTCTACAATCCAGTTTTTCGTCAATTGATCAATAAAAATAATGAGGACATTGAGAACAAAAAAAATCAAATATTTTCTTGAAAATTTCATAAAAATTTTTTTTATTTAATAAATTTATTTCTATTGTATCCCAAAATGAAAATTTTTGAAAGTTTTTCTTCCTTTCCTATGGCTCATAGTAAAAATGATAGTAAAAAATATTTTTTAGGCTATCATTTATGAATTCTTTATTTAAAAACTGATCTTTAATTTCAAGCATTGAATATCCTTTACTATCCATGAACACGATGATTTACACAGACGGTGCAAGCTCGGGAAATCCTGGGTCAGGAGGCTGGGGAGCCATTATCATTGATCCTCAACAATATGTTTATGAATTAGGCGATGCTTATCCTTATACTACAAATAATGAAATGGAAATTGTCGCTGCGCTCAATGCTTTAAAATCTCTAAAAAACTGGGAATGCCCTATCTTGATTTATACAGATTCTCGTTATTTAATCCAAAGTATTACTCAATGGATCCATCTTTGGAAAAAAAATGATTGGAAAAATTCTCAAAAAAAACCAGTGATTCATCTTCAACTTTGGAAGGAATTTCTGCAATTCCCACTTCATCAAATTCAATGGTTTCATGTTCCAGGCCACCAAGGCTATCTTGGTAATGAACGAGCAGATGCTATTGCAGTGGCTTTTAGTAAAGGCAAGTGTCCTTCTTTATTTAAAGGCCCACTTCAAAAATATCCTTATCTGAAAAATTCACATTCTTTGACCACTCATGCTTCTTATCCGTGCTATCTTGCTTGGATTAACGGAAAACTAAAGCGATATTCTTCTTGGAAAGAATGCGAATATGAAATTAAATATCAGTCTAAAATTCCTTTTAAAAAAGTAAAAAGCCCTGAAGAAGAAAATTTGGTTTTAGAAAATTGGAAAACTCTGTTTCGCTAAAGAACTAACTTAAAATCAATTTGACGAAGCTCTAGATTGGTACGAATTACTTGGACTCGCAGTAAGTCTCCAATTTTAAAAATTCTTTTTGTTCTTTTTCCAATAAGGATCATTCGATCTTCCTCAAATGCATAAGAATCATCTTGAAGAGAATCCACAGAAATCAATCCCTCTACATATGGAGAAGTGATTTGAACAAAAATCCCTAAAGGAATGAGCCCTACAATTTTAGCATTAAATTCCTCCCCTAAGTATCTTTGCATCAGTCTCACTTGTTTAATTTTTACTGCTTCTCTTTCCGCATCGGTGGCTAATCGTTCCCGATAGCTACAATGTTGAGCAATATTTTCTAATTTTTTTTGGGCTTTTTTCTGATTCAATTTTATGCCTTGTATGACCATTCGAATGCATCGATGAACAACAAGGTCAGGATATCTTCGAATAGGGCTAGTAAAATGGGTATACGCTTCAGAAGCAAGTCCATAATGAATTTGATGCTGAGATGAATAAATGGCTTGTTTCATGGAACGTAATAA
>Ga0105249_10002762_pt1 | contig 15168 bp, 12 predicted proteins | sample KBSS44metaG_FD_81522 | JGI IMG/M metagenome (GOLD analysis project Ga0105249, IMG submission 81522) | Switchgrass rhizosphere microbial communities from Kellogg Biological Station, Michigan, USA - KBS S4-4 metaG | ecosystem: Host-associated > Plants > Roots > Rhizosphere > Soil | place...
ATCCCAATCGATCGTGCGCCCGTTTTCATCGGCCAGTTGGACAAGCTGGCGTCCGCCCCGGCCCCGGACGACGCCCACCACCCGATACTCCGCATCGCGCGCGATCCCGAGATCGACATTGTCCCGGGCGAAGATCACGACCTGCCTGGGCACATAGAAGCGAGCGAACTTCTTCTCCTGGTCGGTCATCCCGGCCGGCGCCAGCACCGACAGCCGTATATCCTCTGCTGCGAGGCCGCCCTCGATCTTGAGCGCCTCCCTGATCTTGCTGTTGACGACCAGACGGGTGGCGTTCTCCAGGACGAGGATGTTGGTGGTCGCGCGATTCTCTGGTTTCAGCCTGGTCCACTCGCCGACCATCTGCCTGGCCAGACCCTCGGCGTCGCCGCCGCTCACGACCTTGTCGAGATTGTCGAGCGAGGCGGCATAGTTGCCGAGGCGCGCCTGCGTGACCGCGGCCCTCATCTGGCGGGTCTCCTGCCTGACGGACTCGGTGAGTTGCGCTGTCGGCAGTCCGAGCCGCTGGAGCAGCCAGAAGGCTTTCCCCTGCTCGATCGCGCCGGTCTGCTTGTTATCGCCAAGCAGGATCAGCCGTGCGCCGGTCTGCCGGCTGATCTCCAGCACTTTCAGCGCCTGGCGATTGCCGAGTTGGCCGGCCTCGTCGAGCACGAGCACATCCTTGTCGGTCAACGACCTGCCACCGCTTGCGACCAGGCTCGCCACAGTCCTCGATTCTATCCTTGCCGACCTGCCCAGATTGTCAGCGGCGGACGATGTCGGTGCCAGCGCGATGAACCTGATATCCGGACCGACCGCCTCGACGAGAGCGGCGACCAATGTCGATTTCCCGGCACCGGCGACGCCGTGTACTCCCACCACGCGATCGGCGCTGGTGCCGACGTGCAGGAGTGCCGCTTCCTGCGCCGGGTTGAGACCCGCAGTGGCGATGACCGCCTGCAAGCGATCGGCCGTCGTGATCGGTTTTGCATCATCGAGGGCAAGTGACAAATGTTCCGACAGCGCCAGTTCGAGTCGAGCGGTGCGTCGGGTGGTCCGGCCGCGGGTCAGGACCGCGTCGCCCGTTTCATGTCGCGTTGCCAGAAGCTTGGCGCGTTCCTGGTGCTGCTCGACCAGCGGCCGAATGTCAGCCAGCCGGACCGGCCGTCATCTGCTCCACGAACATCGCGCGCGTCTCAAGGCTCGCCATCGGGTCGCCATCCCTGGGATTGGTGATGTTCATGACGACGACGTGGGTGTGAAGGTGCGGGTCCAGTTCGCGCGAGGCATGCTCGGTGAAGCGCGCGAAGATCAGCCGCCCAGTCGTCTCATGGACGATCTCGCCATCATTGCGGTAGCGCCGCTCGGCATGCTCCTTGAGATAGTCGAGCGCGACGCCGACCGCATTCTCATGGGCGGCCAGGATGCGCTCATCGCCGGCGACCACCTCACTTGCCACCCCATTCCGAATGCTCGTCAGCCCCCTTGGTGTAATAGTCGCCCACGGTATAATAACGGGCGACATTGGTGGCGGTGCCCTTGAGGCGGCGGGGATGGATCATGCCGGCCTCGGAGCGTCGCCGCCGCAATGCTCAAGCCGCTCACCAACGTATGGCGACACTATGGCATTCGCGCTTCGCGCACCTGCAATCAGCCATTCCTGGAACACGCCTTCGACACGGAATGCAGCACGAGCCACCTGTCGGACCCCATCCGGCACGTGCGGTCGCATGATGAAGCAACGCGACTATATCGGAACATTACCGTAAACTCAATAATCTACAGACTTCGCCTGCGTCGTTGAACATGTTTTCCGCCGAGTGCAAAGCGGAACGAAGAAGACGTCCAATCAACTGCCTGAGACCTGGACCGTGCCAGTCCGATACGGAATCCACGCACGATTTTTAGTCTAATCGGCTGCATAGTGCCTATGGCCTTGCATTCTCCAACTCTCTGTCGGTTGATGGCGTTGGCGGGCAGCCCGTGACTGTGGGTGTGCCTTTGTGACGGACAGGATAATTCGCCTATCAACGGTCATCGCGCTGACCGGAATTCCGCGCTCGTCGCTTTACCGGCTGATCGGCGAGGGGAAATTTCCGAAACAGGTTCCGCTCAGCAAGCGCTCGGTCGGCTGGCGCGAGTCGCTCGTCCAGCGCTGGATCGATGATCCACGCGCCTACGCCGACGAGCCTTGACGCGCTCGAGCGGCTGCGCCGGATCGGGGACGTGAAGCGACAATGCGCTCGACACGTGGGCCCTCCATGCCCTTGCGCTCGGCCGCGTCCAGATAATCGGCACACCATTCGAGCATCGGTCGGCGATGTGCGAGATATTTGGCGGAATTATACACAGCCCTGACCCGCGCGGCTGGTGCGCCAGCAGATGCTCGATCCAGTCGGCCTGAAACAGGCCGGATTCATTGAGTACCGTGCTCGCGAGACCGCGGAACCCGTGAACCGTAGCCTTCCCGCGCAATCCGATCCGGTACATGATGTCGAGCATCCGGTTCTCGCTGATGACCCGACTTTTCGAGTGGGTCGGGCTGCAAGGGGGCCGCCTGAGACGATGCGGGACGTCATCTCTCTGGAAATGGCTGATTTCCGTGCTTTCGTGGGGACGCTTTGAGATGTCCGGGGACACCCCGGGACTTGTGTCTGGCTGGGGCGGCAGGATTCGAACCTGCGAATGCCGGTACCAAAAACCGGTGCCTTACCACTTGGCGACGCCCCAGCATGGCGCGAGCGCACGCCCTTAGCGCCTGGCTGCGTCCGGCGGAACCCCCTTCGCGACGGCGTGCGACCGCAGCGGCTCATGGTCCGTCCGTTCGCAGCCGTTCCAGCACGTCGGCGATCAGCGCGCGGACCGCGTCCACGCGCTGCGCGTCATCGATCGCCGGCTGCTGCAGCACCAGCCCCATATGCGCGGCGACGGCGAAGTCGTTGGCGACGCGCAGCGCGTCCCAGCGCGATTGCCATTGCGGAAAGGCCTGCATCATCTGCTCGGTCCAGACCCGATCGAAGCGCTGCGCCGCCGGCAGGAAATGGAGGTTGAGCTCGACATCGGTCCGCGCCGCGACGGCGAGCTCGATATAGGCCGAATAATGCCGGCTCGTGACGCTGAGCCAATGGCGCTCGGCGGCGACCTCGACGACGATGCGATCGTCGGCGCCTTCGGCGGCTGCGAAATAATCGGCGAGGAACTGCCGCATCCGCTGGTAGAAATTATAGTCGATGACCGCCCCCACCAGCGCCATGCGCGACGGGAAATGATGGTGCATCGCGCCGCGCGACACGCCCGCCCGCTGCGTGACCGCGTTGGTCGACAGCCGCGCATAGCCCTTTTCGACGATGCAATCGATCGTCGCCTCGAGGATGCGCACGCGCGTGTCGCTGCTCTTGCGCTGCTGCCACGGCGCATCGTCCGCGGCGATCAGGTCGGGCCGCATCCTCGCGAGAAGGTCCTGCCGCAACGGGTCCAAGCTAATGATCCCCCTCGTCCGACCCCGTCCGCAGCAGGAACACGGCATGATCGGCGCGGACATTGGCGGCGGCGGCGGAGGTCAGCGACCCGCCGGCGAGGAACCAGGCGCCCTCGACGATGATGCCGCGTTCTCTCACGAACGCGCGGAAATCGTCGATGCTGAGATGGTGGATGTTGGGTGTCTCGTACCACGCCGCCGGCAGGCTCCGGGTCACCGGCATGCGCCCGCCCCACAGCAGCGACAGCCGCACGCGCCAATAGGCGAAATTGGGGAAGGAGACGAAGGCGTGGCGGCCGATGCGCAGCAGATGCGCCATCACCGCATCGGGGCGGCGCGTGGTCTGCAAGGTCTGGCTGAGGATCGCATAGTCGAAGCTGCGATCGGGGTAGCTGGCGAGATCGGTGTCGGCATCGCCCTGGACCACCGACAGTCCGCGCGCGACCGCCGACGACACGTCGCGCGCATCGAGCTCCAATCCGCGCGCATCGACCTGGCGCTGGTCGCGCAGCGCCACCATCAGCGCGCCGTCGCCGCAGCCGATATCGAGCGCCCGGCTGCCCGGCGCGACGTTCGCGGCGATGATCGCGAGATCGGGCCGGAGCGCGGCGGTCATGCGCCATTCGCCCGCAGGAAGCCGTCGGCGACGCGGTTCATCTCGGGCATGTCGAGCAGGAAGGCGTCATGGCCATAGGGGCTGGAGAGCTCGACGAAGCTGGCCCGCGCGCCGGCCGCGTTGAGCGCCTGGACGATCATCCGCGATTCGCGGGTGGGATAGAGCCAGTCGGTGTCGAAACTGATCAGGCAGAACCGCGTCGGCGTGCGCCTGAACGCATATGCGAGCAGCCCGCCATGCTCCTCGGCGATGTCGAAATAATCCATCGCGCGGGTGATGTAGAGATAGGAATTGGCGTCGAACCGGTCGACGAAGCTGATCCCCTGGTGGCGCAGATAGCTCTCGACCTGGAAGTCGGCGTCGAAGCCGAAGCTCTTGGCCCCGTCCTGATTGTCGGGTCGCGCCTGCAGCCGGCGGCCGAACTTCTCGGTCAGCCCCGCTTCGGACAGATAGGTGATGTGCGCCGCCATCCGCGCCACCGCGAGCCCCGCCGCCGGCGCCGGGCGTCCACCATAATAGTCGCCGCCGCGCCAGTGGGGATCGGCCATGATCGCCTGCCGGCCGACCTCGTGGAAGGCGATGTTCTGCGCGCTGTGCCGCGCCGCCGACGCGATCACCAGCGCCGCGCGGACGCGTTCGGGATAGCTTGCCGCCCATTGCAGCGCCTGCATGCCGCCCATCGATCCGCCGACCACCGCCTTGAGCACCGCCACGCCGAGATGATCGAGCAGCATCGCCTGCGCGCGGACCATGTCGCGGATCGTGATCACCGGGAAGTGCATCGCGAACGGCTCGCCGGTCGCCGGATCGGTCGACGCCGGGCCCGACGACCCCATGCAGCTGCCGATCACATTGGCGCAGACGATGAAGTGACGTGCCGGATCGATCGGCTTGCCCGGCCCCACCATCCGCGTCCACCAGCCCGGCTTGCCAGTGATCGGGTGGGCCGAGGCGACATGCTGGTCGCCGGTCAGCGCGTGGCAGATCAGGATCGCATTGGATCCGTTGGCATCGAGCGCGCCATAGGTTGCATAGGCGATCTCGACCGGCGCGAGCGTGCCGCCGCCATCCAGCGCGAGCGGACCGGGCAGGATCGCATGGCGCGCGAGGCCGTAACGCTGGTCTTCGGACATCGCGCGGCTGTTAGGCTGGCGCGCGGCGCGGTTCAACAAGGCAATCGGATGAACGGCGGACTTCTTCCCTCTACCGCTTGCGGGAGAGGGAAAGACGCCGAAGGCGGCGAGGGCGAGGGCCTGAGCGCGTCCACCCTTCAGGCCCTCACCCTGACTTGCTTCGCAAGTCTGTCCCTCTCCCGCAAGCGGTAGAGGGTTTGGTTGCCAGCACCTTGCCTTCGCGCCGTCGTTCCGCCATGCGCCTGCGCCATGTCCGCTCCCGCTTCCAAGCCCGTCCCCAAGCCCTGGATCATGGGCATCGCGCCCTATGTGCCCGGCCGTTCGACCACCGACGACGGCCGCAAGGTCGCCAAGCTCTCGTCGAACGAGAACCCGCTCGGCACCAGCCCGCTGGTCCGCGAAGCGTTCGCCAAGGCGGCGGACAGCCTGCATCGCTATCCCGACGCCAGCGCCGCGGCGCTGCGCGAGACGATCGCCGCGCGCTATGGGCTCGATCCGGCGCGGATCATCTATGGCACCGGCTCCGACGAGGTGTTGCACCTCGCCGCGGGCGCCTATTCGGGGCCGGGCGACGAGGTGATCTACGTCCGCTATGGCTTCTCGGTCTACGACATCGCCGCGCGCCGCACCGGCGCGACGCCGGTGGTGGCGCCCGACCGCGACTATGCGACCGACGTCGACGCGATCCTCGCCTGCGTGACCGAGCGCACCACCGTCATTTTCATCGCCAATCCCAACAATCCGACCGGCACCTACAGCAGCCGCGACGAGATCGCGCGGCTCCACGCCGGGCTGCGTCCCGACATCCTGCTGGTGATCGACCAGGCCTATGCCGAATATCTCGACGCCGACGCCCAGGACGGCGCGTTCGAGCTCGCGCAGACTGCGCCCAATGTGGTGATCACCCGCACCTTCTCGAAGATCTACGGCCTCGGCGCCGAGCGGATCGGCTGGGGCTATGGATCGGCCGAGGCGGTCGCGGCGATGCACCGCATCCGCGCGCCGTTCAACATCACCACCGCCGGCCAGGACGCCGCGATCGCCGCGATCGGCGACCTCGCCTGGGAGGCCGCCAGCCGCGATCATAATCGCGAATGGCTGGGCTGGCTGACGCGCGAAGTGGCGGCGATGGGCAATCACGGCCTGCGCGCGGTGCCCAGCCACGCCAATTTTCTGCTGGTGCTGTTCGAAGGCGCGCTGACCGCCGAGCGCGCGTATAAGGGGCTGATGGACAAGGGCTTCATCGTCCGCTGGCTGCCCGGCCAGGGCCTGCCGCACGGGCTGCGCATCACCGTCGGCACGCCCGACGAGACGCAGGGCCTCGCCAGGGCGCTGCGCGAATTGTGCGAAGCGCCGGGCGCGCTGGGCGAGACGGGGGCCTGATGCTGCCGTTCGCGCGGGTCACGATCATCGGGCTGGGGCTGATCGGCTCGTCGCTGGCGCGCGCGATCCGCCAGCACATGCCGACGGTGCGGATCACCGGCCATGATGCCGATCCGGCGGTGCGCGAGGCGGCGCGGGCGCTCGACCTCGCCGAGGACATCACCGACACCGCCGGCGCCGCGGTGACCGACGCGGAGTTCGTGATCCTGTGCGTGCCGGTGGGCGCGATGGGCGCGGCCGCCGCCGAGATCGCCGACGATCTGCCCGCCGGCGTGATCGTCAGCGATGTCGGATCGTGCAAGGCGAGCGTGGCCGCCGCGCTCGCCAAAGCGCTGCCGGGTGTCACCGTGATCCCCGCGCACCCCGTCGCCGGCACCGAGAATAGCGGGCCGCAGGCGGGCTTCGCGACCCTGTTCCACAAGCGCTGGTGCATCGTGACGCCGGCGGCCGACGCCAATCCCCATGCGGTCGCGCGCGTCGAGGCGTTCTGGCGCGCACTGGGCGCCGACGTGGAGACGATGGACGCCGCGCATCACGACCTCGTCCTCGCCGTCACCAGCCATCTGCCCCACCTGATCGCCTATACGATCGTCGGCACCGCCTCCGACCTCGAGACGGTGACGCGCGGCGAGGTGATCAAATATTCGGCCGGCGGCTTCCGCGACTTCACCCGAATCGCCGCTTCCGACCCGACGATGTGGCGCGACGTGTTCCTCTCGAACAAGGAGGCGGTGCTGGAAATGCTGCAGCGTTTCTCCGAGGATCTGTCGGTGCTGCAGCGCGCGATCCGCTGGGACGATGGCGACGCGCTGTTCGACCTGTTCACGCGGACGCGCGCGATCCGGCGCAGCATCATCGAGGAAGGCCAGGACGATGCCCGGCCGGACTTCGGGCGCGCGCATCCGTAAGGCGCGGGGCTGACGGCCGGAGCGTGTTTCGCTGTATTCTCGCTGTTCTTTCAGCGGGAGCGCGGTCCCCTGCCCCGCGCGGCGAGCCGGTCCGAACCCCATGCCGCGGAGGCGGGGCGGGACGATGTCGGGCCGGACTTCGGAGGCGCGCATCCGCAGGGTGCGGAACCGACCGCCGGATCGCGTCTCGCTGTTTTTTCGCTGTTCTTTCAGCGGAAGCGAAGTCCCCTGCCCCGTGCGACGAGCCGGTCCGCACCACACGCCGCGCAGGCGGGGCGGGACGATGTCGGGCCGGACTTCGGAAGCGCGTATCCGCCGGGTGCGGAACCGACCGCCGGATCGCGTTTCGCTGTTTTTCCGCTGTTCTTTCAGCGAAAGCGCGCTCCCCAGCCCCGTGCGGCGAGCCGGTCCGAACCACACGCCACGGCCGAGGCGGGGCGGCTGCGCGCGCTGTATTTCCCTGTAAATATCCATGTGGACCGCCTGCGGCGCTGCCATCACCGCCGCGACGTCCTCGCGCTGCGGAGCCAGTTCCTGGCTGCCCCCTTCCCGCGCGTCCTGATCGAGCCGTTCCGCCTCGGCCTGACGCTGCCGTTCCGCTGTTTCCCGCTGTTCCTGCTCAAACTTCACGCAGGCGACGATCTCCGCCTGCGTTGCCGCGGACGCCGCGTTAGCCAGCAGATCGCCGTGCTGGACGATCATCGCGATCACCCGCTCCGCCTCACGCAGCGCGATCTGGCCGGCGGCGACTGCGGCGATCAGGGCTACCGAGGCGTCGACGATATCCGTGCTTGCGCGCATCTCCGGCAGATCGAACGCGACCCGGTCGCGATGCTGCGGGGCGGCGCGATCGAGGAAGAGGCGCATCGCTGCGATATTGCCTTCGAGCGCGCGGTCGATCTGCGTCTGCACGATCGCCTCGATCTGCTGCTCGATCAGCGCTTCGGCGACAAGCGTGGCCTCGTTGCGCGCGCCCCTGGGCCGGCCCGCGGGATTGCCCGACCGGCCGGGCGCGAACGGCCGGCCGGGCTGAATTTCCGCCGTTTCTGCAAACATGCGCTTTGCCTCCAACGACGGACATCCGGGTTCGGACAGGAACATAGCATGAACAAAAACCCAATGCAAGCATTGACGCGATTCGGGTGGGCTGCCTTCGCGCGACACGACATCCCGACCATGTCGTGCAACGCGAGTCCTTTGCAGAAGGAAACTCTTCGGCTCCCCTCCCTTTCAGGGAGGAGTTTGGGGGTGGGTGCGAGGCGGAGCCGAGCTTGCCGCGCCAGCGGCAAAACAGCGCCCGAGCCGGCATCGAGCCGGCCCGTCCGCTTGACCCATCCCCTGTCCTTCCCTGAAAGGGAGGGGAGAAAGAAGAATCGCCTGTCTGTCGCCGAGGCGGATCACATCCTGCGCAGAACGGAGAAAGCCCAATGAGCGAAACCGTAACACATGTCACAGAAGGCAGCATCTTCGACGATGCCGCGCTGAATTTTCCGCCGGAACACCGCGTCAAAGCCGAATTGGTGGATGAGATCGGTCGCCGCATGGCCGCCGACACGCTGACTCAAGCCGCCGCGGCCGCGCGCATGGGCATCGCGCAATCCGATCTGTCGAACATTTTACGCGGCAAATTTCGCGGCCATTCCGTCGACCGGCTGACCGCCATGCTCGGCAAGCTTGGCTATGGCGTGGACATCGTGCTGCGTTCGCCCACGGATGACGAAGCGCAGCGCACAGTCCGTGTCAGTCCATGAGGGGGTGCGTGGGCTGGACCAGCGACTTCAAATTGGTCCAGGGGACAGGGATTATTGCACGTGCCACCGGGATACCGGTCTTCCACCGGTTACGCCAACTTCCTAGGCGCACCGCGTGCCACCATAATTCCGACCGCGTTGCAGCCGGGCGGATTTCCGGAGAGAACTGGCCAGAAACGGATAAGCGGACAGGCGCCATCCTACATCGTGCGCGGCCAATACCACCGACAAGAACTCTAGCGCAAAGGCAGCGCTGCCGTTAACTTGGCATACACCGAGGGGCCATCCATGCGCCTTTCTAGTACGGGATTTCATCGTTGTCTTCTTCCCCATGGCCAAAGCTTTTTCGTCAGCAGGTCGCCCTCAAAAAGAATCCGCGACAGGCACTGCACGCCATTAGAACGGCGGTCGGCGATCGCGATCCCCGCGGACTGTTCGAAGCACTTCTGGGCAACGCTATGTTCCGCCGGAGCATCGCTATTTCTCCTGAGCCAAAGGAGTTCTCTGCGCTGTGGAATTTTAGACGACTCGGCGCACGCGGCCTTCTCGCCGACCTTCAATGGGCGGCAGAGTCGCTTAGTGTCTATGCCGAATCCATTTCCGATTTCCTCTCAATCGAACAGGAATTCGGCAACGCCTATTTGATGGCGGACTGGGATCGGTGCCTTGCGCTGCTTACCGAACTAGAAGATCGACGCGGATTATCCATATGGTTGATCTCGCGTCGTATAACCGTACTCAGACTGACATCTTCTGCGCCCGACGAAGACTATGCAACGCAGCTCATTTCTAGCGCTAGCGACGGAACGATCATGACTTGGCTTGTCTACATGATGTCGTTCAGGGCAGATCCCAACGTAACTCCTACAACCTACGTCCGCACAATTGAGAACTCTCTAAATAATGTCGGCTTGCCAGAGTCCACCTCTTCTTATCTGCGCTATCACGCACTGAGTATGCCGCCTCGGAGTCCTGCCGATTGCGCAAGCATTGTTGCAATGTCAGAGACCGCGCCGATCATCGACCGCTACATCACACTGCTCGACGTATGCCAGTTCGTTACCAGTTATTTCGATCCAGAGTCGTTGGAAATATCCGTAGTAGCGAAGACTGCTCGTAGGCTTGCTGAGCGGATTGACGACGACCGCTTAAGATTGCTCGATCAGGTCAACACTCCCGAACGGACACTGGGCCTCGTGCAACGCCTCCGTTCAGAGGAGGCGGATCTCTACACCGCCGGTGATTATACCGCAACAGTGACGTCCCTATCTCCGCTCTTGCGGGCAGCACCAGGGAGGACCAGTCTCTACAGTCTGCTCGGGCGTGCTAGTCTGCGCAGCTCCGAGCAGCCCGATCTTCCAGATCCACTTTTAGCTATCGTTAGAACCATGGCTGCCGTCCAGGTTTTCTCTGAGGAGGAAGATGTTGGGCTGGTGCAGCTATCGCGCGAAGTGCTGTCGGGCGCGCATCGTTCCCTCTGCGCGTCTATCCGAGCTCTATTTGCCGGACGCGGCGCGGATCCGAGTGAGTCGAGCCTGGATGCAGCGATCGAAGCTTTAAACGACGCGACACTTACGCCACTCCAACTTCGGAATCTTCCAGTCGCGGACCGCGGCGCGCTCGTCACGTCAGCACGAGAAGCCTACCCGATGTCGATCGCACTCGAATTGCAGGGCGCCGTCCTAGATTTCGGCAACAGCGAACTTGCTCCGTCGTTGCGCGATCGTCTCCCCACTGACCGAGCAGCCTTATACAACGCGCGTGCACTCCTGCGCATGTCACAGGTGGGCGAGGCCGTCGAGTTGCTGGGGCGACTGGAAAATCACCCGGTCGCATCCGTAGCCAATGATGCGCGGCGCGAACTCTATCGCGCATTCATCGCGGCGCGTCAGTATCGCGAGGCGCTTCGCCTGGTGGCGCGGGCATATCGACACAATGAGCGACTCCATGCGATTTTCGATCTAGCGCCTCTGTTGGACGCAGTCGAGCAATCCGAAGAAGGGCCACCCTTCAACGAGGTTTCGCTATCCATCTGCTATCATGTCTTGAACCGCTTCGGCGGAGACCCGCGCGTGGGATCTCAAGCCGATGCGGCGGAAGAGTTCGTTCTCAGCCACCACGCGAACCTGCCGTCAAATCTTGAGATCGGAGAATTCGAGTCCGATAAAGAACTCCTGACGATCTATCTCGATCAAGTCTGTGTACCAGCCACTCTCGACAAATTCATGGCCCTTGAGAGCGTCGATCAGGTCGAGGTCGAACGATTAGGAATCTGCAGGACTCTGTCTGAGATCGACCCCGGCGATCGGCAACGTTATCTCGACGAGATACGAGAGATCACCCGCCGTCGCGTCGTCAGAGACAGGTTCGAACAGGTTGAGCGCACAAAGATCTATGTGGATACGGATGGCGTGAAACGACAAGCCGAAAAAACTCTGCGCGATACTTACCAACGATTTGTTCTCTCTAACGCTGACGATACCAATGTGAGCGAACGTCTGGAGATGGTGAGGCGTGTCCAAGAGCTTCTTGCGGACGTCAAAACGGATGGTATAAAAATTCATTTCAAGGACCTTCCAGCCAGTGAAGGCGATCAAATTTTCGATCGACTCATTCAGCAGTTCATGCGACTCCTCGTCTCAAGTCAAGAATACGGTCTAGAAGCATACCTTAGCACGAGGGTGCGCCACGGCACGATGGGCAATCAACTTCGCAGCGCCTTCGAGGTTCAAGCCCTGCTGACTCAGCGGGACAATGGCGCGTATCAGCCAGACAGTCATTGGTCTAACATTCTCGGATTAGATGGCTATTTTTTGGGAAAATGGTTGGCGGATCGTCTCGCTACGTTCTCTGAGGATATCGATACTCTGATCGAGAACTTGGTCCGCAAGAGAGTTCAAGTCCGATCGGAAACGACGCCTGATGGTCTTTTCTTCTTTCAGACGTTCAACTACGACGTCGTCCGGCTTCAGGCGGAGATAACGGCTGATACGAGCTTTGACACTTTCATGGACAAAGTTATTGATCATTTCTGGACCGTTCTGGAATATACCTTAGGCGAAGTCCGTCGCTATATCGAACATGATTTTATCAGCAAAGTCCACACACTAACCGAAGATCTTGAGAAAGATGTCGTAAGAGATCTGGCCAATTTCAATATTTCGCCGCTGCGTGATGCAATCGCTGCTGCAAGAACACAGATGTCAGTCAACGTTGCGAATGTTGCGAACTGGTTCACACTTGCACGGGACATGGAGAGACCAGACTACGAGTTTGGCATTGCCGTTGAAGTCGCGATCGAAAGCATCCGGGTCTGCCATCCCAGTCTCGAAGTGACACTCCAGCGGCCCGATGAGGTCTCGTTCGATTGTCGAGGGAAGACACTCGAGAGCCTCGTCTATATGCTATTCACAGCGCTGGACAATGCGCTTGAGCATTGCGGCTTCAGCGATCATGCGCCTGCCCTCACTCTTGAAACAAGCTTGCGGGACAATTGGCTCGAACTGCGACTGGTCAATAGCTGCGCAATGGTCGCGAGCGTGGAGGAGGAGAATACGAGGCTAAGCGAACTGCATGACAGGCTAGAGAGCGGAAACGAGGCCCAGGGCCTTGCCACTATCGAGGGTGGCTCGGGCTATGCCAAGATTATCCGCATTTTGCGTCACGATCTTCTCGCCCGGCACTCGTTGGAATTCGGATATCGCAGCCCGACCGAATATGCGGTAACGATCGGAATGGACGCAAAGGCGATGTTAAAATGATGATGGCTTTGATCGTTGAGGACGACGAGTTGAAGACCGAGCGGCTTCGGAACTTCCTCGCCCAGGAGTTGCCCGATCATAAGATTGAGGTGGCGCGCTCTTACAAGTCTGGACTGAGGGCGTTGGTCGCCGAGGCGCGATCGCTCGTCATCCTCGATATGACTTTGCCGACTTTCGACATTTCGCCCGGGAGCGACGGCGGCCGCCCACTCAGCCTCGGCGGACGAGAGCTGCTGCGGCAAATGAAGCGGCGCTCACTGGCCTATCATACGGTGGTCGTCACGGGTTTCGACGCCTTCGGCTCCGAACCCGAAGCGGTCACGCTTACGCAACTCGATGATGAACTAAAGCAGGAGTTCGGAGAATTTTATATTGGTAGCGTTTATTTCAATGCGACCACTGACGACTGGCGAGATCAATTGCGACTTCTAATTCAGACGGACGGATTTAACGCATGAAAATCTTAGTTGTCGAGGATGATGTCACAAAGCTTCGCAATATCGCTTCCGCGCTGGCAGAAGTCGAAGGCATATCGCTCGATGATATTACGAGCGAGACCGACGCCGCAGGAGCGAAGCGCTTTTTAATGGAGCGCAACGTCGACCTTATCGTCCTCGACCTTCATCTGCCAGATCGTATTGATCTTCCTCCGAAGGCATCCGGCGGCCTCGACTTCATGCGGTCGATTTCGACCCGCCCGAACTTCTTTGTGCCAACGCACGTGGTCGCCATCTCGGGAAACACTGAAGCTCTGTCGGCCGTCTCAGACGATGCCGCGGAACTTTGGGGCGTGATCCGATATGATCCAACCTCGAACCGGTGGCGAGATCAATTGAAGAGCCGCGTCCGTTATGCACAGGCGGCATGGAGGTCAGCGATCGGACGGCCTCGGGAGACCCGACCCTGCGAGATCGCAATCCTGACCGCGCTGGACGAGGAACTCGCCGGCATCTTGCGGCTGCCGTTGGCATGGCGTCAGTTCAAGCCGGAAGGAGACGGCACGCGGTACCATGAGGCGACAGTTGAAACCGCGAAAGGACCGATGCGGCTCGCTGCCGCCACCGCCAGCCGAATGGGAATGGCAGCGACCGCTTCGCTTGCATCCAAAATGATCGATATCTATCGGCCCCGCTATCTCGTCATGGCCGGCGTGACAGGCGGTGTGCGTGGCAGGGTGAAGCTTGGAGATATCTTGATTGCCGATCCTAGCTACGATTGGGGATCCGGCAAATATGAGACGGTCGACGGGAAGCGAAATTTTTTGCCCAATCCCGACCAGCTTCGGCTCCATCCGGACATCCGGCCCGAACTAGTGAAGGCTTCGAAAGATGCAGCGATGTTGGGAGAGATACGGGTTTCCTTTGCGGGATCTAAGCCGGACAATCCCCTAGAATGCCATGTAGAGGCGGTAGGCAGTGGAGCGGCGGTGTTAAGCGACACAGCTATGGTGGACGGGATCAAGGCGCACAACAGAAAGCTGCATGGCGTTGAGATGGAAATCTATGGGCTCATGATGGCGGCTGAAATTTGCGCCAAACCTCGTCCGCTCGCTTTCTCTGTGAAAGCGGTGTCGGACTTTGCCGACCACACAAAGGCCGACGATGTTCGGCCGTATGCGATCCACGTTAGCTCAAGATTCATCCTGAAGTTCGTTACCGACTATCTCGGTGCGGAGTAAACTCTCCGTATTTATTCGAAGATGTCACACAGTCGACGAGCTATTTTGATTATATTTTATCACGTCGACACATGGAAGAATTATTAAAGCATGGATGCGCCCTTGTATTATTCTACGTAGGTTAGAATCCCGCAGGGAGTCCTAGCATTCCGTTAAGCAACCTAGCCTCCCCGACAACCGCGCGACCGACCCGGCGCCCGCGGCCGTCGGTCCGGTCGGCGGGTCAAATATTGCCGCATCCGGGGTTGGATCATGATCCGCCCGATGGCAGACAGGGTCGGATGACGACACTCCTCCTGGCGGGCGCTACGGGTCTGGTCGGCGGCGGCGCGCTGGCCGTGGCGCTGGCGGACGCGCGCGTCTCGCGGCTGGTCGCGCCGACGCGCCGGCCGCTGCCGCCGCATCCCAAGCTGCTGAACCCGATCGTCGACAGCGCCAGCCTGCCGCGCGACGCCGCATGGTG